>Ga0209415_10003700_pt1 | contig 28409 bp, 26 predicted proteins | sample PeaSoiSIISIP2007_FD_187696 | JGI IMG/M metagenome (GOLD analysis project Ga0209415, IMG submission 187696) | Peat soil microbial communities from Weissenstadt, Germany - SII-SIP-2007 (SPAdes) (version 2) | ecosystem: Environmental > Terrestrial > Soil > Wetlands > Peat | place: Germany... | reverse complement strand
TCATCGCTTCGACTAATTGTCGCTGCCCGTCGACGTAACGTGGATCGGAAGTGCGCTCACGCCGCTTCCGTCCAATCTGGGGAAGAGTCGGAATTGTGAAAACCTTGGCCATAAAAGTTTTAGGAGTGTTACTGTAACGGGAGCCTTATTACCCCGGTCTTTCTTTCCCTAGCCAGCCAGTATTTGGCAGTATAACGTCCCGCCCCCAGTTTTTCAGCCTTTATCTTTCCACAGGCGATAACCCCTAAAGAATAGATGATTTAGATAACTTGACTTCGTCGCAGGGTCCCAGGCTAGCCTTGCGGCGACACAATCTTGGTCTTACCAGTGGTTTTCAGCTTGAAGACGGAGTCTGGAATCTTTTGATTCAATTGGATATCGGAGTATTTTGCCAGGCGGTAATCGCCCGAAGGTTCAAAGAGTTGCTGCTGAACCGACACACCACGCGAAGTATCGACCCACAGCCAGATGTGATCGAACGTGTTTCGGCCTTTTACAGATTTCGGTACCAGTTCCAGTTTCGCCGTATCGACGCCACCCACTTTCTCAGCGTCGATATACTTTACCTCAAAGGACTTGAGCATATCCTTCCCGCTACCTCCGAAGCCCAGCACCAGGAAGCTCTCCACGGTGGCGCGGTCCTTCCCCGTGTTGTAGCGGGTAACTTGGTCGATCCTCGGCTGATAAATCTCGACTTTGCTGTCGGTGAAGAGCAGGTACTTCGGCGCCTCGGGATTCGTGATGTCGGCGGCCATTTGAATCTCGTTACCGGCGCGCCGAAAATACACCATCCCTTTCTGCAGGTCGTGCTCGTCCACCACCTTCTGATATTGGTCCCAGACAAAGGCGGCTTGGGCGCTGCGGAAGTTCGCAGCGGTTTGGTCCATTAGATTCAGAACATGTTGCAGTTCGTCCGAGTCCTTCGGCGGTGGCGATGCGAGGAACAGGGAAATCAAGATCGCGAAACCCCAGGTTAGCTGGCGGCACCATCCCAACATTAGGAGAGGATTCATTTTTCAGTCGGAGCAGATCGCTATTCTCGTGCCACCCAAACCTTGTAACTCAGGATGCGTCCCGAGCCGTCGCGTACCGATTCAACTTTCGTGATGCTGACTTCGCCGGAAATGGGTTCGATGATTTGCAACAACTCGCCACGAATCACACTGTCGTCATTGCCCACAGCTTGGCCCACCGCCGCCGCTTCGATCTGGTAAATCAGTCCGCCCTGGCCGTCGGGCACTACGGCGACTCCCGTACGATGCGGGTTATGTTCAACTGGTTTGTCCTTGAAATTGATCAGCCTCGGGGAAAGAAAAACGAACAGCAAGATCAGCGTGACCATGATGTCGTATTGGATCGTGCCGCGCTCATAGGACCAGAAAATGTAATCGCGGATTGTGCGCCAAATTCCAGTCATCGGTACGGCAGGAGCGGCTATCACCGTCGTGTTCGCTTTTGCCATGTCCAAGTCTATTTTTTAATCCCCGTTTTAGCAATTAACTACATCTTCCTCGGCGTGAGCCGGTCGGTTCCCATGTACTTCCGCAGAGCTTCCGGAATCAGCACGCTGCCATCTGCTTGCTGGTAATTCTCGACAATCGCCACCCAGGTGCGGCCTACCGCCAGGCCGCTGCCATTCAGCGTGTGCACGAATTCCGTTTTGTTCTTGCCCTCGGGACGATAGCGGATATTGGCCCGCCGCGCCTGAAACGATTCGAAGTTCGAGCACGAGGAAATCTCGCGAAACAACTCCTGCCCCGGCAGCCAAACTTCAATGTCATACGTTTTGGCGGCCGTAAAGCTCATATCGCCAGTGGACAGCACCACCACACGATAGTGCAGGTCAAGCTTCTGCAAAACTTCCTCAGCGTCGTGAGTCAGCTTCTCCAACTGCTCATAAGAATCCTCCGGTCGCGCGAACTTTACCATTTCCACTTTCTGAAATTGATGCTGCCGGATAATGCCGCGCACGTCCTTCCCATAAGATCCAGCCTCGCTCCGGAAACAAGGTGTGTATGCGGTCAGCGAGACCGGCAAGTGCCCAGCTTCGAGCACTTCATTGCGATAAAGATTCGTCACCGGAACTTCCGCCGTCGGAATCAGCCACAGATCTTTGTCGCCGTGCGGAACCCTGAAAAGATCAGCCGCGAATTTCGGGAGGTTCCCGGTCCCGTACATCGAATCAGAGTTCACCATATACGGCGGCAACACCTCGGTGTAGCCATGCTCGCGCGTGTGCAGGTCGAGCATGAAGTTCGCGAGCGCCCGCTCCAGGCGTGCTCCCAGATCCCAATACACTGCGAACCGCGCACCGGAGATTTTCGCGGCTCGCTCCAGGTCGAGCACGCCGAGTTGCTCCCCGATTTCCCAGTGTGGCTTAGGAGCAAAATCGAACTTCGGCGGCGTGCCCCAGCGCCTGACTTCCACATTGTCGTCCGCGCTTTTGCCGACTGGAACGCTGGGATGCGGAATATTGGGGATGCCCACCAGAATCTGCTGCAATCGGACTTCGTATTCTTCGGCAGCCTTTCCCAGTTCCTCGACCTGCTCGCGCAATGCCTTGGTTTCCGCAATGAGCGCGGACGCATCCTGCCCACTCTTTTTCAGTTTCGCAATCTCTTCCGAGGCGCGGTTGCGCTGGGCCTGCATGGTTTCCGCGCTGGTAATGGCCTGCCGCCGCTGGGCATCCACCTGGGCGAAGTTCTTCAGGACCTCAGCGGGCTTCATGCCGCGCTGACGCAGCCTTTCCTCGACCAGCGGCAAGTTGTCGCGCACAAAATTCAAGTCAAGCATGGGAATGAACTACTGTAACGGAAAAGTGGGCGGCAATGCACGCGTTCGACACTGCGTGACCTCTGCAGAACCCTCCGCGTACTCTGCGGTAGTTCTCCGCGACCTCTGCGTTTTAAGGTTTTGATCCAAGTCCACAGCCGCAAAGTCTTAAATCGCGGAGATCGCTGAGAAGCCGCAGAGCACGCGGAGCAAATCGCTTTGGCGTCGCCCGGCCACAGGGGTTACACTAAATCGCGATGACCGCTTCCCCCGCCACCGCCAAGCGCACTCCTGACCTCAGCGTGAGCGTCGCCGGCATTCAATTCAAGAACCCCGTAATCGCCGCCAGCGGCACGTTTGGCTACGGCATCGAGTTCGAAGACGTCGTTCACCTGGACAAGCTCGGCGGCTTCGTCGTGAAGGGTCTATCGAAAGAGCCCATGGCAGGCAATCCCCCGCCCCGCCTTTACGAGACGGCAGCGGGCATGCTCAATGCCATCGGGTTGCAGAACATCGGCGCCCGCGCCTTCGTCGACGAGAAGCTTCCCAGGCTGCGCGAGTTAAAGAACATCGTCGTCATCGCCAATGTGTTCGGCTACACCCGCGAGGATTACGAGCGAACCATCGAAATCCTGAACGAAGGCGAGGGCATTGCCGCCTACGAGTTAAATGTTTCCTGTCCCAACACCGCCCACGGAGGAATTCAATTCGGCAGCGATCCCCGTTCGCTCGACGAGGTAGTGGCCACGGCCCGTCATTACTCGCAGCGGCCGTTAATCGTGAAGCTGTCACCGAACGTGACCAGCATCGCGCAGATGGCCTACGTGGCGCAGGAAGCGGGCGCAGATGCAGTCTCCCTGGTCAACACTTTCGTAGCGATGGCCATCGACGCCGAAACCCGCAAGCCGCGCATCGCCAACGTGACCGCCGGGCTCTCCGGCCCAGCCATCAAGCCAATCGCGCTGCGCATGGTCTACGACGCAGCCAAAGCGGTGAAAATCCCGGTCATCGGCATGGGAGGCATCTCAACCGCAGTGGATATCGTCGAGTACATGCTGGCCGGCGCGACCGCGGTGCAAATCGGAACCGCCAGCTACTGGGACCCGGTAGCCACGGAGAAGATCGTGAACGAACTCCAGGACTGGTGCGCACACCACCGAATCGAACGCCTGGCGGATCTAACCGGCGGCCTGGTCTTAGAATAGGCTCCGATACCTTGTCATCCCGAGCGCAGCGTGATCGTGCGAAGCGGTCATGCGGAGTCGAGGGACCTGCTTTGTGTCGGGGCTTGGCCCACGTCTTCCTGCACAAACAGCCTAGGGTGCCCCACCCGCAGGATTGTCTAGCGAAGCGGCTTCACGTGCTGGCGGATCCACTCCAGGATCTTCGGGAAGCGAAACTCGCCGCGATCCATCGAACCATAAATGAACTCGTGCCCTGCTTGCGCATCGACTTCGACATAAAAACCGTTGCGTCGCAGGAAGACATCGGCGGCAGTGAAGGCGATCCGCTTGTTGCCGTCGAGAAAGCCGTGGTTGTTACCGAGCGACTCCATCAGCGCGGCCGCTTCTTCTTCGAGCGAGTTGTAATAGCCAATCTGCGGACGGAAAACGGCGGCCTCAACCGCATTCTTGTCGCGAACCCCGTGCATGCCGCCGAACCTGTCGATCAAGAGGTGTTGCATCTGGTACACCTCGGCGACCGTTATATATTTTGCCATTTACTTGGCGAGGCGCTCCAGCAGATCACGGTTGCGGTCGACCGACTCCTCGAACGCGTCCATCACCTGCGGACGAACCAGGTGTTGCGACGGAACCACGTTGTGCAGATAGTGAGCCAGCGCCTGCTCCAGCACGTACCGCTGCGACTGCCCGTTTCGCTTCGCGACGGCAACAAGCTCGTCCCAAAGCTTAGCGTCGATTTCAGGAGCAATCCTCTTGGTCTTGGCAGTTGGCATTGGCTTGCTTTCCGATGAGATCCTATTTTAAGTGTGTTTTCTTGTAAGATCAAGCTGTATCTAGATTAATCTATAACATTGAACTGACTGGTATCTCCTCAGTCCCCACGCCTTGTGAACGAGATTACTTCCTTCGACGCGGCTGCGCCGTGACGGAGGAACAGCCCGCCCTTCGAAAAAATGTGAAAGGGCAGGGCACGCCTCTGGTCAGAGTCTACGAGTCTGACCAAAAAGGTCGAGCAGCCCCGACGGTATCGCCCAACTGAGGCACACGGCGGCTAGACGCCAGATCGTGTTAGCATGGCGCTCAAATGGTGGAACGGTTAAAGCGGCCTTTTTCATCGCTGGCGGGATACTGTGTGCCGTAGCTCCTTAGCGAGGAAGAGCAATATGCGAATGATCTTACTGGTTGATACCGTACTCCTAATCATGTTCAGCGTTGCGTGCTCCGATTTGTTGAAAGATCCGTCAAAGGAACAGTCAAATCCCACGGAGCAGTCAAAGCAGGAAGCACCCTGTGCCGCACGTTTCGCCCCTGTCGGCAACAATCCAGAAATTGCCCTTGATACGCAGACTGGCTCACTCTGCCGAACGGTCGCTGACACGAATGATCCGCTTGGCATTCGTGATCCCCATGACAAGAGTTGGCCGAGAGGAGCGGGAGATAAGAATCCCAACAGGTACACGAGCCTACCCGTCTGTAGCAAAGTGATCGTCGCCACGTCGCCAAATAAAGTTCCAACCTTCGCCGAATGGCAGAAATCTCAGGAAAAAAATGGGAACGGAGCCAGTCCACCCAAGCCCTAGGTTTTCGTTGCGGATGATTTGTGTATGGCAAACAAAGAGAATCTTGACTGGGAAACGTTTGAGCAGAAGCTTAAGGAATTGCGCGCTAAATATGCGAGTGCGACCTCGCCCCTGCTCTTTCGTGGCCAAGCCAATTCCGATTGGCCGCTGACAACCACGCTTGAACGTAACGGGGCAGGAGGCATGCTGTTCAGTGATTATTACCAACTGACCTGCGCCAGAATGGGGCCCGAGGTTCAGACGTTCGCCGGCGTGGAAGTACCTAAGTATGATCGTAGGGCGGCTCAGCACGATTTTAGCAATCGCCAGCTGCTTTGGGTTCCCGGTTCATTCCCGGAAATCTCTCTGTATCGGTACATGGCTTATTTGCGGCATCTTGGGTTCCCGTCTCCACTGCTGGACTGGTCTCGATCACCGTTCGTTGCGGCGTTCTTCGCCTTCAGAGACGATCCCCCTAGCGGTAGGCCCGAGAAGAGGCGAATTTACGCCTACTGCGAAATGCCTGAAGGCTCAAAGGGAGGGGCGCTAGGCGGGCCTACCATCTATCCGATTGGACCCTACGTTCAGACCCACCACAGGCATTTCCGCCAGCGGTGTGATTACACGATTTGCGGCCAGTTCGACGTTGCTGCGGACCAGTGGCGTTTCCATTCACACCAAGACGTGTTCGACCACGCTTATCCCAACCAGGACCATTTGTGGGAGTTCGATCTGCGTTCCACCGAGCGGGATAAGATTTTGCGAACGCTGAACGATTACAACCTTAACGCGTTTTCGTTGTTTGGGTCTGAGGAGAGTTTACTAGAGACAATGTGGTTCCGAGAATATGGTCTGAGAAAGGATGCGTATTCCTGAAACCAACAACCCGGTGCTTCGCGCTATTCGCATTTTTTGCCAATAGGGTGGGCGCGACATTCCCAAATTGGAACCGGATCAGCAGCCCGACCGCTTTTCTCTTGACCTCATGCTTCAACTCGCGATAATATGGGGAGGTATTGGTTATCTATAAGATAATTTACGATCTTTGACAACCTGACCGTAAGTGCAGCTCCCAAGGGCCGAGCGCAATCGATCGTCGCGAACGCGAAAAGCTTTGCTTCCGGCGCACCTCAAACCCGCAGTTCCAAAACGGAGCTTCGAGCAGTCGGAAACCACCGTAACTCCAATGTTTCCAATATTTTGCCTCTAACTACCTTAAGAACCATAGATCTACGAGGCAAGAAAATTTCCGATCCTTTGTTTTCTAGATTTTGGGCGGAATCGAGAGATTTTTTTGAAGGAAAAATTGCACCGAAATTAGTGCAACTAGAACAGCCTACCGGCCGTTGCTATACCAGATCGAGCCTGGTGACTTGAAGTTCAGGCCTTCGCCCCACACGGCTTGGGTCCGGCCCTGATTGTCGATGCCGATTCCGAAGTAGTCGCCGAAGGGAAAGCCGAAGCCCTTGGAGTAAATGTAGCTATAGCCGGGCACGTAGCTGGAAATCCTGGACTCGGCGGACCAGGTTGCGCCGCCGTTCGTGGAGCTGCGGTAATACGTATTCCATAGCGGATGGTTGCGGGCATCCATATTTCGGGTATCCATCCACGCGATTCGCACATCGCCCGCCGCTCCGGCTGCGAGCGCCGGGAAGGCATGCTCCACGGGGGACGGCGCGGTCGAAACATTCAGCCGCGGGGACCAGGTATCGCCGGCGGTGGTCGAGGAAGCAAAATAAATGCGCTGCGGGCTCTTATCGAACGCGCCGGAATTCCACAGCGCGTACAAAGTCCCGGCAGCGTCGGAGGTCATCGTGATCTGGGCACCGAGGTATCCCCACTCGCAGCGGGAAAGCGCGCAATCGGGAGGCGCACCGGAGACATCCATCAGCCGTGTCGCCCAACTCTCGCCGCCGTTGGACGATTTGCTGACATAAAGGTTCTCGCGCCCCTTGGCGCCATCGTGCCGGGTGTATCCCGCCCAGGCCAGGTAGACGGAGCCTTGCGGATCAACCGTCGCGCCTCCCGCCAGAGATCGGGTCAGCTTCAGCTTCGGAGCCGCATCGGCCGAGGTGAATGTGACCCCGCCATCGTGTGAGGAAGCTACCAAAATCTTGTGGTCTCGATTGAAGCCGACGTACACGTCCGATCCTCGAGCCGTAAGCACCGGCTTATCGGCGTCGGCAGCTCCACGGTCGGCCAGCGAAATCGACCAGCTTTGACCGAAGTCCACGGACTTGGCCACCACCATATCGAGTCTCTTGCGTTGCAGCCAGGCCGCGTAGACCGTCCTATGATCAACAGGGTCGACCACGATCTGCGGATCGTACTGCCCGGTCCCCGGCGGCGTGATCTCGCGCGGTGATTGCCAGGTAGCGCCATTGTCGTTGCTGACCACCAGAATCATCGAAGGCAGCGGGCATCCGCGGCAACCGGGCACGCGGCCGTACTGCGGGTAGAGCACGTAGACGTGACCAAATCCGTCGGTGGCGACGGCGGGCTCCCACTGATCGCCCACGGTGAAGCCGACCCTGGCTTGCGGGGCAAAGCCGGGGTTTGCGGCAAATGCAACGGGCACGATCAGGCAGGCAAGCAGGATCGCGAACGTGAGCCGGGAACTCCTATGAGCGCTGTGGAAAGCCAAGGCCACGAAACCTCAGGCGGGCTGGGGGGCAAACGCCGCTAATGCAATTTATCGCGAGCAACCGGGGGCAGTCAACCGGGAAGACAGCGTAGGAGGTTCTAACTACTGGCATTGTGCCACTTTCTGTCGCCTGGGGCATCCAATAGAATCGCTACAGTTTAAGAATGGGAGTCGTTCATATGGCTAAAGCTACTTTTGCGGCAGGCTGTTTCTGGGGAGTCGAGGCTACCTTCCGCCAACTGCCCGGCGTGATCTCGACCCGGGTCGGCTACACCGGCGGCAACACCGCCAGCCCAACTTACAGAGAGGTCTGCACCGACCGCACCGGCCATGCTGAAGCGGTTGAAATCGAATACGATCCGGCGAAGCTTTCCTACGACAAGCTGCTCGAAGTCTTCTGGGAGAACCACGATCCCACGCAGCTCAACCGGCAAGGGCCGGACTGGGGTACGCAGTACCGCTCGGCGATTTTCTTTCACACTCCAGAACAGGAAGCCGCAGCCAAGGCTTCAAAGGAGCAACTGGAGAAGTCCCGGCGATTCAGCAAGCCGATTGTCACGCAGATTGTCCCCGCAGTGACGTTCTTCGAAGCTGAGGATTACCATCAGCAGTATCTGGAAAAGAAGGGCCTGGCGTCCTGCCACATCAAAGCGTAGCCCGAAATCACGTAGGCCCGGGGCGGACGAGGGCGTCCGCCACTACATGCTCTGATTTCTGTGACGCCTCTCAGGCCGTTGGGCGGCGGGGAGCGAAGAGCAGCATCAAGGCGAAGCCGGCTAGATAAAACGGGGTAACTTCAGAGAGATTGAATCCCAGAATCCGCAGCACAAGTCCGAACAGCGCTACCGACTCGCTCAGAGCGTAGATTACAAGGTAGCCCGCACGCCAACGGTTCAGGGCCGCCGCGTTCTCGGGCTGAGAGACTAGCGTCTCTTCCGGCCGCAATACGAACAGCCGCCGCACGGCGAAAATCATCCCTACCGTGGTGATCGCAATTAAAGTGATCGCAAAGTAGACATTGCGGTCCGGCGCAGCGCTCTGCCCCATGCGCTCGCCAACGAACGCGAAGCAGACAATGCTGACCAGCATTACGATGCGAACAATCTGGAGGACTTTTCGAGCAGGCTCCATGCAGTAATTGTGACTGCGTTTCCGCTCGCAGGCCGCCCGGAAATTCCGCAGGAACCTTAGCCGCCAACAGCAGCACGTGCTCGTGCTGCCATCCAGGCAGCCTTCTGGGCGAGTTTCAATTGCGCAAAATCAGAAGATCCTGATGACATTTGACCCTCAAACCGAATTTATCATTTTTACTTGTTGTCCGCGCTGCGGAAGCCTTCAGTGACCGTGCTCCATCAATCCCGGGCGAATTCGCACAAAAACGTGGAATGACACCGGATTGTCTCCGTAGATTGGATCGAGGGCCGCAGGCTTTGAATAGAAGGTTACATCTCCACCTAATCCGACTTGCCAATGCTCGCTGTGGACCAGATCGCGCACCCCGCCGAAGGTGTAGGCGCCGATGCGGTAGGAGGGATGAGTCGGGTCCTCGGGAAATAATTCATCCTTATCCACCAGTTCGAGGCGAGTGTACGCGTAGTTCCGCGCCAGAAAGTTCAGCGTCGATTCCAGCAGATAGCTGTTCTGGGTGGTGTTGTCCAACTCTTTGTGCTTGTGTCCCCAGATCAACGAACTTGCCCAGTTGCCGTTCCCCAGCTTCCCGCCTGAGAATGGCCGGTTGTACTCGAGCGAGGCCGACTGTCGCAGTTCATTGTTGGGATCGAGCGCCTCGGGATGCTGCAGAAATCCCATGCTGTATTGCGCGGTCCAGTTGCGCGTGGGCGCGGCACTCACACGGAACGACCAGGAATCGAGGGGTGCGAATTGGATGCTCCAGCGTTCTTCGTTGGGTTCGTGTGCATTGAAGGCCGAGCCCTCAACTTTGAAGACGGCAAACTTGGCGAAATTCAAGATGAAGCCCGTAGTCACCACACCAAAGCTGGTATGCGTCGAGTCCTGCAGATGATGGCCGAGCGGCGCCTCCGGATTCTCTGATGCCGACTGGCGATGCATGTAGGTCACGGGGCCCAGCGCGGGCTCGGCCGATGGGCCTCCATAGAGCAGCCAAGTGACTTTCTCGCTGACCGGCAGCGTGTACAGCGCAGACAACTCGGCAAAAACGTTGTGCGGATGCTGATGATCAACCAGCGGCTGCCCATGATAAGTTTCGCCGGTCTGAAAAAGCTCGGGAAAGCCCGGGTGCGGCGAGGTCAGCGATTCCGCCGAGAACATCTGCTGAAGAAGAAGTGTGCCCGAGCCCAGCCGATGCTGCTCCATGAACATAAAGTAATTCGTCGACTCCGCCTTGCCCACGCCACGTGGCCCACCCTGCTGGTTGTAGGTGACGAACACCACCCCGTGGAACATCAGCTGCCAACCTCCGGGTGAAATCATCCACATTGTCTCCGGGACTGAGGCCGGCTGCCAAGCCGTGCCTGAGGAGGCGTGAAACGAGGGCATCGAAGACACTGGAGTCTCGCCCATGTTCATGCCTTGCATCCCCGGCATGGTGTGGCTGGACTGGTCTTGCGCAGGCGCGCCCGCATTCTGGGCAAAAGATGAGATCGCCAGCACGGCCACTGCCGCGATGTACGTCACTGCTCTCCGCATGTATCACTCTCATGCCAAACGTCGTTCTTTGTGGACCTTCGTGTCCTCTGTGAGCTGGCATTTCAACTTCGTCAACCACAAAGGACACGAAAGTACACAAAGGGAAAAATGCACCAACAGATGTCTTTCGAAAAGTTTGAGCGGCGGATTTCCGCCAAGGGACCGGCGGGTCTAGACGCGCAGGGGCGACTTCAACGGTGGACTGCCGGATGCAACCACAAAACCCGGGAAGGGATCGAATGCAGTCACTGCTGCCGCATCTAGAGAGGATTTAACCGCGGCTGAGGCTTGGAGCAACGGTCGCGAAGCTGAATTTTGTTGCAGAATCGCGGGGTGATGGACGCCCAGGCAGCAAGTGTGACTGGTGGGTTCAGGCGCGGGAAGGTTGCCACCATCTTTGTGACATCCGGCAGCCCGCTGGTAAGAGGCCGCGTCGGGCCAAAGCACTTGCCCTGCCAGAGGGACCGTAATCACCGCGCCCAGCAAGAGAAGCACCAGCATCCTGGAAAAGACCTGCATGATTACGATCCGGTAATCTTCAAACGCAATTCTTCTGGCAGCCGTTCGCGAATCTCCGCCGGCAGGCGATCGTGCACATGGCGGGCGCCAAGCATGGCGACATCCACCACCGCCATGGGCGCGGGCGTAGCCACCGCTACAATCAGCCAGATCAACGCCGACAGCGCGAAACCCGCCAAGGCAGCAATCTCCAGCCAGAAAGCGTTGCGCGGACCAAAGTGGCGAATCACTCCAAACGCCAGCAGGAACACACCTGCGGAAACCGATGCCAGAGCAATCAATGCGATATCAATGGTGCGATGCAGACGCTGCCGGCTGCGGCAGTGCTCGCAGGCCGCAAAGTGTTCCTCATAGTCGCCACCCATCTCCGGCGCCAGGCCGGAAATGTCATAGCGCCAGCCGGCCAGAATCTTGCCAACGATGGGGTCAATGCACTGACTCATATGAACTGCTGATTTGCTTAGTCTACCTACTACAGAGCAACTTACAACCGGATTGGTTGCATGGGTTCGGTTTGCGCCGCCAGCATGACCCGATTCTGCAGGAGCGTCCGGCGACCGGACAAAGCCTTTTCCGCCTCTCTCAGAGCGCATTCAGGATGGTTATTCTGCTCGGAGAGATGCGCCAACACTATATAGGATGCATGCCCATCATAACCGGAGGCAAAGAATTCCGCGAGCTTCTCATTCGACAGATGCCCGGTGGGGCTGCCCACACGTTGTTTCACCGACCAGGGATAAGGTCCATTGCGCAGCATCTCCAGGTCGTGGTTGGATTCGATGACCAGAACGTCGCAAGCCCGCAAGTTGTCCTTCACGTTCGCGAGCAGTCGTCCAAGATCGGTGGCAATCGCGATCTTGATGCCCTCCGCACGGAAGGTAAAACCCACGGGATCCACGGCATCGTGAGGAATGGTGAACGGCGTGATCCCAATATCGCCGATATAGAAGCTGTGCCCAGAGGAGAAGTATTCGAGCCGCGCGAGCTCCGGCCGCTCCCCCGCAGCATCCCGCATCGATCTTGACCAGGCCTGATGCGTCGCCCCGGTCATGAACACGGGAATCTTGAGTTTGCGTGCCAGCACCAGCAGGCCAGAAACATGGTCGGTGTGCTCATGCGTGATCACAATCGCGGAGAGAGAATGAGGATCGTCTCCGGCAGCCTTCATGCGCTTGAAAGTTTCGCGGCAGGAAATGCCAGCGTCGACAAGAATGCGCGTCGACGAACTTTGCACAATCGTGCTGTTTCCCCGGCTGCCGCTGGCCAGCACCGAGACCGAAACGCCCATGCGCGCAGCATACTCCCTCGCACTGTGGAAACAGAAGTAACTTTCTGGCTAGCCGATACCTTTGGGTGGAGCAGCTGTCAGCCACTCTACAAAATCACCCTCTCATCTCCCACTCGCCGCGTCACGTGCTCGCGGTCCAGATATTCCAGCAGGGGAATCGCATATTTGCGGGTGACTCCGGTCAGGTCCTTGAAGCGCGCCACATCGAGTTTGGGAGACTTCGCTTTCTCTAGCGCCATGCGTTTGCGCAGATCCATCAGCGCATCCCGATGAAAGACCAGATCATCCGAAATCTTCAGCAGAACTTTGTCACGCAGCAGCAGCGTAACAATCTTTTGCGCCCGCGCCTTGTCGACCTTCAATCCCGCAAGCACGTCCTTCAGCGCGGGCACTTTGAGGCCGGCATTGGCGAACGCCGACTCGATGATCGTCTTCGACTCGGCTTCTTCATCCTTCATCACCACACCGCGACCTGCCAGACGGACCAACTCGCCGGCCAGTTCAATTTTCTTCGCTTGCAGCGCCTCATAGAGCACGCCTTCAAATACCGCTGGCGCAACCTCGGAAAACTGTCCTCGCAATTCCTCCTTGCTCATGCCGGCAACCAAGGGATTGCGTTTATGAAAAACCTCGAGAGCGGAGATAAGATCTTGTCGGACGAGGTCCAATGCTGGCTTAAGGACGAAAATGTCACCGACGCGGACAATCTCCGGACTAGCCGCGACGCGGGAAACAATTTCCCGTGTACGCCAGCCGGTGCGCGCCACCGCTTCCGTGATGCTCAGGCCCTTTGCGCCACTTGCAGACACGCGGGCGCGCAAAATGCCAGCCTGCGCTTCTTCACTGAGCGTCTTGAGGAAACGAGCGTACTCGGCCGCGTCTTTGACCTTCTTTGGTGGAGTATTTTCGACGACTACGCCGCCGCCGCTGGTGATCACGGGCGAAAACTGCCGAATGATGAAGCGGTCTCCCGGAAGCAGCAGCGCCGATTCACTCAAACGAAGTTGCGCCAAAGCGGTTTCCCCCGGCCCTACCTGCTTCTGGCCATACAGCACGACCGTTGCAATGCTCTCGGAAGTGTAGGAGTGGAAGTGCACGCGGGCGCGGTCTTTCAGTGGTTTTGCAGAAGCGAGCAGCGATAGTTCTACATCCACGCGAGAGGTCGCATGAAGAGTCGAGGCCGGAGCAAGCATCATTCCGCGGGCCAGTTCTTCCGTGGTCGCGCCTGCCAGGTTCAGTGCTGTCCGTTGGCCGGCAACCGCCCGCTCCGCCGATTTTCCGTGCACCTGCACCCCGCGCACCCGCACCCGCTTCCCGGTGGGAAAAACCTCAAACTCGTCTTCTTTCTGGATGGTGCCGGAGACCAGGGTCCCCGTGACCACGGTGCCAAAGCCTTTCATGGTAAACACGCGATCGATGGGCAGGCGAGCGATCGCGTTGGAATCTTTCGCCGGAACCTCGCCCGCAACTCTGACAAGTTCCCGCTTCAGATCGTCAATCCCGGCCCCGGTCAGTGAACTGACGGCAACGACGGGGTTGGGGTAACCGAGCAACGATCCGCGCAGGAAGTCCTGCACCTCAGCCCGCACAACTTCCAGCGTTTCCTGATCGACGGCATCCGACTTGGTCAAGACCGTGATGCCCCGCCGCACCGCAAGCAAGCGGCAAATATCGAAGTGTTCGCGAGTCTGCGGCTTGATCGATTCGTCCGCCGCAATCACCAGCAGCACCAGATCGATGCCACCCACTCCAGCCAGCATATTGCGGACAAAGCGCTCGTGCCCCGGAACATCGACGAACCCCAGCCGCAGAGTTTCGCCACCGGGCATGGTCAACTCAAGATTGGCAAAGCCAATGTCGATGGTGATCCCGCGGCGCTTTTCTTCCTCAAGGCGGTCGGCATCGATACCGGTGAGAGCTTTCACCAGGGCGGTTTTGCCGTGATCGATGTGACCGGCGGTGCCGACGATGACGGACTTCATTCCATAATCATGATACAAGCTGCCGCTTTCACACTTGCCCAGGTCTTTTGATGTCCTAGACCTAGAGAGGAAGGAAAGGGGAATAATCGAATCGGCAGGCTATGTCTGCTTCTTACTTCTCGTCGTCTTCATCGCCGATGGCGTGCCTATCGGGCAGCATGCGTTGATGCAAAATGCGAGAAACCACAATGCCACCGCGCTCCGGACGGTAAAACACAACGTGCGTGCCATGCTCATGACGGTGCAAGCCGGGGCGAACGTGATCACAGAGTCGGCCTAGCGCCGGATTGTCGGCAAGGGTCTGGCAACAAACCTCAAGTTCGCCGATGTAGCGTGCGGTTTGGGCCTTGCCCCATTTATGAAGGGTGTAATCACCGATGCTCAGTAAGTCAACTTCTGCGAGTCGCGAGAATCGAAACCTGCCCATGGCTATCGCGACGCGGGAAGCTTCAGGGCCTTACGGACACGGCCAAATACGTTGCCCTCGGCGATACCGCTGGCGTCACCTTCATCAATCACCCTCCGTAACGCGGCAAGCTTTGCCTCGTACTGCTGCTCCTCGCGCTCCAACGTCCGCAACCCGGCGCGCACTACTTCGCTGGCGTTTTCGTAACGCCCGCTCTTAACCTTTGTCGCTATGAAGCGGTCAAGTTCGGCAGTCAAATTGACGTTACGCGTAGGCATGGCGGCAGCCCTTTCTATGATGGAATTTCCACTTCATCATAACAGTATTGGCAAAGATTGCCAACCACTCTGGGTTGTTGAAACTGGCATGACATGTCCCCGCTTAATGTAAACGAGGAAACACCTTTCCTCCGCCCGTTCCAGATGCGACAATAGTATTTCCTCATGACCACTGCCTCTACTCTTGCCATCACTCCAGAAATCGTGCGCGAACACGGCCTCACGCCTGACGAATACGAGAAAATCAAACAACTTCTCGGCGGACGCGAGCCCACCATCACCGAGCTTGGCATTTTCAGCGTGATGTGGAGCGAGCACTGCTCCTACAAATCTTCGCGCGTGCATCTGAAGCGGCTGCCGACGCGCAGCCGTCGCGTCGTGCAAGGGCCGGGAGAAAACGCGGGCATCATCGACATCGGCGATGGCTGGGCCTGCGCTTTCAAAATCGAATCGCACAACCATCCTTCATTCATTGAGCCATTCCAGGGAGCGGCCACCGGAGTAGGCGGCATCCTGCGCGACATCTTCACCATGGGTGCCCGGCCAGTCGCGGTAATGGATTCGCTGCGCTTTGGCCCCATCCAAAATCACGTGGGGACAGCCAAGAATCACGTGGAGACGGTCGCCCTCGGCCGTCCAGCCGAGCAAAGTTCGGCAGGGCAGACGACAAGATCTGAACCTACGCAAGCTGAGATCCACAAGAATCATTCGGTGCTCGAAGGTGTGATCAGTGGCATAGCATCTTACGGCAACTGTTTTGGAGTCCCCAACCTCGGCGGCGAAACCAAATTCGAAGCATGCTATTCGGGCAATCCGCTGGTGAATGCTTTTGCGCTCGGACTGGTGCGGCGCGATCAAATCTTCTACGCGAAGGCCGCGGGTGAAGGCAATCCGGTGATTTATGTGGGATCGAAAACCGGACGCGACGGCATCCACGGCGCCACTATGGCCAGCGAGGAATTCAGCGAAGCTTCGGAGGCGAAGCGGCCCAATGTTCAAGTTGGCGATCCGTTTCTTGAAAAGCTGCTGCTCGAAGCTTGCCTTGAAGCCATGCAGACGGGCGCGATCGTTGGCATTCAGGACATGGGCGCCGCCGGTCTGACCTGCTCCACCTGCGAAATGGGCGCGCGCGGCCACGTTGGAACCGAGATCGAACTGGACCGCGTGCCGCAACGCGAAACCGGCATGACTCCATACGAGATCATGCTCAGCGAATCCCAGGAGCGCATGCTGCTGGTGGCGCAGAAGGGCCGTGAAGAAGAAGTCTTCCGCGTATTCGAGAAGTGGGGACTCGACGCCGTCGAAATTGGACGCGTCACCAATGACGGCAAGATGCGCGTGTTGCACCACGGGGAAATTGTCTCCGAAATTCCGAACGAAGCGCTGACCGACGATGCGCCCGTGTACAAGCGTCCACTGGAAAGATGGGAGCCGCCGGTGCCGCGGGAGATGCCTGCATCGATCACGCTGGCCGAAGCGGGTGATTTCACCGGGAACTTGAAGCGCCTGCTGGCCAGCCCGAATATCTGCGGCAAGCGTTGGGTGTGGCAACAGTACGATCACACGGTGCAAACCAACACGGTTGAAGGTCCGGGCGCCGGGGATGCTGGCGTGATCCGCATCAAGAATTCCGACCCCCAGGGCTCGCAACGCGGGCTCGCCATGGCGCTCGATGGCAATAGCCGCTGGTGCTATCTCGATCCGCAGCTCGGAGCCATGCACGCCGTCGCCGATGCAGCTCGCAACGTGGCTTGCTCGGGCGCGACTCCGGTCGGTGCAACCAATTGTCTGAATTTCGGCAATCCGGAGAAACCGCAGATCATGTGGCAGTTCTCGAAAGTGATTGATGGCATCACCAAAGCCTGCGAGGAACTCGACGTCCCGATTACCGGCGGGAACGTCAGCTTTTATAACGAAACGCTGGGAGAAGGAATCTATCCCACACCGGTGATCGGAATCGTCGGCATTCTCGAAGACGTTCACAAAGCCGTGTTTCCGCGCTTTCGCGAGCCGGGAAGAGCTATCGTTCTGCTGCGCGCCTCGGAGCCGGGAGACTTGACGGATGCGGAATCCGAGTTTGGCTCGTCCGAGTATGCCAAGGAAATCTTGGGTGCTGTGTGGGGATTTCCTCCTGCTCTTGAGCTGGAACGAGAGGCAGCGCTGCAGAAAGCGTTGGTCGAGATGATCGACGCTGGCTTGGTCGACTCCGCCCACGATTGCTCGGAGGGCGGTCTTGCGGTCTCGCTGGCGGAATCCGCCTTTGCCAACGAAGTGGGGCTGCGAGTGAATCTGGCATCGCTCGGATTGCCGCCGGAATTTGTTTTGTTCGGCGAGGACGCGAGCCGTGTCGTGATCTCGTGCGACCGAAGCAGTCTGCTGGGAATCCAACAGGTATCGGGTAAATATGGGCTCTCAGCAGAACAGATCGGGGAGACGGTTTCTGATCAAGTAGAGATCAAGCTGGATGGCCGGGTGGTGGTGTCGGTGGCGGTGAAAGAGTTACGTGATTCTTTCGAGGGCGCGCTGGAGGCGGCGTTGAAGGCCGATCCGGATGCGGTTTTGGCTGGTTAAGAACTGCCGAGCTTTGCTCGGCTGGACAGCCGGGGGCGGCTGTCCCCACATGAGTGTTCAAGCTGATCGCTAAAGGCTAATTGCTAAATGCTAACTTCCGACAAATTTCGCGATGAGTGCGGGGTGGTGGCGATTTACGCTCACCTGGAGGCGGAAAAGCTTGCGTACCTGGGGCTTTACGCTCTGCAACACCGGGGCCAGGAGTCGGCGGGCATTGTGACCTCTGACGGCATGGCTCTGCACATGCACAAAAGCATGGGGCTGGTCGCCGACATTTTTCAGGAAGCGGTTCTGGCCAAGTTGCCGGGCACGCTGGCGATCGGTCATACGCGTTATTCGACTGCGGGCGATTCGGCGTTGCTGAACGCGCAGCCCATCATGGTGCAATCGAATAAGGGCATGGTGGCGCTGGCTCACAACGGCAACCTGGTCAACGCGCAGGATATCCGTCATCGGCTGGAGAGCCAGGGCTCGATTTTCCAGACCAACAGCGATACTGAAGTGATCGTGCACCTGATCGCGCTCTCGAAAGAGCAAACCCTTCCCGAAGCTATTGCCGATGCGCTGCGGCGAGTTGAAGGGGCATTCTCGCTGGTCATGATCAGTCCCGACCGGATCTTTGCAGCTCGCGACCCGCGCGGCTTTCGGCCGCTCGCCATGGGGCGAATTCCGGCGCACGATGGCGAAAAGCAGGACACCATCGTGTTCGCCTCCGAAACCTGTGCGTTCGATCTGATCGGCGCCACCTTCGAGCGCGATGTGAAACCTGGCGAGTTGATCGTCGTCGGTCCAGAGGGAATTACCTCGCGGTTGTATACGCCGGCGCTGGCGCAATCGAGCTGCATCTTCGAGCACGTTTATTTCTCGCGCCCTGACAGCCGGGTGTTTGGACGGGCGGTGCAGGAGAGTCGCGAGGAACTGGGGCGGCAACTGGCGCGCGAAGCGCCGGCAGAAGCCGACGTCGTAGTTCCGGTGCCGGACTCGGGTGTAACCGCGGCTGTGGGCTACGCAGCGGAGAGTGGGATTCCTTTTCGCTTTGGGCTCATCCGCAATCACTACGTGGGACGCACTTTCATCGAGCCTCGACAAAGCGTGCGCGACTTCGGGGTCAAGTTGAAAATCAATCCGGTGCGCAGCCTGCTTGAGGGCAAGCGCGTGGTGCTGATTGACGATTCGATCGTTCGCGGCACCACCAGCCGCAAGATTGTGCGCATGGTCCGCAGTGCTGGCGCTAAAGAAGTCCACATGCGCATTTCGTGCCCGCCGACAATTTCGCCCTGCTTCTACGGGGTGGACACGCCTTCGAAAAAAGAACTGATCGGCGCGAACAAGTCGGTCGAGGAAATTCGCGAGTTCATTGGCGCCGACTCACTGGCGTATCTCTCGCTCCCGGGACTGAAGAAAGCCTGCGGCGATGGCGAGAAAACCAGCTATTGCACAGCTTGCTACACCGGCGTTTATCCCACCAGCTGGGTGGACGTGGAAGAGATTCAGCCTGCCAGTGTGGGCAAGCAGTAGAACTTGGCTCGACTATTCGCCGTCATCTCCTAACAACCGCATCCCCTAACGCTACGAGCTGCCGATCAGGACTCCGGTGGCGAAGACCAGGGCGCCCCCCAACGCGACCTGCAGGGCGGCGGAAACTGTCGGCGTGTCCATGTAGCGATGCCGGATCCAGGTGATGACCCCGAGCTCGACCAGAACGACCACGAAGGCAACGGCCAGTGCCACGTGGAAGCTGGGCAGCAGGAAGGGAAGGGTGTGGCCCACTCCGCCTAATGCGGTCATTGCGCCACAAATCAGTCCGCGAACCCAGGGATGGCCGCGGCCGGTGAGGCTTCCGTCGTCGGAGAGCGCTTCGGCGAATCCCATGCTGATGCCTGCGCCTACCGAGGCCGCCATGCCGACCAGAAACGCGTCCCACGGATTACGGGTGGCGAATGCGGCGGCGAAGACGGGGGCGAGCGTGGACACGGAGCCGTCCATCAAGCCGGCTAGACCGGGCTGCACGATCTGTAGAACGAAGAGCCGCCGGCGGGCGCGCTCTTCGTCTTGTCTGACATCCGGGCGCAACTCGGTCTCTTTTAGTTCCTGGGCGCGGTCTTCGTGGACGCGTTCTTCCTGGGCCAGGTCGTCGAGCAATTGGCGGATGCTGGCGTCCTGCGCTCGTGCCGCGGCCTTCTCATAGAACCGCCGCGTTTCCACTTCGTTGGCGCTGGCCTGGTTGCGCACGACGTCGAGGCCGAGTGGCCGCATCAGCCAAACCGGCCTGCGTTGCACGAAACCCTTTACATCCTGGCGGCGAATCAGGGGGATATGCTCTCCGAATTTCTGGCGGTACAACTCAATCAGTCTGCGGCGGTGTCCGGATTCCTGGTCGCGCATGCCTTCGAAGACGGCGGCGGACGCAGGGAAGTCCTGACGCAATCCTTCGGCGAAATCGGCGTAGATGCGTTCATCTTCTTCTTCCAGGGAAATGGCCAACGCCAGAATCTCAGGTTGGGCAAGATTCTCGAAGTTCTTCATGGCGGATAGTGTAATTGGAGGGGACGATCTTCTGCATTACCGATCCAATACATCTTCGTGCGCGCGCGGGGGCGCGAGAGGGCTCTGAGATCGAACAAAATCAGTCTAGTTACTATCTGGTTATCTGAGGTCTCCCCCCCCTCCCCCTCGATCTTTTGGAATCATGGGGTTAGAGCCGGACTACCATCAAAATCTTTGAGTTTAAAGGACTTATACGCAAAATATTCCGGACAAAGGAGTTAGGGGCGTTTTTTGCGGCGAGATCGCCGCCTTCGCTGTGTCTACGCTCGCGGTCAAACCCGTCAATGCAGCGTGGGACGAAGGCCTTGGGAGCCCGTAGTTGGTAGAGTGCGATTATGGACCGGAACCGCAGCGAACTTCGGCTATCCGAAGCTCACTGCGGCTATATCAACCGTGAGCGACCGGCGCTAGTACGCCCAGAACGGGCCGGTTCCGCCTGAGACGGGTTGTCCATCGATCGCGGTAAAAACGGTTTTGCCGTAGAAGAAAGGCAATCCCCAGTCAAACGAACACGGGTTGCCGCTCGTGCAGGTTTCTGGGCCCGCGAGCGTGCCGAATGCAGCGTCGTTGGGATTGTTTTTGAACAGGTTGTCGGCGTTGTCGACGTTGAAATTCACGAGGCTGATGGGCGTACCACTCGCGCCCTCATTGGTCGCCGATTGAGCGGTCAGACTGGCCGGGCAATAGAAGGCCGTGTTGTCCGTACACACTGTTAAGGAAGATGGGAAAAACAGCGCGTTCGATCCACTGTCAATAAAGCTGCCTGTAAGGTTTTGCCCGTTGTACAGGGTGATGAAGTTGTCATTGGTATCGAGCCCAAACACGATCGCGGAACCCAAAGCGTTGTTCGATTCCGTACCAATGCCAAAGGTCAGGGACCCACTGACGGTGGGCGCGGCACTTTGAACGGGGGGGAATTGGATAACGACTCCATTATTATCTGTGCTGAACAGAACCACCGGATTTGTCACCTGCGCGGACGCGGGTACAAATACCGCCGAATCGGTGGTCGAACATCCTGAGGTGGGGCATTCGAAGTACACGTTGGGAGGTGTTGTCGTCACGCTTCCGTCGCAAAGATCGGCGCTCGCAAGAATGCAATCCGTCGGTTCGAGGCCCACTCCCAGAATGCCATTGGCACCCAGAAGCGTCGGCGTGTTCTCGTTTATTGTTCCGCCGTTCGTACAAGCCGTTGGTATATTCGAGTTTGAGCTGCTTACGGTTTGGACGTTGGTTGTCCCGGCAACCTCGCCACCTATCTTGATGTCCGCTTCTTGAACTGGCCCCCAGAGGTATGAAGTGTCCAGGAACTGTACGCAGTTATTCAGGATATCGCCGTTGCTTTGATCGACCACCGAAGGAAGCGGAAGGCCCGGAATCACCGACTGTAGAATCCTCAAGCCGGAAGATCCTGTATCCACTTGGATATGGTCCACCGTTTGGCAGGTGCTTGTGCCGGGAACACAAATGGTGAGGCTGACAAAGGCGAGGTTGGCGTCGACCTGTGCAGGCACAGGTCCGGCGTCGACAATTAGTGCGGCAACGTTGGCACCTGCGCCGGAAGGAAAGACAGTGATCTCCAGCGTCGCTTTCGCTGCAGAGCTAGCTACCGATGTCGCCGTTATGGTCACAGCTGTGTTGCTGGTCACACTACCTGGCGCGACGTAGGTGGCCGCAGTAGTTGTCTGGTTGGTCAGTGTGCCAACGGCTGGGGAAAGCGACCAAGTCACACCTTTATTGCTGGTGTCGTTGGTAAGCGTCGCACTAAGGCCGAGCTGCTGTCCCTGATTGATTGTCTGTGGCGGGGCTGGCCCTTGTCCAGGGGGAATCGAAACCGTAACTGTGACGGCCGAAGTTTGTACTGCGATCTGTATCATTGCGGTGACGGTGGAACTGACATTTGAAGTTGCGGTAATCGTTACAGTTGTCGTGGTCGGGACGCTAGTTGGTGCGGTATAGGTCACCGTGGTCGTGGTCTGGTTGCTCAAAGAACCAAAGCCACTCGGGGATGAGCTCCAAGTCACGCCTTTGTTACTTGGATCGTTCACAACCGTAGCAGTTATGGTCGACGATTGGCCGGGATTCAATGAAGTGGCACTGGCCGACAACGTAATCGTAATCGGGACTCCGGCTGGCGTCCCGCTACTGCTGCATGCCCCTAGAAAGGCCAACCCTGCGACCAAAACTATCGCTGAAAGTGCGCGCACGCTTCCTCCTCTACCGTATGTCATTGGCACTCACTCCCTGCGGGAACTTTCCGGGATCGTAGGCTCTGCCGGAATAGGACCGCATGTGGCCGTTGGATTCAACTACCAATCCAGGCTGTTGGATATTTAGTGGGGCACGACCTCGGTGAGCGGTCCTCTGAGCTTGTGCAGCGGAGGAGTACGCGTCAAAGTAGCTGCCAAGAAGTTGCTTCATGTCGGGTATAAATGGTCCCTGCCATGAGACACCAAACACCTCGCCGGCGGGTGACGCATACTCGTGCACTACCGTTCCGTTGCCGGCTTTGATCTCATGAATGGTATAGGCCGTGTGTTCCGTCGTTTTCAACGTGCCTTTCATCTGTGCCTGATCTTCCTGCACCGAGGAGACGTCGCCGCCCAGGGCGGCCAATGCGGGCAGAGGCAGGGCTAGCATCAGGAGAACAATTCCCATCAGCGAGATCTGAGAGTTTGATTTCATGTGACTCACTCCGCTTTCTTTAATACGCGAGGCTGGGGTCGTTGCTTTGAACCCGAAAAATGGCGTTAAGTTGCGGTTGGCGGCTAGGATTCGCATCGCGGTTCCCCGGTTGCTTCTGGTTGTGACATCTGATCGAGCATTTTGCCAGCGTGGCAAACGCTCCTGTACGCCTTAGCGCACTGCAAAACCTTTGCCTCAGGGGCTGAAGCCCGCGTTTCTCGCGGCTCTATCGGCACGGCTGAAGCCGTGCCCTCCCCAGGCAGAGCATTTGCGAAACAAGTCCTAGCAAGATCAATTACAAGCAACAGCAACCTCAACGGCGGCGGACAAGAGTGTCCGCCCTACACTGCCGGATTTAGGTTATTTTATCCGTTTTATGGGTCGGGGATGTAAAGGGTTGTAAAGTTCCTTTACTATTTGCATTCCCCCGTGCGATTGGCGCGAGCGGGGACTAATCGATAAATTGTTAGGCGGAGAGATTGATGGCGACGTGCGTATCGTGTGGTTCACAAGTGCCGGACGGCGGACGCTTCTGCTTGTCCTGTGGTGCGGCCATGGTGTCAGGAGACGAACTTGCGACCATGGAGTTCGTGGACTCGAAGCCCAGGGCGTCTGCGAGGGCGTCTTCCGGTCCAGCGAAGGCTTCGAGTTCTTCAGGCGGTTTCGGGTGGGGTTCGTAACCCTGGGTGTCGGCATCTTCACTACCGAGTTGCTGGCGAACGTGCCTCTTACTCTGGACTTTTCGGCCTGGTATTTAAGCAGTGTGTGGCTCCCGCTGTTGGCTATTGGTGCTCTGGCGGTTTGGGGCTTTTACTGTGCGCTGGCGGGGCAGAAATTGTGGAAGACTGAGTTGTTCAGCTAGGCAGGCTCTCCTTAAATTTAGCTGGCCTCGCACGGGCGAGGACGCCCGCGCCTACATTGCCATCAGCTTAAGTCGACGTCTTCGGCGATTTCACTGATTGCAATCGGCGGCATGTTTCCCTGCTGCAGTTGCTGATTCAGTTGTGGCAAGCGAGTTGTCTTGAAGTGATTCCAATCCGCAATGCGCAGCTTTAACGCCTGGCTTGATTCGTGATAGAGCGCGATGGCCTGCGAAGGTACGGCGCGGTCTCCGCTCTCGACGACTGCCAACGCGGAGGTGAGCCCGGCGCTGGCGTTTTCGAGACCAATCGCGTTGCTTGCGGGAGCTTCAGGGTCGGCGAGTATGTGCCGGATTTCCGTTTCTAGTCGGGATAGGGTTGATTTCAGATCGGCGTGAGCTCCGTCTAGTTTTTGCTCCAGGTCAGACAATTGTTTCTGCACCGACCGGATCTGAGCCAAAGCTTGCCGGCCGCGGACGGCTTCGGCGAAAATCTGGCGGCCGAGTTGGAGCTGTTGTTCAAGGTCGCGAGGAGTCGCGGGGGATCGTGGATCCATCACGATCTTTAATGGCTGGCTCAAGACCTTATCGTCGACGGTGAGCCGGACTTGGTAAGTACCCGGAACCGCGCGTGGTCCTCGGGGAGAACGATACTCGTATTCGCTGGATTGATCCGCAGGTTTCCCGGTGGGGGTGCCCCACGTCAGATTCCACACAAAGCGATGCATGCCGGGAGTGGTCTCAAGAATCTCAGGCTTCGGAAGCCATCGGTCGGCGATGGGGAGTCCGGGACGCTTCGGCTCGGGCGCGTCATTTGAGGAAAACGCTCGTACCAGGTTCTGCTTGTCGTCAAGAATTTCAAGCTTGATGTGATTTGCGGATGCGTTTAGGTGGTAATCGATGACGGCGCCATTGGGCGGATTGCTCGCGGTGGGCTCTTCCGGGGGCAACGGAGTGCCGAGGAAAGTATCGTTATCGACGCGGATGGCTGTGGCCGGCCGGTAGAGATACGCGCTGTCAGCTTTCACGGCGTCTTGCGCCTGCCGCAATGGAGTGATGTTGTCGAGAATCCAGAACGCGCGTCCGTGAGTCGCGACGGCAAGGTCATCTCCGTGAATGGCCAGGTCGTGGATTGAAGTTGTGGGAAGATTCAACTGCAGCGATTGCCAGTGATCGCCGTCGTCGAACGAAACGTAAACACCGAGTTCGGTTCCAGCGAAGAGCAAGCCGCGGGTTTGGGGATCTTCGCGAACCGACCGCAAGAATAAAGATGCGCCGATGTCGTCGGTGATCAGTTGCCAGGTCGCGCCGTAATCGCGCGTGCGATAGAGATATGGCTTCTGGTCATCAAGGCGATGGCGATCGACGGCTGCGTAGGCTTCCGCGGGATCGAAGTGCGAGGCTTCAATCAGCGAGATTTTGCTCCAGTCGGTGAGGCCGTTGGGCGTGACATTTTTCCAGGTTTTGCCGCCATCCCGCGTGATGTAAACGAGACCTGTGTCGCTGCCCGCCCATATGAGATTTCCGTTCAGGCTCGAAGGCGCAACAGTAAAGACGACGCCGTATCCTCGTTGCTTCGCGTTCGCGACTGTGGTTGGAGCTTCGGGCTTCTTATCGCCCGGATGCTGTGTCGATCCGGTCAGATCGGGGCTGATGATTTCCCAGTGCAGGCCGCCATCGATCGTTTTCATCACGTACTGAGTGCCCAGGTAAAGTGTTTTCTTGTCGAACGGGGACATGACCAGCACGGGTGTCCAGGGATCGCGATACTTGCGAGCATTGATGTCAACCCCAAAATTCGGCATGGGCCACGGAGTAATGTCCTGGCTGAACGAAGTCCGAATGTTGAAGCGCACGACGTCGCCGTAAGTGCCGGTCAGGTAGACGATGTTTGCGTCTTTGGGGTCCGGGACCATATATCCGCTCTCGCTGCCGCCGGATGGGAACCAGTCACGAGGCGTGATTTGTCCGGCGTCGGAGCGGCTGCGAACCGCCGCGCTTCCGCTGTCTTGCTGGGTGCCGAAAACCACGTAGGGGAATTGATCGTCCGTGATCACATGGTAGAACTGCCCGGTGGGCTGGTTGTACCAGGAACTCCAGGTGCGGCCATAGTCGAGACTGATGGTCGCGCCCTGATCGGTGCCGAGGATCATTCGAGAAGAATCTTTCGGGTCGACCCAGATTTGGTGGTAATCGTCTCCGCCGGGTGCGCCACGGACGATTGAAATTGTTTTGCCGCCGTCTTCGGAGCGGTAGAGCGCGACGTTGGGCACATAAATCACATCCGGATTATTTGGGTCGACCGTAATATTTCCGAAATACCAGGCACGGCTGGTGAGACGGCGGTCGTCGTTCTGCAGCGTCCACGTGTCACCTCCGTCATCGGAACGATAGAGTCCGGGTTTTTTGGAGGCGCTGATGAGCGCGTAGACTCGTTTGCCGTTGGGTGAAACGGCTACGGCGGTGCGGCCCCAGTCCCCTTCGGGCAGTCCTTTCCCGGTGAGCCGCGACCATGATTGGCCGCTATCCTGCGAGCGGAACAGCCCGCTGCCCGGGCCGTCGAGCGGTGCATACGTGCTCCAGGGCGGACGCTGGCTTCGCCACGTGGCGGCGAACAGGAGCTTAGGGTCTTCGGTGGTGATGGCAAGAGCAGAGACTCCAATCTCCGGGCCCTGATCGAGAACTTTCGTCCAACTGGCGCCGCCATCAATCGACTTGTAAACCCCGCGCTCATGGTTCGGCGCGTAAGCGTGTCCGAAAGCGCCGACGTATACGATGTTCGCATTTTGCGGATCCACAAGGATGCTGCTGATCTGGCGCGAGTCACGCAGTCCTATGTTGGTCCAGCTTCGGCCACCGTCTGTTGATTTATAAACGCCGTCGCCGGAGGACAGATTGGACCGAATATCTACTTCTCCGGTACCCGCGTAAATGACTTTCGGATCGGATGGAGCCACGGCGAGGGCTCCGATCGAAGCGACAGGTTGTCCATCAAAAATCGGCTCCCACACTACGCCGGCATCTGTGGTTCGCCATACGCCGCCACCGACCGAAGCAAAATAAAAGGTGGTTGAGTTTCCGGGAAACCCTGCCACGGCGACCACTCGGCCGCCGCGAAATGGACCGATCAGGCGCCAATTGAGCCCGCTGTAGATGGCCGCAGGAATTGGCTGCGCGGTTGCGGAAGTAAGAGCGACGAAAGAAACGAAAGTGGCAAGCAAATACTGAAATCTGATCGCGAACTTGGGCACCTGTTAGTCCTCACCCCGTTGAACAGTTAGTGTAGTTGAAATTTTAGAATTTGCTAAAGTGGTTGCCGTATCCAATGTGGAAACTTCTAGACCGGATGGGGGACTATGGGCGAACCCACAGTTGATGTTTTGTGCAAGAACTGCGGCCAGACTTTTACGGCGTTCTTGAAAGAGATGGCGGCCAAGAATGCTGAGGTTACTTGTCCGCATTGCGGAAAGAGCAACGGAAATCCTGTGCCCAGCGGTGCGATTCCGCCTGCGGTGCGGAATTAGGCTCAAGGCAATTGTCCGGCCGCTTTCTGCTCGCTAAGCCTCACCACGCCATAACAGCGAATGCTCCCATGGTGAAAATGGACACCAGGGCGCACGTGCCGGTGATGGCACTCACTCGCCACTGGGCTCCGGTGGGATCGGAAACCACGGAGGGCTCAGCCTGTGGAAGGGCGAGCAGGATATTTCCGGTTGCAGATACCGCGTAGAACAACACTGCGACATTCCAATACCCGGATGGCAAAGGATCGGCAGACAGGAGTGCCCGCTTTACACGGTCTAAATCCGAACTGCAATCTTGCGCGTACTTGATGCAGTAGACGGAGCTGTTCGTAAACCGCTGCGGCGTGGCGCCGCGTCCCGGCGGCCTAGCCCACGATGTGGCGACGTCTACGAATTCAATCCCCGAGGAAAACTTTATGAAGCGACTCAAAACGATGGTGACCTTCGCCATGGCGCTGTTCATGCTGGCTCCGGCCAGTATGTTCGCATCCAGCCATCGCGAAGCCCCCATCTCCGCGCTGGACCACTCCGCGGACGTGACTGACTGGTACGCGTTTGTCAGCTACGACCACCCGGATCGCGTGACCATGATTCTCAACGTCGACGGGTTCTTGGAACCCTCCAACGGACCCAACTACTTTCCTTTCGATCCCAATGTTCTTTACGAAATGCATGTCGACAACAATCGCGACGGAATTCCGGACATCACTTTCCAGTTCCGCTTCAAGACGGAAATCCGCATGCCGGGAATTTTCACCGGCTTTGTCGGCGGCATCGCCGGCATTCCTCCGATTACTTCGCTGACCGGCAAGGGTTCCGAAGGGTTGAGTCTTCGGCAAACTTATTCGGTAGTGATGATCAAGAACGGCGTGCGGAGTGTGCTAAGCGAAGGCAAAACACTTTATGCCGTGCCTTCGAATGTCG
>Ga0209415_10003699_pt1 | contig 28413 bp, 28 predicted proteins | sample PeaSoiSIISIP2007_FD_187696 | JGI IMG/M metagenome (GOLD analysis project Ga0209415, IMG submission 187696) | Peat soil microbial communities from Weissenstadt, Germany - SII-SIP-2007 (SPAdes) (version 2) | ecosystem: Environmental > Terrestrial > Soil > Wetlands > Peat | place: Germany... | reverse complement strand
CTATGATTCCATATTCCTTTGCCTGCTGCGCGTTCATGATGAAGTCGCGCTCCACGTCTTTCTCCACCTTTTCCAGTTTTTGCCCGCTATGCTTCGCCAGCAACTCGTTTGTAATCTCCCGCATGCGCAGAATTTCCCGCGCATGAATGTCAATGTCGGTGGCTTGGCCGGAAAGCCCTCCCATGGAAGGCTGGTGGATTAGAATTCGCGAATTCGGCAGGGCCAGCCGCTTTTTCGGCTCTCCCGCTCCCAGCAGCAGTGCCGCCATGCTGGCCGCCTGCCCAATGCAGATGGTGGTGACATCGTTCTTCACGTACTGCATGGTGTCGTAAATCGCCATGCCCGCCGTGATCGAACCGCCGGGCGAGTTGATGTAAAGCTGAATGTCCTTCTCCGGGTCTTCCTGCGCCAGGAATAACATCTGCGCAATCACCAGGTTGGCGATATTGTCGTCAATCGGTGTGCCGATGAAGATAATGTTGTCCCGCAGCAGCCGGGAATAGATGTCATAGGCCCGCTCGCCTCGCCCGGTCTGCTCGATGACCATGGGCACCAGCATCATTTGTGGTTCTTTCACATTCACCTGCCACACTCCCGCCCAACAATCGTAATTTTTAGAGGAGGATTGAAAGTTCGTCCGCTCTAAGCGGACTGCTGATACAGAAAATCGAGGGTTTTCTCCGCGCGGATTCTAGCTCGGATTCTATCCAGCGCCCCATCCCGTGTCAAACGCGCGCGGATCGCTTCCGGCGTCTGTTTTGACTGGGTTGCCAGGGCCTCGACTTCCCGATCCAGCTCCTCGTTGCTAACCTCGATTTTTTCCTCCTCCGCTACTTTTTCCAGCAGCAGCGAAGCTTTCACCTCTTCCAGCGCCCGTTCCCGCTGCCCCGCCCGCAAGCGCTGCAAGTCCATCTTCTTCAACTCTTCCGCCCGCATGCCTTGCGCCGCCAGCGCCCGCAATCCGCGCTCCAGCTGCAAATCGATCTGCCGTTCCACCAGCGCTTCCGGAACCTCGAATTCGTTGCGTTTCACCAATTCCGCCACCAGCTTGTCCTTGGCCTGGCGTTCGACTTCCTGCCGGCGCTCACCTTCCATGCCGTCGCGAATGCGCCTGCGCACTTCGTCCAGGTTGCTGAACTCGCCCAGTTCCGTGGCGAATTGATCGTTGAGCTCGGGCAGAGCCTTCTGCTTGATGGATTGCACTTTCACCGTATAAGTAAAGGTCTTCCCCGCGAGCCGCTTGTCCGCCGAGTCCTGCGGATAAACTACATCGAAGCGCTTCTCATCCCCGGCCGAGGCTCCCCGCAGATTCTCCGTGAACTCCGGCATGGTGCTTTTGCCGGCAATCTCCACCAGAATCTCGTCCATGTGGACCGGCTTGCCATCTCCGTCCTTGGGCTTCCCGTCGAGGGAGACCTGGGCAAAATCGCCATCCGCCAGCTCCCGGCCCTCGACCGGCGTGAAAGTCGCATGCTGCTCCCGGAGGCTGTTGAGCGATTGTTCCACTTCTTCCTGGGTCACCGCTACCGCCGGCTTCTCTGCCCGCAGCTCCCGATAGCCCTCGACCTTGACCTCGGGCAAGACCTCAAAGCTGGCCTTGAAGCGTAGCGGCTCGCCCTCATGCAGGTGCAAGTCCGTGACCCGTGGCTGCGACACCGGCATCAGCCCGAGTTTGCCGGTTTCCTGCCGGAAGTACTTCGGCACCAGCGCGTCTACCACATCGTTGTTGATGTCCTGGGAGAAGCGCTGCCGGATAATCGATGCGGGGATGTGCCCGCGGCGGAAGCCTGGCAAGCGCGCCAGCTTCTGGTATTTCAGGATGAGGGCCGCGGTTTCCCGGGCCACTTCTTCGGCTGGAATCTCGACTTGGATTTCCCGCTTCGTGGCGGCGCTGATTTCGCTAGGGCTCACAGTCTGAGTGTAAGGACAGAAGGGGAGCAGCGTCAAACGTCGCAAAGTACGTTGGTCACTGGCCGTTGGTGTTTGGCCCCCCGGCATCGCATAATGGCCAACGGCCAACAGCCAATAGCGAATGACCAACGACCAACGACGAATGACCAACGACTGGCTCGTCCAACTCAATCGCGAAGTCGTGGCCTGCACGCATTGCCCGCGGCTGGTGGCCTATCGCGAACAAGTCGCCCGTGAGAAGCGCCGCGCCTATCGCGATTGCGAATACTGGGGCAAACCCGTTCCCGGCTTCGGCGACCCGGAGGCGCGCGTCCTCGTCCTCGGACTGGCCCCCGGAGCCCACGGCTCCAACCGCACCGGCCGTCCTTTCACCGGCGACGCTTCCGGCAAATTCATGTACCCCGTCCTCCACGAAACCGGCTTCTCCAACCAACCGATCGCTGTCCACCGCGACGACGGACTGAAGTTGAAAGACCTGTACATCACCGCAGCGGTTCGCTGCGCTCCTCCCGACAACAAACCCCTGCCGCGGGAGTTGGCCAATTGCGCCCCATACCTGGAACGGGAACTGGATGGATTGCAGAGACTGAAAGTGGTGGTTGCCCTGGGGAAGATTGCTTTTGACGCCTATTTGAACTTCCTGAAGCGCCGTGGCCTGCTGAAGACCAGGAAGGACTACGTATTCCAGCACGGGGCAAAGTACAAAATGCCGGATGGCAGGATGCTACTCGCCTCCTACCACCCATCCAACCAGAACACCCAAACCGGGAAACTGACGCGCCCCATGTTTGTCCGCATCTTTAAAGAAGCCGCCCGCCTGGCCGATAGCTAACCCAAGCGGCGCAGCGGCCCGAATCGTCCACCCACCCCATGCACGGGGCTACACAACAGTTAGGGGAACGAAACCGGGGTGGCGCCGCTTTCCAGTCTCGTGTGGCGCGGGCGCCCTCGCCCGCGTGATTGGCGGATGGCAAGACCACAGGCCTTGCCACTCTGAATCTGCGAGAAGAAAACCAACCGGCTATTACTCCAAAGCTAGTTCAACTTGGTCACGGTGACCTCAAGCTGGAACTGGCGTTTGGAATTGGGATCATCAACAGAGCCGACAATCATTGGCTTATCCGAAACCATAGGCACGGTGCCTTCGATCCTCACTTGCCGCAGCAACGGATGTCCGCCGTGGGTGGATTCGTCCGGCGTCGCGAGGCTGCTGATGTCCGCGCTGACGTTCAATGTCATCGGGGTTACGTACGACGCGATTCTCGCTACAATGCGCGTGCCGATGTCGAGGTACGTGAACTTGCCTTCTTCGGATTGCACCGGCACGCGCGTGCCGATTTCAAGGGCCTGGGGCGAGCTGTCGCTGGTGGTGTTGATGGAATAGCGCCGAGCGTTCACTTTTTTCCCGTCTTCCATTTCGTTGATGGAAATATCCAGGCGGTACGCGGTGACGAGCCGCGGCCCGGTGGGTTTAGATTCATCCTTAGCTGCGGGTTTGTTCTCCTGCTTGGCATCTTGCCCGTATGTCAACGGCCGGAATGCGCAAAGAAACATAGTGACGGCGAGTATCAAAAAAGCTGTGCGCTTGTGCATGGCATTTCTCCTGATCGTTCCTATTGGGATGAATTGCCGGACGGATTCTCTGGCTGGCCTTGCCTTTCAAATTCGAGCCGGTCCTCTCGCGCCAGTTCGGCCTGAGCCTTCGCGATTTGCCGCACTTCCGAGGGAAGCTCTTCCACGTAGCGAGCCAGCATCTGCTCCTGTTCACTCAATGGCTGCGGCGAAGGGAACTGCTCCAGACCTGGTTCTGGGGTTCGCTTCGCGGGAACCGGTTGCATCGGTTGCGCTATTTTCTTCGAAGGCGAAGTGCTTGCGAATGGCACCGAAGCAACCCCTCCCCCGGATGAATTCTGTCTGACCATCGGTGTACGTTTCGCCGCAATTTCCTTCCTCGTGCTGTCGTGTTCTCTCCCCACAAAAATCGCCGCGCCGATAATCAGAATTGCTAAGACAACAACCGCAACCGGCGCCGGCCACCAGTTCCGGCGCGCATTCAGGCGTTCGCTCTCTGCTCGCAGATTCGCCAGAACCCGGCCTTCCAATCCCGGACGCGGCTCCGCTTGGCCATACTTTCTGAGCGCGGAATCGAGCGCCGCATCGATTTGATTCTCAGGCTCCATCTTTACCCTCCATCATTCCGCCCAGCTTCTCGCGCAGAATTTGTCGCGCGCGGAATAATCGCGACTGTACCGCCGCTTCCTTGATGCCCAACACCTCGGCGATGTCTGCCGGCGACATTTCCTCCAAGCTCGAGAGCGTCAATGGATCGCGCAGTTTCGCTGGCAGAGCCCCGATCAGTTTCTCCAGCATTCCGCGCATTTCGGAGCCCAGGAGAATCTCCTCTGCGCCTGCCGCCGGTGAACAAATCTCGACCACCGCATCCCGGTCATCCAGCGATTCCTCGGTGTTCTTCCCTCGCTGCCCTACTGCCACCCGCCAGGCAATCCGCGCCAGCCACATTCGCGGGTCCCGCACTCCCGCCAGCTTTTTGCCATAGCGCAGAACCCGCACGAAGGTTTCCTGCGTCGCATCTTCCGCATCGTGATGATTCCGCAGCACCGAGTAGGCCACCCGGTACACCAGCCGCGCATGCTGCCGAACGGCGAGTTCGAGTTCGTCCTCGTCCGAGCGTGCCAGCACCATGGCTTGGTTCACGAGCACCTGTCCGCTCACTACTCGTTGGCCCTCAAACATAGAAGACCGCCACTGTGCCTGATTTGTTCGGATTTTTTTACTATCATGACTCCGTGCGCTGGACCGCCTTGGGAAAGGCACGACTTCCAGTCGTGCCGCAAGCACTACGGGATCTAGCCTCGCGCCGATCCAGCGCAACTATCCCGCCGCCGAAACAGACCGCCGGCCTTGCCTCAGGCGCTGAAGCGCGCGCTATTCACAGGATCTGGCGGCATGAGTGAACTCATGCCCTTCCCGTAACTATTCCTAACGGAGTCACACCCTTAATTCTGCGGATTGTGAAGAATAAATGTCTCTAGAACCCCACAAACACCGGCTCAGGCTCCAGGTGGATGCCCCAGATCTCTTCGACTCGCTGCTGAATCTGTTCTTTCAGCGCCAAAATATCGGCAGCCGTAGCCTCGCCTCGATTCACAATCGCCAGAGCATGTTTGCGCGAGATGCCCACCCGCCCGCTGTTGTATCCTTTGCCGAATCCCGAGTGCTCTACCAACCACGCCGCCGAAACTTTTTTCTGCGATTCCAGCGCCGGGTAGCTGGGAATCTGCAGGCCCCGAGCCGCCGCCCGCTTTTCCAGTTCCTGGTGTTGATCCAGCGAAAGAATCGGGTTCTTGAAAAACGAGCCGGCGCTGCGACAATCCTCATCTCCCGGCGTGATCAGCATTCCCTTGCTGGCTCGGATTCTCCGCACCGCCTCACGCGTATCGCTCAGAGTCGGGGTCTTGCGCCAGCCCGCAAAATGCCGTTTCAGGTCGGCATATTCGATGCGCGGCTCCCCACCCGGACTCAGTTCGTAGGTCACGCGCACGATGATGAAGCGCCCACGCTCGCTCGTGTTGAAGATGCTGGTGCGGTAGCGGAAGCCGCACGCCTCGGCGCACAATTCGTGCAGCTGGCCGTCTTTCAGATCCAGGGCGAGAACCGATTCGACGCTCTCCGCGACCTCCTGTCCGTACGCCCCGACATTCTGCACCGGCGTGCCCCCCACACTGCCCGGGATTCCGCTCAGGCATTCCACCCCGGCGTAGTTGTGCGCCACCGCGTACGCGACGAACTTGTCCCACGGTTCTCCGGCTCCCACTTCCAACCGTGCTTTGCCATCTTGCCTGCTTTCGTCGATGCCAGGGATGGCCACCCGCATGACCAGCCCGGGCCAGCCGGCATCCGAGATCACCAGATTGCTGCCCCCGCCCAGCACAAACAGCGGCAGCTCCCGCGCGCCGGCAAAGGTGACCGCCTCACTGACTTCGCCCGCCGTTTTGGCCTCCGCGAAGTAGCGCGCCGGTCCGCCCACCTGGAAGGTGGTCAGCGGCGCCATGGGAACATTTTCCTGGATGTGCATGGGGACGGAATCAATCATATACGGCACGGCAAATTCCCCTCCGGCGGCCCAAAATTGTTACTTGCGGACGGCAAAAGCCGCGTGACGTGCGGGCTTTCGTGGTTTAATATCTTTGTCCGTTGAATTGCAATGACCTTCCAGGAGGTGTGATGTATCCAGAGATTATGGTAATCCCCATGCGCGAGGAGTTGACCCGCCTGGGAATTCAGGAATTGCGTACCGCCGCGGCAGTGGACAAAGTCCTTACCAACCAGAGTGGTGCGACCATGGTGATCGTGAATTCCATTTGCGGATGCGCTGCTGGCCGCATGCGGCCTGCTGTCCGCACCGCTCTCCAGCATGCCAGCCGTCCGGAGAAGATTTACACCGTTTTTGCCGGACAGGATGCCGAGGCCACCGAGCGCGCCCGCTCCTATTTCACCGGCTACCCGCCGTCCTCGCCCTCGATTGCTTTTCTGCGAGATGGCAAGCTGGTGCACATGATGCAGCGCAGCGACATCGAGCACCGCGAGGCCGCCGATATCGCCGCGGAACTCAAGCGCGTCTTCGACCAGCACTGCGCCACAGCAGAAACCACGTAGGGACAGGCGCCCCCGCCTGTCCGTCCGGAAGGAGCCCGGCCTTCCGCATTATCGAACCGCACCCACTCCCCGAAACGTCATTTCCGATGCGGCGTTCCGCGTGCGCCGCTTCCAGGCAAAGAACAGCTCGGCATAGCTGGCGGTGATGTAGTCCCCTGGAGGAATTCCTAAAGCTCTCGCGGTCTGATCGATCCAGCGCGGCGCCCCTTCAATCTCGCCAAAATTGCCGATCGGCGTCTCATCGATCACCACCTGTCCGCGGCCGTCGCTCCACTCGCTGCGGAATTTTTCGTAGCGGAAGGTTGGCGCGTAGCCCAGCGCCCGAAGGATGGTATCCATCTGCGCTCCATCCGCGATCTCGGTCTCCGTCTCCACCCGGGTTTTGTGCCGTGCGGCCTGGCTCTTGGCCTTATGAGTCAGCACCCATTTCAGTCCATACTTACGCAGCCGCAATAACGCTCCCCGGCGCCGCAGCTGCTGGCCGGGAAGATCGTAAAGCGAATTCATTTCATGCGTCCGCCGCGTCAGCAGACGAAATCCCGCCGCGCGCAGCCTCCGCGCGAGCGCGCGCACATTTGCCACGCGGAATTTGATCTCGACTTCTTTGTCTCCGCTCATAGGGGAACCTGTGCGCTGCTTTCCACAGAGCATGGGCCAAAACCCAAGGGCCAACGGCTAACGGCCAAGAGCTAAGAAAACATCGGCAGCTTCACCAAATCGTCCCGCGGCACCGGCTCCAGCGGCAGTCCCGCTTTCCGCCAGGCTGTCAGCCCGCCCTCGATCACAAACGCGTTGAATCCTGCGTCCCGCAGTAGGAGCGCCACCCGGGCGCTCGTGGCTTCGCGCGCTCAAGTGCAGTACAGATAAATGTTCTTGTCCTTGGGCAGAGTTTTCAGTTCCGCGGACAGATGATTGGGTTCCAGACGCAAGGACCCCTTGATGCGCATGGCCTCCGAATCGTAGTACCCATGGCTGCGGACATCGACCAGCAAAATGCTCCCCTTTTCCTCCGATGCCAGCTTCCTCGCCAGTTCCTCGACCTGCACTCGCGGCAGCACGCGGTACACCTTGTGCTTGCGGAAGAGCCACACTTTGTAAATGATGTAAGCAATCACCGCGGCCACCAGCGCTTCCGTCATGATGTGACTGGCCGCATGAAAGCCGCGCGTAAGGGCAGCCAGGAAGTTGCGAAACAGAAATCCCAGCCCGCCATAGGCCAGCACATACAGCGTGGCTCCCGCCAGATCCAGCCGCAGAAACTGTAGCGGACGCATCTTCATGCTGCCGGCCAGGGGCGGCGCCATGCTGTTGACCCCAGGAATGAACTTGGCGAACAGCAGCGTTACCTTTCCCCGTTTGTAGAACGACTCCGCCGAGCGCAAGATGCAGCTCTCCGGATTCGCTGACACTTTGCACAAAAATCCCAGCAACGCCCACCCGGTATAGCGTCCCAGCACATAGAGCAGCGTATCCCCCAGCAACAGCGCCACAATTGCCAGCAGAAACGCGGCCGAGGTGCTCAGGGTTCCCGCCGCGGCCGCCGCTCCTCCTGCGACCAGCGCCAGAGCCGCCGGAGCCGGTAGTCCCACGGCCTCCGCCAGGACCACGACAAACAGCAGAATGTATCCATGATGGGCCAGCGAGGTGAGCAGAGGATTCATAGGCAAAAAGCGCTACACTGATTCGGGTTAGATTGTAGCCTCATTGCCAGGATTCAAAGTTAAAGGAAGGTCGAAAGTGCCCGCAAAAGCCAAAGCTCGCCGCCGCTACATTATTCTCAAGACTCGCAAGACCCCTCTGCCGTTCAGTGACGCCGTGCTGGCTGGGAACACGCTCTACATTTCCGGCCGCATTGGCATTGATCCTGCCACGGGCAAGGTGCCCGCCGGCATGGACGACGAACTGCGCCTGTTGCTCGACGACTTCGAATCCGTTCTAGCCGCCGCCGGCATGGCCATGAACGACCTGGTCTGGGTGCAAGTTTTTTCGCCCGATGTTTCTCTGTGGGAGCGCTTCAACACCGCCTACGTGAAGCGCTTTACCAAAGATTTGCCGGCTCGCGCATTCGTCGGCTCCGGCCCCCTGATGCGCGGCGGAAGATTCGAAATGATGGGAATTGCCGTGCGGAAACTTGAATCGCAGAAACCGCTACGAAAGGCTGTATCGAGCAGAGCAGCCAAAGGCTAAGGGAAGGCCAACGACCAACGATGAGCTCCTACTTTTCCCGCGCCACCACAAACTCCGGCGCCCACAGCAGGGCTTGCTTGATTTCGCTGTCGGGAAAATCGCAGATCGCGTTCCGTGCCAGCGTCGCATACTGCAGCGCCCGCTGGTTGGCGGCGTCGAGCGACCCGTAGCGGCTCAGGATTTCGAGCACCTGGGCGTGGGTCACTCCGTCAAAGGCCCGTTCGCGCACCACGGTTTCGATCCTCTTGCGTTCCTGCGGGGTGCAGCGTTCGAGCGCATGAATCACCGCCATGGTCACCTTGCCTTCGCGCAAATCGCTGGCCACCGGTTTCCCCAGGATATTTTCTGATGCGGTGAGGTCGAGCACGTCATCCACGATCTGGAACGCCATGCCCAGATCAAGCCCGTAGCGTGCCAGGCTCTCTTCCTGTTCCGGCGTGGCGCCGGCCAGGATGGCGCCCATACGCATGCACACCGAAAACAAACACGCCGTCTTGCGGAAGATCAAATCGAAGTACTCTTCGAGGGAAATCAGCTTGCCCAGTTTCTCCATCTGCAGCAGCTCGCCTTCTACCATCTGCTGGGTCAAGTCGATGAGCGTATCCAGGATGCGGAAATTGCGCTCCTGCACCGCGATTTTGAACGCCTGCATGTAAAGCCAGTCGCCCGCCAGCACGCACTTAGGATTCCCCCACTGGGTATTGGCCGCGGGCCGCCCGCGCCGCGTCTGGGCTTCATCAATAATGTCGTCATGCACCAGCGTGGCGGTGTGAATGATCTCCACCACCGCGCCCAGCTTCACCGCTCCGCGTCCCTGGTAGTTGAACAACTTGGCGGAGAGCAGCAGCAGCGCGGGACGAATGCGTTTGCCCCCGCCCCCGCGCAGATATTCGCCAATCTCGGTGATGGCTTCCACCCGGGAAACCGTGTCGCGGCCGAACTCGCGCTCGATCGCGGCGAGGTCGTCCCGCAGCATCTCGAAGATTTCTTTTCCGTCAATGGCGGCCGGTGTACTCATGGCTTGAGATTTTTCGCCACTGAGTCACGGAGTCACGGAGAAAATCAATTTAAGGTTTTCTCTGTGTCTCCGTGCCTCGGTGGTGATCTAATTTGTCCGGTAATTCGTGAACTGCATATCAATCCCAAAATCCTGTTGCTTCAGCAGGGAAATAATCGCCTGCAACGTGTCCCGATCCTTGCCGCTTACCCGCACCAGGTCTGCCTGAATCGAGGCCTGTGCCTTGTGCTTGGAGTTCTTGATCGTTTTCACGATTTCGCGGGCCTTCTCAATTGGAATCCCCTGCTGCAGGGTGATGCGCTGTTTGGCCATGCCCCCGGCCGCGGGTTCCACCGCGCCATACGTCAGCCCCTTCAAGGAGATCCCCCGCTTGACCAGTTTCTGCTGAAGAATTTCATTCACTGCCTTCAGCTTGTAGTCGTCGATGGAGTGCAGCACAATGGCGTCTTTCCCCTCCAACTCGACGTTCGACTTCGAATCCTTGAGGTCGAAACGAGTATGAATCTCCTTCAACGCGTGCTGCATGGCGTTGGAAACTTCCTGCAAATCGATCTTGCTCACAATGTCAAAACTGTTCTCTGGCATAGCGTATGGTCAGCTCTAGTACCTTATTGGCAAGCCGTACGGATTGTCATTCCGAACGCCTTTCAGGCGTGAGGAATCTGTTTTTGTCGATCTCAAGAGAAGCAGATTTCTCGCTTCGCTCGAAATGACAGGTTCTAAAAGTGTTCAACAAGCCCGGGAGTCCTCCCCATCCGCAATCGTCCGTTGCTCAATAGATTAGCTTGGCTCCGCGGAAGATGCACTAACCAAGATGCACTAACCAAGCTAAATGGAGTCGGCCTTTTGGGAAAGCGAAAAGAAACGATAGAAGTTTCCCGCCGTTTGCCGGCCCATTTCCTCAGCCGAAAGCCCGCGCAGTTCCCCCAGTTGCCTTGCCGTTTCTTTCACAAACGCCGGTTCGTTGCGCTTCCCGCGATACGGCGCAGGCGCCAGAAACGGGCAATCTGTCTCAATCAGCATCCGGTCGAGCGGCACTTCCTTGGCGGCATCGCGAATCTGCTGCGCTTTGGGAAATGTCACATTTCCCGCGAAGGAAATCATGAACCCCATATCCAGCGCTCGTTTCGCGTGCTGCCAGGTCCCGGTAAAGCAGTGCAGAATACCCCCGAAGCCGCCGGCACTCCACTTCTCCTGCAAAAGCTGCAAGCAGTCTTCCCAGGCATTCTCGCTGTCCTGCGAAGGCCGGCAATGGATTACCACCGGCAGCTTGGTCGCTCGCGCCAATTCCAACTGCCTCGCGAATACCTGTTGCTGAACTTCGCGCGGCGAGTGATCGTAAAAATAATCCAACCCAATCTCGCCCCAGGCAATTACTTTCGGCCGCTTGGCAAGTTGCTCCAGTTCCGCAAAGTCGGCGTCGGTAGCGAGCTTCGCCTCATGGGGATGAATGCCAACGCTGGCATAGATGAATTCATGCGCCTCCGCCAGCCGAATGCCGCAATCGAGCGTTCCCGGTCCCGTCCCGCTCCCAATCGCAACAATGGTTTCGACTCCAGCCTCCCGCGCCCGCGCAATCACCTGCTCGCGGTCGCCATCAAACCGTTCTCCGTCGAGATGAGCGTGGGAATCTACAAACATTGGCAATGTCTGTGTGGGGACGGGCGCCCTCGCCCCGTCCAGGCCGAGCCCCGCTCGGCTGTTTTTTGGCTTCACATCTGACTGGTCCCAGCCGGCGAAACCGAAGTCCTCACTGTGTCCCCTGTGCCCTCTGTGGTTAAACGTTCGCGAGTTTACTTCAACCTCGTCCCCACCGCCACATCCTCCAAGAACCCCGCCAGCACCGCCTTGCCGCCCTCCGGTGATGCCGCCACAATCATTCCATTCGACTCCAGCCCGCGCAGCTTCCGGGGCGCAAGATTGGCCACGATCACCACTTTCCGCCCAATCAAAGTCTCGGGCGCATACGACTCCGCGATCCCCGCCACCACCTGCCGAACTTCCGTCCCGAGATCCACTTCCAGCCGCAGCAACTTATCCGCGCCTTTCACTTTCTCCGCGACCTTCACCTGCCCCACGCGCAGTTCGACTTTGGCGAAATCATCAATCGTGATCCGGCTGTCCGGGATCACGAGCTGCGGTGCCGCTGCTGGCAGACTCACCACCGGCGCACTCGCTGCCGCCGCGCTCACCGCCGGCCTGACTTCCTCCGCCACCGCCGGAGCGCCCCGTTGCTGCTCTTCCATGTTCTGCATCCTTTCGATTGCCGATTTGTCCGCGCGTGGAAATACCGGCTCAACATTTCCCAGCTTGGTTCCCAACTGAATCTGTCCCCACTTCAATTCCGCCAGCGGAACCTTCTTGATGTCTCCCAACCCCAGTTGCGTCCAAATCTTCGCCGTGGCTTCCGGCATCACCGGATGCGCTAGCGCCGTCACAATCCGCAACGCCTCGGCGGAGGTGTAGAGCACCGTCGCCAGCCGCGCCCGGCTTCCCTCGTCTCCTTTTTCGCCGAGCGCCCAAGGTTCGTTCTCCACAATGTATTTGTCCACGGCCGCGACCAATCCCCAAGCCGATTCAAGCGCGCGCGAGAACTGATATTGCTCAAACTGCGTATGGAATTCCGCGATCGCCCGCCGTGCCGCTTCAGCAATCGCAACATCCGCCGCCGTCCGCGCCGCGGCCGAGGGATACGGCATCTCGCCCTTGAAATACCGCCGGATCATGGTCAGCGTACGGCTGGCCAGATTCCCCAGCCCGTTGGCCAAATCGGCGTTGTAGCGCTGCACCAGCGCATCGAAGGAGAACGACCCATCCTGCCCAAACACAATCTCGCGTAGCAGGAAGTAGCGCAGCGCGTCCGCGCCCAGAACATCGAGAATCGTCTCCGCCCGCACAATGTTCCCGCGCGACTTCGACATCTTGCTCTCTTCAAACAAAAGCCAGCCGTGCGCCACAATCGCTTTCGGCAGCGGCAGCCCCGCGGCCATCAAAAACGCCGGCCAGTACACGCAGTGAAAGCGCACAATCTCTTTGCCGATCATCTGCACGTCAGCCGGCCAGTACTTCTCGTACTTCGACTCATCCCCCGAGCCATATCCCAGCGCCGTGATGTAATTCGCCAGCGCGTCCAGCCAAACGTAGATCACATGCTTAGGATCATCCGGTACCGGAATGCCCCAGGAAAACGTGGAGCGGCTTATGGAGAGATCGCGCAGCCCCGAGCGCACAAACGACATCACTTCATTGCGCCGCGTCTCCGGACGAATGAAATCCGGCTGCTCGGTGTAAAGCCGGAGCAGCTTGTCTTCAAACGCCGATAGCTTGAAGAAATAGTTCTCTTCCTGCACCGTCTCCGTTGGCCGCCCGCACTCCGGACAGGACGCGCCCGGCCCCACCGCATCCACGTAAAGCTCGTCGAAAACACAATACTGGCCGGTGTAATGCCCCTTGTAGATGAATCCATTCGCGGCGATGCGCCGCCATAAGGCCTGCACTCCAAGTTTGTGCCGCTCGGAAGTGGTGCGGATGTAATCGTCGTAGCTCAGCCCCATTCGCTGCCACAGCGCGCGGAATTGCGCCGAGACTTCGTCGGTCAGCTGCTGCGGCGTCTTGCCCGCCGCCTGCGCCGCCCGCTCGATCTTCTGCCCATGCTCGTCGGTTCCAGTCAGGAAGTAAGTATCCAAGCCCAGCATCCTCTGCCGCCGCGCAATGGTGTCGCAGGCAATGGTGGTATAGGCATGCCCAATATGCGGCCGCGCGTTGACGTAGTAAATCGGTGTCGTGATGTAGAACGTTTTGCTCATAGTGACTTGCTGGCGCTCACGAAATTCTTAAAGACTTGTCATACTTTTAAAGACTTGTCATTCCGAGGCGGGTTCATCGCCGAGGAATCTGCTGCTCCCGCGGCAACAGATTCCTCGCGGGGCTCGGAATGACAAGAATAGAAAGATCGGTCGCTACTTCGCGGCTTTCCGCAAGTACCCCTCCACCGCCTCGTTCATCACACTTTTTAACGGAACGTGGTTCTCCACCGCAATCCGCCGGCAATCCTCATACTCCGGCGAGTAATTGGTTACTGCCCCATTCATGGTGGCAATCTTCATCCGCACCTCGCCCCACGCGGTCGCCACGGTGACAAACTTCCGCGCCAACACCTGGCGTTTTTCTTCACGCCGCCGTACCCCGAGCGTCGAAGTCTCGGTGAAGATGATCTGCGTCAGCCCTGCCGCGTCTTCCGGCTTGCACAAGACCGTCAACAGCGTTCCCGGACGGCTTTTCTTCATCTGTACCGGCATGGCAAAAACATCCAGCGCGCCTTCCGCCAGCAGCCGGTCCATCACATATCCGAAGACCTGCGGATTCAGATCATCCAGATTCGCCTCCAGCACGGTGATGGTTTCCTGCGACGTCTTCGCCGCCAACTCCGGCAGCGCTTCGCCGACCGTCAGCCGCACCACGTTCGCGTGCCCGGGAAAATTTCGCGAGCCCGCGCCGTAACCGGTCTTTTCAATGCGAATTTCGGGAAAGGAAGCAAATCGCGCCGCCAGCGTCTTCACAATCGCCGCGCCTGTCGGCGTGACCAGTTCCGCCTGAATCCCCGACGAATACACCGGCGCGCCCTTCAGAAGCTCGACGGTCGCCGGCGCCGGCACGGGAAAGGTCCCATGCGCGCATTCGACTGTGCCGCCGCCCACATTCAGCGGCGAACAAACAATCTCCTCAACTCCCAGCGCCTCCGCGCCCACCGCCGCGCAGACGATATCGACCATGGCATCCACCGCGCCCACTTCATGAAAGTGGATTTTCTCGATGTTCACGTTGTGAATCCTCGCTTCGGCCGCCCCCAGCGCCTCAAAGATCGCAATCGCCGTTTTCTTCGCGCCCTCACCAATCCTGGCCCCGCTGATGATCTTGCGAATCTCCCCTAGTCCCCGCCCGTGCTCATGCTCGTGTGGGGCGGACACTCCTGTCCGCCTGTCGCCATGCTCATGGTGATGCTCATGGTCATGAGCATTCCCGTGCTGATGGGCCTCATGCTCATGAGAATGCTCGCTCGATTCCATCTGCCGTGGCCGATCTTTCTCATCTCCGGCAAACACATCCACCTTGGTCGCCGTAATCCCGCTGCGATCCACGCGCGAAATTTCCAGCCGCGCGCCAATGTCCAGCGCCGCCGCCGTCTCTTGCAGCAGCCGCGCCGGCACCCCGGCATCCACCAGCGCGCCCAAAAACATGTCGCCGCTGATGCCGGAAAAACAATCGAGGTAAGCGATGCGCATGGAGTAGCTAGCCTTTAGCTTTTAGCTGTTAGCCGTTGGTCCCTAACCTTCCCGTCTTCGCCCATAACTCGGTTCTGCGTCAACCACAGGCGTTACCGCCCAAGGCCGCGCGGCCAACGGCCAAAGGCTAACGGCTAAGAGCCGATTTCATCATAGGGAACCCTGCACCCTCCGTCAAACCTCGCTCGCCGCCGCAGTTTGCTACAATCACTGTTTCTTCAATCACTTAGAGGGACTCTTGTATCGTCATCTGGAACGCCGTCTGGCCCAGCACGCGCGCCACTTCCTGCGCCGTACCTACGGCCTCGACCTGCCCAAAATCGCCATTGAGCAGCCCCCCAAGGTCGAACTCGGCGAGTACGCTCTTCCCCTGGCTTTTGAGCTGGCCAAGAAGCTCCGCAAGCCTCCGCGCAAAATTGCAGAGGAGATTGTCACCGGCATCGGCCCCATCGAGGGATTCGAAAAACTGGAACTAGCCGGCGCAGGCTACATCAACGCCCGGGTGAATCGCCAAGCGCTGGCCGCGGTTTTGGCCGCCGACGAAAAACCCAAAGCCGAAGTTCCGGCGGGCAAGATTCTGGTCGAACACTCCAGCATCAATCCCAACAAAGCCGCGCACATCGGCCACTTGCGCAACGCCATCCTGGGAGACACTTTTGTCCGCCTGTTGCGTTTTGCCGGCAGGGAAGTAGACATACAAAACTATATTGACAACACGGGCGTGCAAGTGGCTGACGTGGTCGTCGGCTTTCAACATTTGGCGAAGAAGTCGCGCGCCGAAATCGAGCACCTTATCCACCACCCGCGTTTCGATTACTACTGCTGGGATCTCTACGCCCGGGTTTCGCAGTGGTACGAACGCGATCCGCAGAATAAGCACGCACGGTTGCACACTCTGCATGCCATCGAGGAAGGCGGAAACGAGACCGCGGCCCTCGCCAACCTGATCTCGGTGGCCGTCCTGCGCCGCCATCTCGAAACCATGGACCGGCTCGACATCGAATACGATTTCCTGCCGCGTGAGAGCGAGATCCTGCACCTGCATTTCTGGGATGCGGCCTTCGCCAAGCTGAAAGCCAGCGGTGTGCTCACCTTTGAGAGTGAAGGCAAGAACAAAGGCTGCTGGGTGATGCGGCGCGCGGGAACTCGTGTGGCGCGGGCGCCCTCGCCCGCGAACGGCGCAACCACAGAGGGCACAGGGGACATAGAGGCTGAAAAGGCCGAAATCAATCCGAAGGACCTGCGCGTCGACACTTATGCTCCTGGCGCGGAGAATGTGGCAGTCCGTATCACCCATGTTCCTACGGGGCTTGTGGTGCATTCGGACAGTGAGCGCTCGCAACAGAGGAATCGCGAGCGAGCCATGGTTCTTTTGCGTTCCGCGATTCTGGAAGCTCAGGCCAACACGATCTCTGAGGAAGATCAGAAAGTAATCGTCCGTTCCAACGGCACCGTCGGCTATGTGGGCAAGGACATCGCCTACCACATGTGGAAGTTCGGCTTGCTGGGACGCGACTTCGGTTACCGCAAGTTCTATCGCTATCCCAACCGGCATGAGTGCTGGATTTCATCCCCCGAGGGCGAGCAGGACCATCCCCATTTCGGAGACGTGGCCGAAGTCTACAACGTGATCGATGCCCGCCAATCCGAAGCGCAGAACACGGTGATCGAAGCGCTGCGCGGTCTGGGGCACAACGACGCCGCCGATCACTACACCCACTTTTCTTACGAAATGGTGGCGCTCACCCCGCGCTGCGCCGCCGAAATGGGCTACGAACTCTCCGAGGACGACAAGGCGCGGCCCTATATCGAGGTCTCCGGCCGCAAAGGGTTCGGCGTGAAAGCCGACGACCTGCTCGACACGCTCATCGCCTCGGCGAAAAAAGAAGTGGACTCCCGCCATCCGGATGTGAGCGAGTCCGAGCGCGCGGCCATCGCCAGGCAAATCGCTATCGGCGCCTTGCGCTACTTCATGCTCAAGTTCACCAAGAACTCGGTGATCGCCTTCGACTTCAAAGAAGCCCTCAGCTTCGAAGGCGAGACCGGACCATACGCGCAGTATGCCGCAGTGCGCGCGGCCAATATTTTCCGCAAAGGTGGCTATCACCCGGAAGCCATCTGTCGGGACGTAGCTGGCTACGTCTCTGTGGACTTGGAAAGATTCCTCAACGGCGAAGGCGGGAACGAACTGTGGGAACTGTGGCTGGCGGCGTCGAAGACTTCCTACATTGTGGACCAGTGCATCGCCACCTCCGAGCCGGCGTACCTGGCCAAGCACGCATTTCAACTTTCGCAACTTTTCAATACCTTCTACCATCGCCATCCCATCCTCGCGGAGGCCGATGAAGGCCGGAAGAAGTTTCTGCTGGCCACGGCGGCCGTGTTTCTCCGTGAATTGACCCGGGTGCTGGCGGTCATGGGGATCACCGTGCCTCCGGTGATGTAGGCGCTCAGCAAGCGCCAGCCACTGTCATGCTGAGCGAAGAGTGCGCTTCGCGCAGCGAAACTCACTCGCAGTCGAAGCATCCCTACCCGGTCGCATGAACCGGGCAGGGATTCCTCGCTGACAGCTCGGAATGACAGATGTCCAGTAGCAGAGTTTAGTTATCTTAGAGCTATATACTATCGCTAGCGGCGCTCGGGCGGTTTCTGGAGCACTCTCAGCCTCGGAGGCCCCAAAGTCTCTGCGGAGATGGCGATCGATTCTAGGGCCATTGGCGCGCTCTAGCGAGGCATTGTGGGCGAGGTTCTAGTCAAGAAGTGCGCCTCGGTCTCGTGCTTCGGCTGGAATATCCCAGAGATAATGTTATCAACAGCTTGCGCACGGGCTGTTTTGGCCCGCACATCCCCACGCTGGCTCGTCGCATCCAAGGGATTGAAAAGGCGGCAATCTCGCGTACAGTAGGGAACGGGCCTGCGAGGTTCTACGTGAGGTCTGATGCTTGCGAGGTCTAATAAGAGGCGTGCTATGAAAATGAAAACTGTTTTGGGTGTAACCCTGGTCATGATGCTGCTGGCCGCGTCCGCCACGGCAGGACCGGCCGCCGACAAGAGCATCCCGTCATTTCCTGGGACGCTCATCAATGCCCGCTACGTCTACGTTACCAGCTATGACGGCGACCAGTTCAATGCCGGCGTTTTGCCGCAGGACCGCCACGCCATCGCCGCGGTGCAGGACGCCATCGAGAAGTGGGGCAAATGGACCGTCGTCTACAAGCCGGAGGAGGCCGACGTCGTGCTCATGGTCATGAGCCGGCCTTCGGAAGATGTGCTGGCCGTCTACGACGCCCACGGCTGGCCAAAAAACGAATACTTGTGGCGGGCAATGGGGCGCGAGGGTCTGCAAAAGAATGAAACGCCGCTGTTCACGCAGCTGCGTAAGGCATTCGAGAAAGTGGCGAAATAGAGGGAAATGCCGGGCAGAAACTAGGAACGATTGCCCCGGCCGCCCGCCACTATCAGGCCTGCGCCCACCAGAATCAGTACAATGCTGACGGTCGGAGAGACGCGCTCACTGCTTTGGGTCTGCACTCCAACATGGACGTCACCGATGTTGAGGTCGTGGTTTTCCCGATGGGGTACGGGAACGAAAAAAGAAAGAATGCCCAGAACCAGCAGCAGCAGCCCAATGGCAAGAAAAGCTTTCATCGAAAAGTCCTCCGGAATTGAATTTGGGTCCGGCTGACTAACGCCCGACGGAATTGTAGTATGACTCTGGAAGGACCACAAATTTTCAAGCTGAGGGCGCCGCCAAAATCTCAAGATCAACGTCCACCTCAAAAGCGGCGAACAAGAGTGTCCGCCCCGCATCAGTGTGTGAGGCTAGGGCGAGAGCGTCGCATGCACTAGCGTCGCATACACTATAGTGGAGAAGGTTACATCGGGGTTCACCAATGCCGGTTCTGGTGGTCGGAGGCGCGGGATACATCGGCAGCAGCGCCGTTCAAGCTCTCCAGCGCAGAGGGTATGAGCCCATTGTCTATGACAATCTGTCGACCGGCCACGCCGCGCTGGCCGACGGATTTGAACTGATCGTAGGAGATCTGGCGGATACGGCGAAACTGTCGAAAGCGTTGCGCCGAGTCGAAGCCGTCATGCACTTCGCCGCGTTTGCCTACGTGGGCGAATCGGTGGCCGACCCCAGAAAGTATTTCCAGAACAACGTGCAGGATGGCCTCACCCTGCTCAATGCGGTGATCGATTGCAAGGTGCGGAAATTCATTTTCTCGTCGAGCTGCGCGGTCTACGGCATTCCCACGGAAGTTCCCATCGCCGAGGAAACTCCGCGGCTGCCGGTCAATCCCTATGGCGCTTCCAAACTGGCCTTCGAGCATGCTCTGGAAGCGTACGGGCACGCCTACGGGCTGCGCTTCGTGAGTTTCCGCTACTTCAATGCCGCCGGAGCCGATGAGGCGGGAAAAATCGGCGAGATTCACGTTCCCGAGACACACTTGATTCCTTGCGCCTTTGAAGCCATCCGCGGCCGGAGACCTGCGCTGGAAATTTTTGGCGGCGACTACCCCACTCCCGACGGCACCTGTGTTCGCGACTACATCCATGTGAACGACCTGGCCGAGGCTCATGTGCTAGGCATGGAGTACCTGGAGAAGGGAAGTTCCGCGACGCTGAATCTGGGCACCGGGCAAGGACATTCCATCCGCCAAGTGATCTCGACGATCGAACAGGTGACGGAACGGAAAATTCCCATTCGCATGGCGCCTCGCCGGGCGGGCGACCCGGCAGCGTTGGTGGCCGATCCCTCCCGGGCGGAAAAATTGCTCAAGTGGAAGGCGAAGTACTCACTGCAAGAGATTGTGGCGACGGCGTGGCAATGGGATGAGCGGCGAAGCCGTGCGGTTGCGACGGCGTGAAAAAATGCGCCAGGAATTGGGATAAGAGAGAGAAAGTGGCGGAAAAGGCACAGCGCCACCGACCCAACGCTCGGAGGCGTTCTGAACGTTACGGCAGCGCTGCCTGCATTTGAGCCCGAACTAAGCCAAAAGTGTAGGCCGGGTGATGCACTGTTCCTAGTGCATAGGTAGATACCGGGTAAGAAATTACAACCACAGAGACACAGGGGGTCAGAGGGGAAAGCTGGAGGTTTGGATCTACCCTCTGTGTTCCCCGGTTTCCTCTGTGGTTGAGTTCTTCTCGGGACGAAGCAAAGGAAATAAAATCACGTCCCGGATGGTGCGCGAATCGGTCAGCAGCATGGCGAGCCGGTCGACACCGACGCCGACGCCGCCGGCGGGGGGCATCCCGTAGGCGAGCGCGCGGATGTAATCTTCATCCATCTGGTGAGCTTCTTCGTCGCCGCGCTCGCGTTCTTTCAATTGCTCCTGGAAGCGGCGGCGCTGCTCCTCGGGGTCGTTCAGTTCGCTGAAGCCGTTGGAGATTTCCATTTGCCCGGCGAAAATCTCCCAGCGTTCCGTCCAATCCGGCTCATCGGCTTTTTGTTTGGAAAGCGGCGAGATGGCGGTAGGGAACTCGTAGATGATCGTCGGCTGGATCAGATGCTCCTCGGCCGCCGCGTCAAAAAGATTGGCAATGGTTTTTCCAGCTGGTTCATTGGGATCATAGGCGACGTGGGCGTGGCCAGTGTTGAAGCGCTCGACTAAAGCTTTCACCGAGTCCTGCGAGGCAAAGTCAGACATTTGCGGTTTCGCGCCCGCTGCCTCCGGCCAGTGATGAAGGATGGCTTCGCGCATGGTCATGCGCCGCCAGTTTGTGCCGGCCCAATCAATCTCGAGCTCGCCCCATTTGGTTTTCTTTCCCCCGGTCACGTCGATGGCCACCTGCTCGATCAGCTGCTGCGTCAGGTCCATGACCCCGCGATAGTCGGTGTAGGCCTGGTAAAACTCGAGCATGGTGAACTCGGGATTGTGCCGGGTGGAGATGCCCTCATTGCGGAAATTGCGATTGATCTCGTAGACGCGATCGAATCCGCCCACCAGCAGCCGCTTGAGATAAAGCTCCGGAGCGATGCGCAGGAAAAGATCAATATCGAGCGCGTTGTGATGCGTCTTGAACGGCTTCGCCACCGCGCCGCCGGCGATGGATTGCATCATGGGAGTTTCGACTTCGACAAATCCATGCGCGTCCATGAACCGCCGCATCGACTGCACCAGCTTGCTGCGCTTGAGGAAAACTTCGCGCACTTCGGGATTCATCGCCAGATCCACGTAGCGCTGGCGGTAGCGCAGTTCGACATCAGTGAGCCCATGCCACTTCTCGGGAAGCGGCAGCAAGTCCTTGGCGAGAAATGTGAGCTCGTCGACGTGGACGCTAAGTTCGCCGGTGCGGGTGCGGAACAAATAGCCGCTTACCCCGATGTGGTCGCCCAGGTCGAGCAGCTTGTAGAGCTCGAATCCCTTGTCGCCGACGGCGTCTTTCTTTACATAAATCTGCAGCCGCTGGCCGCCCTGCTGGAAGTGGGCAAAGCCGGCCTTGCCCATCAGCCGGATGGCCATGATGCGCCCGGCGACCCGCACACTGACTCGCGGATTCTCCAGTTCTTCCGCTGTTTTGCCCGCATACTCACTCAAGATTTGCGGGATGGTGTGGGTGAATTCGTATTTGCGGGGATAGGCCTGCTGGCCGAGCGCTTCAATCTGCTTGAGTTTCTCGATCCGCAGTTCGTAGATGTTCTCGTCGAGTGCCAATGCGTTCCTTTGTTCGGTGGTTTCTTGCGGTGGAGCCGCCTAAAATCCGCAAGCTTGAAGGACGGCAGCGATTATAAACAATACGCGGCGCGCAAAATTTGGGACTGGCGCCGGCTGCCGCGGGGGCAAAGGATGAGAGAGAGATTAAGAAAGCATCCGTGCGGCAAGATTGCGACCTCTGAGTCACCCGGCAGCGCGGGTTCTGGATCGTCTACAGGTCGATGTTTCTAAAGCCCGTAGCTCCGAATGAGGCTGGGATGAGCCGCGGCAAGTAACGACCTAGAGTAATACACGAACCACCCGATTGCTGGCGCAGGCCCGGGCTGAAAAAATGGTAGGTGCTCTCTGTCGAGGTTCTCATGCAAAAGGCCATTCTCATCGCCGACGACAATCCCGCCGTTCGGCGAGCCCTGCGCTACCTCCTTGAAGAAGACGATGGCTGGAGCGTGTGCGGAGAGGCCGTGAACGGCCCCGACGCCATCGAGAAAGAAGAGCAATTGCGCCCGGACCTGGTGATTGTGGACTTTTCCATGCCGATGATGAACGGGTTGGACGTTGCCCGGGCCCTGAAGCGAGTGCGCCCAGCGCTTCCCGTGGTGCTCTTTACGATGTTCAAGGATCGCCTGCTGGAAGAAGAGGCCTTTGCTGCCGGAATTAGCGCCGTTGTCTCCAAGGAGAGCGGCATCGAAGCGCTTGCCGATTCGGCGCGCGTGCTGCTCAAGTACGCGACTGCAGGTCCTTCCAATTGACCTCGCCGGGTGTCCGGCTTTCCGTCTTGGACGCTGCGAATCTCAATTCACGGAGCTTTCGTCAGAAGCTGTCGTCGAAAGTGGCCCCTCAGTGCTTGAAGCTCACCCCCTTCAGCGGTACTATTAGGCGCTTCGCAGGTTGCGCCGGCCCAGTGCCGGGAGGGCTCCATGCCGCAAAATTACGTGCCCATCTTCATATTCATCGCCGTGGTGGCGGTGATGATTCCTCTGCCGCTGCTGTTGGCCAAACTGGTGCGGCCGGATAATCCCGGCCAAGAGAAGTTGATGCCGTATGAGTGCGGCATCGATCCCGTCGACAGCGCCCGCGGACGTTACACGGTTCGTTACTACATTGTCGCCATCCTGTTCGTGGTCTTCGATGTGGAGACCATCTTCCTGTTTCCGTGGGCGGTAAAGTTCAAAGCGCTGGGCGGCTTTGGGCTGTTGGAGATGCTGATTTTCCTGCTGATCCTGGTGGTGGGTTATATCTGGATTTGGAAAAAGGGCGCGCTGGAGTGGGTGTAGGTAGCCGTTGGCCTTTAGCCTTTGTCATGTTGAGCGAAGCTGAAGCTTCGCTGGCGAAGCGTCAGCACAGTCGAAACATCCCTACCCGCTGCAACGACCTAGACTGTGGGGGATTTCACAAGATCAACTATGAATACGCCTTCGCTTCCGGCAGCGGGCCCACCCGAGACCTTCGTCGCCAGCCGACTGACCAGGGGGAACCTGTTTTTCCCCACTCGCATTGAGGTCAACACCCAGAGAGTCAGCCGGGTCAAGCCGCGCCTTTTTGGCAGTAACGAGGAAAGCATTGCCATCGCGCAGGTGGCCTCGGTGCACATTGCGACCGGCATGATCTGGTCGAATATTGTGATTGAATCTTCCGCCGGCACCGATCCCTTGACCAGCCACGGACACCGCAAAGCCGATGCTCGGCGAATCCGCGATTTGATTGAGGGTTACCAGGTGGCCGTGAGAAAGCCATAAATGGCGGATGATGGGCAGATCTCACGGGCTTTCCTCCATTGACAGCCCGTCCGTAAGCTGTTAGAAATTAACGTTTTTATAAGCTCTACGGTGCTGGAGGCTTTGCCCGACCGCTATGCCGGACGAACCCAATTCGCCGCCTCCCGCGCCCGGCGGTGAGCAGAAACCGGAAACGGAATCTGCGGTGCCATCCACCCCCGCAAAACCTGCCGCTGCACCGTCGTCCGCCCATGCCCATGCCGCGCCCGCGAAGCCGGCTGCCATGGCCGCGGTTCCCTGGGAATCCGAGATGGTGACCCGCCTGCATCAGCGTTACGGTTCGGGCATCGAGGCCAGCAGCTACCTGGGGCAGAATTACTTCGTCGTGGATTTTTCGATCCTCACCCAACTTCTCACCAACCTCCGGGACGAGGAACAATTCGACTACCTGGTCGATGTCACCGCGCTGCACTATCCGGAGTGGGAAAAGCAGTTTGAGGTGCTGTGGATTCTCTACTCCCACCCGCGCAACCAGCGGGTCCGGGTGAAGGTGATGATTGCTGAGGGCGAGAGCGCGCCTAGCGTGACCGCACTCTGGCCCGCGGCAAACTGGCTGGAGCGCGAAGTCTATGACATGTTTGGGATTCGCTTCGAGGGGCATCCCGATTTGAAGCGCATTCTGCTGCCCGACGGCTGGAAGGGCCATCCGCTACGCAAAGACTACGGCATTATTCAGCAGGATCAGGAATGGGTGCAGATCAACCTGGGGATCGAGAGCGGCCAATAGCCATGACCGAACGGACGACGACCGATCCTGAAACCTATCTCTCGCACCTCGAGCTCGGGGAACCCGACAAGACGTTTCTGGATACCAATGAGCTCATCATCAACATGGGCCCGCAGCATCCCGCGACCCATGGCGTGCTGCGCGTGATCCTCAAGCTGGACGGCGAAAAAGTTCTGGGCACCGAGTGCGTGATTGGCTACCTGCACCGCGGGGTGGAGAAGATTGCCGAGCATCGCACCTATACGATGTTCAATCCTTATGTCGACCGCATGGATTACGTCGCGGCGGTCTCGAATGGGTTGGGATATTGCGAGGCGGTGGAGAAACTGCTGAACGTACAGGCGCCGCCACGGGCCAATTACATTCGCGTCATCCTCACCGAGCTGAACCGCCTGGCCAGCCACATGCTCTGGCTGGGGACGCACGCGCTCGATATCGGCGCCATCACGCCGCTATTTTATACCTTCCGCGACCGGGAAGAGATTCTCAAGATTTTCGAGAAATATTGCGGCGCCCGCCTCACCACCCATGCTTTCCGTATCGGCGGCTGCCTGTATGAGACCTACGACGGGTTTGAAAACGACGTGAAGAAGTTCCTGGCGTTCGTTGGTCCTAAGATTGGCGAGTATGAGGAACTACTGACCACCAACCGCATCTGGGTGGAGCGGACCAAAGGCGTGGGCACGATTTCGGCCAAGGATTGCGTTGCGCTGGGCGTGACCGGACCGGTGCTGCGGGCCAGCGGCGTGAAGTGGGACCTGCGCAAAGCTCAGCCTTACGCCAACTACTCCGAGTTCGATTTCGAAATCCCCACCGGCCAGAGCGGCGACACCTACGACCGTTACCTGGTGCGGATGGAGGAAATGCGGCAGTCGTTGCGCATCATCGAGCAGGCGGTAGGAAGAATTCCCGAAGGGCCGATCATGGCCAAGGTTCCCAAGGTGATCAAACCGGCGGTGGGCGAAATCTACCACTCGATTGAAGCCCCCAAAGGCGAGCTGGGATATTTCATCGTCAGCGATGGATCGACGCAGCCTTACCGCATCCGGGTGCGTCCGCCATCGTTCGTGAACTTGCAGGCGTTGGATCTCATGGTGCGTGGGCAACTGGTGGCCGACGTCATCGCGGTGATTGGCACCCTCGATATTGTGCTGGGTGAGGTGGATCGCTGATGCTCAACTACATCACCTCCTACCTTCGCAGCGACACCACTCCCGGCCAGGCGGGGAATGTATTTTGGGCCTTCGCTTACATCATGCTGATTTTTCTCGGTCTGTCCATCGCCGTGATTGCGATGAACTGGCTGGAGCGCAAGATTCTGGCTCATATGCAGGTGCGCCTCGGTCCCATGCGGGTGGGGCCGCACGGCCTGCTGCAGCCTATCGCCGACGCGCTTAAGCTGCTGATCAAGGAAGACATCACCCCTGCCGCGGCCGACAAATGGGTATTTTGGCTGGCTCCGTTGATGGTTGTGATCACGGCCTTCACCGTGTTTATTGTCGTGCCCTTCGGGCCCACCCATGCCGTGACGGACATGAACATTGGAATTCTGTTCATGCTGGGAGTTTCCTCGCTCAGCGTTCTGGGCATTGTGATGGCGGGCTGGGCATCGAACTCGCATTACCCGCTGATGGGCGCCTTGCGTTCCAGCGCGCAGATGGTGTCCTACGAAATCGCCATGGGCCTGGCCGTGGTCTCGGCGGTCCTGATGACCAGCCTCAACCCGACAGGTACGGGCACGCTGAGCATGATTGGCATCGTGCAGGCCCAGCAGGCGCAGCAAGTTTGGTTCGTGTTTAAATTCTTTCCGCTGGGGCTGATTGCGTTCTTCATTTTCGCGGTGGCCATGGTGGCGGAAACCAATCGCGCTCCCTTTGACCTGCCGGAAGCCGAATCCGAGCTGACGGCCGGCTTTCACACTGAATACAGCGGCTTCCGCTGGTCGTTATTTTTCCTGGCGGAATACTCGGCGATGATCGCGGTGTCCTCCATTGCCGTCGCCCTGTGGCTGGGAGGATGGCTGCGGCCTTTTCCCAACTGGCTGACCGGGGACACCTGGGACCTCGTTTTTTCGCTGGTTCCGGGCCTGACGTTCCTGTTTTTCGCGGGGATGTGTTTTTACAGCACGGCGCACATGCCTAAGCATCCCTCGTTCAAGGTGCAAACCGCGGGGCTGGCTGGGTTCGGTATGGTGCTGGCGGGGATTGGCGTGCTTCTGTTCGTGCCGCCGGTGCGTGCCTGGGTACAGGACATCTACTGGTTTTCCGCCAAGGTCGCGTTTTCCATGTACATGTATATCTGGTATCGCGGGACGTTTCCGCGCTATCGCTTTGACCAGTTGATGAGAGTGGGATGGAAGGTGCTGCTGCCGGCCGGGATCGGCGTGTTGGTGCTGACGGCAGTGGCGGGAATTTTGTAGCGCCGCCGTCCCCGGCGGCTGTCTGGCGGGCGTCCCGCCCGCCATGCGAGGGCGAGACGCCCTCACGACAGCCGGCCGGAGGCCGGCGCTACGGTAAAAAATATGGAACCGGTAGCCACAACATTCTTTTTCTATATGCTTTCGGGACTGGCCGTGCTGGGCGGGGTTCTGGTCATTACGCGCAAGAATCCGGTGCACTCGGCGCTCGCGTTGATTCTCACGCTGCTGGCGCTAGCGGGACTGTATCTGATGCTGTATGCGCCATTTGTTGCCGGCGTGCAAATCATTCTTTATGCCGGCGGCATCATGGTGCTGTTTCTGTTTGTCATTATGCTGGTGAACATCGAGCGCTCGCAAAAGGAAGAACAGTTCAACCAGCAATGGCTGGTGGGGATTCTGGCGGCGGTGGCTCTCGGTGCCCTGTTCATCGGGGCATTCGTAAAGGGCCGGAAGATGTTTCCGCAGCACCTCCTGCCGATGCCGGAGCAGTCGAACACGCAGCAGGTGGCCGTCCTGCTCTACGGAAATTATATGTTCAGCTTCGAGATCGCCTCGCTTTTGCTGCTGGTCGCGATCATCGGAGCGGTAGTGATGGCGAAGAAGAGGATTTGAGAAGAGCAGCACTTAGCTTCTTGCTCCTAGCTAAAAGCCAGAAGCTAGCAGCTAGTAGCTAGTAGCAGAATCTAATGACCCCAATTTCTACATTTCACTATCTCGTGGTTGCCGCAGCGCTCTTCATTCTGGGGGTGATCGGGGTGCTCACCCGGCGCAACGTGGTGATTGTGCTGATGTCGATTGAGCTCATCCTCAACGCGGTGAACCTGAACCTGGTGGCGTTCTCGCGGCTGTGGGGCCTGCACGGGCAGGTATTCGCCATTTTCGTGATCACCGACGCAGCCGCGGAAGCCGCGGTGGGGCTGGGCATTCTGATCGCCTTCTTCCGCAACAAGGAAACGGTGAACGTGGACGAAGTGGACTTGATGAAATGGTAAGGCCACGGCTTCAGCCGTGGCGGACAATAGTTTTTGAAGGTTGTCATTCAGAGCGGGCTTTCAGCTTGCGATGAATCTCTACCCGGCAACGGAATTCTGGGTAGGGATGCTTCGACTCGGAACGATCTTCGCTGCGCGAAGCTCATTCCTCGCTCAGCATGACAGTGGCGGGCAAAGAGTATGGCGAACGACCAACGACGAACGACCAACGACCGACGACCAGCATGCTTTTTCTAACCCACATCTACCTCATCCCGCTGCTGCCCGCCATTGGCGCGGCGCTGATGTTCTTTTTTGGGCGCAAGCTGAAGAAGGCCACGGTGAGCGCGGTCTGTGTCGGCGCCATCGTGCTGGCGTTCATTTTTGCCTGCGGCGCGGTGTGGCAATACACGCACTGGGCGTCCGGCAATGGTTATCAACCCTACGAGCAGACGATTTATACCTGGCTGGGCAGCGGCACCGGGCATCTGAACTACGTTAAGCACGATGGCACGCTCGCGCCCTTCCAAGTGGATGTCGGTTTTTTGCTCGATCCCCTCTCCAGCGTCTGGTTGCTGTTTGTGACCGGCGTGGGCATGCTCATCCACATCTACTCCACCGGCTACATGGCACATGAGGGCGGATATTACCGTTTTTTTGGGTATCTGAACCTGTTCATGTTCTCCATGCTCACGCTGATTCTGGCGAATAACTATGCGCTGCTGTTTGTCGGCTGGGAGGGCGTGGGCCTGTGCTCGTATTTGCTGATTGGCTTCTATTTCCA
>Ga0209415_10003698_pt1 | contig 28419 bp, 20 predicted proteins | sample PeaSoiSIISIP2007_FD_187696 | JGI IMG/M metagenome (GOLD analysis project Ga0209415, IMG submission 187696) | Peat soil microbial communities from Weissenstadt, Germany - SII-SIP-2007 (SPAdes) (version 2) | ecosystem: Environmental > Terrestrial > Soil > Wetlands > Peat | place: Germany... | reverse complement strand
TTCCACCGGCAGCGCCGCGAGCTCGGGATGGATCGAGACCTCCTCGGCTCCAAACTCGGCGCGCGCCTGCCCGCTCGAGAGGTACCTGACCCCCGTGACGCCGGGGACCTTCGCGAGCGCCGCGCGGAAGGCCTCGACGTCGTCCTGAGTCGCCGTGTCCTTCAAGTAGATGGACGCCCGACCGGCGTGGGCCCACCGCTCCTCGAGCGCCGACAGGTTCGAGACGACGAGCAGCGCGGCGCCGAGACAGACGAACGCGACGGCGAGGGAGAAGATGGATAGCGCCTGCAGACGCCACTCGCGCAGCATCCCGCGTCTTGCACGGCGCGTCGTCCCTATCGGACCGGTGATCATGGGAGCTCCTGTTCCTGTGCGGGGGGCGGTCAGTGCGGCAGGCTCTGGTACTCGTCGCGAAATGGAGGCGAGACACCGTTGGCGACGTCGACGGCCTTCCCCTCGTCGAGGACGATGAGGCGTCGCGGACGGACGTCGAGCAGCGAGCGGTCGTGCGTGGCGAAGAAGACGGTGGTCCCGTTCTCGTTGATCTCTTCGAAGAGCCCGAGGATGTCGAGCGCGAGCTGCGGGTCGAGGTTTCCGGTGGGCTCGTCCGCCAGGAGCAGCGCGGGCTCTCCGACGATCGCTCGCGCGATGGCGACGCGTTGCTGCTCCCCTCCCGACAGCACGCCGGCCGGATCCTCGCCGCGGCCCTGCAAGCCAACGCGCTCGAGCGCCTCACCGACGCGCGCGCGAATCAGGCGGCCCGGAAGGCCGAGCACCTCGAGGGTGATGGCGACGTTCTCGTAGACACTCCACGGCTTGACGAGCTTGAAGTCCTGGAAGACGACGCCCAGGTTCCGGCGGAGGAACGGCACGGACTCGCTGGTGAGCCGCGCCACGTCGCGACCGAGAAAGAGGATCCTCCCCTGGTCCACGGTCTCTGCGCGGTAGAGCATCCGGAGGAGAGTGGACTTGCCGGCGCCGCTCGCCCCGGTCACGAACACGAACTCGCCCCGTTCGATGACCAGGTTCATCCCACGGAGCACCGGAGCGCCGGGGCGGTAGGACTTGTAGACGTCCTCGAACATGAGAATCGGACGCTCGGCGGCTTCGCGTCCGAAGCGCGCTCCTTGGCGGAGGAGCGGGCGGAAGGGCGCGGGGGGAGCGTCGTCGTCCGATCGAGGCATGCTCGCCTCCGTATCAACTGCGCGCAGAACCGGGCAACTTTGCGGCGCAGCCCGCAGCCATTCGCGGCAGGACCCGCCCCGCTAGACCCGGGTCGCAAGCTCCCGTGCCGGCCGCTTCTGATCCATCGCTTCGAGGGCGAGCGACAGGGCGCGAGCGCCATCGACGCCGTTCGCGACCGGCTCGTGCGAGCCGTGCAGTGCCCTCGCGATCGACGCCGCCTGCGCGACGAGGGGCTCCTCGTCGGCGAGCGGGCACGGCACGCTCTGACCGTCACGCTCGACGAAGAGGGTGCAAGCGAGGAGATCGCCCACGTACACGGCATCCGTCGTCGTGACCTCGATCGTTCGCTCGCGACGGCGCGCGCGGCGGTCGACGTGAACCCACCCGGTCGCGCCAGAGCCAGCGGATAGGACCAAATCCGCCCGGTCGTCATCGGCGTGGACGACCTCACGAAGGGCGACCGTCGAGCCGGTGAGGTGGGCCAAGAGATCGAGGTCGTGGACCCCGAGGCTGACCAGCGCGCCATGCTCGCGACCCGGCCGCTCGGCGATCGCGGTCCGACGGAGGCGAATGGTCCGGACATCGTACGGCGCGACCAGGTCGCGAAGGGCCCGGATGACGGGGTTGAAGCGCTCGGAGTGGCCCACGAACAACCGCTGCGCACGCCCGACCGAACGAGCCAGCGCGAACGCCTGGCGCGCGGTGGCGCAAACGGGCTTCTCGACGAGCACGTGGCGACCCCTTGCGAGGGCGCGACTCGCCGCCCCGGCGTGCGCGTCGATCGGGGACGCGACGACCACGAGATCCGCGGCAAGAATGGCATCCACTTCGTCGCGACACACGCGCACGGACCAGGTTCGCGCGGCGGCACTCGCGGCCTCGGCACTCGGATCGTACACACCCGCGAGCGTGAACGAGCCGTGCATTTGCGCGAATACGCGCGCGTGTCTCTGCCCCATGACTCCCGCGCCGAGCACGGCGACGTTCAGCGGTGAGGCGCGAGCGGGGACGGGGATCATGGCACCGGTGAGGGTGTACTAGGATGGTCGCGGGGTCGCTACTTCGATGGAGCTCCTGGCGATACGGCCGTGACCGACTGGTAGAATGTCCTCGTCTCGTTGCGCGTCTGACGGAGGTAGGAGCATGTCGATCCCTGGAAATGCGCGGCGAACACTGGGAGGGTCGGCGTGCTCCGCGGCCGTCGCGCTCGCGGGGGGTCTCCTTGGGGTCGTACCGCTCGCGTGGGCGGGCCCGCCGGCGCCGGCTCCGACGACGTTCTTCGGCATCCCCATCCCGAGCGCCCTTCCGTCGGGCCTTCCGCAGCTGCCACCGGGTTTGATTCCGCCGGAGCTCCCGTACTGGTCGCCGCAGCGAGTCCTTGTGCTCCCCGGCTCGAACGATCCTATCAACGTCCAGCTCCTCGGCCGGCTCCTCGGCGCGAAGACGGCGGGGTGCGGCGCGAACGAGGTCGCGCCCGGCACGTATGCCAAGCTCGATTGTCGACCGTACGCCCAGGTGCTCGGCGCCGTGCGGGACGTATTCGACCCCGCCAAGCTGGAGCTCCTCGCCCGCGGTCAGCTCCACACGTCGCCCAACGCGCCGCCGCCCGGCCCTGGGCCGTCGAGCGGGCGCGGGGGCCTCCCCGCAGAGGTCGACCACAGGACTGCCGGGCTCGAGGGGCCCATCAAGGACCAGGGGCTCGTCGGCAACTGCTCGGCTTTCTCGCTCTCTTCCGTCATCGACAACGCGATCCTTCGGCTGCGCAAGGCCGACGTGATCTCGCCGGAGCACATCTGGTCGCACTACGGGAACTCCGACATGGGATCCGCCGGTGATTCGAACCTCAACAAGGCGCTGGCCCTCAACCGGACGTGGCCGTACTCCGCAAAGCAGGCGTGCGAGATCGAGCGGGACACCGCGGACGAGTGCGGCCAGCTGCTCGGCGTGACGCCGGGGTCCGCGGCGAGCGATCCGGTGTTGCAGGCCTCGTACCACCTGGCGGAGCAGTCCGGGGTCTACCGCGTGACGTCCATCGATCGTCTGACGCACGGTCCGGCGGTCAACGTGGACGCCATCGCAGCGGTCCTCGCGACGGGCGCGGACGTGTGGGCGGGCTTCAACGTGGACGTGACGTCGTGGAAGAGCACCGCGCACGTCAACGGCGTCATCCGCGACTGGACCACGCAGAACGCGGGGCACGCGGTCGCGCTCGCGGGCTATCGACAGGCGCCGGATGGCGGAGGGCGGCAGTTCCTCGTCCACAACAGCTGGGGCGGGCGTTGGGGAGATCACGGCTTCGCCTGGGTGAGCGAGGCGATGGTGCGGCAACACCTCCAGGTCGCGTACAAGGTGACCGTGGTCGATCCACAGGCGCCAAAGACCGGCGGGCAGACCGACGACGAGTGTTCGGCGGGCTCGCTCGTCGACGCCACGACAGGACAGTGCGCCGCGTCTTGTCCGTCGGGCGGACGACGAACGGCGGGCGTCTGCCCTTGATGAGCCGGCCCGGGACGGGCGCTAGCCGCCGACGCCGAAGCGGAACGGGTAGATGACGGGCGACGGGCGGTCGCTCACGGGGAAGCGCCACGTCTTCACCTGCCGAACGATGCACCCCTCGACACGCGCGTTGTTCAGGCTCGTTCCCGAGATCGACGCCGTGCTGACGGTCCCGCTGGGGTCGATCTGCCAGGTGGCGGTCACGCCGCCCTTGAGGTTCGGGTTGCGCTGCGCCTCGCCCTCGTAGCACGCCCGAAGGGCCCCCTCGTGCGCCTTCACGACGCGACGGATCTGCTCGTCGGTCAGGCCGCCGCCGGTCGACATCGACTGATTGCCGAAGCTGAGGTGCGACTCTTTCGTCCCGCTCCCCGTGCCGTCGCCCGCTCCCGTGCCGCCACCCTTTCCGCCCCGACCGTACCCGCCGCTCCCCGGACCTCCGGGGCCCCCGATCCCCGCGCCATAGCCGCCACCAGCGCCCGCGCCCCAACCCGTCTGGAGCGTCCCCGCGCCAAACGCCACGCCGGCTCCTGTGCCACCGCCGCCTGGACCGCCGCCCTTGAGGCCCGCCCCACTTCCCATCCCGAGGACGATGTTCTGCGAGTTCAGCCCGTTGAGGGCGTTGGCGACGGAGTTGATCGTGTTCAGCGTGTGCTTGATCTCCTCGCCGGTGTCCGAGTTCAGCACCTCGCTCAGACCGCCGAGGTTCGGAGCCGGCTGCGGCTGTCCGGTGATCTCGGTCTTGGCTTCCTTCCCCTGAAGGCCGAGCTTCCCCTCGGCACCGGCGATCTTCTGTCCGCCACCGGGTGGCTTCTTGTCCTTCGCGCCGGGGTCTTTCACGCCGGAGCCTCCGGGTTTCTCTCCGCCGGCGGTCGGTGGCGGCGGCACCTCGACGGCCGCGCGGTGAAGGCCGAAACGCGCGGCGAGCTCGTCGGGGTTCGTGAGCTCGAGGGGCTTCGGGAGCGGATCCGGTGTCATGGTCAGCCGGAGGATCCCGAGCACACTCATGTGCATGACGGCGCTCGAGAACAACGCGAGAATCACGAGAAGCTCGAACGGGATGCCGCCGACGACGGGAGGCGCGAGCGTCGTGTACTGGAAGAAGATCGAGAAGAGCCCGTACTGGAGGAGGCCGTAATCACCGGGTACGACTGCGATCGGCGCGCCGGTCTGGGCGAGCGCCACGGGATCCTCCTCGCGCCCGCGAAGACGCAGCGTGCCGGCCGTGGCGCCGCGCGCGTCGAGCTCCCATCCGCCCCGCGCGAAGAAGAGCGGAACGCTCGCCATCTCGATCCCTTCGGGTATCGCGACTGCGCCGTTGCCCTTGTCGTCGAGGTGGAACGACTCACCTCTGCGAAGCGTGCGCAGCTCGACGACGGTCGTCCCCCACACCGCCGCCACGCGGAGAGCCCCAACCGGTGCCGATGCTGCCGCTGCTGTCGCCATGCCGAGCCTCCCTCAGAAATTCGGATCGAGCTTGGTCTCACCCAGCTCGCGCAAGAACGAACGATGGCCGAGGTCGCCCGCCGCGAACTCCGCGCGCACGCGGCGGAGGAAGAAGACGAGCTGCGGGTTCTTCAATCGCCCCTCGATCTCGAGCTCGCCGAACCGGAACACCTTGCTGCCACCGTCTCGCAGCCTCTGCGGCGCTGCCTGCACGACGCCCGCGTCACCGGAGGGGCGCGTCGACTCCGGGATCGGCCCCGCGTCACCGCGCCCGGGCGCTCGCGGACGTGAAGGGCGCGCCGGAGCCCGGCCGCGGGCCGGCGTCTGTGCCGCCGTGAGGGCGGCGGTGGACGCCGTCGCACCGAGCAGGAGCACGGCAAGGACCGCACGAACCGCCACGCGCCCGCGGAAGCGTGAGCCGCTCACGACTTGCCTCCTGGTGCGGCGGGTGGAGCGCCGGGCGAAGGCGTTGGCGGAGGCGCGGGAGGCGGCGCAAACGCGGCGAGCGTCGTGACGTAGCGCGTGGCATCTCCGCGGGCGGGGTGGTCGTTCGGCGCGTCCGAAAGGAAGCGCTCGAAGAGCGGTCGCGCATCGGCCGGCCTCTTCAGCACGTCCGCGTAGAGGACCCCGAGGTTGAAGAGCGCGCCGACGTTGTGCGGGCTGCGCGCGACCAGCCTCTCGAGAAGCGCGCGGGCCTCCTGGACTTTCGGCGCGCCATCCTTCGACTGGACTCCTTCCCCCTTGAGCGCGGCCGCGAGGCCGAGGATTGCATCGCTATCGTCGGGCAAGACTTGAAGAATAGCGCGAAACTGCTCGGCCGCCTTCGCGTACGCTCCGGCGCGCAGGAGGACCGAGCCCATGTTGAGCCGTGCGGTCGTGTCCTTCGGATCGGCCTGCGTCGCCTTCACGAACGCGACGAACGCGTTCGCGTCGTCGCCGCGCGAGAGCGCGATCATCCCCGTCGCACGCTCGGCCACGGCGCTGTGGGCGTCGCTGTCCAGTGCCTGCTTCGCGAGCAGCGAGGCCTCGTCGCGCTCACCCTTCGCGAGGTGGCAGAGGGCGAGCTCGGCGAGCGCCGTCGCGTCACCGGGTTTCTTCACGAGCACTTCGCGCGCCTCGAGAATGGCCTTGTCGACCTGACCCGCGTCGCGAAGGCACGCGACATAGAGCGTGCGCGCCGCGAGCGCGTTCGGATGCGTCGAGAGGAAGTCGCCGAGCCCGTCGGCAGCCACCTTGTGCTCCTCGCGCCTCTGCCGCACCTCCGCGAGCGCGAGCGCGACCTCCTCGGCCCCCTCGTCCCCCTTCGTCGCCGCGACGAGCGCGTCCTCGGCCTGCGCGAGATCACCTGCGCGCGCGAGCACGACGCCGAGGTCATACCGAGCCTCCCAGAGATACGCGTCGAGCGCGACGGCTTCGCGGAGGAGCTGGATGGCCTGCTCGGTGCCGTTCGGGTCCTTGGCGGCCACCACCCCCTGGACCATCTTCGCAACGGCGATCGGGTTGGCGGGCGGTGCGACCGCGACTCCACCTGCCACAGCCGAGGCGCGGTGCGCGCACCCCCCGAGGGCGAACGCGCTGCCGAAGAGGCACGCCACGACGGGGCCGCTCCGCGCGATCGTCACGGGTGAGCCCCCTTCGTACGCGCGGGCGACGCGGGCGACGCGGGCGGCGCGGGAGCCGGGGCGGGCGCAGGTGGCGTCGGAGCGGCCACGGCGGTCGCGGCAGGCGACGCGGCCTTCGCGCCGCGCTTCGGCGAGTCGATGAGCGGCGGCATCGGCGCCGTGCTGGCGGACCGGACCTCGAAGCCGATCTCGTGCATCGGCGGGTAGAGCTCGCCGTTGAGCCTCCCCAGCGCCTCGCGCATCTTCGCGGTCCACTGATTGTAAATCCCGAGCTCGAGCGCCTTCTTCCAGCCGTTCTCGTAGGCGTCGAGGCTCTTCTCTTCAACGGGCACGACGAAGCCTTCGATTTGCGAGGTGTAGGCCTCCTTGTCGGCGTCGGACAGGCCGGGCGGCGGCGGCGCCTCACGGAGCGCCTTTGCGAATGCCTCGTAGGTGTGGCCGATCTGGTAGAGCGCCGCCGTCGACCAGTCGGCGACGCCGAGCGAGACCGTGTCGAGGAACACCTGCGCAGCTTCGCGGAGCAGCGCGGCCTTCTGCTTCAGGCGCGACGCGAGCTGCTTCACGTCCCCCGAGATCTGGATGGCATCGAACCGAGCGAGCACGCGCTCCCCCTCCATGTAGCGAGCGTGCGCAGCCGCGTACTTCCCATCCGCGGAGAGCTCCTTGCCGCGATGCTTGCCGAGCGCTACGGCGGCGACAAGCGACTGCGCGGCGGCCTTGTCCTCGCCGTTCTTGATCTGAGCCTGAGCGAGCAGGACGTACCCCTCGACCCGGTGGTCGAGGTTCCGCGAACGAGGGAGATAGCGCTCGTAAAGCTGCTCCGCCTCGTGGTCTCGCCCCGCGTTCTGGTCCGCCTTGCCCATCTGGAAGACGACTTCGTCGGCCTCGAGCGCGCTCGGAAAGTCGTGCAAGAACTTGTTCCCGTCGGCGATGGCGCGATCGTGGTCGCGCGTGGCGACGCGGAGCACGACCGCGTTGAAGGCCGCGTCCTTACCGTGCTCGTATTTGGCATAGTGCGGGTGCTCGTGCGTCTGCAGCGACGCGATGACCTCGTCGAAGTCGGCCGCGTCGGCGAACATGCCCATCGACTGCAGCGTCGTCGCGGCCGTCCACGCGCCGAGCGGCGACTCCGGGCGATCGCGGTACTCCTTTCCCGTCGCGAGCAGCGCGGCCTCCTTCAGCGTCGAGATGTCGCCTGCCTTCTGCGCTTCGAGCTCGGCGTTCACGCAGGCCTGGGCCGCGCGCGCGTCCTTGGGGAACTCCTTCGCCGCGCGCAAGTACGCCGCGGCCGAGCCCAGGTGGTCGTTCGCCGCCCCCTTCTGCTCCCCCTGCTTGAACACCGCCTGCACGATCAGCGCGTCGAGGCGCCCCTGCTGGCTCGGCGACTCGAACCCGTGTGCGGTCTTGAGGCGCCGCGCCCAGGTCTCGATGTTGTCGTAGTCGTTGGCCTTGTTGAACGAATCCAGCACCAGCTCGCCCGCCGGCGGAGCGAACGGGGAGCTCGGGAACTTCTCGAGGAGGCTCCCCCAGAGCTTCACGGCCGCGTCGTAGACTTTGTAGTCGTAGTAGAGCTTGCCCTGGCGGAAGAACAGCTCCGGCAGGTCGGGCGCGTCCGGGTAGAGCTCCGCGTAGAGCGTCAGCACCTCCGCGAACTTCTTGTCCGTCTCGGTCTCTCCAAGGCTGGCGGTTTTCCCCTTGCGCGTCGCGAACTCGTCCGCGCGGACCCGGCCGATCGCCGCGAGGGCGTTCCGGAGCGCGTCTTTCCGCTGCGACGCCCACGGCTCTTGCTTCGCCTTCTCCGGGGGCATCGCGCGCGCGCACGCCTCGTAGTGCGTCGCGGCGTCCATCAGCTTACCGAGGTGATAGAAGTCGATCTCCCCCTCGTAGTACTGGATCTCGAACCCGTTCGGCTCGCTCGCGAAGCGCGACAGGTACGTCTCGTACAGCGCGACCGCGGCCTCGAACTCCGCGCGGCTCGTCCTGTCGTGCTGCGCCTTGCCGTGCAGTGAAAGCGCCTGCTCACGAAGCTGCGCCTCGATTTTCTTCGTCGTGGCCGCCACGTTCGCCGCATCGGCCTGCGTGCGCGACCACGCCCCGCCGGTCGTGTAGTCGGCGAGCGCGCGCTCGTACGTCGACTTGAGCCGCGGGTAATCCTCGATGGTGAAGTACCCTGACGCGATCTGCAGCACCCAGTCGCCCGCGTCGCGACTCGTCGGGTCGAGCTTGAGGAGGAGCTCGTAAGCCTCGATGCCGCGCTCGTAGTGCGACTGGTCGTAGTACGTCTCGGCGAGCGCCTTCACGACCTTGCTGGCGAAACGATCCCCGCCGACCTTCTGCAGAAACGAATAGGCGTCGGCCGCGGTGTTCTTCTCGTCCTCGGTCAACACCTCGACGAGGTACTTGAGGGCCTCCGCCTGGAGCTCGTCGAGCTGCTTCCGATCGCGAACCGTCTTCACCTGCCCGTTCTGCCCGCCGGCGTCCGCGAGCGCGAACACGCCGACGAACCGCTTCGCCGCCTCGTCGGAGTTCCCGAGGCGCCACTCGCACCACGCGCTCTTGAAGAGCGCGAGGCCGTAGAGATCCGTGTTGGGGAATTTCAGGACCGCGTCGTACTCGGCGAGCGCGCCCGGGTAGTCGAACTTCTCGCCGAGCAGCGTCTCCCCCTTGATCATGTGGGCGTCGGGGGTGAACCGCGAGTTCGGGTACTCGCGAAGGATGCGCTCGAAGCGCGCGAGCGCGTCGTCCTGCTTCCCCTGCTGGGTCGCGAGGAAGCCGTCCGCGTAGAGCGCGAGGTCGTACTCGCCGAACCACGGGTAGTCGGTCAGCACCTTGGTGAAGAGATCGCGCGACGGCTTGAAGTCGGGCTCGGGCGCCGGGCCGCGCTGGTCGACGGGGCGGCCCTCCCAGGCCTTGAACCGGTCGAGAAACCCCTCGCGCTCGATCTCCCACTTCAGCTCGCCGAGGCGCATCATCGCCTCCGGCATCTCGCGCGCCTCGCGCGGGGTCTCGGCGATGAAGTGGGAGAGCAGATCGATCGCCTCGGTCCGCAGCGACCGGATGGCCGTGAGGTCCTTGTCGATGCGCGCGTCCATCATCTGCTTCATCTGCCCGCGCAGCGCCTCGGGGATGCGCTCACCATGGATGACCGGGCGCCCCTTCGTCGTCGACTCGGTGACTCCGACGGTGCCTACCGGCTTCGCGACCTTCACCTCGCCCATGGCGCGCTCCGCCGCAGGCTTCACCTGCGACGTCTCGCCCGCCGCCGCCTGGAGATCGCTCTGCGCAGCGGGCGGCGCAGCGGCCGCGCCGCTCGGGGCAAAGAGCCACGCGCCGCTCGCAAGAACGGCGAGCGCCACCCTCGAGGCCCGCGCGCGCCTCACTTTGGCGCCTCGCTCCCGACGAACTCGTCCGGCCAGTCGTCCCCCTCGAAGGGCCAGTACTCCTCCTTGTCGGAGAGGAATCGCGCGGCGTCCAGCGAGTCGATTGCGCTCTTCGGGATGACGCCGTCGTTGATGGCCTCGATCTCCACCTCGAGCGTGCGCTTGCGCCCGAGTACGGATTCGATGCGCCCGAGCCGGGCGCGGCGGAGGAGCCGTGAGAGCCGGAGATCGAGCCGCTGAATGGCCTCACGCGCGAGCCGGGTCTCGTCCGCGGCGAGCGCCTGACGCATGACCTCAATCTTGGGCGCGAGCTCGGTCGCGTGCGCGGCGTCCGCGCGGAGGAGATCCGGGAGGTCGACGCCGGTGGCCTCCGCCGCGCGCGCGCTCGCCGCCGCCTGCTTCGCCTGCGCGAGGCGTGCGTCGATCCGGGTGAGCTCTTCGCGCAGCGGCGCGACGCGCGCCTCTCCGCCGTGAGACGCGTCGATCTCGTCGAGGGAGTGGCGGAGACCGTCGATCGCGCGGCGCGCGGCCTCGGCCTGGACCGCTTCGTCGGCGGCGAGCTCGACGGCCGGGCGAACCCCGCCGTTCGTCGCGAGCGATTGCTGGATGTCGCCGATCTCTGCGAGCGCCGCGCGGAGCCCGCTCGCCTCGCGGTCCAGCGCGGCGCGTCGCCGGACGACCGCCTCGTACGCCGGATCGAGCCTCAGAAGCGCGGCGATGGCCCGCATCGAGTCCGCGCTGACGCTCGAGCCGACGACCTCTGCCCCACCCGCGTCCGACCCCGTGCGCGAGGCGACGAGCACCGCGCGCATCGCGGCCTCGTCTTTCACGATTCGCCGCGCGGCGTCGCGAACTGGCTCATACCTGGCGATGAAGGTAACGAGCCGCCGGTCGCCGTCGACGAACTTGCACTGCGCGAGGTCGACGTAGGCGCCGAGGATCCACGCCTCGTCTTCGTAGCGATGGTGGCCGCCCGGCCCGCCGACGGAGTCGAGCTCGTCGAGCAGGTCGCGCGCCGCCGCGTAGTCCTTCTTCTCGTAGCGCGACGTGGCCGCCTCATAGAGCGCCTCGGCGAGGCGGTCGGAGTCGCGCGGGACCAAATAATAGTAGTAGCGGGAGTCGTCGAAGCGGAACTGCTCGTGGGCGACGCGCCCGAGCGCAAGGCGAGCGAGGTCGCGGATCGCGAAGTAGTGCTCGTCGCCGAACGTCGCGCTGGTCCTATCCTGGCGCGTCGGATCGGCGACCTTGCAGAAGAGCTCCTCCCCCGCCTTGAACTGCCGCTTCTCGACGAAGATGAGGCCGCGGAGGTAAGTCGCCTGCGCCCAGAAGCGCGACGCCCGCGGCACGGTTGCGTACGACGCGCTGGCTCCGTCGGGGTCGCCCGCGGCCTCACGCGCGCGCCCGGTGATGTACGCGATGTCGCCGCGCGTCTCGTCGGGGATCCCCGCGGGGACACCCGCGAGGTCGAGGGTCGCGGTCCCCGGATCGTCGGATTCCATCCCGATCTCGATGAGCCTGCCGACGGCGCGCCGCGCGAACGTCGCGGGCGGCTGCCACGCGGACGGGCTCGAGACGAGTCGGCGAAGGTAGCCGCGGGCGGGCTCGAAGGCCCCCGCGGAGGCGAGCGCGTCGCCCAGCAACCACACGGCGGCGCGACCGTCCTCCGTATCCACGTACGCGTCGAACCGCGGGTGCTCCACGATCTCGGCCGTCCGCGCGATGGCCTCGTCGGTCCTCCCGGCGCGCTGGAGGTCCTCGACCTCCGCCAGACGCGCGTGCACGTCGTCTCCGGTGAGCTCCTCTTGTGACCCGAGGCGGCGCCGACCGAGCGCGTCGTGGTAGGCACGGAGCTTCTCGCCATACGTCGCCGGTCCCGACGGTGCGGCCGGAGCCTGGGGGCGCTGCTCAGAGCCGGCCGGGGCGGCGCCGGGCGGCGGCGCCGGACTACCCGCGGGTTGTCCCGCGGCCGCCGAAGTTTGCGCCGCGATCGGCGCGACGACGGGCGGCGGGGGCTGCGCCGGTGCCGCGGGAGCCCGGACCTCTGCAAGGGCCGACGGAGCGACGACGAGCGCCGCGCAACCCGCAGCCGCCCAACGGAACCGTCTGAAGCGCGCCCGCGCCGCCATCGCGCGCGTCACCTCTTCACGGGCAGGGCCGCGGCCTTCATGCGCACGCGGAGGTCGTACTTCCCGCGATGATCGCCGGGGAAATCACCGCCCATGGTGGAGTCATCGCCTACGCGGAGCGTCACCGAAAGGCGCTGGTCCTTCGGCACGTCCACGATGAAACGCGAACGCTGGGTGTCGCGAAACGTGTCGTCGCGGTCGTCCTTCCGGTCGATGTCCACGGTCACGGCGTGGCGGCCGGGAGCGACCGAATGCTCGTAGACCGTCTCTGGATCGGACGCGTGGTAGCCGGGGGGCGCCGTGTAGACGATGCCGTCGTCGAGCTCGACCGTCAGGTGCCCGACTTTCGCGTGATCGCCGTCCGTCTGGACGGAGATCACGATACGCGACACGAAGAGCGAGTCCGCGACGTCCGCGACGCGGGCACGGAGCATCGCGATGTCACCGAGGATCTTGTCGTAGTCGACGGTCGCGGCAGGGGCGGGCACGGATCCCGCCGGGGCCGCTGCGGCGGGCATCTCTTCCGCCGTCGGGTTCAGCGGGGACGCACGCACGCCGCCGTCACCTCCGGGCTCGACGCGCGGCGCCGGTATCGGCCCGGTCGAAGCCGCAACGCTCGCGACGGGCCCGGCAGACGGGGTTGCCGACGAAAGGGGGGCAGCCGACGCTGCCGCCGTGCCGCCCGTCTTCGGCTTGGGTTTCCCCTTGGGGCGCGTCTGCGCGTCCGCTGCGGGGAGCGAGGCAGCGCCCAGAGCCGTGAGAAGCCCCAGGAACACGGCGGCGCCGAGAAGCGGCCGTTGGCGGTAGGTCATTCTCATCATCGGACGACGGATCTCACGTGGCCGACCATCGTGCCTGCAAAGCCCGATTTTCGCCACGCCGAACGCCCCCGTGAGCCGGCAGGTGCGGCGATGTGCGAGGGGCGTCCCAGCTGCTCACCCGCTCACCCACCGAAGGGAATGAACACACTCATGCCGAGGGTCACGATGACGTCGTTGACGATGTGCTCGTCGCCCACGAGGGACTCCTGGAGCACGTGATCGCGGATGTCCCATCGGACCGCGAACCACTTGCCGAAGTACAGCTTCGCGCCGAGCCCGGCGCTCCCGGTGAGGCCTCGTGCCGTCGTGTCATCGGTAACGCCCGCGCCGAGCGCAACGTTGAAGTCGAAGCGGCTCGTGCCGCCACCCGCCCACCGGAGCTTGCCGTACGCAAACGAGTAGACGAGGTGCCCGAAGTAGAGGAGCCCGGGGTTGTTGGTGTTCTCCTGGAGCTGCACCTCGGGAAAGCGCCGGGCGAAGGTGTCGGCGAGGTCGGAGTGAAAGCGCGTGTACTGGAAGCTCGCCTCGAGCGCGAGGTCCTCTGAGAAGTGAAAAGTGTACGCGCCGCCCGCTACCCAGTTCGAGGAGTAAAGATCGGCCGCATAGTAGCCACCCATCGCGGAGAGCTCGTGCCGGAAGGCCTTGGTGAAGAGCCGCTCCTGCACGCCGCGGTAATGACGGCCGCCGACGAGCTCGGCCTTCATCTCCTCGTCCACGCACTGCGCCGCCGCATCGCGGGGAGCCAGCATCAGCGCCGCGAACACAGCCCACGCGATGAGGAGACCGCGAACGACGGCGCTTCCAGGCGATCCGCCGCGCATCGCCTACGTGGGTATCAGGGGGGCGTTCCGGGTGTCAACGCCGCACGCTCGCGCTGCAGCGCTTGACGGGCCGCTTCTTCAGGGTGATGTCGTGCGGATGCGCTCTGCGTGCGCCCTCGCCGTCGGCGGGCTCGACCCCGGCGGCGGCGCGGGCGTGCTCGCGGACGTCCGATCGTTCGTCGCGGCGGGGGTGTTCGGGTGCGCGGCCGTCGCGCTCGTGACCGTGCAGTCGACGGATGGCCTCGTCGCGCACCGCGCGCTCGACGCTCGACTCGTCGTCGAGCAGATCGAGGAGGTCGTGAGGGCGCAGCGCGTTCGCGCGATCAAGGTGGGAGCGCTGGGGTCGCTCGCGAATGTCCGCGCGCTGGCCGCGTGGCTTGGTCGATACCCTCGGCTGCCGGTCGTCCTCGACCCCGTGATGGTCCCGACGCGCGGCAGGAAGCCTCTCCTTGCCTCGCGGGCCCTCTCTGCGATGCGCGACGCGCTGCTCCCGCGAGCGACGCTCATCACGGCGAACGCGCCCGAGGCCGCCGCGCTCACGGGTCTCGCCGTGACGAACGTCGCGGGCGCGACGATCGCGGCGCGAGCGCTGGTCGCGCAGGGTGCGCGGGCCGCGCTCGTGAAAGGGGGGCACCTCGTGGAAGAGCGCGACGTGGTCGATGTGCTCGCGACGAGAGGGGGCGTCCTCGCGCTGCGGGGGAAGCGGCTCGCCGTGAGCCCCATCCACGGAGGCGGGTGCGTGCTCGCGTCGCTCATCGCGGGCCGGCTCGCGTGGATGAACGCGAGGGGGACGGCTGGAGAAGTGGAAGCCGCGGTGCGCTGGGCGCGGCGGATGCATCGGAGAGCGCTCGCGAACCCCGTGGACGTGGGCGGGGCGATGCGGGTCGTCGTGGCGTAGCACCGTCGTGGGAAGCTCGGCCCTCGCCGCGGACGAAACGGCGGCCTCACGGTGCGAGACGCGCCTGGCCGATCTTCACTCCCAGAAACCGATGGCCGAAAGATGCGTCTTCTGGTTGACCGCGATGGTCACCCCTCCGATGCTCGCGCCGAGGGATCCGAATGCGCGGGGTGGGATCGAATGGACGGTGAAGTTCGCCGTCTGGACTCCGAAATCGTTGGGGGTGTAGGGCGAGAGATCCGCGCCGTTGGTGCCGCCCTGGTAGGGCAGCGTCCAGTTCGAACCTTGTTGCCAGCCCGCGTAGGTCATCGTCCCGATCAGGGAAAGATCGTAGGTGTGGCCCGGCTCGGGGTGGGACTTGTCCTTGTAGTCGTCCCTTCCGGCAAACGTGTAGTCGTCCCCCGAAGGCTACTTGTTCTGGTCGATGACTCCATTGGAATACATCACGAGGTTGCCCGCCCTGCCGGCGTCCGCTGCGGGTGTTCCAGCGTCCCGGCCGCCCCCGCTGTCCACGCCACCGCCGCCATCGTGGCCCCGCGTGCCGCCGCTGTCGTGACCGCCGGACTTTCCGCTGTCACGGCCACCCGCGTGTCCACTTTCGTGCCCACGGGTCTTTCCGCTGCTCGGGAAACCGCACCACCACGCGTCATGGTGACCACACCGGAATCACGGTCATTCTTTGCCGAATGCGCGTCACCGTCGTGCCAGGGTCGCGACCCGCGGTTCCACGCGGCGCTGCAGCTCACCCCCCGGCCTTCCCCGCTAGCTTGAACATCTGAACCAGGTAGTCGACGGCCTCCACGGCGGTCGCGGGGGGAGCGTTCGCTGGGTCGTACGATGCGAACTGCACGATCGTCGACGAGGCGTCCCCTGCGGTCGCGGTCTGGATGACGAGGACCCAGTTCCCCGACGAGTCCTTCGCGAACGCGACCTCCTGGACCATCACGCCGTTGCCCGTGATCCCGACCAGGTTGAGATCGATCGCGGTCTGTCCGGTCGAGACGACGACTGCGGTGAACGACGGAAACGCGTTCGACGAGAAGGTGAGCTGCGCGGGGTTCGGCTGCGTCACGGTCACGACTTCCGCGAGGTTCACGTAGGGCTTCGCCATGCCCGGCGCCGCGGCAGCCTCCTGCAGTACACCCGTGTACGTGCGCGCAAGCGAGCTCGTGTCCAGCCCGGGGATGGCGCCCAGCAGCGAGGTCGACGAGGCCGAGCACGAGAGGATGCACGCCGCCAGGGAAGCCAGTGCGAGGCCGCGGAACCTCATCCTGGGCATTGTGGATCGTTTGCACGGGCCACGCACGCCCGCGGCCAGGCCACCCGCTACTTCGCGCCCGCGCTGGCGCCGCATTGCCCGAGAACCCCGCCGCCGCCGCAAGTGTCCGGCGCGTTGCACGTGCCGCACTGGAGCTCTCCCCCGCAGCCGTCGCCGGCCGGACCGCAGTTGATCTTCTGCGCAACGCACGTCGAGGGGACACACGTGCCCGCCGCGACGGGCGCGCAGACCCCTGGGTTCCCCGCCGCGCCGCACGCATTGCCGGTCGTGCATGTGCCGCACTGGAGCTCGTTGCCGCAACCGTCACCCGCGGGGCCGCAATCGAAACCGAGTGACGCGCACGTCGCCGGCGTGCAGGTCGGGACGCCGCAGACCGACGGCGAAACGGCACCGCACTGCTGGCCCGCGGGGCACGTGCCACAGTCGAGCAGGTTGCCGCAGCCGTCGTCCGCGGGACCGCAGTTGAAGTCGAGCGACGCGCACGTCTTCGACTGGCAGACCGGCGCGCCGCAGACACCGGGGATCCCCGCGCCCCCACAGAGCTGGCCGCTCGGACACGCGCCGCACTGCAGGACGTTCCCGCAGCCGTCTCCTTCCGGTCCGCAGTCGAACCCCTCCTCCGCGCAGGTCTTGGGGACGCAGGTCCCCGCAGGCGCCACGCAGGAAGCGAGGTCGAACATTATGAACTCGAGCAGTTTCTCCTGCGGCGTCATCGCCCCGGCGACGCACTCGGTCGGGAATGTCGTCGGTCCGGCGAGACCCTGGTCCTCGACGTGGAAGTCCTCGTAGACGACACGTCCGCACTGATTGTTGGTCGCGGCGCCGACGGGTGTGAGGAACTCGTAGTGCATGGGGACGTTGTTGCCCGCGGTCGGATCGTTGACCGTCATCCACAGCGTCGAGGGTGGGACCACCGCGTCGAAGTCGTGGCGAAGCACGGCGAGCGGGATCTGCCCGAGGACGGTCGAAGCGCCAATGAGCTGGAGCCATTGCGCGAGCGCGAGACCCGTGGGGAACGCCGTGTTGATCAATCCCGTGCCCGGGTCGTCCGTGAAGAGCGTGCCCTGGTCGACCTGCCACTGGGCGGTCGTCGAGAACGGCGGGTCGTTGAAGAGCCAGACGTAGCTGTAGTGGGTCGCGAAGACGCGGCCACCGGCGTTCGCAAAGTTGATGACCACCTGCTGCGCGGCCGCGGTCTGGTCGTACTCGGCGCCCTGACACGCGAAGAGGACCTGGTCGTACTCGTTTATCGCGGCCTGAGTGCCCCAGAGCTGGCTCTCCAGCGGCGTGGCCCCGTCGATGATCGCGCCCGCAGCGCCCGCGCCCTGGAAGAACTGCAGCCTGCCCGCGCCACCCGGGTCGGTAAACTCGGCGTCCGCGATGCCGATCTTTCGGAAGACGCACTCGAGCGCATCGAGCGCGCCGGTGACGAACGCCATCTTCGGAATGTCCCCTTGGGCGTGGCTCTGGGGCATGTGCGTGAGCGTCGCAGGGACGACCGTATTCGTGCAGGCGGCGACGTTGGGAATGACGACCTGCCGTCGCCATCGGCCGAGCTGGATCACGAGGGGAATGTTCGCCCCTACGGGCATGTTCGTGAGCGTGAACTGGCCGTTGATCCCCGTCGTCGCCTCGACGAGCGGCGAGCCCGAGACGTCGGCACCGCACGCCGCGCACGCCACGCCGGGGGCGAACGGCAGCACGGGCGCGTTCGGCACGTAGACGATGGCACCGTACAGCGGGTCCGTCCCGTTCGGAGCGTACACGGTACCGGTGACGCTGGTCGTTGCCGTCCCCGAGCACACCACCTGTTGGAGGCAGAGACCCGTGCACGCTCCGGGCACGCCGCACACGTTCGGCTTGCCACCCCCGCCGCACGTCGCGCCCGCCGCGCACGACCCGCACTGGAGAAGATTGCCGCAACCATCGCCGGCCGCGCCGCAGTCGTAGCCGAGCGAGGCGCACGTCTCCGGGACACACGAGCTGCCGCACTGGCTGGGCACCCCGCCCGCGCCACACGCCTGACCCGACGGACACACGCCGCACTGGAGGAGCCCGCCACACCCGTCTCCCATCGGACCGCAGCTCGCGCCGACCTCAGCGCACGTCTTCGGCGCGCAAGTGGCCGACCCGCACACGCTGGGGGTGCCGCCGAGGCCGCAGGATTGACCCGCGGGGCAGTTGCCGCACAGGAGGAGGTTGCCGCAGCCGTCGCCCATGGGGCCGCAGCTCGCACCGAGCTCGGCGCACGTCTTCGGGACGCACGGGTTTGCCGCGTCGGGGGACACGACCGGCGTGCCACACACGCTCGGCACGCCGCCTGCACCGCACGCCTGCCCTCCCGTACACGTGCCGCACTCGAGCATCCCGCCGCATCCGTCGCCGATGGGGCCGCAGTTCTCGTGCTGGGCGGCGCATGTCGTGGGGGTGCAGCCGGGAGCCCCGCCGCAGACGCTGGGCTGACCGCCGCCGCCGCACGTCTCGGGCAGAGTGCAGCTGCCGCAGTGGATCGTGCCTCCACAGCCGTCCCCCTGCGCTCCGCACGTGGCACCGAGCGCGCTGCACGTCGTCGGGGTGCAGTTGCCGCGGGTCTTCGCGTCGCCGGCCGCGTCGACGTGGTGCACCGACGCGTCCGGGGTGGACCTCCCACCGTCGGGCAAGGACGTCAGGCCAGTCGAGACGCCGGACCCGCACGCGCTCGCGGCGAAGAGGACGAGCCCGAGCGCAAAGCGTGAGAGGTGAGGCATGAGCGGCGTGCCTGCGAGCTGCATGGGAGAACGGTACGGGGGCGCGCGGGCGGAGCGCAAGACACCCAAACGGGTGGCACCCCCGACGATCGCCGTCCGCGTTGCGGAGAGCGTTGCTCGACCGTGCGGCGCGTGGTGAAGTCCGTCCCCACCATGACCACTACCCCCTCCCAGACCCCGAACAAGTCCGAGTTCATCCGATCGCAGCCCGCAGAGCTTACGGCCTCGCAGATCGTCGCGAAGGGCAAGTCCGTCGGCCTCAAGTTCGACGACAACTACGTTCACAAGATCCGCGGACGAGCGAAGAAGGGGAAGGGAGCCCGCCGGCGCTCGGCGGGCGCGAAGAGGCGCGCGGTCCGAGCGATCCCAACGGCGACGGCCCGCGTGAGCGGAGGGACTCCGCCGGCACGAGTCAGCACGAGCGCCGAGACGTTGCTCAAGGCCATCGCCGCCGAGCTGGGCCTCGGGCTCGCCCTCGAGATCTTGACGGCGGAGCGCGCGAGAGTGAAGGCGCTCCTTCGCGGCTGAGGGCCTGACGGACGGTCGCTCGCCCCCGGATCAAGCCGGCGTCGCGTGGCGCCTCAACCACTCCGCCATGAAGACGGCCTCCTTGGCCCACGCCGAGCGCGCCTCCTTCTCCGCGCTCGACTCGATGAGCGCTCGGAGGCCGAACACCTTCCCCTCGACCGTCAGCTCGTCCACCCTCTCACACTCGCCGGCCGCGATCTCATCGACGTGGACGGCCCCGCGGGTGGAAACGATCTCGGCCATGCGGGACGTCGCGGGTTGCACCATGCGCCACGTCCACTCGCCCTTCGCGCGATCGAAGCGACCGTGCTCCTCGTACGCGAACGCGTCGCCGATGAGCTTCGCGAGGGTCGAGGGGACGTTCAGCTTCGGGACGATGCGCAGCTTGCGCGTGTCGGCGGCCAACTCCAGGATCTCGAAGCCCTTGAAGCCGAGGCCCTCGACGTAGAGGGCCCGGAGGTAGGCCTCGTCCTTGAACACGGTCCAGAAAGTCTCCTTCGAGCACGCGAACCGGGACGTCTGGGTGAGCTGTCGCAAGGAGTCTCCTGGGCGCGGACGAGCCGCGTGACGATGTGGGGGATCCGTTCGCGGCGGGATGTTAGCTTTCTTCCCACATGCGCTCGCTCTTTCGGTTCGTGGTGGCCCTCGCCGGGGTCTCCCTCTCTGCCGAGACCGCACTCGCGCAGGCAGAGCACAAGATGGCTCCGTTCGGCGCGACGACTTCCCATGCCCCGTCGGTGACGGCGGCGCTCGCGTCGGCGCTGGAGGTCGCGAAGACATCCGAGTACGCGCGCGCGGAGACCGAGCTCGCGGCCATCGGCGGAGCCGAGCGCCCCGCGGCGCAGGTCGCGCTCGCGAGGGTACTCCTAGAACAAGGTCGCTACGCAGACGCCGAGCGGGTAGCCGCTGCGACCGGAGGCGGGGCGGATGAGCGAGGGCTCGCGCTCGCGATCCGTGCCAAGGCGATGTTCGCGCGCGGACGGCACGTCGAAGCGGCGCGCCTCCTCGAGTCGGCGAAGGACACGAGCGGCCGAGGGGGCCGCGCCGTCAGGCTGCTCCTCGGCGAGTACCGCATCGCCACGGGTCACCGCCGCGACGCCGAGCCGGTGCTCCGTACGATCATCGATGACTACAACCAGGACCGCATCACGAGCACCGACGGCGAGGGCCTGGCCGTCGCCGGTCGCGCCGCCTACCTCCTCCGCTCGCCGAAGGACGCGAACAAGCTGCTGAACGAGAGCGAGCGCGCGGACCCGACGTACGTGGATGGCCTGCTCTGGCACTCGGAGCTCTTTCTCGGGACGTACGACCCTGGCCACGCAGAGGAGACGATCCGGGAGGCGAGGAAGATCGCGCCGCATCGCGCCGATCTGGCGATCATGGTGGCGCGGGTGAAGCTCGAACAGACGCTCGATTTCGACGCGGCCGACAAGCTCACGAAAGAAGCGCTGGAGGTCAACCCGCACGCCGCAGCAGCCCACGCCGTGCGAGCGTCCGTCGCGCTCCGTGACGCAGACCTCGACGCCGCGCGCGCCGCGGTCGCGGCGGGGCTGGCCGAGGACCCGAACGACACCGAGCTCCTCACGCTGCGAGCCGCCGAGCGCTTCCTCGCGGACGATCACCCAGGCTTCCTCGCGGCGAAGGCCGACGTCTTCGCGCGCAACCCCGAGTTCGCGCGCTTCTACGAGATCACGAGCGACTTGGCGGAATGGGAGCACCGCTACACGGACATCGTCGCCATGATGAAGGAGGCCGTCGCGCTCGACCCGGGGGACGGAAAGGCCTACGCGGAGCTCGGGCTCACATCCATGCGCGACGGGGACGAGCAAGGTGGGCTCACGGCGCTCCGGAAGGCGTGGTCGCTCGACCACTTCAACGTGCGGGTCTTCAACACGCTGAACCTCTACGAGCAGACGATCGCGACGTCGTACGACCGTGAGGAGACGAACGTCTTCTCCATCCGCTACCCCAAGGCGGAGGAGAAGATTCTGTCACGCTACGTCCCGCGCCTGCTCGGAGCGGCGTGGGGCTCGATGAAGGCGCGCTACGACTTCGCGCCATCGACCCCAGTGCAGGTCGAGCTCTACGAGACCAGGGAGCAGTTCAGCGTGCGGACGAGCGGGCTGCCGAACATCGGCATCGAGGGGGTCTGCTTCGGTCACGTGCTCGCCGCGATGAGCCCGAAGAGCGAGCCGTTCAACTGGGGGAACGTGCTGTGGCACGAGCTGGGGCATGTGTTCGCGATCCAGCTTTCGCAGAGCCACGTTCCGCGGTGGTTCACCGAGGGGCTCAGCGAATACGAGACCATCGTGCGTCGTCCCGAGTGGCGTCGCGAGCTCGACCCGCAGCTCTACCAGGCGCTCGTCCAGGGGCGCCTTCCCGGGGCCGTGCAGATGAACCAAGCGTTCACCCACGCCACCGACGGCGAGGACATGACGGTCGCTTACTACGCCTCCAGTCAGATGCTCGTCTTCACGGCAGAGCAGTTTGGGATGCCCAGGATCGTGCGTGCTCTCAGGCTGTGGGGCGAGGGGAAGCGAACGCCGGAGGTGATTCGCGATGCCTTCGGGGTCCCCCCGGAGGAGTACGACGGCCGGTACCGGGCGTGGCAGAAGGCGCGGCTCGCGAGGTACGACGGCCAGTTCATGCTCGACGAGCGCCCCCTCCCGGTCGCGGAGGCGAAGGCGAAGTCGGAGGCCTCGCCGCGAAACCCGAAGCTTCAGGCTGGGTATGCGCTCGCTCTCCTCCACGAACGCAAGAAGGACGAGGCGAAGGCCGCCCTCGCCGCCGCGCTCGCGCTCGACCCCCGCGAGCCCACGGCGCTCTATCTCTCGGCACGGCTCGCGCTCGCACACAAGGAGGCCGACGAAGCGAAAACCCACCTGGACACAATGGCCACCGCGGGCGTGGACGGCTACGCGGTCGAGATCGCGCGCGCCGAGGTCGCAGAGGCCAGGAAGGACAAGGTCCTCATGCGGAGCGCGCTCGAGGCCGCCGCTCGCTTCGATCCGACGCAGACGGAACCGCTGAAGGGGCTGTTCGCGCTCGCGGTGGATGAGAAGCGGGAGGACGACGCAACCGACATCCTCGGGCGCTGGGCGCGCCTGGATCAACACGATCGCCACGTGTGGGTGAAGCTCCTCGACCGGCTCGTCGACGCGAAGCGCTGGGACGCCGCGGTCGCGGCCGGCGAGTCGGCGGTCTTCGTCGACGTCGAGAATGTGGACGTGCACATGGGTTACGGGCGCGCGCTCGCCGAGACGGGTCAGCACGGCAAGGCCGCCTTCGAGCTCGAGACCGCGACGCTCTGCTCGGCTCCGGCGAAGCTGCGCGCGACGGCAGACGTCCTCCTCGCGCGTGAGCGCATCGCACTGAACGACCTTGCAGGGGCAAGGGTCGCGCGAGAGGCCGCGTTGCGGCTGGAGCCAGGGAACGCGGAAGCGAGAGATCTCGTGATCCCGGACGTCCGCCGTCCGTAGCGGAGCTCCGCGCGCAAGCTTCGCAGAGCTCAAGCTCCATCGGGCGACGCCGTTCACGCGGGTATGAATGCCGTCGTCCCTCCGTGCTTTCGTCGGCGAGGTTCCCGTGGAACCCGGTAGCGGCGCCGCGTCCGGGGACACGAGCTCCGACGCCGGAGAGGACGATTTCTTCTTCGCGCCCGCGCTCTCGCACGCGGTGAAGCTCGTGTCGGCCAAGGAGGTTCGCGAGGACGGCATCTCCGCTTCGGTCGACGGCGCTCCGCCGGCCGAACCTTCGACCTCCGAGCCTTCGGCGCCCGCGCCACCCGCAGCGGCCCCGACGAGCGACGCGCTGCTCCCCCCGGCCGCGAGCCTCCGCGCATCGAGCCCGTCGATGAGCTGGGATCCCACCCCGTTCGTCGAGCTACGGCAGAGCCTTCCCGCGTCAGAGGCTCCCCCGAAAGACAGCTTGTGGTCCGACCCGCCTCGACCTTCGGAGCGGCCACGAAGGTCGAAGAGGCCGGGCGTGTCGGAGAGACCGAGGGTCTCTGAAAAGCCTGCGCGGTCGAGGCGCGCGGCGGCTCCCGACGACGTGCCGGCGCACGGGCCGGTCCCGTCCGAGAGCACGAGCTTCCTCTCGGCGCCGCCGGAGGAAGAGTCTCCCGAACAAGTCCGTGCCCGGTTGCGCGCGCAGTCGAGGGTCGCGGCGTCTCCTGCTCGCGACGTCGCATCGGCCGCCGTCCGTGAGCCCGTGGTCCTGCGTGACATCGCGACGCCGATCGCCCGCGACGAGGTGGTCCCGTCGCCGCGCACCGCCCAGGTCGCGACCGCGACCCCTATCGCTCGCGAGGGCCACCCCGAACCCTCCCCGAACGACCCTGTCGACGGGGCCTCGCGCGCCAGCCTCGGAACCGAGGAGTCGTTCTTTGCGCCGCAGGCGCTTCCAGCCTCGCGCTCCTGGAAGGGGCTCCTCGCGAGCGCGCTCCTCGCGACGGTGATCGGCACCGCGGGCGGAGCCTGGATTGCGCAACAGAAGACGGGCGTCGTCACTCGACGCATCGACTCGAAGGTGGACGTCGTCCGCGCGGCGGAGGAGCGAGCGGAGTCCCAGCTCGAGCGGCAAGCCGCCGAGCTCGTGGCCACCCGAGACGCGCTCACGCGCGCGCTCGCCGAGGAGAGCGCGAAGGAGGAGGAGGCACGCGTCGCGCTCGAGGAGCGGACGGATTCGCGCGTCAAGCGAGTAGCCCGTGACGTGAGCGAGCTCGCGGAGCGGACGCGCCAGGCGCAAGCACGGACCGACGCGCGCATCTACAAGATGGACGAAGCGCTGAAGCTCATCGACTGGGTCACGACCGAGGGGCTCGTTCGATCGCCCAAGAGCTCGCTTACCAAGGGAGCCGCTCCGTAGGTCGGTCAGGGCGTCGGCTTGACCATGTGCTGCTCGGCGCCCGGCGCGCGCCGCACTCCTGATCCGTCAACCCGCGCCGTCGCGAATCCTCGCTGTCCGCGCGGCGTTCGTCGTACGCTCGAGGGGTGCCCGTCCGGAGGTACCTGCGTGGCGCCGGGTTCGCCGCCCTGACGTTCGGCGCGGGTACCGCGGTGATTGTCGCCACCGAGCGAGCGCGCGGGGACTCCGCGAAGGTGCTCGCGAGGGACCGCTGGAGCGGCGCGTGGTCGCGCGCGCTCCTCGCACTTTTCGGCGTCGAGCTCGTGGTGGAAGGCGACGCGGGTGCGCGCGCGGAGCAGGGTCGCGTCGTCGTCGCGAACCACCGATCGATCATCGACATCGCGGTGCTGCTGTCGATGTTCGGCGGCGCGATGGTCAGCCGCTCCGATCTCGAACGCTGGCCCATCGTGGGGCGCGCCGCCCGCGGCGCCGGCACGATCTTCGTGGATCGGGGGAGCAAGGCGAGCGGCTCGCAGGCGATCCAGGCGATGGCCGACCGTCTCGCCAAGCACGACACGGTCGCCATCTTCCCGGAGGGGACGACCTTCGTCGACGACGAGGTTCGTCCGTTCAAGCCGGGCGCGTTCGTCGCAGCCGCACGCGCGGGTGTCCCCGTGATTCCGGTGGCGCTCGTCTACCCGCGCGACTCGGGAGCTCTGTTCGGTGGCGAGTCGTTCCTCCGCCACCTCTCACGCCTCGCGGACGCGCGCGCGACGGAGGTACGGGTCGTCATCGGAGACGCGATGGAGCCCGGCATCGGAGAGGATGCTCCCGGCTTCGCCGAGCGTGCGCGCGTGGAGGTCGCGAGGTTGCTCGCGATGGGACGGTCGCGTGAGTCCGTCTCGTCACGCGCGACGTCGGGGAGCCTCACCTAGGCTTCTCGCCCTCCGCACGAGCGGAACGCCGCCGAGGGCGAGCGCCAGCGCGAGCAGCATCCCCCCGTCGGGATCCTTCGTTCGACCGCCGATCGCGCAGCCGCCTGACGAAGGCGAGGACTCCGCCGCGTCCGCCTTCGCGGCGTCCGATTGCCTGTTCCCGCCGGTGTCGTCGGTACGACCCGCGTCCTTGGACCCACCGCGAATTGTCGCATCCTGCCCCGCGTCGCTCGCCGGGAGCGACGAGTCCTGGCCTGCGTCCGCCGTGGGCGGGGCCGTGCCTGCGTCCACCCCGCCGTCGAGGCCAGCGTCCACACCCGCATCGACCGGAATCAGGTGCCCGCCATCGACGGGTGAGCCCGCGATCGTGATCGTGATGCGTACCTCGGCGAACGCCGAGTCGATCGCCTCGAGCACGACAGTGCCGTCGCCCGAGCCAGCCTGGAAGCCCCCGGTCGTCGCCGTGAGCGCGGTCGTCTCCGCGCAGTTCTCCCCGAAGTTCGAGCACGAGCCGTCCGACCGGATGTGCCAGTTGACGGGCGGCACGGCGCCCGCCGTGGTGAAGGTCGTCTGCTGGTTGGGCTGGAGTGTGATGCTCGGAGGCGCGACGGTGAGCGTCGAGGTCGTCGAGACGGGGGTCGCTGCGGAGTAGGAGGCCAGGTAGTTCTTGTCTCCCCCATAGAAAGCCACGATCTGCGCCGATCCCGTCAAGCCTACGGGCGACGGCGCCATCAACGTGGCCGTCGCTCCCTGGACTCCACCGTCGACCCCGCTCGCGACCACGGGGACATCTCCGAGGCTGTAACCGATGTCCGGCGCGTTCTGTCCGTCGAACGTCTGAAAGTAGAACGTCACGTCTCCCGCCATGGCATGCCCGCTCGCGGCGCTGCCAATCGTCGCGGTGAGGGTCAGCGTCGCGCCTTCCGTGCCGCCCGAGCCCTGGATGGCGAGCGCCGTGCTCGTCGGCGCGAGCGTCGACCAGGCGTTCACGAGCTTGGCCACGTCGATCGATCCGAGACCCGTCGCGAGGTCGTATCCCGCGGTGGCGCTGTACCCGTAGGTGTTCGTGCCGACCGGACAGTCCGTCGTCCCGGGTGCGCACGGCACGCGATTGCTGCCGCTCGTGGTGTCGTGGAACGCGCCGGGTACGCTCGCGTTCATCGCGTAGAGCATCGGGTTCATGTTGCCGAGCCCCGGGACGGGCGCGCCGATGGCCTGGTTCAAGAGGGCCACGACCCCCGCGAACGACGGCGTCGACGCGGACGTCCCTCCGATCGCGACGAGCGTCTCCGCGTACGGCGTCTGACTCGGTCCGTCGGCCACGGTCCACGACTCGGAAATCATGTAGGGCACGGTGTAGGCCGACGCCGAGAAGACCACGTCGGGCACCCCGCGGAACTGGCTCGCCGGGAGCGCGCCCGCCTGCCAATACGGCCTCGGGAAGATGACGCTGTAGCCGCCGCCTGACGACGCGAGCCCGTTCGAGTGCGGGACGAACGTGTCGTTCCATACCGACTCGGGGATGTACTTCAGCGCTGCCCCCCCCGCGCTCCAGTACGTCGACTGGTTCACGGCCGAGAAGTCGAACACGCTCCCGCCGACCGCCACGACCGTGGGGATCGACGCGGGGAAACCGACGAAGAGGCCCTGCGTCGCCGCCGACTCCGGCGGCTGGTAGTCGTCGCAACCTGCCGCGCCCGAGTCTCCTGACGCGACAAGCACCGTCACTCCAACCATCGCAGCCAGATCGCCGACCTGCCCGTAGAAGATGGCGTCGCTCGGGCTGAGCCCCTTCTCGCACGTCCCATAGCTCACGCTCACGATCGGCGCGACGGGCTGCTCCACCGCGTAGACGAGGGCGTCGAAGAACCCGTTCTGGGAGCTGTCCCCCGTGTAGACGAAGTAGACGCTCGCGTCCTTCGCGATGCCCCCGGACCACTCCATGTCGAGCTCGGACTCGGAGACGTCGCCCGGGTCGATCACGAGCGAGCTTCCGGTGTTCGGGACGAGCACGTCCGTCGGGACGTTGGGCGTCATCGGATCGGCGTCGAGGTTGAAGTTGCTCCGAAACGCGACGATGTCCGGCGGGTTGTAATAAGACTCGCCGACGATGGCGATCTTCTGCCCCTTGCCGGTGATGCCCGCAGTGTAGAGCGCGTCCACATCGTAGATGGCGGCCCAGTCTGCAGGGCCGAGCGCGAACGAGCCTTCGTAGCTAATCATCGGGCGGCGCGAGCCCGGGGGGAATCGCGGCGGCGGGGGGCGGAAGTCGTTCACGCCGTGGAGCCCTGCGACGAGGGTACCCAGCGACGCAGGGATGGTCGGGGCGCGACTCGGCGCGAAGTGCCGGGCGCCGTTCACCTGGTAGCGGTGCAGCTCCGTCTGGAACGCCGCTTCGACCTGCCCGATGGTGCCCTCGAACTCGAGGCGGCTCCGCGTCGCGGGCGCCCCGAGCACCTTGAATCCGCTCGCGAGCAACCACGCCCTCGCCGCCGCGATGTCGGCCTCTCCAGCCCCATACCGATCGCCGAACTCCGCGGGAGTGATCCACGCGTGGTAGCGCGGGGACGCCGGATCCTGGATGTCCACGAGGTCACGCGCGAGCCTCGCTCCCTCCGCGGGCGGACGCTCGAACAGGAGAGACATGTTCGAGAGCTTCAGGGCGGGGTCCATGCGCCCGAGGTCCCGCTCGGGACGCGCGTAGGGGTGGAGGCTCCCGTCGAGGCGAGCTCGGGGGGCGCGCGCGTGGGCCGCGGCCGGCGCCACGCTCGCGGACGGCGGAGGAGACGCTGACGTGCTCGTGGGCGAAGAGCAACCCACGCCGCCCAACGCCGCAAGCAAGAGCGGGGCGGCGGTCTTGGCCGTGTCGATGAAGCGCATGGCTGATCTGCGGGATCTAGCTCAGTCGGGTTGGCGCTCGATGGTGAGCTGGCCACCGCGCGTCCGGACGCGTCGGTAGCCGAACGCGCGAAACACATCACGAGGAACTCTCTGCCCGACCTCGCGCACGATGAAGCGGCCGGGGTGATCCGGATCCTTCGCCACGCCCGGCAGGAGCCCGAGGAGACGATCGAAGCGGAGACGACGCAGGATCTCTGCCGTGCGCATCCGTGCGGCGCTGACCGCGCGCCCCCAGAAGAAGCCGTCGTTGCCGAGCCCCTGGTAGAGCAGGAAGCCGATGGCGCCGACGATGATGACGGTGACGACGAGCAGGCGCGTCCGCGAGCCGAACGACGTCCGGGAGCGCGGGCCGCGGACGCGTGGCGCCGGCGGGACGGGCATCTGTGGCGGGG
>Ga0209415_10003696_pt1 | contig 28438 bp, 24 predicted proteins | sample PeaSoiSIISIP2007_FD_187696 | JGI IMG/M metagenome (GOLD analysis project Ga0209415, IMG submission 187696) | Peat soil microbial communities from Weissenstadt, Germany - SII-SIP-2007 (SPAdes) (version 2) | ecosystem: Environmental > Terrestrial > Soil > Wetlands > Peat | place: Germany... | reverse complement strand
CTTTCGGTCCGGTGCCCAGGGATTCCAGTGCTCGGCGTATGCCTTCCTCTGGCATGAGGAATTCCCCGGCAAAAGTATCAGCGTACGTTTCGCGCTGATCGCCGCGTCCGCCGGTGTCGGAAACGACGATTGCGTCGTTGCGGCTGTGCAGCAGGGCGTGTGCGAGTTCGTGGGCTGCGGTGAAGCAGCGTCGGCCGCGGGTCATGTCGACGTTGATGATGATGGCGAATCCTACCGACGGATGATTGTAGAACCCGCCGGAGATTGTGCTGGTCAGATCGCTGCCGAGACGTGCACGAAGTCCCCGTATCTCAACAATCCCCCGCGCATAGCGACGGCCAGGTCGTCCGTCGCCACTTCGTACTGGGCGTGTGAACGCGTCGCATCCGAAGAGCTCCACTCTCGTGAGCCCAAGACGGACGCCGTGACGCCGCAAAGCAGGACCACCAATCCGACCACGACGGCGAGCCGCGTCCGCGTACGGACCCGTTCGCTCGAGCGACTGCTGACACGGCCACATATGGCCGTGATCGAACTGAAGGTCACTCATAGATAGTCGACCGCTACGAAGAGTGCTTGTAGGGCCAAACGACACGAGAGCGGACTCCGAAGTCGAGTCGTGGAGGGTCCTACGGCCCTTCAGATTCCGCCAAAGGTCCCGAGATCGAGAGTGCGTGAGGGAAGGGGGAGCACACCCGAGAATTGTGCCCAAGTAGCCCCACGCCACGAGACCCCGAAGCGGCCGCTCGAGTTCCTGAATGTACGTTGAGCCGAATGGAGCCGACGCAGTCCGCGCCGCCCGGTCCTCCCCCAGACCCCGAGGACTGGACCGACGAGCAGTGGCTCGAGTGGCTACGCGCGACGGACGAAGCAGAGAACTCGGACGGAGCCCGCCACGAGGGAGGCAGGCGGGTTCACAGGCGGGGGGGCGCCCTCGGTGCAGCGATGCTCGGGCTGAGAGACGCCATCTACGGGCGCCCCGACGAGGAGGCGGCTGTCGTCGTCGACGGCTCGGGGGACCCGCCCAATGACGACGAGCCGCAGGTCCTCCTCGATCGCGAGCATCCAGAGCGCTCGCAGGTCGTGGTGCACCGTCCGCAGAACCCGGCTGTCTCGGACGAATCCGATGAACCGAGGACCTCTCTGCCGGACGAAGGTGAGCAGGGCCGATAGGCGCGTAGCTGCGCCCGGTGCCAACATTCGAGGATGCCGACGGCCCGGGACGCAACTGAGGCCGTGGTCGTGGGTTCGGGCCCGAACGGCCTGGCGGCCGCTCTTACGCTCGCCCGGGCGGGACTGGCGGTCGAGGTCTACGAGGGATCGGACACTGCCGGAGGTGGGTGCCGGACGGAGGAGCTCACGCTTCCCGGGTTCCTCCACGACGTGTGCTCTGCGGTCCACCCGCTTCTCACCGTCTCACCGTTCTTCCGCGGGGTGGATCTCGAGGCCCGCAACGTCAAGCTCTTGAAGCCCAAGATCGCCTTCGCACACCCACTCGACGGTGGAAGAGCTGCCGCGGTAGTGGAGTCGGTGGAGGACACCGCAGACCACCTCGGCCCCGACGGCCCCAAGTACAGGCGGATGCTCGGCCCACTCGTGCGCGACGCCGACGGCATACTGCCGACCGTCCTCGCCCCGATGAGATCAGTCCCGTCACACCCTCTGGCGATGGCGCGCTTCGGAGTCGAGGGGGTCGTTCCCGCAAGGCTCCTCGCGCGTCGCTTCGACACCGAGGTGGCAAGAGCATTGGTCGCAGGAGCTGCCGCCCACTCAATGCGGCCCTTGAGCGCGCCGCTCACGGGGTCGTTCGGGCTTCTGTTCGCGATGATCGCCCACATGACCGGTTGGCCTATCGTCGAAGGAGGAAGCGCGCGGATCGTGGACGCTCTCGTGGCGGAGCTCGAGTCCCTGGGGGGCAAGCTCGTCACGGGCAGTTGGGTGAAGCGAATCGACGAGCTCCCCCCCGCGCGCATCGTTCTCCTGGATCTGACTCCTCGCCAGCTGGTCGAGCTCGCAGGTGACCGGTTGAGCCCGAGGAAGACCAGGAGTCTCGAGACGTTCCGCTACGGCCCTGGGGTGTGCAAGGTCGACTGGGCTCTCGACGGACCGGTCCCCTGGCAAGCACAGGCCTGTCGCGAGGCCGGGACCGTCCATCTCGGCGGCACCCTCGAAGAGGTCGCACTCAGCGAGTCCGAGGTGTCCTCAGGGCGCCACCCCGAGCGTCCCTACTGCCTCGTCGCCCAGGCGGGCATCGTCGACCCGAGCCGCGCGCCCGAAGGACGCCAGACCCTTTGGGCCTACTGCCACGTCCCGTCGGGCTCCGACGTCGACATGACCGAGCGCATCGAGTCACAGATCGAGCGTTTCGCCCCGGGCTTCAGAGACCTCGTGCTAGCGCGCAGCACAGTGACCGCGGCGGAGACCGAGCGCCACAACCCGAACTACGTGGGCGGCGACATAAACGGCGGGGCGGCCACGCTCCGACAGACGTTCTTCAGGCCCACCGTGAGCTGGAACCCCTACCGCACCAAGATGAAAGGTGTCTATCTCTGCTCCGCGTCCACGCCCCCAGGAGGCGGCGTGCACGGGATGTGCGGGTACTGGGCAGCGAAGACCGCACTGAAGGACCTAGGAGTAAAGCCAGCGCGCTCTTCTTAGCTCGAGGGCGCGCTGCAGTTCGAGCTGTAGGTGCAGACGTCGAAGCCGTCGGCGTCGGAGTCTGGCGCCGACGGCGAGGCGAGGACTCCGCCGGTGCTGTTCACCATCTGGATCTCGTAGGCGGGCTTCAGGCCCGCGCCGTGCCCGTTCAACTTGGCGAGGTCGAAGTTGTCGGCGGTGAGGTTCGGAAGAGCGGCCTCGCCGGCGGAGATCGGTGCACTCCCGGCCGCGATCTCTACCGGCGCCTCCTCGATCCATTCCGCCGAGTCCATCGTCGAGGGGTACGGAACGGTCTCGGTGAAGCCGTGGCCGTTCGTGAGGTCCTTGAACGTGATGCCCCACACCTCTGGAAGGCTGGAGGCGATCGAGACGCTCACCCGATCACCGGGCGCCACGGTGATGCTCGCAGTGATGGCGGGCACGGGGAGTATCTCCCACCACGCCGAGTAGCTGGCGACGCCGCTCGAGCTCACGTCCTGCTCGGTTCCCGCCTGCACGAGGGTCTCGTCTGTGACCGAGCATCCGCTCGTGATGTTCACGCACCCGCCGCCGATTCCTATCCAGGTGGCCGACGCCTCTGACTGTCCGGCGGTGTGCTCGGTCGCCGTCGGTATCGTCCACTGCGCCGAGATCGACTGCGCGAGCGCTCCGGTGTCCAAGAGGCCCTCGTCGTAACCGGCCCAGTTGTTCGATTGGGCCGAGGCGTCCGCTCGCACGCCGTCGACGGCGAGGGAGATCGGTGGGTGGTACTCGGCGAGGTTGGAGGCGCTTTGGGACGCGACAGAGGACGCCGTTGAAAGCGCCCCCGACGCAGATGCACCGACGCAGAGCATCACGGTGGCGGACGCGATCGCCGAGGCGGACAGCTTTCGAGGGCGTTGAAGCATCGAGTCCCACCTTTCGCGGACCGGGGTCCGCACTCTGTTCGCGCCGGACGTGTCTCCGCCCGCCGCCGGCTACCTCTGCTTCCCCGCCGGACCCGCCACCTCCGGCCTTCGCTGGCCTCTGGTTTGTGATCCGATGAGATAATGGGGACCCCCGAGGGGCCCTTGCCCAAATGCAGGACAACCACGATCCCCGTATTCGACGATCCGTCGTCGGCAGACCGCGCCGCGTAATGTGGCGAGCCGGGCAGACGGTCTCCGACATCGAGGGAGGGTGAGATGGCAGTTGCCGAACAAGACTTCGTGGTTCGACACGTCGGCGACGACACAGCTCCTTGGGTCGACACCGGGATCGGGATCGACCTGAAGGTGATGCGCGTCGACCTGAAGAGCGGGACCTGGGTCATCCGCAACCGATTCCAACCGGGGGTTCAGCTCCAGACCCACAAGCACACAGGGCCCGTCGAGGGCTACACGTTGACGGGCCGCTGGCACTACCTCGAGTACGACTTCGTCTCCACTCCCGGGTCGTACATACACGAGCCGGCCGGCTCCGTCCACACGCTGCACGTGCTCGAGGACAACACAGAGCCGACAGACGTGCTCTTCGTCATCGAAGGAGCGCTTCTCAACCTGACGCCCGACGGGCAGATCGAGAGCGTCACAGATGCAGAGGCCATCCTCGGCGCGTACCTCGCGCTCTTGGAGGCCTCTGGGGTACAGCGGCCCACCGGTCTGATAGTCGACTGAGATTCATGGTGCGTCCCGGCACAGAGCTCGCCGCACGCCTCGACGACCCTGAGCTCTACGCGGGGGATCTCCATGGCGTGCTCTCGCGGCTGAGGCGCGAGGCGCCGGTCGCATGGAACGAGAAGAGCGGCTACTGGGCGCTCACGAAGCACGCCGACGTGTGCAGCGTCGAGACGGACCACGAGACCTTCTGCGCGCGCAAGGGGATCCTCGTCGAGGAGATCGGGGTCGACTACGACTCGCCTCCGACCATCATGCACACCGACCCTCCCGAGCACACTCGCTACCGCAGGCTCGTCCAGCCCGGCTTCAAGCCATCTGCGGTGCGGATTCTCGACACGGTCATAAGGGCGCGCACGAAGGAGCTCGTCGACCGCCTCGAACCCGACCGTCCCCTCGACGTGGTGAGCGCGCTAGCGGTCCCCCTCCCCCTCCAGGTGATCAGCCAGATGCTCGGGGTGCCCGAAGAGGAGTGGGAGCGGTGCTACGAGTGGTCCGAAGCCGTCATCCCGGGAGCGACCGACTGGCCGGCCGAGAAGCGGGACCGGCTTCTCGGCGAGATGACCGAGTACCTCCTCGAGGCCACGAAGAAGAGGCGCGAGCACCCGAGTGAGGACATCCTCACCGGGCTCGCCCAGGCGAGCCTCGACGGCGACCAGCTGTCTGACGCCGAGCTCGCGATGTTCCTCATCCAGCTTCTCGTCGCCGGGAACGAGACCACCCGGAACCTCATCTCGGGCGGGCTCGTGGCGCTGGCCGAGCGACCCGATCAATGGGAGCTGCTCCGAAAGGACCCCCGACTCGTCCCGAAGGCCGTCGAGGAGCTGCTGCGCTGGACCACGCCCGTCATCTACTTCATGAGGACCTGCACGAAGGACGTCGAGCTTCGAGGTGTGACGATCACCGGGGGCGACCCGGTGGTAATGCTCTTCGCATCCGCCAACCGTGACGAGGAGGTCTTCGGGGATACGGCAGGCCGGGTCTGCGTCGACCGTGACCCGAACCCCCACCTCTCTTTCGGGTTGGGCAACCACTTCTGCCTGGGGGCGACCCTCGCCCGTCTCGAGGCCAGGGTCGTCCTCGAGGAGCTGCTCGCCCGGTTCTCCCGCCTCGAGCTTGCCGGCGCAGTGGAGCTCAGCCGCTCCCCCGTGATCGCAGGCGTGCGCCGGGCCGATCTTCGGTTCTCCTCCGCCGGCTACAAAGAGACCTGACCCGAACCTCCCGACGCATCCAACCCCTGGCCCACATCCGTCCTTGGGGGTGCCTGCCCCACGGACGGATTCAGGTCATCACCCTTGGAATCGAGCTCTGGGCGTCGTACCGTTGTGGCACACAACAAACGCCCAAACCTGGCTGGGGGGTCCGTTCCGCGCACCATCGCCAGAAGGGCCGGAAAATCGAGGGTTGCCATGCGCATCGAAGCGTCGGTCACGTCCATCTCCTGGATCCCTTCCGAGGCGATAACTGGGCTCACCACGAAGCTGCCGTTCGAGTCGGGGGTCGCCCACTACGACCAGCCGCCGCCCGACGTGATCGGGAACCTGGAGGAGCTCCGCCAGGCAGACCGGTTCCGATTCGCGAACGAGCTCCGGGGATGGGCTGAGGTGAAGAACGGGCGCATCGTCGACCACGGGCAGTCCGGAGGGGGGATGATCGGCTCCACGACCTTGAAGGTCGGGGGCAAGCAGGCCACCTTCCAGGCGATCGCGCTCCCGGACCTTCACCCCTCGGCCAAGGCCACGGACCAGTCCGTGACATTCGTGCAGACATGCGGCGGGCGCACAGGCGTCCCGGCCCCGAGAAGGGTCCGGCGCGCGCCCTTCGTGCAGTTCGCTGCGCCTCTCGCATGGACGACGGTGGCGCTCACGATCCGAGCAGACGGATCCTCCAGCCACGAGCTCCTCGGCGCGAGCCCCTTCCCGCGTCACTGGGTCTACGACGCGGAGGGAAAGCTCGCCTCGAAGAGCGGGTTGATCGACTTCGCCACCTGGTACCGCCGGGCCTTCGGCAAGCACAGCCCCTGGGGGGACCAGGACTCGCCCGCCCTCACGACAGAGGTCGAGTCGGCCCTCGAGCGCCAGCTCTCGTTGGAGCTGATGCAGGGTTCGGAGAAGCCGAGGGTCAAGAAGGTGAAGGCGGGCACCGCGATAACCGAACAGGGCGAGCCCGGCGACGAGCTGTTCCTAGTGCTCGACGGGGTCGTGCGCGTCGAGGTCGACGGCAAGCGGATCGCCGAGTACGGACCGGGCTCCATGCACGGCGAGCGCGCGGTGCTCGAGGGAGGGAAGCGGACCTCGACGGTGCGGGCAGTGACCGCCTGCAAGCTCGCCATGGCCTCTTCGGACCAGGTGGACCGCGAAGCCCTGATCGAGCTGAGCTCCGGCCACCGCCGCGAAGAGGGGTGAGGTGCCGACCCTCGAGACCGAGCAGCGCCCCGAGCAAACGGGGGCTCAGCTCCCCGGCACCACCATCAGCATCTTCCTCGCGGACGACAACCTGATCGTCCGCGAAGGGGTGCGAGCCCTCCTCGCCCTCGAGCCGGACTTCACCGTGGTCGGCGCAGCCGCCGACTACGACGAGCTCGTGAACGGGGCTGCGGAACTCGCGCCGCAGGTCGTCGTCACCGACATCAGGATGCCGCCCTCGTTCCAGCAGGAGGGGATCGCCGCGGCCCACGAGATCCGAAAGCGTCATCCTGGGACAGGGGTGGTGGTCCTGAGCCAGTTCGACGACCCCGAGTACGCCATATCCCTCCTCGAGGGGGGCGCCGCGGGCTACGCGTACCTGTTGAAGGACCGCGTGGCTGAGGGCGACCAGCTCGCCCGCGCCGTGCGAGCGGTGGCGAGCGGGGGGTCCGTGCTCGACCCGACGATCGTCGAGTCGATGGTCAACCCCGTCACGGACTCCGGCGACCTGACAGAGGCAGAGGAGGAGCTGCTCAGGTTCATCGCCGAGGGACGTCCGATCAAGGCGATCGCTGCCGCCAAGGGGAACACCCCGGGCGCGACGGCCGACGCAGTCGAGAAGCTCTTCCTGCGCCTCGCCCAGGACGCGAGCACCGGAGGTCAGAGCTCGCTTCGCCGCCTGCGCATGCTGCACGAGGCGATCGTCAACCGCGAGGAGCAGGGTGAGACCCTGAGCCGCCTGCTGCCTGGCGGGGTCGCAGACATGCTTCGCCAGCAGGGGCGCAGCGCCGGGGAGACCAAGCAGCTCGTCGTGAGTGTCCTCATGTCCGACATCCGCGGTTACTCGACGATCGCCGAGCACGCAGATCCGAGCGCTCTCGCAAGACAGCTGAACGTCCACCGCGCTGAGATGAACAAGGCGATCCTCGGGGTCGACGGGACCGTGATGCAGTTCGTCGGGGACGCGGTGATGGCGGTGTTCGGTGCGCCGGTCGCGATGGAGGACCACGCCGAGCGCGCCGTTGCGGCCGCGTGCGCAATGCACTCCGCGCAGGCTGCGGTCAACGAGCGCTGGCTAGTAGAGGGCCTGCCCGTGTTCGGGCTCGGAATCGGGGTGACCACGGGCGACGTCGCCGCCGCTCTCCTCGGCTCCGAGGAGCGCCTCGAGTACACCCTCGTCGGCGACACCGTCAATCTCGCCCAGCGTCTCCAGCAGTGGGCCGAGCCCGGCGAGACGGTGCTGTCGGAGGCCACTTACCTCGCACTCGCCCACCCGCCTGACGCCGAGCCACTGCCTCCGGCGCTCGTGAAGGGACGCGACACGCCGGTCACGGCGTTTCGACTGCGCTCCTCCGACGTGAGCACCCTCACAGAGGGCTCGGGAGACGGCGGGGACGACCAATCAGATCGCGAGACAGGAGATGGGGGAGCCAGATGAACGTCATGGAGGCCCACGGCGTCCGCAAGACCTACGAGTCGGAGGGTGCGCCGGTGCGGGCGCTTCGGGGGCTCGAGCTCGACATGGGCGAAGGCGAGTTCGTCGCGGTGATGGGTCCGTCGGGGTGCGGCAAGTCCACGCTCTTGAACCTCGTCGCCGGGCTCGACACGCCGACCGAGGGCGAGATCGTCGTGGCGGGCGAGTCGCTGACCGACAAGGACGAGAACGACCTCGCCCGGATGCGGCGCAAGCACATCGGCATCGTGTTCCAGTTCTTCAACCTCCTCGAGGGGATGAGCGTGCTCGAGAACGTCACGTTGCCGGCTGTGATCGCAGGCACCCGCCGTCGTCAGGCGGAGAGCCGCGCGCGCGACCTGCTCGACCTTCTCGGCCTCGCCGACAAAGCCCGCAGCGCCCCCGGGGTGCTCTCGGGCGGCCAGCGACAGCGCCTAGCCATCGCACGTGCTCTTGCGAACGCGCCGACCCTGCTGCTCGCCGACGAGCCGACGGGTGCGCTCGACTCCGAGGGCGGGATGGAGGTGCTCGAGCTCTTCCGCCGCCTGCACGCGGGCGGTCAGGCGATCCTGCTCGTCACCCACGACGAGGCCGTGGCGCACCCGGCGACGCGCATCGTCCGCATGCGCGACGGGCGAGTCGAGGACGACGGGCGTGCCTCTGCATCGGCGTCGGCTCCCGATGCGGAGCCGGTGAGCGCGCATGACTGACCGGAGCTGCTACCGACTCGACAGGAGCCGGTGGATACTCGACAGGAGCCGGTGGATACTCGACGGGAGCCGGTGAACACCCATGGCTGAGCCGAGCAGCCCGATCCTGAGCCTCCTCGAAGAGAGGAGGGCCGCAGAACCTCGCGCCGGCGCGCCGATCGTGGTGAAGGACCTCGGCAAGGTCCGCGAGCGCGAACCGCGCGAGAAGGTCGAGGCAAAGTACTTCCTGCCCGCGACCGTGCTTGCCCTGATCGCATTCGGCGGTGCCATCGCGTCCCCCCTCGTAGACCATCACGGCGACATCCCGACCCAGGTGGTGCGCGCGATCGTGGTCGCCTGCTACGCGGTGGCTGGGACGATCGCGCTCCTGCGAAGGCCCTCCGAGCGCCAGCCACTGCTTCTCCTTCTCGGAGCCGCCCTGGGCGGGTCTGCGACCTTCTTCGCCGCTCTCGTCCAGGCGCACTCCCACGGCGTGTCGATCGGGTCGGGCGTGTTGTCCCTGGCGCGGATCGGTGAGCCTCTGGCTCTGTGCCTCTTGCCGATGGCGGCGATGCACCTTCTCCTCGGGCTCCCCGACGGGAGCTGCAGGCTCAGCCGTGCGGCGATAGTCGGCGGCTACCTCGTCGGGGCCGCGGTCGGAGTGGCGGTTTGGACCAGGCGGCCCGACCTGCCGTTGTGGCCGGTCGCCATCGAGCTCGTCGTGGCGCTGCCCATCGGTCTCGTCGGCTCGCAGCGCCGCTACGCGCGCTCGGCTGGGCTCGAGCGCCAGCGGATGCAGTGGTTCGGCTGGGCGGTCGCACTCGGGGCCGAGATGCTGCTCGTGGCGCTCGCACTGCGCCTGCTCTGGGGCTGGCCGCCGCGGCCTGCGCTCGTCGTCGCGGTCTCGTCGATCCCGATCGCTATCGCGTTCTTGATGGGAAGCCTCAGGCGCTTCGCAACGCGCATCGACCGCATCCTCGCCCACACGGTCTCGCTCGCCGGGCTCACAGGAGTCGTAGTCGCCGCATACCTCGTGATCGTGATCGGGCTCGGCCACGCGCCGAGGGGCGGCGAGCGCTCGCTTCTGGCTGAGTCCATGGCGGCTGCTGCTGTGGCGGCATTGCTCTACGGGCCGGCAAGGCAGCGCCTCGGCCAGTACGCGAACCGGATCGTCTACGGCGAGCGCGAGGCTCCCGACGCAGTCCTGCGGACCTTCGGCAGCAGGCTCTCGCGCGCCGTCCCGATGGACGAGCTGCTCCTGCAGGTGGCCGAGTCGCTGAGGAAGACTCTCGCCCTCACCACTGCCGAGGTGTGGACGGGATCGGGTGGCCATCTCGAGCGGACGATCTCGGTTCCCGACGTGCCGGTCACGCGTCTCGTCATAAGCCAAGAAGAAGAGCTCGTCGTCGCGCGCGCCGGCGTGACCGGTACCGCCTGGCTCGAGGTCTGGCTCCCGGCGCTCCTCGACGGCCGCGAGGGCTCGATCCTGCGCGTCGCGCCGACCACGCATTCGGGCCAGGTCCTCGGGCTCATCGTCGCGGTGCGCCCGCCTGGGGGCGACCAGTTCACGGCCGACGACGACACGATGCTGACCGAACTGTCGCGTCAGGTTGCTCTGGCGCTTCACAACGTGGAGCTCGACTCCGCGCTCCAGGAGTCGCTCGACGAGGTGCGCCGTCAGGCAGAGGAACTGCAGGCTTCGAGGGCGCGCATCGTCGCCGCGTCGGACGCGGCCCGCAGGCAGATCGAGCGCAACCTGCACGACGGGGCGCAGCAGCATCTCGTGGCGCTCGCGGTGAACGTGCGCCTCGCGCGAAAGCTCGCCGAGACCGACCCGGTGGCCTCGGCCGAGATCCTCGACCAGCTGGGCGTGGGCCTTCAGGACGCGGTGCAGGAGCTGAGGGCGCTCGCTCACGGCATCTACCCACCACTGCTCGTGGACCGGGGCATCGGGGAGGCTCTGCGCTCTGCTGCAGGAAGGGCCGCTCTCCCCACCGAGGTTTCGGCGGACGGTCTCGAGAGGTACTCCCCCGAACAGGAGGCCGCCGTCTACTTCTGCTGCATGGAGGCGCTCCAGAACGCCGGCAAGCACGCGGGCGAAGGAGCGAGCGCGAGCGTGAAGGTCTGGACCGAGTCGGGAGCCCTCTTCTTCGAGGTGACAGACACCGGGGCCGGTTTCGACTCGAAGGGCGCAATGGGCAAGGGCGCGGGCTTCGTCAACATGAGCGACCGCGTGGGTGCTATAGGCGGCACGGTCTCGGTGCGCTCCGCTCCGGGCGAGGGGACGACGATCTCAGGGCGTATCCCCGTGAGCGACAGGACCTAGTTGGCCGAGACGGCTCCGTTGTCCCACGTGCTCTCGAGGACGTCGGGGCCGAAGTCCTCCTTGTGCACGTACGCGATGGCGCCGCAGGTGCGGGCGTCTGCGGGAAGGTCCTCGGCGTCGTAGGTGGAGAGGAGTATGACCTTCGAGCCGGGGTGCTCGGAGGTTATGCGGCTCGTCGCCTCGATCCCTCCGATCCCGGGCATGTTGATGTCCATGAGCACGAGCCGGGGAGCGAGCGCCTCGACCTGCTCGATGGCCTCTTCGCCCGACTTCGCTTCCCCCACCACGTCGAAGCCCGACGTGGCACCGACGACGGCCTTGGCCGCCACACGAAAGGGTGCCTGGTCGTCGACGACGAGGACTGTCACGCCCTTAACGCCCTCGGTTTCGTCGCCCTCAGTCACGCTTCCATCCTGGCAGCAGCAGGACCACTAAGCCCACACAGCCAGCACCAACAGTCGGGGGGTGGCAGCATCCCCTCTCTAAGCTCGCTCCCCCGGTCAACCACCTTCCCCAGGCGGCCGGCAGATCCCCGACGACTGCCGGTCTGCCTCGAGGACGCGCTAGGAATAACCCGTGGACGCGGGGGGTGGTCCTGGTTTTCTCGGGCTTCTCGACGAGGCCGATCGGACGGCGCTCGTCGACACCGGCGAGCACAGGCCGATGAGCAGCGGCGAGCTTCTGTTCACCGAGGGCGACGAGGCCTCGGAGGTCCACGTGGTCCTCAGCGGGATGGTCAAGATCTGGATCTCGGCCCCCGGCGGGCGCCAGGTGATTCTGGACCTCCTGGATCGGGGATCCCTGCTCGGTGAGTTGTCGGCGATCGACGGCGAACCACGCTCTGCGAGTGCAGGCGCGCTGGAGGACGGGGAGCTTCTCGCGATCCCGATGCCGCAGTTCCGGGACCTGCTCGACCGACATCCCCGCATCAGCCTCGCCTTACTGCAGCTGGTGTCGACACGACTCAGGTGGGCGTCTCGCCGTGAACTGGAGTTCAGCGCGAACGACTCACTCGGGAGGCTCTGCGGCGCCATCCTCGAGTTCGACGGACGCTACGGGTCGCTGAGAGACGGTGTGCGCGAGGTCCTGCTGCCGATGGGCCAGGGAGATCTCGGATCATGGAACGGTCTGTCGCGTGAGGCGATCGTGAAGGGCTTGAAGTCCCTCAGGCGCCTCGGGTGGATCGAGGGCGATGGCCGGATGTTGCGCCTGTTGGACGAGGAATCGCTACGGGAGCGAGCTGCGGTCTGAAGCCAAGGACTAGGTCTCCTGGACTCAGTCCCCAGCAATTCACACGCTTACCACTCGGCCTCGTCGGAGTACTGGAGACGGAACAGGTACGCGTAGATCCCGTCGGCGCTGATGAGCTCGTCGTGGGTGCCCTGCTCGACGAGCCGGCCGCGTTCGACGACCACGATGCGATCCACGTCGCGGATGCTCCTCAGCCTGTGAGTGACGACGACGACCGTCCTTCCCACCGAGAGCCTGTCGAGATTCCGCTGGATTGCTTGTTCTGATTCCGCGTCCAGGGCACTGGTCGCCTCGTCGAGAAGCAGCACAGGCGGACGACGGTAGAGCGCTCGGGCGATCGACAATCGCTGCGCCTCACCACCCGAGAGCTTGACCGCACCGTCGCCTACGAGGGTGTCGTAGCCAAGAGGCATGCGCGCCACTATGTCGTGGAAATTCGCCGCCTCAGCCGCCTGTCGGACGAGGTCCATGTCGATGTCCTCGCGTCCGAAGGCGATGTTCTCTGCGACCGACACGTTGAACACGTAAGGCGTCTGGAGCACGAAGCCGATGCGCTCTCTCAGCTCCCGGCGCCGCAGCGCGCTCAGATCTACGGAGTCGACAGCGATCGAACCGGCGCTCGGCTCTAGAAGGCCGCCGATGAGTCGCAGCAACGTCGACTTACCCGAGCCCGATCGACCCACTATCGCAACCGTCGTCCCCGGGTCTATCTCGAGGTCGACGTCGGAGAGTATTGGCTCGCTGTCGCCGTACCGGTATTCCAAGCCTCTCAAGGAGATGTGCCCCTCGAGGGAGGTCACGTGCATGAGGTGGCTGTGGTCCGCCCCCTGCTCGGGCTCGTGAGCGAGCACGTCGTGGAGGCGCGCCAGCAACACAGAAGTCGATTGCACGTCGTCCCATGTGGCCATGAGCCCGAGCAACGGCGACGAAGAAAGGAGGGCAAGGCCGATGAAGGCGACGTAGGCGCCGACAGAGATCGTCCCGGCGCCGACCGACAGAGCCCCGAGCACGACGAACGTTGCATAGACGCCGAGGTTCACTCCTTGTACTCCCGCGTTGAACGTCGCGAGAGTCCTGTAGGCACTGCTCAGCCGGTCGTTGAGCTTTCCGAATTCCCGCCTCATGATCGAGCGCAGGCCCGGCTCGACACCCAAGGTCTTGACCGTCTCGACGCCCTTCAAGAGGTCGACTTGGGAGGCGCTGTAGCGCGTGAAGGCCTCCTCCATGGTGGCGAGGATCGGGCGGACCCTCTGATTGGAGGCCCACATCAATGCGCCGTAAAGAGGGAGCACGACGAGGAAGATCACGCCGAGGATGGGTGCCTGGAGAATCATCGTGACGAGAATGGCGACGAGCAAGGCGAAGGCCGTGAGAGCGCCTATCCCCTCTTGCACCACGATGCGGCGGACCTCGCTCATCGTCTGGAGCCGTCGTTCGATGTCGCCGACCTTGCGCTTGGCGAAGTACGACATCGGCAGATCGAGGAGCTTGCCGGTCAAGAAGTCGAGGCTGTCTCGGTCGAAGCTGAGGGCGATCCTCGCGAGGATCCGGGCCTGGGTCCAGGTCACGGCCACTGCGGCGACAACGACCCCGAGAAGCAGGAGAGCCGATGGAGCGATGTCCGGATGCCTATGTGCCTCGAGCGTGTTCACGATTCGCCCGACTATCACCGGCATCAGGACCTCGAAGCCGGCAGCGACCAGTGCTAGCAGGAAGGCGACGCCTAGGGCGACGCGATGTGGACGCAGGAAGGGCATGACCCAGCCGAGCGATGCCTTGTCGACGGGGGCGTGTTGGAGGGCTTCGGTCGGCTCGAGCAGGGCTGCGTAGCCGCTCCAGGTCTCCATGACCTCGGCCCTCGGCACCTTGCGAAGGCCGGAGGCGGGGTCCCCCAGGGTCACTTGGGATTCGCCCACCTCGTAGAGGACGACCCAGTGGTTCTTGTCCCAATGGATGATCGCCGGAAGCGCCATGCTGTCGAGGCGGTCCCGTGACGCCTTCACGGGCGTCGCCTTGAACCCGACCTCCGAAGCCGCCGAGCACAGCCCGCGAAGCGTTGTCCCCTCCGATCCCGTCCCGGCCGCATCGCGGAGGTGTGTAACCGATACCTTGCGGCCGTAGAAGCGGGACACAGAGGCGAGTGCCGCTACAGCGCAGTCTGCGGCGTCGAACTGCAGGACGACGGGCATCTTCCGTGAACGCCGGACCTGCCCCGCCGCAGTGGCGCCCTCGACTTCGGCGCCCGACTCGGTGCTGCTCGGCTCGTCGGCCGGCACCGGAGCCGTTGCGGCCGCGTCCCCGGTGAAGTCGAGGGGAAGGTTCTCGCCCACGCGGCGCTCGCGAGCCGCGTCTCGGGCTTCGATCGCGGCGGCGAACCTCGGGCACTCGGCGAGAAGCTCGAGGAACGTCGGGGCGTCGATGCGCAGCACGCGGCTTTCCGTGGTGGCGGTGACCGTTGCGGAGCGCACTCCTCCTGTGGTCACGGCGCGTTCGCCGATCACGTCTCCGGCGCGGACGTAGCCGACGGGAGAGGCGTCGGCCTCGCTGCCCTCTGTCACGACGAACCGGCCCGACTCCACCACGTAGACGGCGTCACCCGGGTCTCCGGCGTGCACGAGCACCTCGCCGGCATCGAGATCGATCGGCTCGATCTCCGAGAGCCTCTCGGCAACGAGCGTCGTCGGCAGGAGCGAGAAGACGGGGTCCATGCGAAGGATCTGGGAGATGGACTGCGTCCGGATGTGGTCCTCGAGAGCAGATGCGATCTCGGGGTGCAGTGAGACGACCGCGTCGAAGGCGTCGCGCCCGAGGCGCAAGGCCTCGACCGGTTCTGAGGCTCTGACAGTGGCCGTGCGCGGGCCCCCCGAAATCAGAGCCGCCTCCCCGAATGCGTTTCCCGGGTCGATCCTCCTCAGCGTGATCTCCGTCCCGTCGCGCTCTGTCAGCACCCGAGCCGTGCCGCTGGCAAGCACGTAGAGCCCGTCCGGTGGCTCGGACTCGCGCACGATCACCTCGCCGAAGCGGAAGCGGATCGGTCGGAACATCTCGCAGATGAGCGGGCGCAACTCCTCTTTGGCGAGGAGGACGAACGGCAGCTGGTGCAGGACCGCCAGACGCGAGTCGGAGTGCACCTGGGTCTCGGACATCAGACGGGACCGATCCAACGAACCTGGCCCGCCGAGTGGCGATCGAGGAATTCCTCGAGGAGCTCCGCCGTCGCAGAGGCACGTATGTCCGGGTCTTCTGCGTCGGGACGTCGACGGCCCTTGAGCCAGGTGATGCTCCAACCGTCGCTCGTCTCGGAGGGTCCCACGGCCCCGCCGCCGATCGGTGCAGCGAGCAGGTCCGCCGCGAACGTCGCCGACAGGGACTCCGCCCGCTCGCTTCTCGAGGTGAGCTCGCCGCCCGAGCGCAGGACGATCTCTTCTGGTTCGAGCTCGTCGTCGCGACTGCAGAGGTAGGCCTCGAGCGCCGCCTCCTTCGAATCCACCGTCAGCTCGTCGAAGTCGAAGCTCGTCCAGTCGAGATCTTTCCTTCGGACGAGGCGCTCGACTGCGTCGTCAGAGGCGAGGCTCCTTCGGACGGAGTCGAAGGCCCCCTGCCAGGAGGCGATCACCTCGACTCGAGACGCAGGGACATCGATGCCGACGGCCAGTTGTGCGACTTCTTCGAGGTCGACCCGATGTTCGCGGACGCCGCCGTCACCTTCGCCCGTGTGGAAAGCGGCGAGCCAGCTCACGGCCAAGCGACAGGTCTCCTCCCACAGACTCCTGCAGAATGCGTCCACGATCAGGACGTCGGGAAGCGCCGCCGGCGGAGATTCCGAGGCAGGAGATTCCGAGGCAGGAGGCGTCTCGCAGGACTGCACGAGCACGATGCGCTCGAGGGAGCTTCGCCACTCCGGCTGGGATAGCGACCTCGTAGCCAACCAAGCCCTCAGGTCCTCTGCAGCCTCGAGTCGTCGTCCTCTGCGGAACCGCTCGGCCTCCAGGCGAAGGGCGGCTTTGTCAGGCTGCCGACTCGCCGCAAGGTGAGATCCGAGGGCCGACATCTCGAGGAACGACTTCCACTCGTCGCAGAGCATGGCCACTACCACCAGATCCGCGTAGGAGACGGTGTCGTCTCCGAACTCGAGCACGAGACCCTCGGGGGGAAAGAGCCGGCTTGCGACCTCCGATACCGCTGTCGCCATCAGCCGTCTGCCTCCCCGGAGCCATGCCACCGTCCCGGTGCTTGCCCCTGACAAGCGGTTGGCGGCAGGCCGGTAGCGCCCCGCTGGGTACGAATACCCACGCTTTTGGCTTGTCGAAGAGGCCTTGTTGCCTCACAATAGCTAGACAACAGAGTCCCATCAATGGGGCCGTGAAGAACGAAAGGCCGGGGTGGGGCATGTCGGACCTCGAACACGTAGCCGAAGATCAGGACATCGACGACTTGGGTGGCGACCTGGAGCTCGACGTCGAGCGCTCCGAGACGGTCATAGGTGGTGCCGGTCCCTCCGTGCCGACCAAGCCCACGCATAATCCTTTGGGCCTCGGGAACCCGAAGGCCCCCCCCGCGTTGCCCACGAAGCCCTAAGAACAGCGGACAAGAACTCGCTTCGAAGCGGCCGTCTCGGAAGGGGCGGCCGCTTCATCGCGTCCGGGCAGGGTGACCAGAGCGCATGGCTGCGGCGCCACCACTCCGCAGCCGGATCTGGATCAGGCGCTCTTGGCGGCGAGAAAGAGGAGAACGGCCTTCACCCGGCGGTGGACGTCTGGCTCCTGGGAGAGGGCGAGCTTGGAGAAGATCGAGTTGATGTGCTTCTCCACCGCGCGCTCTGAGAGCACGAGAGAAGCAGCGACCGCCGCGTTGTTCTTCCCCTGCGCCATCTCGGCGAGGATCTCGGTCTCGCGCGGGGTGAGGAGTCGCATCGGCGAGTCCGACGCCTTCGAGCGAGCGGCCACGAGGGCGTCGACGACCATCGGGTCGATGACCGATCCGCCGCGAGCCACCTCCCGAATCGCCTCGGCCAACTGGCCTATGTCCGACACCCGCTCCTTCAAGAGATAGGCCCTCCCCTTCGAGCCTTTCTCGAGGAAGTCGAGCGTGTAGGCGGGCTCGGAGTACTGGCTCAGGACCACGACCCCGAGATCAGGGTGACTTTCGCGCAGCTCGTTGGCGGCCCTGATCCCCTCGTCGGTCCCCGTCGGCGGCATGCGGATGTCCGTCACGACCACGTCGGGCCTCTCCGCCTCGACCGCCTCGAGCAGCGCGTCGTAGTCGGCGCAGGACGCCGCCACCTCGAGGTCGGGCTCGGACTCGATGAGCTTCCCCACACCCTCTCGGACGAGGTAGTTGTCCTCCGCCAGCACTACACGCAACGCCACCGCGGACAGGCTAGGCCAGCGCGCCTCGAGGCCGGGGCGGACCTCTGGTCCAGGGTCAAATGCTGTGCCGGCAGGGCAGCCAGAGATCGCCCTGAGAAGGCCGGGCAGCTGCCGAGCAGGAGGAGTGCCCCTGGCAAGCCCCTAGGGAAGGTCGACGATCATGCCTTCGACCGCGGCGTCGACGCGCACGGGAGCGCTCTTGTACTTCTCCACGAGCGCGTCCATCTGTTCGTCGGTGCGTGGTGGGTCGTGGTGGAAGAGGAACAACCGGCCCGCTCCCGCCGCCTCGGCCAGCCCGACCGCGTACCCGCAAGACGCGTGGCCGAAGCTCGCCCGGGCGGGCAGCTCCTCGTCGGTGTACTGGGCGTCGTGGAATACCACGTCGCACCCACGGGTGAGCTCGAGCGCCGCCTCGTGGTACTCCCCCATGCCCTGCGGCCCGGGGCCGAGGACGGTAGGACAGTGGTCAGAGAGGTAGGCGACCGTCGAGCGCCCGTCGGAGATCCGGTAGCCGAAGGTGCGTCCGCCCTTGTGGGGGATCTCGACCGCCAGGACCGAGAAGCCCTCGATCTTCGACTCTCCCGGTTCTACCGACAAGAAGCGCCAGGTCCCACGCAGCTGCAGCGGGGTGATGGGGAAGTGGGGGGGCGACATGAAGTGCTCGAGCACGGCTTCTGTGTCGCCCTGGGATGGTGCATAGAGGTCGACCCTCGAACCTGGGTTGTCGCCGGCAGAGAAGAACGGGAGGCCCTGAGTGTGGTCCCAGTGCAGGTGGCCCAAGACGATGGATCCCTCGAAGGGCCGTCCTTCGAGGAGGGCCGTCACCCGACGGATCCCGGTGCCGGCGTCGAGCACGAGGCTCGGAGGCTCCCCGTCGTGAGCAAAAGCGAGGCAGGAGGTGTGCCCGCCGTAGCGGACGAACTCCGGTCCCGGAGCGGGCGTGGAGCCCCGGACCCCGCAAGCGTGGATTCGCATCGGGAGAGTCTGCCCGTTCGGCCCAGGAGGCCGACAATCAGCCGACGATCAGCCGACGATCAGTCGTTGGCGCTCACCTCGGCGAGGAGGTCGGCGAACTTCTTCCTCGCCTCCTCGCGCCTCGTCGGGACGTGCTCGGTCGGGACCTCGACCGGCGAGTAGCGCTTCAGAACCTGGCGGGCGACGGTCACCTTGTGCACCTCGTCCGGCCCGTCGTAGATGCGAGCGGCGCGCGCGGCGCGATACATGTGCTCGAGCGGCATGTCGGTGGAGAATCCGAGGCTCCCGTGCACCTGGATGGCGCGGTCGATCACGTTGAACAGAACCGTCGCCCCGAAGTACTTGATCATGGCGATCTCGGTGCGCGCAGCCGGAGCTCCGTCGCGGTCCATCTTCCAAGCGGCCTGGAGTGTCATGAGCCTTGCCGCCGCCATCTCCGCCATCGAGTCGGCGACCCAGCCCTGCACGAACTGCTTCTCCGCGAGGGTCGACCCGTGCGCATGGCGAGACACGGCGCGCTCGCAGAGCATGTCGAATGCGCGCTGGGACTGCCCGAGCCATCTCATGCAGTGGTGAATGCGGCCGGGCCCGAGGCGCATCTGCGCGAGCCGGAAGCCCTCCCCTTCGTTGCCGACGAGGTTCTCGAAGGGGACGCGTACGTCGTTGTAGCGGATCTCGGCGTGGTTGCCGAACTTCCCGAAGCTCTCGAAGGGATGCTCCATGGTCGGCACGTCGCGAACGATGTCGACTCCCGGCGTGTCGGTCGGGACGAGGACCATCGAGCAGCCGACGTAGGGGTGGACGTCGGGGTTCGTGACGCACATGACGATGAGAAAGTCCGAGACCGAGCCGTTCGAGGAGAACCACTTGTGGCCATTTATGACCCACTCGTCCCCGTCTCGCATGGCCGTCGTGCTGATGAGCGTCGGGTCCGCGCCCGCACCGGGCTCTGTCATGGAGAAGGCGCTTCGGAGCTTGCCGTCGAGGAGCGGCTGGAGCCACTTCTCTCGCTGGTCGTGGCGGCCCGACGCCTCGATTCCGACGGCTAGTAGCTCGGCGTTGCCCGAGTCGGGCGCGTTGTTGCCGAAGACCACCGGTGCGAGGAAGCTCCGGCCCAGGACCTCGTGGAGGAGCCCCAGGCGGACCTGCCCGAACCCCATGCCGCCGAGCTCTGGCGGCAGGTGGGCGGCCCACAGGCCCTGGCGCTTCACCTCCTCCTGGAGGGGCGCGATGGCGAGGAAGAGGGACTCGGCGGAGAGCTCGAGGGTCTCGAGTGGGAGCACCTCCGTGTCGACCAGCTCCCTGGCCCAGGCCATCTTGGCCGCGTAATCGGGCTCTGTCTCGAAGTCCCAGGCCATCTCGCCTCCTGTCCCGGGCCGACTACCTTGTGCCGGTGCCCGACGAAGTTGTCGCTCCCGTTTCCGTTCCGGTTGCACACAGCCTTAGCACCGTCCACTTGAGGGCGCGCGAAAAACCTTGCCCGGTCACTCTCCCCCCTCCTTTGGACGCAGTCTCGGCGCGAGCCCTCATCGCGGACGCGGCGAGCGCACTCGTGGACGACAGGCGCCTTCTGACGCAGGAGGAATTGGCGTTCCTCGCCGTGGTGCCCGACGAGTCGGTGATGGGCCTCGCCTCGGCCGCGCACGAGGTCCGTCTCGCCTGGTGCGGGCCGACCGTCGAGGTGGAGGGCATCTTGTCGGCGAAGACGGGGGGATGTCCCGAGGACTGCCACTTCTGCGCGCAGTCCTCCCGCTTCGACACACCCGTGAAGGCCACCCCCTTCCTCGACACAGAAGAGGTGCTCGAAGCAGCGGCGGAGACAGCCGCCATCGGCGCTTCGGAGTTCTGCATCGTCCTCGCGGTGCGCGGGCCGGACGAACGCATCATGTCGCGCATCATCGAGCTCGTTCCCCTAGTGCGCGACCGCACGGGGCTCAACGTGGCGGTCTCTGCCGGGATCCTCACAGACGGCCAAGCTGCTCGCCTCGCTGGCGCGGGTGTGCACCGCTACAACCACAACGTCGAGACCTCCCGCTCGTTCTTCCCGAGCGTGGTCACGACCCACACCTGGGAGGAGCGCGCGGAGACCTGCGCGCTCGTGCGGCGACACGGCATGGAGCTGTGCTGCGGAGCGCTGCTCGGAATGGGCGAGACCGACGCACAGCGAGTGGAGCTCCTGCTTCAGCTCCGCGAGCTCGACCCGACCGAGGTGCCTTTGAACTTCCTGAACCCCCGGCCCGGCACTCCCCTGTCGGAGCGCCGGGTGCTCGGCGCGTGGGAGGCGATCCGTTGGATCGCGCTGTTCCGGCTGGCGCTTCCCGGCGTGATCCTCCGCTACGCGGGCGGGCGCGAGCTGACGCTCGGCGAGCTCCAGGCGATGGGAATGGCTTCAGGGATCAACGCGTTGATCGTCGGCAACTACCTGACCACTCTCGGGCGCTCACCCGAAGAGGATCTCTCGATGCTCGACGACCTTGCGATGCCGATCGGCGCTCTCTCGGCTGCTCTGTGATCCGATGAGCTTCTGCACGGGATGCGGGAGCCGGAGCTCGCAGTGCCCGGGCTGTGGGCGCGAGCTCGACCCGCCGAGGTTCTGCGCGGACTGCGGCAGGCGGCTCACCGTCGTCGTGACCCCGACAGGGTTCACCGCTCGCTGCAAGGACCACGGGACTCTCGAGGTGAAGTGACAGCGCAGACCGGCGCGGGCTCCCCGAGCGGTGCTTCAGGGCGGCGCTTGGCGATGTTCCCGCTGTCGACCGTTCTCCTGCCGAACCAGCTCCTCCCGCTCCACGTGTTCGAGGAGCGCTACCGGGCGCTCGTTGCCGACTGCCTCGCCTCCGAGGACCCGGCCTTCGGGGTAGTCCTCATAACGCGAGGGTCGGAAGTCGGAGGCGGGGACGAGCGAGCTTCGATCGGGACCCTCGCCCGCATCACCGCAGCGAAGCCGTTCGACGACGGCAGGTGGGCGCTTCTCGCAACGGGGTGCACGCCCGTGAAAGTGCTCTCGTGGACCGGCGAAGTGCCCTATCCCGAGGCCTTTGTCGAGGAGCTCGCGCTGCGCGGTCCATCTCTCTCGGCGGAGGGCCTCGAGCGGGCGCGCGCATCAGTGGCGCGTGCGCGCGCCCTCATGTCCGAGCTCGGCGAGAACACGGCGAGCTCCGAGTCCTCCGACGAGGCGTGGGAGGGTGAAGAGCTTCTCTGGCGTCTTTGCGCACTCGCGCCGCTGCCAGTAGTCGACAAGCAGCGTCTGCTCGAAACATCCGAGGCGCCATCGCGCCTCGGGCTCTTGTGCTCCATGTGCGACGAGCTCGCAGAAGAGGTGGGTGGGTTCCTCGGCGGACGCAGTTGATGCGCCTTCGTGTCAGCGCCCGAGCAGGCGCTTCGGATGCCGGCCGTCCACGTACCCGATGAAAGGCGGACGGATGCTGTAGCCGAGCAGCTCCTGGAGGCGCTCGGGCAGCTCCCTCACGACCTCGGGCGGCACGGCAAGCACGTGGTTCTCCTGCTGGCGGACCCATGAGACCGCGTACTCGAGGACGACTCCGAGGCGCGGCTTCTGGGTCTCGTTCGCACCACCACCGTGCCAGAGCGAGCCGAGGTAGAAGAAGACCGACCCGGCGGCCATCTCAGCGGTCTCTGTGACGGCGTCGGGGGCGGGACGCTCGTCCACCCACCGGTGGCTGCCCCTGATGAAGCGAGTCGCACCGTTCGCCTCGGTGAAGTCGTCCAGCGCCCACATCGTGTTCACGACGAGCTCGGGGTGCGGACGGGGTACCGGGTAGATGGCGTCGTCGTAGTGGAGCACCTGGGCGGCCTCGCCCGGGCCGATCTCGATTCCGGTCGGCCCGCTCAACTGGTAGTCGACGAGGACGTCGTCGAGCACTCCCGTAACGAGTGGGTGGATCGCCGCCGTGTCGAGCGAGCGTGTCTTTCGGAAGAGGGCGTAGACGCGCTTGGTGCGTGCCCCCTCGAAGAGGTTGCGCCCCGAGGGGGTGTCCTCGAGGATCCTGCCTAGTTCGGCTCGGGTGGCGACGACCTCTTCGGGCGAGAGGACGCCCTCCACGACGGCGCAGCCGTCACGCTCGAGGGTGCTCAGGACCTCGCTCACGGACACGGTGGCGGCTCCCACAGAACCCGAGTCTGCACCACCTTCACCGAACGAGTAGGAATTGACCTGCTGCGCAGTGACCTCCTGCACAGCAAGGGGTACCGATGAGAACAGACCGCCTAAGCCCGTTGGACGCCTCGTTCCTCCACGTGGAGGACGACGTGAGCCACATGCACATAGGGGCCATCGGGGTATTCGAGGGCCCGCCGCCGGCCTTTGGGGACGTGGTCTCCATGCTCGAGTCGAAGCTCGCCCTCGTGCCCCGCTACCGCCAGGTCGTCCGGTTCGTCCCACTCGACCTCGGGCGCCCGGTGTGGGTCGACGACCCCCATTTCAACATCGACTATCACGTCCGCCACACCGCCCTCCCGGCCCCTGGAGGCGACGCCGAGCTTCGCATGCTCGTCGGCAGGGTCATGGCGCAGCAGCTCGACCGCGCCAAGCCTCTCTGGGAGAACTGGGTCGTGGAGGGTGTGGCAGGGGGCCGGTGGGCCATGATCACGAAGACCCATCACGCGCTCGTGGACGGGGTGGCGGGCACCGACCTGCTGGCAGTGATCATGGACGTCTCCCCGAACCCTCCCGCGATCGCCGATGCCGAGCCTTGGCAGCCGAGACCTGCACCCACCGGGGCGCGCCTTGCAGCCGAGGCCGTGGCGGACCTGGCTCGCAGCCCCTACGAGCAGTTCCGAGCGCTCCGGGCGAGCACGCGCTTTCCGAGGCGAGCCCTGGGCGAGCTGACCGAGGTGGCGAAAGGTCTCACCTCCTATGCCGGGCTCATCCGCCCTACCCCTGTCTCGAGCTTGAACGGGCCCCTCGGCCCGCACCGGCGCTACGAATGGGCGTCGACGACGGTCGACGACATCAAGCTCGTGCGCAAGAACCTCGACGGGACCTTCAACGACGTCGTCCTCGCCGCGATCACCTCGGGCTTTCGCGCGCTGCTCCTATCGCGCGGCGAGTCGGTCGACCGGGTAGTGCGCACGTTGGTGCCCGTCTCGGTGCGCACCCGCGCGGACAACGGCCTGGCGGTTGGCGACGGGACGCTCGAGAACAAGGTCTCTGCGATGATCGCCGAGCTGCCCGTAGGAGTCGCCGACCCGGCCGATCGCCTCGAGGCCATCTCGAAGCAGATGGAGGGCCTGAAGGAGTCGAAGGAGGCCGTGGCCGGAGAGGCGCTCACCTCGCTGTCGGGTTTCGCTCCTCCGATGCTCCTCGCACTCGGGATGCGCCTCGCCACCCGCATGGCGCAGCGAAACGTCAACACCGTCACGACGAACGTACCCGGTCCCCAGATACCTCTCTATGTCGCCGGTCGCAAGATGCTCTATGCCTATCCCTATGTGCCGCTCGCGGGCCAGGTCCGCGTGGGGGTGGCCATCTTCTCCTACGACGGGCACGTCGCCTTCGGCATCACAGGTGACCTCGACACGACCCCGGACCTTTCCGTGCTCCGCGACGGGATAGAGGCCGGCATGGACGAGCTCGTCGGCCTCTCCCGCTGACGGGAGAGGCTTCTCGAGTCTCCGCCGACGCATGGGAGAATCGGGCGTGAATTCTTTGGAGGCTGGAGCCGCGAGTTCCGGCGAGGCGACCTGATGGACCGCATCGGTGTGGTCGACACCATGTTCGCCCGCTACGACATGGGGGCGGAGGCCGTCGACGAGCTCGAGCACTGCCCCGGGCACGGCGACCGGTTCGAGATCCTCCGCCGGACGGTGCCGGGCTTCAAGGACCTGGGCGTCGAGTGCAAGAAGCTCATCGAGGAGAGCGGCTGCGACATCGTCGTGGCGCTCGGCATGCCCGGCAAGGCGGCCATCGACGAAGTCTGCGCGCACGAGGCCTCCCAGGGGATCATGCTCGCCCAGCTCCTCACGAACACCCACGTGCTCGAGGTCTTCGTGCACGAAAACGAAGAGGAGGACCCCGAGCGGCTCGCTGCTGTTTGCGTCGACCGAGCGCGCAAGCACGCGCGAAACGCGTACTGGATGCTCTACGAACCCGAGCAGCTGACCCGCCGCGCGGGACGCGGGGTGCGCCAGGGATACGACGATGCAGGTCCCATCTCGTCTTGACCGGCCGCTAGAGCCCGAGGCCCATCCCCTCGTCGCGACCGCGCCCGAGCCCCAGGTCCGAGCTGAGCGACATGCCCCTCGCCTCGAGGAGCCGCTCCATTCGATGCCTCTCGGCCCGGTGGTTGCGCTCGATGCCCGGCTGCTCGACCACGAGCCTTCGCTCCCCGACGCCTGGCGCGTCCCTCTCCCCCGCCCACCCTTCGACCGGGCGGAGCCCGGACAGGTACCGGTCAGCGGACTCCTCGACTGCCCGCACGGGCGCACCTGCCTCGAGCACCGAACACCAAGCCCGAAGCACGTCGCGTCGGGTGACGCTTCGGCCCAGGTCTCCGAGGATGCCCTCGACGGTCTGCTCGAGAGCGGGCGGTGTCTCGGGACGTGCAGTCGCGGCGGGTTCGTCGAGCGCGCTCTCGCGGGGCGACGAGCTCGTTCGTCGCGGCTCACGGTCGAGCACCCCTTCGAGGCCGAGAGGGGTCATGCCTGCATGACGCGCGCGCTGCTCCCACCACCCGCGAAGCGAATCGGGATCCAGGTTCGGATCACGATCGGCGCGCGTCACGAGGCCGGCGACCATGTTGGCCCTGCGACTCGGCGACGCGCCTGTATCCCTGCGACCGATTCCCCGATCTGCCAGGTGAGCCTCTATCTCCGCAGCACGCTGTGAGAACTCCCGCCGGACATGGGGCGCGATCCCCGCGATGTCCGCCCTTCCGCCTCGAAGCGGCTCCCAGCTCACCCCAAGGCGCTCGGTGAGCTCGTGGCGAAGCTGCGAGTGGTACAGCGATCCAGCGGCTCCGACGTGCGCATAGACACCTCTTCCGTCGATGGCGCTCCAGCTCCCGTCGGGGGCGCGGCCGAGGTTCGCGACGACCACGTGGGTGTGGAGGTGGGGATCGAGTGCGCGGCTCGTGCGGTGCACGAAGCCTCCGGCCGGCACACCCTCGACGTCCATGACGATCTGGGGCCCGCCATCGCTTCGGCGGCGCACCGCGAGGGCGTGGCGCTCGACGTAGGAGACGACCTCCTTCACTGCGCTCTCGTGGCCGGCCTTCACCTCGGCCGACACGTCGGGAGCGCTCAGGGCATGGAGCAGGCTTACCGATTTCGGCGCGCAGAACGTGAGGTCGAATCCGGAGACCTTCACGCGGTCGTGGAATCGTCCTAGACGTTCGCCGTTCGAGGGATCTGCACCGCCGAGCACCGCTTCGATGTCGCGGCCGTCGACCTCGCCTCGCAGTCCGAGCAGCTCGGAGCCGGCGCTCAGCCACTTTCCCGGCGCCTCGACTCCGGTGTTCACCACCTCGAGGTAGTAGTCGTGTCCTCCGGGTCGCACCTTGGCGACGCACAGCACGCTGCCACGCTGAACCGGCTTCCTGGCAGGAATGCTCGCCCGCTTGCTTGCGGGTGAGCTCCGTGCACGGCCCTAGAACCTGAGCCTCACCGGTGCCCTCGTGGTGGTGGTCGTCGGGGGCCGGGTCGTGGTGGTGGTCGTCGTGGGCCGGGTCGTGGTGGTGGTCGTCGTCGTCTTCAGTGGCGGCTTCGTCGTCGTAGTTGTGGAGGAGCTGCTCGTCGTGGTGGTCGTCTTGGATCCGACGGGCGAGAACGTGGGTGACAGAGCGAAGAGCGACGCCAAGTGGGACTGGTAGCCGGCCCCGAAGCCTGTGGGGGTCCCGCCGTAGGACGATATGAGAGCAGGACCGCTCGAGCAGTCCCAGGTGTCCCAGGTCCAGCCGAGATACGACACGCCGTGCGCGTCGGCCCAGCTCATGTAGGAGTCGATGAAGGAGCTGGCGCAGTCGTTCTCCCCGATCTCCCCGGTGACCACAGGCACCGATGCTGCGACAGGGGCGATGGTCTCGGTCCAGCACGAGGGCGTGTTGCAACCGCTGAAGTTGTAGATATGGGCCGAAGCGACGAGCTGGTGCAAGGGGTCTGTCGGCTCGTTGGCCAACCACCCCGAGAGGTCACCCGCCCAGTCGAGCCCCGCCACCATCACGGGCTGGGTGGCGCCTGAGCTCCGGACGGCGTCGAGCATCTGCTGCATGCCCGCTGCCTGCCAGCCTGCAGAGGTGGTGCAGCCGTCGAGCCAGCACGCCCACGAGATGTCGTGGGGCTCGTTGTAGAGGTCGAACACGACGGCAGGTCTCCCACGGAATGCCGTCGCCACAGACGACCAGAAGCTGACCGAGTGGTCTGCGTCGGCCATGACCTGCTGGCTGGTCGCGAGCGTCGTCCCGGGTGCGTTCCAGTGCAGGTCGAGTATGGCGACGATGCCTGCTCCGTTGAGGGTCTGGACATAGGACTCGACCGCCTGCTGGTAGGCCGGTCCACCGTAGGAGGGGTCGACCCCGTTGATTGCGAGCCAGCAGTCCTCGTTGAGCGGCACCCTGACGGCGTTGGCGTGCCAGGAGGAAATGGCGGAGACCGAGTTGGCGTCGGAGGGTCCGTCGAATATCCCCCATCCCTGTGCGCAGGCATACTCGGTTCCGGAGCGGTCAACGCCGATCAGCCGGATGGCCTGACCCGAGCCGTTCACGAGCTCGTTTCCGACCACCCGCACGCTGAGAGGGACCGGCAGGGCCCTCGCGGCCGGCGACAAGAGAAAGAGCCCCGTCACGGCGAGGACCGAGACCCCCACGGCCACGGCCGCGACCGTTGCCCGAAGGAATCGTCCCATTGCTCAACCTTTCGGCTCCCGAGCACCCGAACTTGATGTATTCCTCGACCGGATCTCCCGCCGCCCACGACGCCCGGGGCCCGGCGAGCGAGCCAGGAGTCTCGCTAGGACGAGACCTGCCGCTCGTAGACGATGGCGACGTTCAGCGGCCCGTTGACCGATCCGCCTCCGCTTGCACCAGGGACCGTCGGTAGCGGGACGAAGTGAGACGTGAAGTTGTTCTGGACTGAGACGACTCCGCCGTAGACCTGGCCCCAGCCGGTCGTGTTGTTCGAGATCGTGATCGTGCACGGCGTGTAGAAGAGGACGTCGACAGTGCTCGAGAACGAGGTGTTGTTCGACAGCGATATTCCCGGGCTGCCGGAGCTGCAGGTGGTCGCTGTGCCCGAGACGACCGAGGGGACCATGAGGTAGAGCAGCCGGGTCGTGGAATTGTTCGACTGCCAAGAGGTGTTGTTGGACATCGAAAAGCCGGCGGTAGAGAAGATCCCGACGTTCGTCTGGAGCGAGATGGAGGAGTTGTTGCTCCAGGTCAATTTGCACGTGGTCATTACGACGGTAGGCACAGTGAAACCCGGAATCGCGTTGTAGACGCTCTGAGCTCCCGAACACGTGTTGTTGGTCACGACGCTATATCCGGCCGCTTTCCACGCGCTCTGCGCACCACCGTCGTTCGAGCCGTTCGGCTCTGGCACCGTCGGGAAGGACTCGACCCGCGGATTAGCGAGTGTCGTATCGTGCTGGACCTGGTTCTGGACGACCTTCGCGTTGTTCGATAGCGAGATCGTGCAGTACGCATAGGCGCTCTGGGACACCTG
>Ga0209415_10003693_pt1 | contig 28448 bp, 28 predicted proteins | sample PeaSoiSIISIP2007_FD_187696 | JGI IMG/M metagenome (GOLD analysis project Ga0209415, IMG submission 187696) | Peat soil microbial communities from Weissenstadt, Germany - SII-SIP-2007 (SPAdes) (version 2) | ecosystem: Environmental > Terrestrial > Soil > Wetlands > Peat | place: Germany... | reverse complement strand
TGGCTGGGAGGCAGGGATTCGAACCCCGATACGCAGATCCAGAGTCTGCAGTCCTACCGTTAGACGACCTCCCAGGAACAATGAGTTACATTACCATAGCTGCTGTTTGGAGTCTATTTGAACGGTCGCGAGGCAGTGTCCTGATTTGGCTTGGAGTGCTCGCCTGCAGGCCGGCATTTGCCGACCTACAGGTCGGCGCTGCATTCCAGTCAAGACACTGGCGGGTCGCGAAGGATACACGACAACCAAGTCTGGGGAACCGAGTGGCTTGATTCAGACTGCCAAATTCGGAGAGCAGATTCTGACTCGAACTGTCGACTGGCAACTGTTGACCGTCAACGGTTCTTCAGAACAAGCGGAAGCTGACTTCCACAATCACGCGCACTGGAACTGGCGTGGCATTACGCATCGCCGGCTTGAATTTCCACGTCCGCACGGTCTCCGTGGCCTTTTCGTCGAGCCCCAGGCCCAGTGGCCTCACCACCTTACAGTCGGTGACATTGCCCTGGGCGTCCACGACGATCATCAGTACCACGGTGCCCTGATACTTGGCCTTCCGGGCTTCCTCGGAGTAAGGGGGTTCAGGTTTGAAGATCGGGATAGGCGCGCTGACACCGCCACCGACGCTATAGATCCCGCCGCCAGTCCCGCCGCCCTCTCCAGGACCCAACCCGGCGCCTTTGCCGGACCCGATGCCGGTCCCTTCACCGGAACCTATGCCGCCGCCCGTTCCAGGCCCGTTGGAAGGCGGGCCTGCAACACCCTGCGGATCGCCCCAGTTGGGCAAATTGGAAGCCATCTGTGGGAGTTTCAACTCGGGCGGGCCCAACAAGGTTGGCGCGACCTGCAGGATGGGGTGAAGATTTCGAATTACCGCCATTGGGGGAGCAACTTGTGTCCTTGAAAACCTGGGCACTGCGCCCTTCGACGCCGGGGTCGGAGAGCGGTCGCCTCCTCCGCCACCCCCTCCAGCCTTTTTGCCGGCCGCCTCGATTTCGGCCAAGTAGGGCGAAATGTCTATCACTTCGCTCTTTGCGGACACTTTGGTCGGCGTATTGACTTGGGAGATAAGAAATGGAAGCAAAATGATCGCTATTCCCACGACGTGAACCAGCAGAGAGTTCATCCACGAACCCGACTGTGGCTGATAGTCCTGCCACATGTTGGGTACGTCGACCGGGTGGGAGGTAATGGGGATCGAGGGGGGCTTCGGTTTCTCGAATAAGGCCCTTATCTGGTTTGGGATGTCGAGGATCCAGGGGCGCATATCCGTGGCGGGCAGATCCACCTCGCCCCGGTAATATTCGCTTGCGATGTTGTTTTTCGGCTTCTCAAACAGCGCCTTTAGCTGGTTGGGGATATCGAAGATCCAAGGGCGCAGGTCGGTGGCAGGCAAAGCGACCTTTCCACGGTAATACTCTTTCGGAACGGTGTTTTTCGGCTCGTGCAGCAACTGCCAGATCTGGCGAAAGAGAGAAACCGGCGGAAGCGCGGAATCCACAAAAGTTACGTGATACTCGGGTTCGGGCTTAGGGGTGCTGCCGTGTGGGCTGCCCCCCGTGTTAGCGCCAACCTGGGTGTCGCTCGTTGCCGTCACACTCATGTCCTGTCCCTCGGGCGTCTTCGAAAAACTCTCCAGCGATTCTCCTGGCCCTAAATTAATGATGGCCGCAAGCCCTCCGAAGTTGCATGTGCTAGCAATTATTCCTTTGTTTTCTTCTCAAACTCATTCTACCACAGCCTGGCCACTTCCAACTCAGCAGAAGTTGTCTCTCCACTGTGGGCGTGCCTAGTCTCGCGTCCCGACGCCCTAAGTTCCGGCGTTTGCGTCCAAGACGTGGGTTCGGCCAAGGTAGTTGACGCATTAAGGCCGCTGGAAGTTGCATCTGAGCTAGACACCCTCTTTGCACGTTCTTTATAATACTGGCTGATTCAATCAGCGGAGGACGAATGGAGAAGACGCTCGACCTGAAACACACTCTTAACCTTCCCAAAACCCATTTTTCAATGAAGGCCAATCTCCCACAAAATGAGCCCAGATGGCTGGCCGATTGGGCGAAGGGCGATCTCTACGGTCAGATTCGCGCCGCGCGGAAGGACGCACCCATCTTCACCTTGCACGATGGGCCGCCCTATGCCAACGGCCGCATTCACCTGGGGACGGCGCTCAACAAGATCCTGAAGGATTTCATCGTCAAATCGAAGACCTTGGAGGGGTTCAACGCTCCTTTTGTGCCGGGCTGGGATTGCCACGGGTTACCAATCGAAATCTACGTCGACAAAGAACTGGGAGGACGGAAAGCGCAGATGAGCGTAGTGGAAGTCCGGCAGGCTTGTCGGCGCTACGCAGCAAAGTACGTGGATATTCAGCGTCAGGACTTCATGCGCTTGGGAGTCTTCGGCGAGTGGGCGAAGCCTTACCTCACCATGAACTTCGAGTACGAGGCGGAAATTGCGGAGGCCTTCCTGAAGTTTCTGGCGGGCGGCTATGTCTACCGCGGCCGAAAACCGGTGTACTGGTGCATTTCCTGCAAGACGGCCTTGGCAGAGGCTGAGGTGGAGTACGAAGACCACCGCAGCCGTTCGATCTATGTGCGATACCCCGTGTTGACGGACCCCGCCAGCCTGGATCCCGCCCTTGCCGGCCGCAGACTCTACGTCATCATCTGGACCACGACGCCGTGGACGCTTCCTGCCAGCATGGCGGTGGCGTTTCACCCCGAGTTTGAGTACGTTGCAGTGGCGGAAGACGGCGGTGATGCGTACCTGATCGAAAGCCGTCGGCATGATCCGGTTGTGCAAGAAACGGGGCTCAACGCCACCAAAATCCTGGCCAGAATACCCGGGCGCAGGCTGGATCGCGTGGAATTGCAGCACCCGTTTCTGGACCGTAAGATCCTGGGTGTGCTGGCCAATTATGTAACGGCGGAAGATGGGACCGGATGTGTTCACACCGCTCCCGGCCACGGGCGGGAGGACTACCTCACCGGTGTGCAGTACGGACTGGATACGTACTGCCCGGTTGGGGACGGGGGAGAATTCACCGAAGGCCTTCCGGAGTATCTTGGCAAGAAGGTTTTCGACGCGAACGAGCCGATCGTGGAGTTGCTGAAAAGCCGGGGAATGCTTGTAGGGCCGGCGGGCTGGCTGAGTCACGCCTACCCGCACTGCTGGCGCTGTCACAACCCCGTGATTTTCAGGGCCAACGAGCAGTGGTTCATTAACATCGACCACCGCGAATTGCGCGAGAAAGCCCTGGAAGAGATCAAGAAGGTGCGTTGGCTGCCGAGCTGGGGAGAAGAACGCATCTCCAACATGATTGCCGAGCGTCCGGACTGGTGCATCTCGCGGCAGCGCATGTGGGGCGTTCCTATCACCGTCTTCCACTGCGAGACCTGCAAGCAGCCCTTGCTGGATCCGAAGTTGGCGGAACATGCGGTGGAGTTGTTCAGAAAAGAAGGCGCGGACGCCTGGTACGCTCACAGCGTAGAAGAACTTCTGCCGCAGGGAGGCGAGTGTCCGGAGTGCGGCGGCACGCGGCTGCGAAAGGAGACCGACATTCTCGATGTCTGGTTTGATTCCGGCTCGAGCCATTACGTGGTGCTGGGTCATCGGCCGGACCTTCCCTGGCCCGCGGACGTCTACCTGGAAGCGGGGGACCAATACCGCGGCTGGTTTCACAGTTCGCTCCTGGTCGCCCTGGGCACACACGGCATGGCGCCGTATCGCGCGGTCCTCACTCACGGCTGGGTTCTCGACGCCGAGCGCCGGGCCATGTCCAAGTCGCTGGGAAACGTGATTGATCCCAACGAAGTCATCAAGACCCATGGGGCTGAAATCCTGCGTCTCTGGGTGGCCTCAGTCGAGTTCGGTGAAGACGTGACCATCTCAGCCGATATGCTGGCCCGCCTCTCCGAGGCCTATCGTAAGTTACGAAACACGTTTCGATATTGTTTGAGCAATCTCTATGACTTCGACCCGCAGAAGGACTCCGTAGAGAGCTCGCAACTCGAGGAGTTGGATGCCTGGGCGCTGGTGCGCACGGCGGAATTGCTGGAGCGAGTCCAGGCTGCCTATCAGGAGTACGCTTTCCACAAGGTGTATAGGGCAATTTACGATTTTGCCACCGTGGACCTGAGCGCGTTTTACTTTGATATTCTTAAAGACCGCCTCTATACGGCCCCCGCCCGTTCCACTCGGCGACGCTCCGCCCAGACAGCGATCTGTTACATCGCGGAGGCCTTGGTTCGGGCGCTTGCTCCTCTGATGCCGTTTACGGCCGAGGAGGTTTGGACGAATCTTCCGGGACTTCAGGGGCGCGAAAAGAGCGTGCATCTCGCCCAATTCCTCCGGCCGGAAACGCTCCGCAATCTAGTTCCAACTGAGTATTCCGGGCGCCTGGAAAAGTGGCCGCGCTTGATCGAAATCCGCAATGCAGTCCTCAAGGCGCTTGAAGTGGCGCGGCAGGAGAAGTTCATCGGCGGCTCGCTGGAGGCGCGGATTCGCCTCTGGGCGGACGGCGACCTTAAGAGTCTGCTCGAGGAATATCAAAAGGCGCTTCCCACGATCTTTATTGTTTCGCAGGTCGAACTCTGCGCCAGTCCTGCGGGGGGCGCGCTGGAAACTGAGATCCCGGGACTCAAGATCACGATCGAAAAGGCCTTGGGCCACAAATGCGAACGCTGCTGGAATTATTCCGAACAAGTAGGTCAAGACAGCCGCTACCCGACGGTGTGCGAGAGGTGCTCGCAGGCACTGCGTGAGATAGAAAGTAGTAGTCAGTAATCAGTCGGCAGTTGTCAGTCCTCAGTTCGCGGTCTTAACTCGATGCTGGTCCGGTGCTGGCAACCAGTGATGTCCATGCGGTCGGCTGCGGACCAGGGTCGGCTGAGAACTGAAAACTGACGACTGAAGACTGATCTATGCCAACTCGTATCAATCGCTTCTCACGCGCCGTTTGGGCGGTCATCGCCTCGGCGATATTCGTCGCGGACCAGGTGACCAAAGCCGCGGTAGAGGGCTCAATTCCGGAACACACCACGGTTACCGTGGTCCCCCACTTTCTCAACCTCGTTTATACCAAGAATGCCGGCGCCGCCTTTGGTTTGTTCTCGGAATCGCCATCGGCCTGGAGGACCGTGCTGCTCATCGTCGTCTCAAGCTTGCTGCTGGCCATGGTCATCGGGGTCGTCTGGCGGAATCAGCAGCTTCGTCAAGTGGCGGGAGTAGGGCTTGCTCTGATCCTGGGCGGGGCGCTCTCAAATCTCTTCGATCGCATCCGCTTCGGCCGAGTTGTGGATTTTGTTGACGTTTACTACCGAGGATATCACTGGTACACGTTCAACCTGGCTGACGCTTCCATTGTCGTCGGCGCAGGGTTCCTGGTGTTCGAACTGCTTTTCCTGGACTAAACCTGAAACTGGAAAATGGAAACTGGAAAACCCAGATTAGAAATCCGATCTTGGGGGCTCTAAATCAAAGGTTCTCCCAACTTCCATTTTCTATTTTCCAATTTCCAGTTTCCAGTTTTCGTAGTCGAACCATGGCCGAACAGCCACCAAATTCACATCTCGAATTTCGAGTTTCCGATACCGGTGAACGGCTGGACATCTTTCTCGCCCGGCAAATGCCTGATTGGAGCCGCAGTCAGATCCAGCGGCTCATTCGCTCCGGATTGGTTCGGGTTTGCGAGCGTTCCGCCCGGAAGGGCGGGGAATCGGTCCGATCCGGCGATATCATCTCAGTGCGCGCGGAACGAGAGGAATTGGCGGCCACGCCGGAAGCCTTGCCGCTTTCCATTGTGTTCGAGGATGAGGATCTGCTGGTGGTAAACAAGCCAGCGGGGATGGTTGTGCACGTCGGCGCAGGGGTGAAATCAGGCACCCTGGTCAATGCCTTGCTGCATCACGTTGGGACCCTTTCTGCGGGCGGCGATGTGTCGCGTCCGGGCATCGTTCATCGCCTCGATAAAATGACCTCGGGGTTGGTCGTGGTGGCTAAGAACGACGCCGCGCACCGGCGATTGGCAGAGCAATTCAAATCGCGCACCGTCCACAAGGCCTATACTCTCTTAGTTCACGGGAAGGTCAGCAGCGACCAGGGCCAAATCTCGAAACCGGTGGGACGCGACCCGGTCCGGCGCACGCGCATGAAGGCAGGCGGACTGCGACCGCGAGAGGCGCTTACCCGATATGAAGTCAGGCGGCGATTCGGCGATTTTACACTTCTCGCGGCCCACCCCGAAACCGGCAGGACGCACCAGATCCGGGTCCACTTTGCAGCCCTTGGCCACCCCATTGTCGGCGACACAACTTACGGCGCGCCGAGCAAGTTGCGCGTCGCAGGTCGTGAGGTGCCGACGCTTTGGCGCACCTTTCTCCATGCAGGCTCGCTGGAATTCGAGCACCCGCGCTTGCACCACTCGATGAGCTTCTCGGCGCCGCTTCCTCCGGAATTGGAAGAATTCCTCGCCTCACTTCCAGAACGAGCATATCCGTAGCAAGTCGTCAGTCCTCAGTATTCAGTTATCAGTAAGGACGTGTGGCAAGGCGGTAGCGGATAGCGGACAACTGATCCCGAATCCCCAGCCCCGAACCCCAGCCCATTCCGCGCGGATTCAGGTGCATATATTGGAGTTCGTCATCGAAGGAAAAGCCCACGGTCACAAAAACGCTGACCGTGGCTGCCCGCTAATTAAAAGCCGCTGCTTGATAACAAGCCGCGCGGCTACCTGCTCCTGAGCCTGGCGGGATTGGATGACAGCGGGAAGACTGAGCACGAACAGCCCGGATGATAAGGAGGGAGATCGTCGCGCCCAACTTCCAGGGCTCTATTTTGGAATGGCGAGCAGATCGGGCAACATGTGTCCGTCTGAAGCGTTTCGACTTTGTCCTCGACCTTCAATGCGTAGGCAGCCCCCCTCATGTTTCCGAAGAACATCGTGACGGTATCGAGGTACAGCCCGACAATCTGCCGCCTGGACATCACCCAATCGCTATCGAGCAGGTCAAGGAGACGAACGATTCGTACGTACTCATCCTTGGCCTCCGCCGGGAGCAGAGCCTGAAGCTGGCACTCGCCAGCGACGGCAATTATGCGTTCAACCAACTCCATTTTGTTTTTCGCGCCCCTGGCGGAGACGGATTTCTGTATGTTGCGAAGCTCCGAGAGAGATAGGAACCGCAGCTTCTCGGCAGGCGTTCTTGACCACTCTATATGACCGCTCTTATCCAGCTCATCCAGGGCATCGGTACCGTATTTTTGCTTGAACAGGCCAGCCGGCATCGGGTATGTCCAGCTGATGGCCGCCTTACGCGTTCCAACGCTGAGCGAGCGAAGCGATGAGAGAACAGCGTCGCAATCAGGCGTGATGACCAGCCCGACCGGGGCGGGCCACATGCGCGGCTTGTAGCCAAGTGCGGAAAACTTCCTGTTCCATTCATCAAAGGCCGTCCAGGAGAACGGCACGGTGAAGAGGAGGTCGGCCAGCTCGTAATATTCTGGCCCGAATGACTGCCGTTGCAGCGAGCTACTAACTAGCTCCTGGACCCTTTGGGCGGCGGGGCTGCCCTGTAGCTGGACGGTCGCGAACGGGCAATCAAAGTGCATCTCGAAAGCCTCCCTTTCTCTTTTTCACCCGCCGGGCTTTGTCGGCCAGCTCTCGCAGCCGATCCTCTGCAGCGTTGGTAAGCTGACTGTCGCCCGAGTCGATGATCGTCCCCACGTTTTTGAAATTTTCATCGTAAGGGTCCGGACGCGCCAGCGACGATTCTAGAGGAGGCTGAATTCCAAAGGCGGCCACGCTATCCTACCCCCAAAGGAGGTGAAAGCTCCCATGAAGGCTACCAAAGTTTGTACGCCAGCCGTCGAAGACCTGCAAGAACTTTTTGACGTTCCCGATTTAATTCCGCAGGAAGATTTAGTTGAGTATAAGGCCGCCGAGGCTCGCTACCGCCAGGCGGGCGAGGAATTGGAAATGTGCGCGAATTGGCTCACCGAAGCCCTGATTCTCGGTCGCGGCGTTTCTGAGGGTGAGTTGACCGCCACGATCTCCGGCGGTAAACTCACTGTCGCAGGCAAGGAGGCGCAGAGCGACTGAATCTTTACCCGCTGCCGCGCCCACCGTGGTAGCGGAGTTTCTCGGTCGCGACAAGCGGGTGGCCATGGCACTGTTTTGGTGCCGTACGCTTTTCCAGGGTCACACCGTCTCAAACCCACGGCATGAAGAACGTGCTATGGCTCCACGCTTGCAGAGAAGAAAGCTTCATGGACGAGAGGATTCTTGTGACCCAGACCGGCGAATGTTTCAGGGCGCACCTTAATCGTTCCAAAGGTTCCTTCGACGACGAACGAAGACACGAATTCAGGGTGGAGGACCTGAAAGCGAACCGGGGAGTTAGGGGGGTGATCGTTGTGTTTACAAGGATGGCCATCGTAAACGCAGGCGATTTCAAGTCGCGGGAGCACATCCTGTATTGGAATGCGATCAGAAGAGCCTTCGATGAAAACAGGGTTAGCTTTGAGATTGAGCCGGAAGATCCCGACAAGTACATCGAGCTGAAAGTGAAGTGGGCCGATATCGATGGTTCCCAAGGGCAGGCAGTCGACGAAAATATTGTTAACTACTTGATGGCCAAGGCCTACTGGCTCGGGTACAAATACAAGCCGTACGAGAATCCGGTGCCCACATATGTTGATTTGGAATCAGAGGAAGACCTTGACTATCTCGGCGTTACGAAAAATGATATGAGAAGGGTTGCCGACCGCATGAAGCAACGAGGACTCCTAGAATCCCTGCCCTTCATGACCATCGGCCCTACAAACCCAACCGAGAAACTGCTCAGACAATTCGAAGGCGGGCCGAGAGAGGTTGTTCTTGCCCCGAAATCTCAGTATTCCTCTTACAGACAACTCTCGAAAATCCTGGAGTCGGCAACTACCAGCTTAACGATCGTTGACAACTATGTGAACTCCACGCTTCTCGACATGCTTCGCTTGGTCAGAGACAAGGTGCGAATCAGGGTGTTGACCCAGAAACCCGGCGGTGACTTTCGCCTTGCGCTCCAAAAGTTCCAGGCTGAGCTCGAGCGCACGATCGAGGTTCGAGTACACGACGGAGATTTGCACGATAGGTTTATTATCGTGGATAAAACGGATTACTACTCTTCCGGCACATCGCTCAAACAGGTCGGCGACAAGCTCTCCATTCTAACCAAGTTCCGAGAGTCGGCTGCGATTGCAGAGCTGCAGAGGCGCATCGAGAAGATATGGGAGGGCGCATCACCATTGTAAGAGCGGGTAGCGGGCCATGGTCAGTGCAGTCCTGACCGTGGGCTCTTCCGTTGGTGGCGAATGAATAGCCCATTTTAATATTCAAATCCCGTACGCAAAGGGCTGGGGATTAGGGGTTGAGGGCTCGGGACTAGCTGTCAACTTTCGCCACGCCGCCCGTTGTTGCTGACAACTGAATACTGACAACTGAAGAGTTGCTATGGTCGCGCGCTGGCGCAGACCCATGCCATTGGGGTCTGCGATCCCCGGTCGGTGCGCATGGAGGATCGATGCCCCCGTAGCGGTCGCATCAATTTACGACAGCCGTGCGATACCGGGGAATCCGTCAAAACCTGAATCAAAACTCAAGATTCGATTGATTCCATGCTGTTCCATGACGGCGAGATGGAGAGCATCACGCGCCGACAGCCGTCGATGTCCCAGGACAATCTCCTTGGCACGCTCGGCGGCACTCCGCGTAACGTCGAGAACTTGGTCGACGATGCCGAGCAGAGCGTCGAACGCCGGTTGGATGGCGTCCCGGCGGTCAATGGCGACGTACCGATGCAAGATCTCTTGCAGGACCTTGGCGTCGGTGACGAGGCGCTGGCGGTCAGCCACCAGTTGTTCCAGCAATCGCTGTGCGTCACTCTTGTGGGGATGAGGCGAGCCCACGAGATACATAGGGATGTTCGAATCAACCAGAATCACGGATGCGCACTCGACCGGTATCCCATCTCGATCTCCGCCAGCATGCGGTCCATGTCACCCGTGGGATAATCCAATCGTGCTGCCGCGCGGATGACTTCGAGCTTCCTACCGACCCTGCCCACAGGCTGACGGCGACGTGCCTCAGCGAGCGCCTGGCGGACCCATTCGGCAATCGACATTTGCCGAGAGCGCGCGGCGCGCTTGATCTCGCCGTACTCAGGGTCCTTGAGGATGACTTGCAGTCGTTTAGCCATAACTTGAGTATATTTGACTCATGACGATGAGTCAACTCCCGGCTCTCACTCCTTTTGATGATTCGAAGAAATTTGGCGGGGCACGGATTCCCACTGTATAATTGCCCAGGATCCAAAAAACAAGGAGGGACAATGAAACGACTTCTGATGGGGGTTCTGGCGCTGGGATTGCTCGCAATTACGGTGGAGAGCGCACTTGCACAACGCAACCCGCGCGCAACAACGCAGGTCAGCGTGGGAGGCAAGACGGTCTCGGTGGAATACGGTCGTCCTTCGCTGAAAGGACGAAAGGTGTCCGAGTTGCTCGACCAGTTGAAACCGGGAGACTTCTGGCGGCTCGGGGCCGATAAGTCTACTACATTTTCGACAGCGGTTGATCTGCAGTTCGGCGACGCCGCGGTTCCGAGCGGAGAGTACAGCCTTTGGGTAGGGCGGGCAGAGGACAATTCGTGGAAGCTGGTGTTCAACAAGCAGCACGGCCAGTGGGGAACCGACCACGACGCCGCGCAGGATCTGGCTTCCGCGCCGCTCAAAGAGACTAAGGCTTCCAATTCTGCGGAAATGGTCACGATTAACCTCACGAAATCGGGTCCGGGCGGTGTGATTACGATTCAGTGGGGCGATATGAAGTTGACAGCGGATTTTAAGGCGAAATAGATGGGGTACGGTCATTCCGAGCGTGGTGACCAGTCCCGCTTCGGCTCTTTACGCGGTGCGGGTCGAAGCCGAGCCTGACTTCTCGCTGCGCTCGGAATGATACGGCTTCGAAGATGTTTTTGGAACAATTCGCCAGAAAGTGTGTCTGTGCAAGAAGAGAAAACACTGGAGGAGCTCCGGCGCTACTGGCCGCTGGCGGCCGCCGTCGTTGAAGTATTCAGCTTCGGAGCATAGTAACCAGGCCGGGTGCGGACGGCCAGCTTCGCGCGATTGCCACTGGAAAAGGCATCGACGCGGACATTGCGGAAGGTTCCGTCTTTTCTGGCATTGGTGGGATAGTAAGCGAGAGTATACTGGTTGCGGATGTCGTGCGCGATCTGCTCGCAGGTGCTCTGAACATCATCAAGAGATCTTGGAGTGTAGGCTTCTCCGCCCGTGACGTCGGCAAGCTTCTCGAGATACTTGGCGGCCTGATGAGCGCTGTGGCCATGCACTTTGAACAGCCCCCCGGGTTCCTCCGACCCCAACAGGCCAATGGTATAGATCACGGCGTCAGATTTCTGCGCATAGCGAAGCAGTTCGTCGAAGGAATAACGGCTGGCGTTGTCTTCTCCGTCGGTAATAACCAGCAGGACCTTCTTATCCCGGTTGCCGAGCTTTACATGGTCAAGTGAAGCGAATACGGCATCATAAAGCGCCGTCCCGCCTCGGGAATCAATCTTCTCCAAAGCACTCTTCAGATCTTCGATGTTGCTGGCAAAATCTCCGGGCGTATCGAGGTAATAGACGTCATTAAAATTGACCACGAACGCCTGGTCCTGAGGATTCGAGGTTTTAACAAAAGTCAAGGCGGCGGCATTCACCGCCTGCCGCTTTTCGCGCATGCTCCCACTGTCGTCGATCACAATGCCCATAGTCACTGGGATGTCGGCATGGCTGAACACCGAGAGCTTCTGCGGCGTGCCGTCCTCGTACACCTGAAAGTCCGCGGACTTCAGATCGTTGACCATTCGCCCCTTTTTATCGACGACGGTGGCGTGAAGGACCACGAGGTTAACGTCAACATTGATGGTGTATTCTCGTCCCTTCTTCTCAGCCCGCGGAGTCTGTGGATTGGCAGGCTGGGGAGCTTGGGCGAGAAGGCAGTTGCAGAAAGTGAGTGCCACGCAAAGCGAGGCTAAACCGCGAGACTTCTTTCTGATGCTGAAACTCATACTATTGTGTTGGTGCATAGTAACCAGTGCGTGCGTAAACCTGGAGCGGAGGCAGCCCCCGGGGAGGATCGAGCTTTACCTTAATTCGTCTCCAGCGACCGTCGCGAACAAGGTTCGAGGGGTGATAACCGATTACATACTGATTCCTCAGCTCAATGGAGATTTTCTCGGCGATGTCGGGCAGCTCGTTCGCATCCTCGACACTGAACATTCGGCCTCCCGACACTTCCGCCAAGTCGGCCAGCAGGCCTGGTCCACCTGCCTCCTCGGGCGTACGTGCACGGGAAGATAGCGGCTCGAATATGCCAACCGCGTAAATCTGAACATCGGACTCTCGGACTGCGCGCTTGATGTCGTTCTCCGTATACCGGCTGTGATTGTCGCCGCCGTCCGAAATCACCAGCAAGGCTCTTCGGTTGGTCGTGGCTTTCTTCATTTCGCTCAGCCCCAGGTAGATGGCGTCAAGCAACGCAGTTCTCCCGCCCGCTTTCACAAATAGCAACCGGTCCTGAATATTCTCGAACTTCGAGGTGAAGCCCGTGATCAGGTTAGGCCGGTCGCTAAAATTGATGAGCATAAACTCATCCTGGGGGTTAGATGTCTTGAAAAACTGCAAGGCTGCTTCTTTGGATTTCTGAATCTTATCACTCATCGAGCCGCTGCTGTCAAAAATCAAGCCGACCGAAATGGGCGCGTCTTCCGTGGAAAAAGATTCAATCTTCTGTTCAACTTTCTCGTCGTACACCTGAAAGTTGTTCTGTTCGAGACCGGTCACGATCCGGTCGAACGGATCGGTTACCGTCACATTGACGACCACCAAATTCACGTCCACCAGAAACGGCGCAACATGGATATCGGGTTTGCGGACGGTGACTTGGCTCGATTCAGAGTCACCAGCCGATTTCACCGGGGTCTGCTTATCAGCCGCTGGTGCAGGCGCGGGATCCGGCTGCTGGGTGCCCTGCGCAGCCGCCTCCTTCATTGCGGCTAGGCCCAGCGTGCTCCCCACGATGAGGCTCAGTATCCAGAGTCGGGAAACTCGGTGCGTCGATAGTGCGTTCATCCTCGCGGCCCCTCCCCTGGCAAGCGAGTGGGAGGCACGCCCCCGGCCTACCCCTAGGCTTGCAACCCTTCTTCACCCGTTAAGGCATTTTAGCACAGTTCAAATTCGCCGTCCGTAGTCAGTTGCCGCCAGGAGTGGCGGCGCGTTCGCCACGCCGGGTTGTGGAAAGCCGGACATGATGGGAAAGAAACAGGAAGTCTGCCTCCGGAACGGCGATGGGTCAGTCCACCCAGGATGGCAGAACCTGAGATCTTCACGCCGGCGGAGGCATTGCGGCGGTAGGATCTCGAACCTTGGGAATTTATCGTTGACAAACCACTGCCTCGCCCGGATAATTGACCGTACCGATTCCTTCCGAGAACATCCAATTCGGTACAAAAGACCTGGCTCGGTATCACCAAGCTGCAAGACGCAGTGGGAGCTATCGCGCATAGGTCGCAAAACCTCCAGCCCATTAGACATTGCCAAGGAGGATCATGGGTGCTAAGTACATCTTCGTCACCGGTGGTGTAGTCAGTTCGCTGGGCAAAGGTTTGGCTTCAGCTTCGATGGGATGTCTGCTCGAGGCGCGCGGGCTTAAAGTCACTTTTCTGAAACTAGATCCCTACCTAAACGTCGATCCGGGAACGATGAGTCCGTTTCAGCACGGTGAAGTCTTTGTCACCGACGACGGAGCCGAAACCGACCTTGACCTTGGACATTACGAGCGCTTCAGCCATGCCAGGATGAGTCAGGACAATAATTGTACCGCCGGACGTATTTACGAGATCATCATCACCAAGGAACGGCGTGGCGACTACTTGGGGAAGACGGTGCAAGTCATTCCTCACGTTACCAACGAGATCAAGGCCGCTATCCAAAAAGTCGCGCACGACGTGGACGTGGTCATCGTGGAAGTGGGAGGCACGGTGGGAGATATCGAGTCGTTGCCTTTCCTCGAGGCCATTCGCCAGATGCGGCAGGAAATGGGCAGAGACAATGTGCTTTTCGTGCATTTGACGCTCGTCCCCTATATACAGGCCTCGGGCGAACTGAAGACTAAGCCCACCCAACATTCCGTGAAGGAACTGCGGGAGATCGGTATTCAGCCTGACATTCTGCTGTGCCGCACGGACCGCTTTCTCTCGCCCGATATCAAGGCCAAGATCGCTCTTTTCTGTAGTGTCGCAGAAGACGCCGTCATCACCGCCAAGGATGTGGACAATATCTATGAAGTTCCGTTGATCCTCGGGAAAGAGGGATTGGACTCGCAGATTCTGCGCTGCCTGAAACTGGACCCGGGCGAGCGCAACGTCCAGCCATGGATTGAGCTTGTAGAACGCGTCCAGCATCCGCAGGATGAGGTCACGATCGGAATCGTGGGGAAATATGTCGGCTATCAGGACTCGTACAAAAGTCTCAATGAAGCCCTGGTCCACGGCAGCATCGCTCACGATTTGAAGCTCAACAAGGTTTGGGTTGAAGCAGAAGATCTGGAGGGTCAGGACGGGGAAGGGCATTTGGACGAACTGGATGGCATCCTGGTTCCGGGAGGGTTTGGCCAACGGGGAATCCAAGGGATGGTGCGGGCCATCGAGTTCGCGCGACTGCGCAAGGTCCCCTATTTCGGCATTTGCCTCGGCATGCAGTGCGCGGTCATTGAGTTCGCCCGCAACGCCTGCGGCTTGACGGACGCCAACAGTTCGGAGTTTGATCCCTCCACAACTCACCGCGTCATCTACAAATTGCGCGAATTGCGCGGCATTGATGAGTTGGGTGGCACAATGCGCTTGGGCTCTTGGGCCGCCCGGCTCAAGGCCGGTTCTTTTGCTCATCAAGCTTACGGTCAGCTCGAAATCTCCGAGCGCCATCGCCATCGCTACGAATTCAATCGCGAGTACGAGGAGATCCTGATTAGCAAAGGGTTGGACCTGGTGGGCGTGACTCCGGACGGAACCTACGTGGAGATCGTCGAAATTCGCGACCACCCCTGGTTCTTGGGTTGCCAGTTTCATCCTGAATTCAAATCGCGGCCCCTCGAGCCACATCCCCTGTTCAAAGCCTTCATCGGCGCCGCGTACCAATATCGCCGCAAACGGTTGGGGGCGTTTCCGAGCGCGTTGTTGGCAGACGAGGCCAAGGTGGCCGCGTCAACGTAACGGAAAATGGAAATTAGAAACTGGAAAATGGAAAATGGAAACTGGAAAATGACTTCCCTCCTCAGCGGGAGGAAGGGCAGGGGGTGGTGGGTGGCGTCGTCAACGGACGGCAACCACCCATAACCCCTCGACCACGACTTTCCAGGTGCCATTTTCCAATTTCCAGTTTCCAGTTTCCATTTTCCTCTTACGAGCAAACAATGAGTCACGTGGTTCCAGTTGGAAGAATGAAGCTAGGAGCCGGTCATCGGCTATTTGTGATTGCGGGCCCCTGCGTCATCGAGAGTGAACGACACACGTTGAGGATGGCTGAACGCTTGTCCCGCGTTGCGCGCGCCCTGCGCGTTCCTTACATCTTCAAGGCCTCTTTCGACAAAGCCAACCGCACTTCACTCCATTCTTATCGCGGCCCCGGCCTGCAACGCGGCCTTCAGATTCTGGCGCGCGTCAAAAGGGAAATCGGCGTAGCCGTTCTGACCGACGTGCACGAGCCATCACAGGTTGGGCCTGCGGCAGAAGTCTGCGACGTGATCCAGATCCCGGCTTTCCTTTGCCGCCAGACCGACCTTCTGCTCGAGGCCGGCCGTTCGCGCGCAGTGGTTAACATCAAGAAAGGTCAATTCCTCTCGCCGTGGGATATTCGCCACGTTATTGAAAAAGTCGAAAGCCAGGGCAACCAACACATCCTTGTGACCGAGCGCGGCAGCGCATTCGGCTATAACAATCTGGTGGTTGACATTCGCGGTCTCGCCATCATGAGGGGTTTCGGATTTCCGCTCATCCTCGACGTGACCCATGCTTTGCAGCTTCCCGGCGGCGAAGGTGACAAGAGTGGGGGGCAACCGCAGTTCATCAGCACTCTGGCCCGGGCGGGGGTGGCCGCGGGCGTGGATGGCGTATTCATGGAAGTCCACGACCGCCCTGAACAAGCTCTCTCTGACGGCGCCAACTCGCTGCCGCTCCGCCAGTTCGAACCTCTGCTCAGGAACCTCCGCGACCTGGGGAAGTGGGTGCGAACGGCGAAGCTAATATAGGGGCACCGTTTGTGGTCGCCCAGCGGCCATCTTCTGGACTACCCCTGCGCAATCTGACGAGGTGCTTGCCAGGACCGCAAAACCCCGCTAGTCTTTAATTCCGCCAGCCTAAGCAGGGGGTATTGATGCATGCAAATCTCGCGCAGAAGTAGGTTCTTGGCCGGTTTACTGTTCTGCGGTGTCGCGCTCTCAGTTCTGATTGCTCGCGTTGCGGCAGAACCGCCTCATAAGACTGTCAACTTTCACGATAACTTCTCTTCCGGCAAGCTTGACGCCTGGCAGTTCCCGTTTGCTGAGGATTGGGTGGTGAAGCAAGAGGGCCCAGTCCATTACCTGCACATGCTGCGTAGCCGTGACCCGCTGGTTCCCCGCCGCCCCCAGCAATTTGCGTTGGTGAAGGGCGTCACGGTTGGGAGCTTCACACTCGAAACGCGCGTCCGGCGTGAGGGCAGCTCGATGATGATCGTCTTCAACTATGTTGACTCGCTGCACTTCTACTACACGCACTTATCCAAAGATCCCGGCCGCAAGATCGATGTTCATAACGGGCTCTTTCTGGTGGATGGCGCGCCGCGCCGCCGCATCGCAGGACTTGAGGCGGACCCGGTGCTTCCCGACACGAATTGGCACAAGGTTCGCGTCGAGCGCGATGTTGCTTCGGGTTCAATCAGGGTGTTTGTCGACGCTGAGCCCCAGCCGCGTTTTTCGGTGGTCGACAAGACCTTCAAGTGCGGGCAGATCGGCCTGGGTTCATTCGATGAGACCGGCGACTACACCGACGTCAAGCTCTCATCCAAAGACGCCGGCTGCCAACCGTAAAGAGCAGTTGACAGTGGTTAGTGCTTAGTGCCTGGTTTGGCGTGCGGGTGTCTCGCGCCGTAGCCACGGAGCTTGCACGGACCCTCGAGCAAGGATGGTCGATTGCGGACGAATTTGCACTTCGATACGCGAGGAGTATAATGCTTCCGGGGCAAATTGAAAGTTTTGTGGGAACCTATCTAGCGGATTCAGCGCGGCCGGTGGAACTAGGCACCCGGCACTAGCCACTAGCCACTGCTTCTACTAAGGAGTCGCCATGAGCAAAGATGTTTCGAGAAGGAAATTCCTGGAGAAGATTGCTATTGGGGGAGCGGCGGGCGCCAGCCTTCCCTTGTGGACGAATCTTGCCGGCGCAAAGGCACGATTGCCGCAGCGTACACTTGGCCACACGGGCGCCAAAGTCTCTATTCTGGCCTTTGGGTGTGGCAGCCGCTTTCTGATGTACAAGGACGACGACGAAGCCGTGAAAGTCCTCAACCATGCTCTTGACCTGGGCATTACCTACGTCGATACCGCCTACCTTTACGGCGACGGCAAGAGCGAGACGCGTGTTGGCAAAGTCATGGCGACACGCCGCAAGGAAGTGTGGCTGGCAACCAAAATCCCCGACCGTACACGCGACGGCTTCATGAGCCGCCTCGAGGGCAGCCTGAAGCGCCTCCAGACCGACCACGTAGACTTGGTGCACCTTCACGACCTGCGCCATGCCGATGACCTGGAGAAAATCGAAGCCCCGGATGGCGCTCTCAAGGGGTTACTTGAAGCCAAGGAACAGAAGATGGCGCGCTTTATCGGCATGAGCTGCCACACCGACGGCGCAATTCTGGCCCAGGCCATCGAAAGGCATCCGCTTGACTGCACACAGATGGCGCTGAACCCTACCGGCACGGGCGAGTTTGAGAAGACCGCCCTCGTCGCCGCCAACAAGAAGGGCCTGGGAGTTATCGCCATGAAGGTTTACGGCCAGGAATTCCTGATCGGCACGGAAGGCGGCAAGACGGATCCGGACACGCTTCTGCACTTTGCCATGAGCTTGCCGGTCACCACCGCCGTCACGGGTATGCCCAAAGTCGAGATGCTCGAGCACAATGTCGAACTGGCTCGCAACTTCTCACCCTTTGGCGCCGACAAGATGGACGAGTTGCGCCGCAGTATGGCGGCCCTCCACGACGATATGCAACATCACCTCGTCGGGCATCTGGATGGCCCTTCCGTCCATGGAGATGTGTTCTGGGCGTAGGAGCGACGGGGACAGAAAAGCGGTTTAAAACTCAAATGGCAAACGGCAATTAGAAAAGCGTGGGAAATTTGCTGTTTGCCATTTGCCAGCAGGATTCTTGTCGGCCTTCCGTTGGCCCACGGGTCAAGACCGCTTGCGTTCGTGAGCCAGTTCCTTTCGTCGGTTTCGAGCAAGGTCGCCCAAGAGATCGGATCCTCTGAGGCGTCCTTCCAATTTCCTCCAGCTTCCGGTCAGCAGTCCCTTCTGGACCACGTCGTCAGCGTGAGCTCCAACCGCCATAGACTTCTTCTTGCGCCGCCCCAGCCGGTCTGCGACGTCTCCGGGCAGAGTCACATGTTCTCTTGCGGGTTCGCGGGCGTTGGGCATCGTGTTGGCTTCCTTTATCACTTTAAGCAATGAGGAAATCGATGGCAAGATCAAATGCGCACAGGTGTGCTCTTGCGGGAGATTGTGATACCCTTCCTCCGAACGAGGAGAGAAAGTGGCCACAGAGAAACTTCTCGGAAAGATCCTGCAGGGAACATCGGATGCAAATGTTCCTTTCGATGGGTTGCGCCGTCTTCTGAAGAACCTCGGATTCACCCAGCGAATCCGAGGCAGCCATCACATCTTTTTCAGACCGGGCGTTGAGGATATTCTGAACTTACAGCCCAAAGGCAACAAGGCCAAACCGTACCAGGTGAAGCAGGTCCGCCATGTTATACTGAGATACGGACTGGGAGGCGAGCCGGATGCCGAAGTATGAGGTGATCATTTACTGGAGCGATGAGGACCGCGCTTTCATTGCCGAGGTTCCAGAACTCCCCGGCTGCGCGGCAGACGGTAATACCTATGCTGAGGCCCTAGCCAATGTCGAGGTGATCATCCGAGAGTGGATCGACACCGCCACCGAGCTCGGGCGGCCGATTCCCCAGCCCAAGGGACGTTTAGTTTTTGCATAGCTTGTTACTGCCTACCCCATAAGATAGTGCGTGCGTCTCGCGACCCGCCGTCAAGGCGGCGGGATCCCGCGAGTATCCGGCATCTCAACCGCTCCCACGGAGCCGTCCGGCGTGAATTCGAGAGTGGGCGCGTAGAGGCCCAACATCTTGCGCCTCCACCAGAGACCCTCCTCCCGCTTGACCTTTAAATCGGTAAACCAGTACTGCGACAGCACGGCGCGCACTTCACGCGGAGGCTTGCCGGGGAAAGGATTTCCTGCGAAAAGCGAGAGGACGCTAGGGCTGCCGCGAAGAAGTTGCACTTCGGTGCGCACTACAAACGGGTACTCCCTCCATCCGCCCAGTGATGCGAACCAGAGGTTCCAATCGAAGCGCGGCTGATAGGGAGCGTAGAGGCGCGGCGCTTCGTTCGGATTCTGCGGCTTGTAACGAAAGGGATAAGCAACCCAGGTTTGCCCGTCATTGGAGCCCTGAAATTCGATTTCGTAGCGCGCTCGCGTCATCACTGCAAAGAGGCCGTACTGGTTGGAAATACGAAACGGTTCTAGCCACACCACGGGTGAAGTGGGGAGCGGCAAGGCCGGCAGGAGCATCAACAGCAAGAGTGCGGTGGTGTTGTAAGCAATCCAGGAAAGCATCAGGGCAGAAGTGACCCGTGACGCTCGTTTAAGATATATGCCAAACCGGTGTCGGGTAGCCTCTTGTGGCCGTCCCGCGTCAAGGGCAACGGCTTCATTCGCGGGCGCCTGCGGGGACGGCTTTGGCGCTTGCCGGAAGACCGTCCATAGAGTTGCGCGTACGCGACTCAGGAATTCGTCGTCCAAAAGCAACACCCCCAGGCAGAGCACCAGGTAGTTGAGAAACGCCAGGTTCGCGGTGAGGATGATGCCGATTTGGAATATCGTGACGATGCAGAAGCAAAGATGGCGAAGGCGCCGCGGCAGGAAAAGCATCCACACCAAGCCGAGTTCGACGGCGAGCGTGGCGACAGTTAGTGAAGCCTGGAACGGGTGCGGGAGTTGCTGTGCGTACCAGCCAATCCAATCGGGCAGGGGACCGTTCTCATAGTAATGATCGAGGGCCGTCAGATTTCGCCATTGAGGGTCGTGACTCGCCAGTTTGACGATCCCGGACTCGAAATAGATGCGGAACCATTCCCAACGCAAGAGGAAAAGGCTGGCGCGAGAGGGCGGGCTGGCATCACCCAAGCGCGGCCGCCAGCCTCTCGGGGCAAAGAACAAGCTGATGAATCCCGCCTCCAGCAGCATCCCATCCGATTGATAGGAAGAGAAATCGTGGGCCGCGGCGACAAAAGAAAGATACATCAGCAGGCACGCTGCAATCATCCCCCGAGGCCAAAGGTTGATCACGAGCAGGAGAGAGGCGGCCAACCCCATCCAGGCTATCGCCATCAGCGCGCGGTTGCCGCTGCCTAACCACAGCAGGCTCGGAACATACCAATACGAAAGCGCTCCAACCTGCTCCCGCACGCCTCTCAGATAAGGGCCCGCGGGAAGAATTCCATCCGGCCCGATCAGCCCGCGGATCTGAAAAAGCAGGGAAAAGAAAGCTGAAAAGAAGATCAGCCCCAGCGTCCGCAACCAAAGCCAGCGCGGCAGGAGGTGACTGCGTTTCGACGGCGCCTCCGCCTCGAAGAGGTGCTGAAATACCGAATTGAGGCGATTCATCATGCAAGCGTTTGCCGGCGCTAGGCTCGGGCAAGGTGCCTATGGGCCAAGGCCCCGGCTAGTTCATGGATTCCCCCTGGAGATCACGGGTGACGAAGACTGAGGCCCGATTAGCTCTCGATAGGGAAATGATCCCGCACTGTCGGGCGCAGCAAAAGGATCGGGCAAGGCGCGTGGTCAACAACAAAGCGCGCCACATGCCCGACCGACTTGGGCCCGATCTCCTCTCTCGATCCGTATGCGGCGCGCGAGCAGACGATCACCAGGTCGGCGCACCATTCGGCGGCGAGGTTTACAATCTCTCGTTCCGGTCGCCCCTCTCGTTCCAGAGTCTCCGCGCCGGCACAAAAGCCGCGGCTCTCCTTCAAAATCTCTTCGGCAGAGGCTTTCTCAGCCTCGTAAATTTCCCCCTCGCGTGGAGAAGGGCGGGGAAGATGCTCCGGTGGCGGTGCAGGAGCGTGGTGAGGATGGAGAGGATGTCGCCAGAATCGCTCGCGAATCAGATCCATGTCTTCCCTCGGGCGAGTATCGGTCACATGCAGCATGCCGACCGTGAGCGGCTGAACCGCCGCGAACATCTTAAGAGCCGTGCCAATTTGCTCGGCGTTGCTTCCGTCCAGACAGCAGAGTACGCGCATAGTGACCTCCCCACATCCGTCTCATAAGAGCAGCCACATGGTGAGCGCTCCGGCAAAAAGCATTAACGGCGTCACGACGATGCCCACCTTGAAGTAATCGAGCCCTGACACGTCGACATTTCGATGCCGCAAGATGAGCAGCCAAAGGACCGTAGCCAGTGATCCAACCGTCGTCAGATTCGGGCCCAGATCGCAACCGAACATGGTAGCAGCGATAAATCCCTGGCGGACTCCAGGTGACGCGTTCTGGATACTGACTAATGCGGAATTCATCAGCACGGCCATTGGAACGTTGTTAATCAAGTTGGTGCCGAGCGCCGCGCCTGCGGTTCCCACCATCACCGCGCCAAAACTCGATCCTCTCGACAGGTGCAGGAGTAAGTTCCCGAACTTCGTCGTTAGCCCTGTTCGTTCGACGGCTCGAACCACGATGAACATTCCGGCAATGAAGCCAAAAATTGACCACGCGATTCCTTTGCCTGCCTCGCGGAGTGTCGTACGTCGCCAATAACAGGCGCCGGCAAGCAGGAGCATGGCTCCCGCCATGGCCACCGCCGAGAGCGGGAATTGAACGGCGGCCGCGGCCATATATGCAGGCGCGACAAGGGCCAGCACGCAACAGGTATAGCGAAAATACGCTTTGTGCTTTATCGCTGCTTGGGGCGACGAAAGGCGCTCGACGTCGAAAGACCCCCCAAGCTGCCTGCGGTAGAGGAAGAAAAACACTCCCACGTTGATCCCGATCACCACCACGCTCGGCAGCAGCAACAGCCGAAGAAAAGTCGGCAGATTCAGGGAGTGGTGTGAAAGGATGATGATGTTGATGGGGTTGCTGATGGGGAGCAGAAACGATGCTGAATCCGCAATAAAAGTACAGGCGAACAGGTAAGGCAGGGCGGGTAACCGGAGCTTGGTAACCAAAACGTAGACAATGGGTGTCAGGATGAGCGCCGTGGCGTCGTTAGAAAAGAGCATCGAAATGAACGTTCCCAACAAAAATACATTGAGAAACAGCCGCGCCGCGCTTTCGCCCGCTAGTCGCGCCGCTTGCACTCCCAGCCAGTCGAATAAACAGGCGGTTTCCGCCAGAGCCGATAGCGCCATCATGCCCAGAAAGAAAAAGAAGGTGTTCCAATCACGCAATAGGGTGAATAGTGCATCCCTGGGACTGATCAAGCCGAGAAACAGCAAAAGAGCGGCGCCGCTTATGGCGATGCGTGCTTCGTTCCAGCGGAACGGGCGGATCATGATGCCCGCCAGTGTCAGCAATGCGATAAGAGAACTCAGTAGTGCGTTCCAGAACTCCGGCAGATGAAAGAACGAGAGCAACGCGGCTTACCCTTTCGGGTGGAACCGGCGAGACGGATGAGGTTGCTTTAGTCGCGGGAATTTTCGCGGCGATACCTCGTTCGCCCGTCCACCGAAATTTCAGTTTTGTGCTTGCTGCCCATCATCCATTATATAACCAACGGTCCGAGTGGCTCAGACACTCTTGTCGGACACAAGGCTTGGATTCCAAAGGCTTGGATTCCAGCGGCGATGCCAGAGAAATCCTGTTACAATAGGCGACGCTTTGCAGGAGACCTTTATTTGTGAAAAAGAGGAACAAGCTATGAGCGAGCATATCAACCGACGTGATTTTATCAAGCGGGCAGCGGCGAGTAGCGCAGGGCTTAGCTTGGCGATGTCCGGTGCCAGCACGGGCAGAGTGCTTGGGGCCAACGACAGAATCCGACTGGGGCTGATCGGATGCGGGCGCCAGGGCCGCGACAACATGGAAAACTTCAGGCGCCAGGGCGTGGAGATCGCCGCAGTGTGCGACGTCTACGAACCCAACTTGCGGAAGGGCTTAGCGGCTGCGGGAGGAAACGCGAAAACGCTGAAAGATTTCCGCCAGGTCCTCGACGACAAGGATATTGACGTGGTCATCGTCGCCACGCCCGACCATTGGCATCCTCTCCCGACCATTATGGCCTGCCAGGCAGGCAAGGACGTTTATGTTGAGAAGCCCATCTGCGTTGCCGTCGAAGAAGGTAAGAAGATGGTGGAGGCGGCGCGCAGAAACAAGCGAGTTGTGCAAGTGGGGTTGTGGCAGCGCTCGAATGTACATTTCCAGAAGGCCGTGCAACTCGTTCAGGACGGCCTGATCGGAAAAGTCACTTATGCGCGCACCTGGAACTACTCCAATACTTACCCCGAGGGCATCGGCAACCCGCCGGATTCCGAGCCGCCTTCGGACCTCGACTGGGACATGTGGCTTGGCCCGGCTCCGAAGGTGGCCTTCAACTCGAACCGCTTCGGGGTGGGCGACCGCTGGTCAACCTTCCGCTACTTCTACGATTACGCCAACGGATGGCCCGGCGATTGGATGATCCATCTGATGGATATTGTGCAGTGGGCGATGAAAGTCGATGGTCCGCACGCCGTCACCGCACTCGGCCGGAAGTTTTACCTCACGGACAATAGCGACACGCCCGATACGCTCCAGATCACGCTCGAGTACCCGGAATTTGTCGCCACTTACGAAAATCGGCTGTGCAATGACGCCCGGCAGCACGAGCACGGCTACGGAATCGAGTTTTACGGCACAGACGGAACCATGTTTGTGGACCGCGATGTCTTCCAAGTATTCCCGCAGGTTAATGGGCAGGTCAATGGGCTCACGGGAAAGCGTCTCGAAAAAACCGCCGAAATGAAGATGGAACGGGCGGACGACGGCCTGGCAAACCACGTGGCCAACATGCTGGAGTGCATGAAGACTCGCAAGATGCCGCAAACCGACATTGAATACGGCTACCACTCAACCAGCGCCTGCTTGCTGGGGAACGTCGCACTACGCAGTAAAGAGCGGATTGAATGGGACGTGGCCAGCCAGCGGTTGACGAAGGGCGGGCCGGCGGCGCAAAAGCTGATCACGCGCGAATATCGCGCCCCGTGGAAGCTGGAAATCAGTTAAGAGTCGAAAGTCGAGAGTCGAAAGTCGAGAAGTCAAGCAGTCGAGGAGTCTAGGAGTGGAAGAGTGGAGTAGTCGGGTTGGCGAGAGTTGGACTCTCGACTTTCGACTCTTGACTCTTGACTGCTCTTACGGAATTGACGTGACGTAGATGGCTGACCCACCCCCAGCGGCGCTGGGTGCGATGAAGGCCGTAGTCTGCTGCGAGTCCCCGACCAGCGAGAGAATCGGCTTGCCGGGCGCGGTTTGGACTACGGGCGCGAAGTCATCCGCTGAAGTCAGGCGCGCCACCTGGCCCCCGCAGAAGCAATAGAGCCCAATATCGTCGGGCGAATCCAGGGAAGTTGCGGCAAAGATGATATTGCCTTGCGCGGAAGTCGTCTGACCCTCCACCTGCCCTACGGGTTTTGTCTCAGGTGCGTCCGCAACATGCCTGGCCATCACCGGCTGGGAAGGATCGCCGGGTAGAAGCGCGGTTTGCACGTTCTCGCCTTCCATGATGACGAGAATTAATTGCACTGGTGCTTGGCCGGCTCGAGGAGCGAGAAGCTGCACGGTGTCCGCCGGATCAGGCGCGGGCGTGATCTCCTGAAAGCTGCGGAGGGCGACGGCCCTGAAGAATTGCTCGATCGCGGCGGCCCCTGGAGTGCCGCGGAGCGCCAGCGCCGCCTCATCGTGGCTGTAGAAGATCGGCTCGAAGATATCTTTGGGCGTTGGCGCGACACCCGCCGGAAAGTCCAGCCGCTGCAGTTCGCGCGCCGTCCAGAGGAACAAACCCGTGCCCGGTGTCTTCCCGCCCCAGCGCGCTGCGAACAGAATGTTTCCCTGAGAGTTGATTAAAGGCGCTGAGAATTCCAGGAAATTCGCGTCCGGCGTTCCCGGAAGGCTGTCCTCAGTGGTCACCAGGGCCCTCGGGCTGCCACCCTCCACGCGGATAATCGCGCTGCTCGGATTGCCCTCCGTGTCCTTCAATTCAGCCGCAAAGCAGATCACTCCCGCGTCATTGATACTCGGAGCACTGAAGGAATCATACGAAGTCTTCGGGATCGGCGTCTGAAGGCCCTGAAAGGCCACTACAGAAAAGCTAACACCGCTGGACACGACCACCGCCCGCAGCTCATTGCGGGGGCTCCGCAAAGACGACAGGAAGGCGATCTGCCGGTTATCGTTCATCGCCAAGTCGGAGAACGGGCCGAAGGCTATGCCCGAGTGTCCCGGAACGCCGGAACCGGCTGACAGCAGCAGACGGGTATTGGATTGGGCAGACAATCGCGAAGGCGTGGCCAGCAGAAAACTCAGAGCTGCGAGGGAGAATGCCAGACTTCGTTCGACTCGGGTCATCAGGATTCGGTCGGGTTAACGGCTGCCTTTCTCCCTCGGGGCTTTGTCGCCGCCTCAGGAGGGGCGTCAGGCTTGGCCGGCTCCACTTCATTTACCTTGGCCACGGCGGCCGCTTCGTTCGGAGCGATGACGAAGAACTGCGAAAGCTTAACGTCATCCAGGATCCTTCGAACGTGAACGTTTATATTCGATAAAACCATCCGCACAGAAGCGTTTTGAGCCGTCACACGCGTCCCGGCAAGAAAGCCCAATCCCGTGGAGTCAATGTAAGGGACTTCGGCAAAATCGATGATGAGTTTTTTCGTCCCTGCGTCAATGAAATCCTTAACCTTTTGCCGCAGGTAGGGTCCATCACTCCCCGCCAGGAATTTTCCGCTCAGGCTCACGATGGCAATATCTTCGGCGAAACGGGCCGTAATTCTCACAGTTACACCTCTTTGAAGAGCCGGTCAGAATCAGGTATGAAAGGCTATGCTACGGGACGGAGAGAAGGGTTGTCAAGCAAGACCATCCACCTTGGAGGATCACAAGTTGGCGACCTGTGATATTCTGACTAGAAGGCGGGGCCAAAAAGGAAATCCTGGAGTAGCGCAATCCCGGACCTGGACAATCACCCTAACAACTCCCGAACACTGGAGGAGCTATGCCAAACCCCAATGATGCGGCACGAGCAGGAAACGCCGTCGCACGAGCTCACAACTTAGTCGCTAGCGCCGCCGCCACCGCTCAAACCAAGAGGAGTTGGTCGGAATGGTTCGGCGCGGCCAGCAACACCTGGCTCGGCGGCGCGACCACAGCTTACCTGGCCGACATGGCCGCCGGGGCAACCCGGGGCGGGGCCACGACGCTGGCCGCCACAGCCTTGTCAACAAGCCTTGCCGCCATCACCGGCTTTTGGGTCGTGGCCGTGGCCGGCCCGGTTGTGGTCGATATCATTGGCAAGAAGCTTGAGGACATGGCCAAAGAGGGAGCCCCCAAAGCCTTCGAGAAGGTCCGTGAAGTGGCCGGGAAGAGGGTATACGGCGGTGAAAACCCGAACCTGGTCCTGAACCGGCCCGTCCAAGAGGGCGCCGAGACGCACACGCTCGAGAAGACCCTCGAGAACATCAAAGAGAACTCCGCGCTCATCCAGGACCTGCTCAACAAGCTGTCCGGCAAGGCGGGCAAGGCTTGGTTTTGCGACGACGTCTACCAGATCGCCGCGCTTGCCAGTAAACTGAACGACACCAAGGCCGAACTGGCCGGGAATATAGACTTGCTGCGCCGGTTCCTGACGCAACTGGAGGGCGACTTGGCACACATCGACGCTGGCACCATTCAAGACAAGGTGGTCGAGCTTTCAAACGCCGTGTGCGGAGCCTCCGACAGCCGCCACTGGGATAATACCTGGGCGGCTGCCACGGTTAAGCGCATGGCGCGGTGTAGCAAAGAGCACTGCTACGGACCGAAGTAAGTCTCACTCGCGCGGGGGCGCCGCGCGGCGGAGCCGCAACCCTATTTGAATCTGGAGGCGCCACTGGCCGGGCCCCCGGCCGAACGCCGTTCGGCCCTACACCCTGCGCAGTACATTTGCTACGAAGCAGGGTAATTATTCGCTCAACACGCACGCTCCGGATCAGACTCACGGCCTCGACTGCTCCACTGCGATGGCGATCTCACCGCTCTCGACCGCTGCTATCCTAACCCGGCACGTTTTTCATGAACTTTCGAGGGCCGAAGACCCTCGACGACAGACTCCAAAAGGCAGGAGTCGGCGCCAGCCCGCCCCTTTTCTGTCGCTGGAGCCCGAGGTGGCGTCATAGAATTTCAAAAAACGGGGCAAGATTTCTCTCGGGAGGTCAAAATGCGGGCTGTAAGGATGAAGGGTCTGGCGCCTCTCCTTCTGGCGCTGACGAGTGTCGCGGCTGCCATTCAAGTCGGTTGGGCCCAGAAATCAAGTCGCGGGTTTCGTCCCGTGATTCCGAGGATCTGGGACGATGCGGCGATGGCGGCGATCCTCAAGGCGCTGCGGCCCCGGACGGGCCTGACGCTGGCACGGGTGACGCCATCCCCTGCTGCGACAATGCCGAAACTACGGGGTTCGGCAGGTTAAAGCCAAAAACCTGCTGAAACCACACTATTGCCAGGCCAGCCCGCCAACTGCCCACCCGGTCGGCAGAGTCACGGAGAGCTGCTGGACGAGACTGCCGTCGGCGGGATTGATCTCCCACAACAGGTGCTGTCCGTAAACGGAGCTCGTCCCACTTATGGACCAAAGATGGCCGTTTCCGAAGGCCAGCCCGCCAACTGCCCACCCGAGGGGCAGGGTCACGGAGAGCTGCTGGACGAGACTGCCGTCGGCGGGATTGATCTCCCACAGCAGATGCTGTCCGTAAACGGAGTTCGTCCCACTAATGGACCAAAGATGGCCGTTTCCGAAGGCCAGCCCGCCAATTGCCCATTCGGTCGGCAGAGTCACGGAGAGCTGCTGGACGAGACTGCCGTTGG
>Ga0209415_10003692_pt1 | contig 28452 bp, 24 predicted proteins | sample PeaSoiSIISIP2007_FD_187696 | JGI IMG/M metagenome (GOLD analysis project Ga0209415, IMG submission 187696) | Peat soil microbial communities from Weissenstadt, Germany - SII-SIP-2007 (SPAdes) (version 2) | ecosystem: Environmental > Terrestrial > Soil > Wetlands > Peat | place: Germany... | reverse complement strand
TTGGCCCGCTTGAAGTAGAGGTGGGCGTCGTGCTCCCAGGTGAAGCCGATGCCGCCGTGGATCTGGATGTTCTCGGCGGCGGCGTGGAAAAACGCTTCCGAGCAGTACGACTTGGCCAGACTGGCGACCACGGGGAGCTCCTCGGAATCCTCGGCCGCCGCCCATCCCGCGTAGTAGGCCGCCGACTTGGCCGACTCGACCTCGAGGAGCATGTCGGCGCACTTGTGCTTGATGGCCTGGAACGAACCGATGGGCCGGCCGAACTGGATCCGGGTCTTGGCGTACTCCACGGCCATGTCCAGACAGCGCTGCGCGCCACCCACCTGCTCCGCCGCCAGGGCCACGGCGGCGAGGTCGAGGGTCCGCGACAGCACCGGGGCGGCGGCGCCCTCCTCGCCCACGAGGCGGGCGGGAGTGGAGGCGAATTCGATCCTCGCCTGCTTGCGGGTCTGGTCCATGGTGGCCAGGGGCGTGGCCGTCATCCCGGTGGCGCCACGTTCCACGGCGAACAGGCTCACCCCCCTGTCCGTTCTCCCGGCGGCGAGGACGAGATCGGCGTTGTGTCCGTCGACGACGAACATCTTGTGGCCGTCGAGCTTCCACTCGTCACCGTTGCGTCTGGCCGCCAGGGTGACGGCGTCGGTGTCCCAACTGCCGCTGTCCTCGGTGAAAGCCAGCGTGGCGATGGACTCGCCCGAGGCGATCCCTGGCAGCAGGTCCTTCTTGGCCGCCTCGTCCCCGCTCGACAACAGCGCGTTGGCGGCGAGGGCGACGGTGGCGAAATACGGGGCGCACAACAGCGCCGCGCCCATCTCCTCGAACACCACCGTCAGCTCGACGTACCCGAACCCGGCCCCTCCGTACTCCTCGGGGATGGCCAGCGCCTGCAACCCGAGCTGGTTGGCCATCTGCTCCCACACGGCCCGATCGAAGCCCTCGGTGGTCTCCATGAGGCGTCGGACCTCGGTGACGGGCGACTTGTCCTCGAGGAAGCGGCGCACCGACCGTCGCAGCTCCTCCTGCTCCTCGCTGAAGGCGAAGTTCATGACCGTGGGTCCCCCTCGTCGGGTCCTTCGAAGCTCTCGTGACGTGTCCCAGCTGACCGGTCGGGCCACGCCGGGCCCGCAGGTACCCGACCTCGGGCCGATGGGGCCACGGCGCCCGTGCTCGCCGGCCGCTGACTTGGTTTGTCTACCAGACGCCGAGCGTTGTTGACCAGCGAGTCAAGAAGCCCGATCGGCGGGCGCGTCACCGACTCCCGGCGCCGAGAACACCGGCCGCACCGGCGCCGGCAAGCCCGACCTACAGTACGGAACATGCCCCACTACCAGGACAGCCTGCTCGAGGTCCATCGGGTCGTGGTCGGCCCCATGGACAACAACGTCTACGTGATCCGCAGCAAGGGGACCGGGGACGCCGTGCTCATCGACGCCGCCAACGAGCACGAGCTCCTGCTGCAGATGTGCCGCGACCTCGGGGTCCGGAAGGTGCTCGAGACGCACGGCCATTGGGACCACATCCAAGCCGTCCCCGCCGTGCGCGAGGCGGGCTTCGAGGTCTCGGTCACAGCCGAGGACGCCGACATGCTCCCCTCCTACGATCTCCTCCTCGAGGACGACACCGTGATCGAGGTCGGCGACCTGCGACTGCATACCATCGCCACCCCCGGACACACCCGGGGGTCGATGTGCTTCGCGGTGGAGGGCACGCCCCTGCTCTTCAGCGGCGACACCCTCTTCCCCGGTGGCCCCGGTGCCACCAAGTTCCCCGGGGGGGACTTCCCCACCATCATCCGGTCCATCGAGGACCGGCTGTTCTCGCGCTTCGGGCCCGACACCGTCGTACTCCCGGGCCACGGCGTGGACACGTCGATCGGCGCCGAGGCACCCCATCTGCAGGAGTGGGTCGACCGGGGCTGGTGAGCGGCGCAGGCGACGACCGCCGCGCCCACCACAGGACAGCCCGACGATCAGGGAAACAGGCCCCTGGCCTTGATGGCCCCGGCCAGTCGCTCCACGGCCACCACCCCGGCGGCCCGGCGCATGGTCACCCCGAGGTCCTGGGCGCGCGCCCAGACATCGGCGAAGGCGTCGTCGATCGTCCTGGCCAGCCGGGCGGCGACGAGCTCCTCGTCCCACGCGTAGCCCTGACGCGACTGCGCCCACTCGAAGTACGAGGCCGTCACCCCTCCGGCGTTGGCGAGGATGTCGGGGACGACGACGATCCCCCGCTCGGCGAGGATGCGGTCGCCCTGCGGCGTGGTCGGGCCGTTGGCCGCCTCCACCACGACCCGAGCGCTCATCTGCCGGGCGCTGGACTCGTCGATGGCGCCCTCGAGGGCGGCGGGGACGGCCAAGTCGGCCTCCACCGCCCACAGTTCCGACGACCGGATCTCCTGCCCGCCTTCGAATCCCGCCACCGAGCCCGCGGCCGACACGTGGTCCGACAGCAGGCTCAGGTCGAGGCCCCCGGGGTTGTACACGGCGCCACCGACGTCGCCGACGGCCACCACGCGCATTCCCGCCGACGACAGGAGGAAGGCGAGGGGCCCGCCCACCTTCCCGAAACCCTGCACCACGGCCCGCGCCCCGGCGACCGGGATGTCGAGTGCGGAGAACACGGCCCGCACGCAGCGCACCACCCCGGAGGCGGTCGCCCCGGTGTGCAGGCGCATCCCCCCCACCGCCAGCGGCTTGCCCGTCACCACCCCGGGGAGCGAGCGCCCCTGGAGCATGTCGAGGGTGTCGAGAAGCCAGGCCATGACCCTTTCATCGGTGTTCACGTCGGGCGCGGGGATGTCGCGGTCCGGGCCCAGCAAAGGCGCGATCTCGAACGTGTAGCGGCGGGTGAGGCGCTCGAGCTCGCCGATCGACAGCTGCCGGGGATCGCAGCGCACACCACCCTTGCCTCCGCCGAAGGGGATGTCGACGACGGCGGTCTTGAGCGTCATGTCGGCGGCCAGGGCCGCCACCTCGGCCGCTTGCAGGTCCGGGTGGAAGCGGATGCCCCCCTTGGCGGGGCCCCGAGCGGTGTTGTGGTGGATCCGCCATCCCAGGAACACCTCCACATGACCGGCGTCCATGCGGATGGGCACGGCCACCTCGAGCACCCGGTCCGGTAACTGCAAGAGGCGATGGACGTCAGGGTCCAGGCCCGCCAGGGCGGCGGCGTCGTCGATGCGCTCGAGGACCGTCGTCCACGGGTCGTAGTGGCCGGCCGGCGCGGCGGCGATCGGCGCGCTGCGGGCCACCGCCGCCTCGGGCGGCGTCGGGCCCGACGGGCTCTTGTCCCGGCGCCGGGCACCCCGGGGCGCCCGCGGCGCGGACTCCGTGCTCACCCGGACTCCAGCGCCGTGTCCGACCCGCGCCGGCGTGGGCTGCGGAGGAGCTCGGCGTCGCCCCCGTCCTCGGTCTTCACGTGGACCACCAGCGGGGACCGTGAGAGCGAGAGCACCCCCAACGACAACACCCCCATGGCCAGGACCTCGCCCACCAGACGGCCCCCACCCGTCTGCACGTGGTCCCCGAACAGCCCGATGCCGATGGCGATGGACGCCAGGGGGTCCACGATCACCAGGGCGGACTGCGAGGCGGTCACCGGACCGGCATGAAAGGCGTTCTGGGCCAGGAACGTGCCCACCAGGCCCGCTGCCGCCATGGCGTACGGCGGCCAGCTCAGAAAGACGTGGCCCCATCCGTGGGTGATCTCGTCGTTCATGGTCTTGATGAACGCGGCGGTGAAGGCGAAGGCGATGGCGCCCGCCACGCCGAACCATGCGGCCCGCCACACCGGTGAGCCGAATCGTGTCATCAGGATCGCCACCGATCCCCCGGCGATCACCGCGAACGACACCAGCCCCCAGTTCTCGAGGTCGGGTGTCTCGTTGCCCCCGCTGGGCGAGGACAGGGCCAGGAAGGCGGCCAACCCCCCGGTGGCGGCGGTGGCGCCGACCCACTCCTTCCAGGTCAGCTGCTGACGGAACCAGATCCCCAGGATGGCGACGAGAAACGGCAGCTCCAGGGTCAAGATGGGCTGCACCGTGGTGAGGTGCCCGAAGTGCAGGGCCAGGAACTGCAACAGGAACGCGGCGATCATCACCAGGAACCCGGCGATCCACACCGTCCGGCGCAGCGCGTAGGAGATGAGGCTCAATTTGAGGTTGGTCTCCGCCGGGGCAGTCTCCACCCCCATCCGTTGCAGGACGCTGGACAATGCGTTGGCAAACGCTGCCATCACGGCGAGCACGTAGGCCATCAGGGTCTTTCTACCGCACCGACCACCCCATCGGTCCTGTTTGGCGGCGATTCCGGGCGCCTCGGTACGCTGAGAGGCCCGCCCTGGGGTGGCCTCGGAGCACGAAGACCGGGCCCGAGGGCGAGGAAACCGACGCGAAAGAGAGCTCGATGGTCGACGTGATCCCCGAAGACGAGTTCGAGCGGGCCGCCCGGGCGTTCCTCGAGGCCCACGCCGAGCCCCGGGTGGAGGTGGAGCAGGCCTGGGGCGAGGGCTCCGACCAGGTGTCGCTGCTCCCCGAGCGCACCCTGGAACAGGAGCTGGCCGAGCTCGATGCGTCCCGGGCGTGGGCCCAGCAGCGCTTCGACGCCGGTTTCGGGTGGATCAGCGGGCCGGTGCAATACGGAGGCCGGGGCCAGACCCGCGACCACCAGCGGCTGTACGACGCCATCGAAGCCGGCTTCGACACCCCTCCCATGACCGCCTATGGCATCGGCCTGGGCATGGTGGCTCCCACCATCCTGGCGCACGCCACCGACGAGGTGAAGGAACGGTACCTGCGGTCGATGTGGCGGGGCGACATCGTGGCCTGCCAGCTGTTCAGCGAGCCCGGTGCCGGGAGCGACCTGGCCGGCGTGCAGACCAAGGCCGTGCGCGACGGCGACGAGTGGTTGGTGACCGGGCAGAAGGTGTGGACCTCGGGAGCCCATCTGTCGGACATCGGCGAGATCATCTGCCGGTCGGATCCCGACGCCCCCAAGCACAAGGGCCTGACCGGCTTCATCGTGGACATGCGGGCCCCGGGGGTGGAGATCCGGCCCCTGCGGCAGATGACGGGGGGCGCCTCGTTCAACGAGGTCTTCTTCACCGAGGTCCGGGTGCCCGACAGCCATCGCCTCGGAGACGTCAACGGAGGCTGGTCGGTGGCCCTCACGACCCTGATGAACGAACGGGCCGCCATCGGCGGGGGGAGCATGTCGTCGGGGAGCGGCAACCTGAGCACCCCCCGCCTGATCGAGCTGGTCAGGCACCAGGGCAAAGCAGGCGACCCCATGGTGCGCCAGCAGATCGCCGACATCTTCATCCACGGCCGGGTGGCCAACTACACCAATCTGCGCGCCATGGCCCGGGTGGCCAGCGGCCAGGTCCCGGGGCCCGAGATGTCGATCGCCAAGCTGTCGCTGACCATGAACATGCGACGCATGACGGACCTGGTGTCGTCGGTCCTGGGCCCCAAACTCATCGCCGACTCAGGCGAGTGGGGCACCTTCGCGTGGTCGCAGTTCCTGCTGGGGCTGCCCGGCATGCGCATCGCCGGCGGGACCGACGAGGTCCTGCACAACATCATCGGCGAGCGCGTGCTGGGCTTGCCCAAGGAGCCCGCCGTCAAGGCGTGAGTTGCGAGCCCGGTAGTCCCCGGGCCAGGTCGTGAGCTCCCAGGGCAGGTAGTCGACGAACGCCCAGGAACGCCGGTGCACGGCGCTTAACCCGTACCCGCACAGGGCCCGCTGGTGTGCCGGTGAGGGGTACCCCTTGTTGCGCTCGAACTCGAACGGAGGATAGGAGTCGGCGGCCGCCCGCATGATCCGGTCGCGCGTCACCTTGGCGAGCACCGAGGCGGCGGCCACCGACGCGCAGCGGGCGTCGCCTCCCACCACCGTCTCCACCGGCGGCGCCCAAGTGGAGCCGCGTCTGTCCCCCGAAGGGCCGTAGGCGGCATCGGGCTCGACGCCCCCGTCGGCGCCGAAGAGCTGGGGCGCCTCGGGCGGGCTCACGAAGTCGAAGGTGCCGTCGAGGACGACGGCGTCGGGGACGAGATCGGGAGGCAGCTGGTCGACGGCGCGGCGCGTGGCCAGGCGCAGCGCGGCGGTCATGCCCAGGCGGTCGCACTCCTCGGGCCCGGCGTGGCCCACCGCCCAGCCGGCACACCACCCCGCCACCCGGTCGAAGATGGACTCCCTCACGTCCTCGGTGAGCTGCTTGGAGTCGCGCAGGCCCCTCGGGATGCGCCGAGAGGACTCGCACAGCACCACCACTCCCACACTGAGCGGCCCGGCCCAGGCACCCCGCCCGACCTCGTCGATTCCCGCCACCAGACGGTGGCCAGCACCCCACAGGCTGCGCTCGCGGGACAGGCCCGGCCTGGCCGGGCCGGCGCGGCGCGCCGCCCTGGCCGGCACCGTCCGTGGTGGAGATGTCATCGAGCGATTCCCCGGGCGGACACGTTGCGCGCAAGTTGTCGGGGGACCCCTTGTGGTGAGGGGTCCCAGCGCCCATCATGGGAGGCGTTCGGGGCATGACAGGAGGTCACCCGCATGACCAACGGCCTGATGGACGTTGCCACCGAAATGCCCGACACCCAACTTCCCCCGGGCACGCCCGTCGATGTCCGCAACCGCTTCGTGGGCTCATGGAGCCACGGCTTCGAAGTGGCCGAGCGTGTCCAAGGTGGGTACCGCGTGCGGCGCCTTTCCGACAACAGTGTCCTTCCCGACATCTTTCCGAGCGAGGACATCCGGTCCGAGCGTCGCAAGCAGGGCCTGTGGTGGTACTGAGCCGGGGGCGTTGCACCCGGTCGTGAACGACCGGGTGCCGACCGGCGCCCCCATGATCTATTTGGTGCCGACCGTCTCGATGAACTCGTCGATCGGGACGGCGATGAGCGTCTTGGTCTTGAGGGTGCCGCGCGCCCCCAGGGCCACGGCCACCCGGGTGACGACCTTCTCGTCGGGAGCCTCCAGGACGGTGGCGAAGTCGTACTGACCGAGCAGTGCCCATTGGGCCACGACGTGCGCGCCCATCGCCTCGACCTCGGTGTTGACCTCCTTCAGCCGTTGCGGGTTCTGCCGCAGCGTCGCCATGCCTTCGGGCCCGAGCGTCGACAGCATGAGAAATGTCGTCATGGGGGCACGCTACCGCATGGGTCTTGCCCCCAGCCGGTCTCGTCGGTGACCCACGCCAGGTAGCCGGGATCGCCGGCGTCGATGGCGGTGGCGATGATCTCCGGCGTCTCGTAGCTGTGTGTCGTCTTCAGGATCTCGATGAGCGGATCGAGCGACACCGCCGTGGTCTTGAGCACGCACACCCACTCCTGGGCCGACACCACCTCGTCCCGCCACCGGTAGGTCGAGGTCATCGGCCCCGAGACCTGGGCGCACGCCGCCAATCGGTGCTCGACCGCCATGCGCCCCAAACGGCTCGCCTCGTCGGCGGTGGCGGCGGTGAAGCACACCTGGTAGTGGCCGGCCATGACGTCGTCAACCTACTGCCCCCTCGTGCGGGGCGCGCTCAGCCGGCGACCCCGCGACGGCGTCGGGGACGTCAGAAGGTCCCTATCGCCGGCGCGAGCCCACCGGGATCCGGGCGTCCCCCGTTGGCGGGGGCGCCTTTCCCCAGCGCGTATTTTTGAGCTTGCGCTTCCTCTTGGCTTCGCTGTACTCCCACGGGTACATCGGCGGCTGTCCACGGGGCGACACCGGGACGGCCAGTAAGACGAGGAGCAACGGCAGGAGCAGCACCCGCTCGCGGTCGATGAGGCCGAGATTGTTGAGCGCCGCGAATGCATACGGGAACGCCACGGTGTAGAGCCCGCACATGAGCACGTAGGGCCGGACGAACGCGGCACGCGGCAGACGGCGTATCCGGCGCAACGACGTCAGGATGAGGCCGATGATGATGAAGTTCTCGACGGCAGCCAGTTTCTGGGCCGAACCGTGGGCATTGATCGTCGGGTCGAACAGGACCACGTAGATGTCCCGGGGATAACCCGACGGACCGGGATGGTAATGCAGGCTGCTGGCCTCTCCGGCGTTGTTGTGGGCCAGCACGGACAGGTTGAACACCGGTGCGTGCTTGGCCAACTGTTGCGAGAGCGACACCGCCGCCAGGAGCAGGGCTGCTTGGAGCCCCATCACGAGGATCCGACGCAGTCCCCGCAGCGACTTTTGGGCGTTTCGGCGGCGAAACAAGCCGGCTACAGCGAAGGCCACCATCAACAGCAGCAACTCCTGGGGCCTGACGTAGATCCCGATGATCGTCCCGATGACCAGCAGCGCAGCGCCGCCTCGTTTGTGGGCCAGGACGCTGGCGGCGCCATAGGAGACCAGGCCGAGTGACAGGTACATCATCGTCTCTTTGCTGGCGTCCGCCGTCCAGTACACCAAGGACGGCAAGAAGAAGACCATGTAGGCGTAGCGGCGCCGCTTGCCCTCGGGGAAGGTGACGGAGAACGCCCGGTAGAAGGCGACGGTGGCGAGGAAGGCGAGCCAACTGAACACCACGTAGAGGCCCAGCTTGTTGATGCCGATGACGGCCATGATGACGCCGCAGGCGATGCTGACCGAGCCCTGGTTGAGCACGTTGACCGGTGGCCGCACCCCTGATATCGAGAAGTCGAAGTGTTGGAAGCGCCGGGCGAGGATCGCTCCTTGGTTGACGTACTTCGTGCTGTCGGTGACGCCGTGGTAGATGTGGTTGACGATGTAGAGGTTCACCTCACTGAAGGCCAGGTGGGTGACCACGGCGATCATGAGCAACCGGAACAGCCCCGGGTCGCGCTCTTGGCGTGCTACCCGGCGGGCGATGGGCACCGTGAAGAGGATCAGGAACACGGCGATCATGAGCGCCACGGTCTTGTTCGAGTGGACGCCCAAGCCGACCGCGAACATCAGGGGGTCCTCGCCGAACGCGGGGCCACGGCCCGCCCCGGCGGGCCGGCCGGAGATCTCGTGGCGACGAACAAGCCCCGGCTCTCACCGGGCCCTGGTCGAGAACGCGCCACAGGCGTCGAGGCTCCAGGAGCCGACCAGGACCCCCAGAACTCTGTAATCGCCCCCCCCACGGCGTTCTCCTTGTTCTGGACCGATCAAAACAGCTTACTTACTGTCGGCGCGTTGTTGCCACGGAGAGCGAGGGGTTTTGACGAGCCGGGCACGTCGAGTATCGGACGGTCACTGCAGCTCCGAGCGACGAACCTTCCCCATGGAGTTCCGGGGCAAGGAGTCGACGATCCGGACCCGTCGGGGGCGCTTGTAGGGGGCGAGGCGCTGCGCCGCATAGGAAAGGACGTCCTCGACGTCAGGCGGCGTGAAACCGTCGGGAACGATCCAGGCGCACACGGTCTCGCCCCATTCGTCGGAGGCCACACCGCTCACCGCCACCTCGGCCACCGCCGGGTGGCCGAGGAGCACGTCCTCGACCTCGGCGGGGTAGACGTTGTACCCACCGGAGATGATCACCTCGGTCGAACGGCCGAGCAGCCGCACGTAGCCATCCTCCACCACACCGAGGTCGCCGGTACCGAACCATCCGTCCACGAGGCTCTTAGCCGTCGCCGCCGGGCGTTCCCAGTACCCGGCGAACACCGCCGGGCCGCGCACCTGGACCTCCCCGTCGGGCGCGACGCGGGCGTCGACACCGGGGAAGGGGAAGCCCACCGTCCCCGGACGGCGTTCCCCGTCGTAAGGGTTGGAGAGCGTCATGAGCGTCTCGGTCATCCCGTACCGTTCGAGCACTGCCGTTCCCGACGATGCCGCGATCTGGTGGTGCAGATCGGCGCTCAGGGCGGCCGAGCCGGACACGGCCAGGCGCAGGCGCGCCAGCTCCCCGGCGCGACCCGACCCGGCCAGACGGTGGTACATGGTGGGCACCCCGAAGAACATGGTCGCCAGGTGCTCGGCACCGGCGTCGAGCACGGCGTCGACGTCGAAGCGCGGCACCAGGACCACAGAACCACCCACGAGCAGCGACGTGTACAACGCCACGCACAGCCCGTGGCCGTGGAAGATGGGCAGGGCGTGGACCAGCCTGTCCTGGGCACCCCACCGCCAGGTGACGGCGATCGACTCGCTGTTGGCGAGCAGGTTCGCATGGGTTAGCACGGCCCCCTTGGGGGACCCGGTGGTCCCCGACGTGTAGGTGACGAGGGCGGGGGCGTCGGGTTGGGAAATATCGAGTACGGCCGCACCGGCCTCTCCACCCGAACGAGGCGCCCCTGCGATCACGTCGAGTTCGGGCGTGATCACGACCATGGCGCTGTCGGCGCGGGTGAGCAGCTCAGCTCGGTCGGGGTCGTCCACCATGGCAGCCGCCGGCCGAACGTCGCCGACGACGTGGGCCAGCTCCCGCTCGGTGTACGCAGGGTTCACCGGGACCACCACGACGCGTCCGGTACGCATCGCCCCGACCACGGCCACGACGGCGTCAAGGGACGATCCCATGCTCCACAGCACCCGGTCCCCATGTCCGAGGCCGAGCCCCAACAGGCGTTCGGCTACCAGGCGGGTGCGCTCTTCGAACTCGGATGCTGTGACCCAGCGGGCATCGGCACCAGCACCGGCGTCATAGACGATCGGAGCCGATGGGTTCGCCGCCCACACCGCCTCCCATGCCGCGGGGAGACTCCCCCGAGCCGTCAGGTCACCGGGGCCGAGTGTGATACCGGGCGGGAGATGGTCGCTCCAGGGCCGAGCCGCCGACACGGTCCGCACGGTACCTGACCGACGGTGTGCACTACTGACAATCTGACTGCGCTGACAAGCGCTGCATCCGCTGCCACCCGCGACTCCCGCGGATCTTGAAGGCCCGAATGTCGACGAACGTGACGACTTGGTACGGAGGTGGTCCCGCCTTCGGTGACATCTCGAGAATGATGCACTGCGTCGGCTCGTAAGACGAGCTCAGAGAGGCGGCCAGTCCCTGCGGGCTTCCGGCGTAGTCGATGAAGATGACCCCACCACTGGTGGCCTCGACCGGTGCGCCGATCGGGACGATGCGCCCGACGTCGTACACCTTGGCTGACGAGTGCCGGTGCGCAAACGCGTCGCTGGACGTCAATGCCAGCAAGGACCCGACACACAGCAATGCGATCAAGGCCTTCAGTCTCACGACGCCACCCGCCTAGCGATGGCTTGGGCCTGGTGAACAGAGCCGCTCATCGCTACCCCCCCGCCGTCGACGGTGTTGAACCCTAACCGAGGGTGAAAGCTTTGATCTAGGGCCGGCCGGGATCGTCCTCGACCCTCAGGGGGATCGGACGGGCGGGTGCGCCTAGCCACGGCCTAGTCGTGTCGGCGGGACCGGAAGGCGTCGCAGCGGAACGCCACGTCGATGGTCACGTCACCCTCGACGCCCAGGAACTCCCCCAGCATTCGTCGAGCTTGTGCCACCACACGCTGGCGCGTCTGCTCCGGCATGGTGATGATCCAGCTGAAGGTGCCCAGCAGACCGATGAGATCGTCGGCATTGAGCGCCACGTCCCAGGTGAACGTCTCGTGTTCGGGCTGGTCGAAAGGAACCCCGACAGGGATCTCCAGGCCGAACTGGGGCCGTTGCGCTTCGCCCATGATGACGCTCGCCAACTCGCTCCCATCCGACTCGCTCCCACCCGACCCGCCGCTGCCGTCGGTGCCGGCGACCAACGCGCCGGCGCTCGACTGGGCCGCCAGCGCGGCCTGGGCCTGGCGGAGGAACGGCCCCTCGGGGTCAGGCCCCGACCACAGCACGCCCAGGACCCCGCCGGGCACCAGGACGCGTCCCACCTCGTGCAGGGTGAGCAGGGGGTCCATCCAATGCCACGACGAGGAGGCCAACACGGCGTCGGAGCAGCCGTCGGGGAGGGCCATCGACTCGCCCTTGCCAGCCACGGCCCGGATGCCGGGGATCTCCTCGGTGAGCACGCCGCGCATGCGGTCGTCGGGCTCGACGGCGACGACCTCTTGGGCCCTGTCCATCAGGAGCCTGCTCAATGCGCCGGTTCCGGCTCCGAGGTCGACGGCCCGCTCGACGCGCGCCGGAAGGAACCAGTCCACCGCCGCCACCGGTGGCCCGGGACGATAACGCTGATAGTCCGAAGCCACTCCACCAAAGCTCTTGGCGCGCTCGGACTTCTCCTGCGAGCTGAGAGGGGATGCGTGCGTGACGACGTCGACTCTCTCGGGATCTGGCACACACGGACCTTACCGGCACGCCCCGCACCGTTCCCCGCGCCCGGAGACTCCTTCGGGCACCCGGGGTGGAAGATAGATAGCCTTCTGGCCCGAGGTGGGGCATGGTGGCCAGCAGGATCTCCGTTCGCGCCTTGGTGGGCGGCATCGTCATGGTCTCGGTCTGCGTCGCGGTCGCGCCCGGCCTGCAGAGTCCCGCCTCGGCGCTGACCCCGAGCGTGCAGAACGCCTATACCTTCCTCGACCAGATGATGGACCTGTACGGGTCGGGCTCGACGCCCCGGCTGGTGCAGAGCTTCACCGGGGGCGTACTCGGCCAACAGGGGTTCACCGATTCCGAGACCTACGACGACGCCCTCATGATCGACGCCTATCTCGCCGAGGGCACCCCGGACGGCCTGTCCCGGGCGCAGACCATCGGCAACGCCCTCCTGCTGGTCCAGGCGCATGACCCCGCGCATGACGGCCGCATCCGGGTGGCCTACGGCCCCGCCCCCCTGGTGATAGCCAAGAGACACGGCCGACAGGTCGTCAAGATACGGATCAGGGATCGGACCAGTGACGTCGGCAACATGGCCTGGGTGGGCATGGCCCTGACCCGGCTCTACGAGGCAACGGGCAACCTGTCCTATCTGTCCGGGGCGCAAGACATCGGGGCGTGGGTGGTGAAGAACTCCTACGACCGACGCGGGGCGGGGGGGTACACGGGGGGCCGGACGGCGGGCGGTGGCCGGATCAAGTGGAAGTCCACCGAGCACAATCTCGACCTCTACGGGCTGTACACCATGCTGGCCACCGAGACCGAGAACGCGGCGTGGTCCGCTGACGCCCAGTGGGCCAGAGGGTTCGTCACGGCGATGTGGGACGCCCAGAGCGGCTCGTTCTACGTGGGGACGACCACCAACGGCGTCACGCCCAACACGACCGAACAACCCGAGGACGTCAACAGCTGGTCGTATCTGGCCCTCCAGGACCCCACATTCCAGTCCTCGGTGGACTGGGACGTGCAGAACCTCTCGATGTCGGCCAACGGCTTCAGTGGGGTGAGCTTCTGCCAAGGCGACAAGACGGGGGTGTGGTTCGAAGGGACGGCCCACCTCGCCGAAGCCCTCGAAGTCCGCCAGGCCCCCGGGGACGCCGCGCTGGCCCAGCAGTATCTCTCCGACATCCAGTTCGCCCAGACCAACGGCCCGAACAACGACGGGCTGGGCATCATCGCCGCGTCCAAGGACTCGTTGAGCGACTGCGACGGCGACTTCTATTACGCCTCCCTGCATACCGGGGCCACGGCGTGGTACGTCCTGGCGTCCCAGGACGTGAACCCGTTCGTCCTCTGAGACGGCCCACCCCGGCGTCCGCCGTCTCGTCGCGTCCGGCGAGCACTGGGGAGAGTCCCCAACGACGTGGCCCACGGCGCGCCGTGCTCGGTGCTCATCGTGGACACCACCGGCTAGCGCCAGCCACACGTTGTGGCCTTCGGCCCCGACGGCGCGATACTGGGCGCAGTCTCCATTTGGAGCTCACGGCTTGGAGGTCGTGATGGCCGTCGGAGTGCTAGTTGACTACCCGGACGTGACGCTCGAGCAGTACGACGAGGTCGTGGAGATCATGGGCCTCCTCCCGGGCGGACCCCCACCGTCGGGTGTGCTCTTCCACTGTGTGACCAAGACCGACACCGGGATTCGCATCATCGACGTGTGGGACTCGCGCCAGGCCTTGGTGGAATTCCAGGAGGAGACGATCGTGCCCCTCTTCCGCAAGATCGGCGTGATGCACCCGCCGCAAACCACGTTCTTCGAGGTGCACAACTACTTCGTCACCAGAATGAAGGGCCGCTGACCGCAGGCCGCGCCCGCGTGCTGCTCAGGGTGTCCGAAAGGGAGCCAATACGTCGCTCACGACGTCGGCGGTTCCCCACGCATTGCCCACATGGGCGATGACACACAGCAACTCTCGAAGATGCAGGATGGGCATTCTGGCTTCCCAACCAGGAGCCAACGGCTGGAGCTCCTGGTAGCGCTGGAAGAACCGGTTCGAACCCGCAGGACGACGCTCGCACCACATCATGGAGACGTCGACCTCGGCCCATCCGAAGGACACCGCGGGGTCGATGAGGACCGGCCGGCCGTCGGGTGCGGCCAAGAGGTTGCCGCTCCACAGGTCCCCGTGGGTCAGCACGGCCGGCATGTCGGGAATGAGCGACGGCAGCCGGTCACAGAGCCGCTCGAGCGCACGTTGATCCTGATGGGTGAGGGCCCGTTGTGTCATCGGCTCCCTGAGGTATCGAAGAAGCCGATGTTCACAGAAGAACTGATGGCCCCCGGTGGTCCACTGGTTGTGCTGCGCCAGTCGACCGAGGTACCCGTCCTCGTGCCAGCCGAATCGGCTGTGAACCGTGCTGGCGTGCAGAGCGGCGAGATCAGCGGCGAGATGCTCCCAGTAGCGAGGGGAGTCTTCGAGAGGTTGTAGGTGTTCGAGCACGAGGAGGCTCTCGAAGCCGGCGAGAACCTCGGGGGTTCGCACGCACCCGGTGGCACCAAGGGCGGCCAGGCCCGAAGCTTCCAAGCCGAACAGGCCTGGTGGTACGTCGGTCATGGTCTTGGCCACCAGGTGTGAGCCGTCGGCGTAGGTCAACAGCCACGTCTGTGCCACGGCGCCGCCGGTGAGAGCGACGATCTCGACGAGCCCCGCCGCTCGGCCGATCGAGGTCAGACCACTCTCGATGGCAAGACGTGTGCTGCGGTCCGGGCGTCGTGACGAACCGTCCACGGGGCCCGACGGCGACGAGCCATCGCCCACGCCACCTGCCACCGTCTCACGCACGACGGCATTGTACGATGCAAGCAGTCCCGCGTCGCGAGCCGACGGAGTACCGTCAATCGCCGTGACGACACCGTGGCTGGACGATGCCTGCAGTCTGGTCGAGGCCTTTCGGACACGAACGCTCTCGCCCTTGGAGGCGCTCGACGCCTGCATCGACGCCATCGAAGGCTCGCCGTTGAACCCCTTGTCCTATACCGACTTCGACCGCGCCCGGGACGCGGCGAGAAGCGCCGACGTCTCCCTTGCCTTCGGCGGTGTCCCCTTCGGCGTGAAGGAGCTCGAGCACGTCAAGACGTGGCCCTTTACCGAGGCCTCGATGATCTTCCAGGACCGGGTGTCCGGATACGACCAGACCTCGATCGCCCGGCTCCGGGCGAGCGGAGCGGTGTTCGCCGGACAGACCACGGCCAGCGAGTTCGGTGGCATCAACTGCACGTCGACCAGGCTGCACGGCACGACCCGCAATCCCTGGGACCCCTCTCGCACGCCCGGCGGCTCATCAGGAGGGGCGGCGGCGGTCGTGGCAGGCGGCTTGCTACCCATCGCCACCGCCAGCGACGGGGGCGGGTCCATCCGGGGCCCGGCCGGTTTCTCGGGGCTCTTCGGGCTGAAAGCCACCTTCGGTCGTATCCCGATGGGGCCGAACGCCGGCGTCGAGCCGCTCACCAGCGTGCTGGGGTGCCTGAGCCGGTCGGTGCGGGACACGGCGCGCTTCTTCGACGCCTGCAACGGTTTCGACCAGCGCGACCCCTTGAGCCTTCCCCGGGTGGGTGGCTGGGAAGAGGGCCTCGGGACCCACGACCTCGCCGGCCGCACCGTTGCCATCGTGCCCGACCTCGGAACGGCACGCGTCCGGGGTGAGGTGGCCGACGTCGTCGTGGGCGTGGCCGAGACGCTGGCCCGGGCGGCGGGGTTGAAGGTCGTCGACGTGACACCGTCGCTCCCGCCCTTGCGGGGTCAGTGGGCCATGGCCGGTCAGGTCGCCTTCGTCGCCGATCTCGGCGACGCCTATCCGGACAGGATCGGGGAGCTGTCGGCGGAGATGCGCATGGGCCTCAACGCCGCGAGGGACCGATTCGATCTGGACCGGGCCGCGTCCATCGAGTCGTACCGTCGGCAATTGAACGAGGCCATGGCCGACCTCTTCGATGCCGCCGACTTCGTGATGGCCTCGTCGAACCCCGACGTGGCCTTCGCCGCCGAGGGTCCGCCCCCCTCGACGATCCCCGGCGCGGACTTGATCCACGAGATCGGGTTCTCCCGGGCGATCATGAACAACGCCGCGCTCACGGTGCCGTCGAACCTCAACGGCAGTCCGGCCATGAGCCTCCCCGCCGGCCTGGTCGACGGGTTGCCCGTGGGGCTCCAGGTCCTCGCCGGCCATCACCGCGAGCAGTTGCTCCTCGACCTGGCGCTGATCGCCGAGCGGGTCCTGTCCTGGCCCAAGGTGGCTCCGGGATCACCGCGCCAAGGTCCGTCGCCGTCCTTTCCCGCCCCGGATCGGACCCTATAGAGTTGCCCGAGGGGGGAACAGGGTGGCAAAGGCAAAGCGTGACCTGACGTCCGGGGTGCTGGCGGCGCTCATCGCCTTCCCCATCGTCGCGTTCTGTCTGGTCACCGGCGCGCCGGCTGCCCGTGCCGAGCCCGGGGGTGTCGACCAGACGCCGGTCATGGGATGGAGCACCTGGAGCTTCCTCCGCTATGGCGTGAACGCGACCAACGTCGAGGCCGAGGCCCACGCCCTGGTGACCAGCGGCCTGGCCCGGGTGGGCTACGAGTACGTCAACATCGACGACAACTGGTACCAGTGCCCCGGGTCCCAGGGCCCCGACGTCGACCAGTACGGCCGGTGGGTCGTCAACAGCGACGAATTCCCCAGTGCGGGCGCGGAGAACGGGATCCAAGTCGTCGCCGCCTACGTACACAGCCTCGGGCTGAAGTTCGGCATCTACGAAACGGCCGGGATCTCGGAGCAGGCCGTGTCCGAGAACACCTCGGTGTTGGGCACGTCCTATACAGCCGATGACATCGCCACCTCCACGTCACAGGCCAACTACAACTGCGGTGGCATGGTGGAGCTGAACTACAACTCGCCCGGCGCCCAGGCCTACGTCAACTCCACCGTCGACGAGCTGGCCTCCTGGGGCGTGGACTACATCAAGCTCGACGGCATCACCGACAGCAACGTCCGAGACATCGAGGCCTGGTCGGCGGCGATCAAGCAGTCCGGTCGACCCATAGTCCTGAACACCACTCAGGGCGGCTTCGGCCTCAGCATCGCCCCGGACTTGGACCAGTACGCCAACCAATGGGAGTTCGCCCCGGACATCGAGGTCAATGGCCCCGGCTACGGCAGCTCGCACGTGTTCCCCCTGACCAGTTACGCACATTGGAGCGATCGCTTCGACGACGTTGCCGCCTGGCAACCCTATGGCGGCCCGGGTGGGTTCAACGACTACGACTCCATCGAGGTGGGCGACGGCCCTGCCAACAGCGGGATGTCGCTGGCCGCCGAGAAGAGCCAGCTGAGCCTGTGGGCACTGGGCTCGGCGCCGTTGATCCTCGGCAGCGACCTCACCGCCGCGGTGACCAACGCCGATGGGTCCAGCAGCGGCCTCAGCCGGACCGACCTCAAGCTCTTGAAGAACAAGAAGGTCATCGGCGTCGACCAAGACTCCATCGATGCCTCACGGATCTCTGACAACGGCACCGCCCAAGTGTTCGCCAAGGTAGAGCTCGGTGGCGATGGGATCGTGGGCCTGTTCGACACCGACACGAACTCGGCACCCGACGACGTCATCTCCACCACGCCGGCTGCCATGGGGATGCCCGCCGACAGCCGGGGCTACAAGGTGCAGGAGCTCTGGAGCGGCAAACGCAGCCGGGTGTCAGCGAACGGGACGATCAGCGCCAGCGTGTCGTCCGAGGGCGTCGCGCTGTACCGGGTCACGCCGCTACCTTCCCGGCGATCCGGGGGGCACGCCCGACCCAAGGCTCACGCCGTCCACTAACACGCCGGCGCCGACGGACCGTCGTCAGCCCGAGGCACCGAACCCGAAGCCGCCGGCGGGAAGCACGATCACGCGGGTGGCGGTCACCGTGTTCCCACTGCGTGTGCCTTGCACGGCGACCCTGGCCCCGGTCACCACCGCGCTCGACGAGGCACTCGTCGCCCCGCTGGTGTAGGTGGTCGAGGACTGCTCGTCGACGGTGACGGTTTGCCCGGCGCGGTCGGTCACCGTGAAGCTGCCCTTGTTGACGGTGCCGACGGTACCCACCACGCCCAGACTCCCGCCGCTCCCCCCGAAGAAGCCGGAGCCTCCCAATCCCCGGCCCGTGCTCGGGGCCAGGCGCCCCGAAGGTGGGGCGATGGGTGCGGCGCTGGTGCGCTGAGAGGCCAGCGACAGCGACAACCCGGCGACGGTGAGCGCGAGCACTCCGGCCACGATCCAGGCCACGGTGGCGCTTCGCCAGAACCCGGCGCTGCGCCCCGAGGGCGAGTCCGCCGCCATCGACGGGGGCCAACTGTGGCCTCCGTAGCCCGGGGGCGTCGGGTAGCCGGGAGGAGGTCCGTATCCCGGAGGCGGCGCGTAGCCGGGAGGAGGTTCGTAGCCCGGGGGCGGGTAGGGCGACGCCGCCGGAACGTCAGCCGTGGGGACGGCGGCACCCGCCTCCGGCGGTCCCCCTGCGGGGCTCTGCGAGAACCCGGCGGGATCTGAAGGGCCAATCTCGTTGTCCATGACGCCAGAGTGCCCCGTGATGCTGTGAAGAACCTGTTTGAGTCTGTGAAGTTCCTGTCGACGGCCCGGCGGGCCCGGCGCGCCCCGCCGGGCTAACCCCTGGGCTTGGCCGCCGGTGCACCACCCGGGCACCACAGGTTCGTGGGCACTCCGTCGCACGGGTTGGGCATCGACGGCAGGCTCGGCAGCGGCTCCATGGTCACCGCGCTCGCCTGGGGATAGACGGCCGAAGCGCACGCCCCACCGGTCAGGACTCCGGCATCGCACTCCGCCTGCACGAGCAACGTCTGGTCGGTGTTGGGCCCCAGCAGCGTCGGAGTGGACTTGGCGGTGCGCGACCCGCAGGTCGATGACGCCAGCCCGGAGACGCCGTCGAGGACATTGGCGTCGGTGGCCGGGCCGGTCTCGGTGGTGAAGCTCGAGTCCCACTCGGTGTTGCCGGAAAAGCAGTTCTCGGGCTTGTGCCCGCCGGCGAGCAGGTTGCCGAAGTCAGCGTTGCTCGGGTTGCCCAACGTCCCGTTGCCGGAGAACTCGTTGTTCAGCAGAGCGTCGCCCTCGGGGTCGTAGAGGCAGTTGACCCCGCTGATCCCGTCCGAGGACACGTCCAGCCCGCCCGTCTTCAGACAGGTCTTGCCGTCCGAGCTGAGGTTGGAGTCGGGATAGGGGACAAAGAGGATGCCCCAAGCGCCGTTGTCGAGGAACTCGTTGCCCACCACGCTGTCGTCGCGACCGCCGGAGATCGTCATGCCGGTCCCGGTCGGACCGAGCCCGGCGGTGCCCTCCACCGGGACGTTCGGGTTGTTGTTGTCCTCGACCAGGTTGCCGGTGAACACCCAGCACGAGTTGACGCTGCCGGGGATCTGGACCGACGTCGAGACCGCCTTGTTGCCGGGGCACTCTCCGTCCTGGGGTGGAGGCGGGTCCCCGGTGAGGGCCGTGTTGGTGTCGACCCCTTCCTTGTTGTTGTCGAACTTCGAGTTCTCGATCAGGATCTGGCCGCCCGAATTCGTCCCGGAATAGCCCAGGGCGTTGTCTTCCATCCAGGCATTGTCGACGGTGGTGGCGCACACGCGATGACAGGCCCCCACGTACATCCCGGAATCGGCGAAGTTGTTGGCGTAGATCTGACCCCACGAGCCGTCTCTGGAGTTCGAAGCAAAGATCCCGTAGAGGGCGCACGTCGCACAGATGTCGGCGTCGCTCGGGTCACTGTTGTCGAAGTAGGTGGAGGTCGCCGTGAGGTAGCTCCCCGAGTACCCCTTCAGCCCCACCTTGCCCGAACCGTCCCCGCCGTTCCACCAGATCTCGTTGCCCGAGGACCCCGAGCCCGCGATGAAGTTGCACACGGTGAGGTTGTCGATGCTGACCCCGTTCGCCTTCCACACGACGATCCCGTTTCGGCCCATGCCGTCCAACGAGTTCTGGTCGCCGGGGGCCGAACTGCACGTGGGCGCCCCGGCGTTGGTTCCGTCCACGATGACCGAGTTGCGGTCCATGCCGCGCAGGTGGAGGTCGGGGGTGGCCACCACGACCCCCCCGTAGTACCCCTCCGAGACATCCGTGGCGCTCGGGGCGCCGTATCCGGAGTCACCCGTCTCGTGGTAATCGCCCGGGGCGATCAGGATCCAGTCGCCCTTCGTGGCCGCGCTCACCGCACCCTGGATCGTCGAGAACGTCTGGGCCCCAGGCGTGGTGATCCCGTCGAAGGTGCCGACGTAGAGCACCTCGGGTGGCGCCTTTGTTCTCGCCGAGGCGCTCGGGGCACTGGCCACGGTGACCACACCGCACAACAGGGCCACCGTGCCCAGGAGGACGCCCACACGCCGAGTGTTGACGAAGCGGATGCTCTGGCGATGCATTGGACCTCCCCCACCGTGGCCCTGCGCCTCGGCCCGGAACCCTACACACCATTGACGTCGCGCGCTCCGGTCAGCCTCACCGTGCGGTGCAGTTCGTCCTCGCCGGTGCAGTTCGTCCTCGCCACGGGAGCCGGCGGCGGTGCTTTCCGCAGCACACGACCGCCCGTGATGCTAAACCGTGGGCCAGCGGGCGAGGTCTAGGCGGGTGGTTCTGGCCTCGTCGGCTGAGGGGCTCCGGGATCTGAGAATGGCGACACCGGCGGGGGGCGGGGGGCAGTCGTGAAGAACTTGTCGAGTCAATCAGTGGTTGCCAGCGTGATTGACCACGTGCGCCCGGCTCGGGCCCGGTGGCTCATGCTGGTGGCTTCGCTCCCGGTCGTGGCCGGCGCCGTCGTCGTGGGCACGACGACCTCCTCGTTCGCGGCCGGCACCAGCACCACCACGCTCACCCAGGTGAGCGCGTCCTCCATCACGTTGGGCCCCTCGGGGACGGTGAGCGACACCGCCACGGTGCAGGGCACGTCGACGAACGGCAGTCCCTCCGGGGGTGTGAGCTTCTACATCTGCCAGACGGCGACGTCCCAGACCCTGACGAGAGGTCCCTGCGCGGCGACGGCCGACGAGCACCTGGCCACGACCGGGCTGAGCGCCGGGGCTCACGACACCTCGAGCGCGTCCTCGGGCGCTTTCACGCCCACGGCCGCCGGCACGTGGTGCTTCTCCGCCGTCTATGGCGGCTCCTCGCTCTACGCCACGTCCACCGACAACACGACGGTCTCCAACCTCGACGCCAACGAGTGCGTGCTGGTGACCCTGGCCCCCACCACCACGGGCAGCTCCATCTCTTCGAGCCGGATCACCTTGGGACCCGGGGGCTCGGTCTCGGACGCGGCGACCGTCGTGGGGAACGTGGTGGGAGGCTCTCCCACCGGTGGCGTTGCCTTCTACGTGTGTCACACGAGCATCACCGCCACCCTGACGGGAGGCCCGTGCCCCGCCAGCGGCACCCCTGAGGACGCCGGGGTAGCCCTGGCACCCGGGGCGGGCGCCACCGCGTCGGTCTCGTCGACCGGCTTCGTCCCGACATCGGTGGGCACGTGGTGCTTCTCGGCGGTGTACGGCGGGAGCTCGACCTACGCAACGTCGGGCGACAACACAGGCTCGTCCAACCTCGACGCCAACGAGTGCGTGCTGGTCGCTCCTCCGTCCGCAGACGCCATCACCAGCGACCCCAACGTCCCTGCCGTCGCCGGCCGGGCCTTCACGTTCTTGGTCACGACGTCGGGGAGCCCCGTCCCCACCCTCAGGAAGCGACACCCCCTGCCGAAGGGCGTGAGCTTCGTCAACAATCACAACGGCACGGGGACGCTCTCGGGTACGCCCAACATCAGGAGAGGCATCGGCGTGTACCACGTGACCATCACGGCGACCTTCGGACACGGCAAGTCCAAGCACGTGGTGACGCAGGCGCTCATCTTGACCGTGCCCTGACCGGGGAGCAGGCGCACCCGGCGACTGCGCCGGTGCCCGGCGCCACGACGGCCTCATCAATGCCACACTCGTGGGGAGGAACCGAGGGGCTCCCGTGAGGAACGAGGCACGGTGATGAGCACGGCTGGAGAAGGTGTTACCGCAGGCCACAGGGCACAACGCCAGGTCGCCATCGTCCCCCATACCCACTGGGACCGGGAGTGGTACGAGCCCTTCCAGAGCTTCCGGCTGCGCCTGGTGCGGATGCTCGATGGCCTCATTGCCCTCCTCGAGCGCGACCCCTCGTACGCGCGCTTCCTCCTCGACGGGCAGATGGCCGTGGTGGACGACTATCTCGAGGTCAGGCCGGAGAACGAGGCGCGCATCCGGGCTCTGGCGGCGGCCGGGCGGTTGTCGATGGGCCCGTGGTACATCCTCATGGACGAGTTCCTGGTCTCGGGCGAGACCATCGTCCGGAACCTCCAATCCGGGCTCCTGCGGGGCGCCGCCTTCGGTGGGGCCATGGAGGTGGGCTACCTGCCCGACATGTTCGGGCACATCGCCCAGATGCCCCAGATCCTGCGCCAGGCCGGGTTCGAGCACGCCGTGGTGTGGCGGGGCGTGCCGTCGGTCGTGGACCGCACTGCCTTTGTGTGGGAGGCGCCCGATGGGTCGTCGGTGCGCGCCGAGTACCTGGTGACCGGGTACGGCAACGGCGCCGCCATCCCTGACGACGCCAAGGCCCTGGTGCGCAGGATCGCCGATCACGAGAAGGAGATCGGCGAGTTCCTCCTCGACGGCATGCTGTTCATGAACGGCACCGACCACCAGGAGCCCCAGCCGTGGCTCGGACGGGTGGTGGCCGAGGCCAACGAGCTCCAGGACGAGTACGCCCTCGAGGTGACGACGCTCCCCGCCTATCTGGCCGGGGCCCCCACCGACGGTCTGACGCGCTGGAAGGGTGAGCTGCGCTCGGGGGCGAGGGCCAATGTCCTCATGGGCGTGGCCTCGAACCGCGTCGACGTGAAGCGGGCGGCGGCGCGCGCCGAGCGGGCCCTGGAACGCGTGGCCGAGCCGCTGTGCGCCCTGTTCTTGGCGCCCGAGCAATGGCCGGACCGCCTGCTGGACCTGGCGTGGCGGGAGATGGTGCGCAACGCCGCCCACGACTCGGTGTGCGCCTGCTCGGTCGACGAGGTCGTCGACGCCGTGCTGGTGCGCTACGCCGAGGCCTACCGCATCGCCGACGGGTTGGCCCACCAGGCGCTGGGGGCGCTCACGCGCTCGCTGGCCGAGCCCGGCCCGAGCGTCGTGAACGTGTCGGCCCGCCGTCGCGGGGGGATGGTCGAGTTCGTGGTGGCCGGCGAGGAGCTGCCCGCCGGCGCCCAGACGCTGCCCGAGGAGCCCGGCGCCTTCGGGATCCCCCGGGGCCTGGGCGCCCTCACCCTCGACGCCCCCACGGTGCGCACCATCCTGGGCATGATGCCCAACGGCAGCCAGATCGACGCCCAAACCTGGATCCAGGACGTGCACGTCGAGGAGGACGAGTCGGGGATCGACATCACCATCGCCTTCGGGAGCGAAGAGCGCTTCGACGTGCCCATCGCCTCGATCAAACAGGACCTCTACACCCGGCTAGGGGCGCGGCCCGACTCGATGGTGCGCGTCCGCATCGACCAGCCGCCCGTGCGACGGGTCCTGGTCCGGGTGGCCGAGGTGCCCGGGATGGGGTGGACGGCGCTCGAGCCCGTCGTGCCCGCCCACCCCGTGACCGTCGACGACCCCGCCGAGCAGGGCGCCGACGCGCCCTCCGCCGGCGCCGGGCCGGTGGTGATGGACAACGGGCTCGTCTCGGTAGCGGTCGACCGCCGGGACGGGACCTTCGCCGTCGACGGCCTGGACGGGTTCGGACGCCTCGTCGACGGCGGGGACCACGGCGACTCCTACAACTTCTCGCCTCCGGTCGGCGACCGCATCGTGGACGCGCCCGACAGCGTGGCGGTGCGCGTGACGGAGCGGGGGCCGGTGCGGGCCATCACCACGGTGACGGCCCGCTACACGTGGCCGGACCACGTCGACGGGACCACGCGCACGCGCACCGGCGAGGTCACGGCCGAGGTGACCACCGACATCGAGGTGCGCGCCGACGAGCGCCTCGTCCGGGTGACCACCCGTTTCGTCAATCCGGCCTCGGACCACCGGGTCCGGGTGCACCTGCCGTTGCCCGAGCCGGCCGAGGGGTCCGAGGCGGAATGCGCCTACGCGGTGGTGCGGCGGGGGCTCGACACCGAAGGGCGCGCCGACGAGCTCGGCCTTCCCACCTTCCCCTCCCGGCGGTTCGTGACCGCCGGAGGCCTCACCGTCGCCCACGAGGGCCTGCTCGAGTACGAGCTGGTCGACATCGAGACCGAGCCGCCCGGGCGCCGGGCCCGGACCCTGGCACTGACGCTGCTGCGCTCCACGGGGATGCTGTCGCGCCTGGGCATGGCCTATCGGCCGCTGCCCGCCGGTCCGATCACCCCGGTGGAGGGCTTGCAGCTGCGGGGGCGCACCATCGAGGCGCGCTACGCGCTGTGCACCGGGTGCGACGACCCCTACGCCATGGTCGACGACGTCTTCGTGCCCCTCGAGGTCGTGTACGCCACCGGGGGCGGGGGGCGGCCGCGCTCCGGCAGCGCCCTCGAGGTCGAGGGCGCCGAGGTCTCGGCCGTGCGTCGGGCGGCCGGGATGCTCGAGGTCCGGGTGTTCAACCCGACCGACCGTCTCGCCACGGTGCGGATAGGGGCCCGCTCGGGCTGGCTGGTCGACCTGCGGGGTCGCACCCTCGACCCCGTCGACGGGTCATTCGAGCTTCGGCCCTTCGGCATCGCCACCTTCCGGTCCCCTGCCTGAGCGCACCCGGGTGTCGGCCCCGGCGATGAGGCGCTCGCCCTTGTCGCGCAGCTCGTCGAGGTCGTTCAGCACCTCGGCCAGCCGCTCCCAGCGCCCGCCGAGCCGGCGGTCGAGGGCCACGGGCTCGGTGCCCGGGCGGTGCAACACCCACAGTTGGATCCGACCGAGGTCCTTGACGCGACGGGGCCGCAGCAACCCGAACTCGAACTCGGCGTCGGGCCCGGCCCCCGGGGCGAGCGCCTCGACGGCGCGGTGGAACTCGTCGGTGACGATCACCGCGCCGGGGGCCGCCATGTTCACCACCCGGCTGGCCAGGTTGACGACGGGGCCGTAGAAGTCGCCGTCCTGGACGAGCACGGGCCCCACCGCCAGCGCCACCCGGACGTCGGACAGCAGCTCGTCGCCGGCGTAGGCCTCGGCCAGGGCGAGCCCGATGCGCGCCGCGTCGAGCGCCGAGTCCGCCACGAACATGGCCTCGTCGCCGATCATCTTCACCACCCGCCCCCCACCGCCGGTGACGGTGTCGTGGGCGAGCTCCTCGAAGCGGGCCACCACCGCGGCGAGCTCCTGTTCGGACAGCTGTTGGCTGAGAGTGGTGAAGCCCACCATGTCGGCGAAGCCCACCGCCAGGACGGGGAGCGCGCCGGCGGCGCCCCGGCTGCGCAGCAGCATGGCCCGGCGCACCGCCGCCTGGACGTGGCGGCGCCACACGAACTCGAGCAGCCGCGCCATGGCGGGCAGCGAGTGGTCGGCCACCCGTGCGAAACCGTCGGCCGCCTCCACGGTGTCACCGGACCCCGTGGCGATGCCCAGTCCCCGCAACGCCGGTGACACCTCGGCCTCGGCGATACGCGCCATGGAGGACCCGATCACCCGGGCGAACTGCAGGCTGGTGTCCACGTCGGCCACGCCCAGGTCCATCATCGACTGCAGGGTCACGAGGGCTTCGATGTCGAGGTCGGTGAACATCCGCTCCTCGAGCTCGACGTCGGGGAACCCCAGGGCGCGCCAGAAGCGCCGGGCGAGGGCTAGGTCCATCCCCGTGATGGCCGAGACCTCGGACTGGGTGTAGCGGCGCTCGGCGGGGACCAGGAGGCGGTCGGCGACGAGGAGGTCGAGCACGTTGCGCTGCTCGGCTTCGGTGATCTCGTCCTCGGACGCGCCCCGCGCCCGCAGGAAGGCGCGCACCCGCTCCAGGGCCTCGGAGTCGGTCGACGGCATCACGGCCTCTCTCCCGGCGACGCCGGGCCGTCGAACTCCGGCTTGGCAGAACGCGACATGAGGGTGCTGATGGCATCCGACGGCGCCGTGGTCCCCTCGAGGACGGCGGCCACCTGTTCGCCGATGGGCATCTCCACCCCGTGGGCGGCGGCCAGCTCCAGCAGTGGTCGTGCCGTCTTGACCCCCTCGGCCACCATGTGCATGTCCGCCATGATCTGGTCGAGCGAGCGGCCCCGACCCAGCTGCTCACCCACCATCCGGTTCCGGCTGAGCGAGCTGGTGCAGGTGGCCACCAGGTCGCCCACCCCGGCCAGTCCGGCGATGGTGATGCGCTCGCCCCCCATGGCCACGCCCAGGCGCCCCAGTTCCGCCAGCCCCCGCGTGATGAGGGCGGCCAGTGACGAGTCGCCCAGCCCGAGGCCCTGCAGAATGCCGGCCGCGATGGCGAGGACGTTCTTGGTGGCGCCCGCCATCTCGCACCCCACCACGTCGGGGTTGGTGTACACCCGGAACGTCCGGGTGCGCAGCAGCTCCTGGATCGACCGGCAGGTGGCGTCGTCGACCATGGCCACCACGGTGGCCGCCGGCTGGCCCGCGGCGATCTCGCGGGCCAGGTTCGGTCCGGTGAGCACGCCGGCGCCGTGGCCCGGGACCACCTGGGCGATGACCTCGGTCATGCGGAGCTGGGTGCCCTGCTCGAGGCCCTTGGCCAGCGACAGCACGGGAGTGCCGGCCGGGATGTAGGGCGCCAGCTCGCTGAGCACGGCGCGAAACCCGTGCGACGGCACGGCCATGATCACCAGCGCGCTGTCGGTCACGGCGTGTTCCAGCGACGCCGTGGCCCGCAGGGTGTCGGGGAGGACGACCCCGGGAAGGTAGTCGGGGTTCTCGTGGGCACGGTCGAGCGTCTCGGCCAGCGACGGGCGGCGCGCCCACAACACCGTGGGCGCCGAGCAGGCGGCGATGGTGGCGACGGTGGTGCCCCACGAACCCGCGCCGATGACCGCCACCTTGTCGAGCACGTGCTCCACCCTACGGCCCGGGTGTCGCCGACGAGGAGGGCTCCTACACTGGGCGCGTGACCGCAGCGCCGGTGCGCCTGCCCCCGTTGACAGGCTGCGTGGTGCTCGTCCCCGTGAAGGCCTTCGCGCAGGCCAAGGAGCGCCTGTCGCCCACCCTGGACGGCCCCGGGCGCGACGCCCTGGCCCGGGCCATGGCCCAAGGCGTCCTCGCCGCCGGCGCCCCGCTCCCCGTGGCGGTGGTGTGCGACGACGACGAGGTTGCCCGGTGGGCGGCGGACCACGGGGCGATGGTGCTCCCCGAACCGGGACGGGGGCTCAACGGGGCCGTGGAAGCCGGCGTCGATCGGCTGGGAGCCGCCGGCGCGTCCGAGGTGCTGGTGGTGCACGCCGATCTGCCCTTCGCCCACGACGTGGCCCGGCTGGCCGGGTTCGACGGCGTGACCCTCGTTCCCGATCGACGCGACGACGGGTCCAACGTGGTCGGCGTCCCCACCGGGGCGGGGTTCCGTTTCCACTACGGCACCGGGTCCTTCGCCCGCCACCGGGCCGAGGCCCGACGCCTGGGGCTGCCCTGGCGGGTGGTGCGCGATCCCGAGCTCACCTGGGACGTCGACGTGCCCGCCGACATCCCCGCCGGCCTGGGGCCGCCGCTTTCGGGATAGGCCCCGGGCGCACGCACGCGTCGGCGAGGCGAGACGCAGACGAGGGACCCCGCAGGGCCCCTCGTCTGTCTTACTCCTTGCTTCCTACTTGTCCTGCCCCCGACCCGGGCTTGCAGCAGCCCGAGGGGGACCGCCCGACCGCCGGGAAGACCCGGCCGGACGGGTGTGGTCTACCTGGCGGTCCGCCGGCGCACCGGGGCCCGACGCGTGACCCGACGGGAAGCGGTCCGCTTGGGAGACGCCGCCGCCTTCTTGGCGGGACGACGCTTGGCTGCCTTGCGCGCCGGAGCGCGCTTTTTGGCGGCCTTGCGTGCCGGAGCGCGCTTCTTGGCTGCCTTGCGTGCCGGTGCCCGCTTCTTGGCCGCCTTCTTGACGGTCCGCTTCTTGGTGGTCCGCTTGGCCGCCTTGCGTGCCGGAGCCCGCTTGGTGGTCTTCTTGGCGGCCGCCTTCTTGGCAGGAGCCCGACGCTTGGCGACCTTACGGGTCCGCTTCGCTACTTTGCGTGCTGGAGCCCGCTTGGCGGTTGCCCGCTTCTTGGTCGTCCGCTTGGCGGCCTTCCGTGCCGGAGCCCGCTTCACGGCCTTCCGAGC
>Ga0209415_10003691_pt1 | contig 28452 bp, 27 predicted proteins | sample PeaSoiSIISIP2007_FD_187696 | JGI IMG/M metagenome (GOLD analysis project Ga0209415, IMG submission 187696) | Peat soil microbial communities from Weissenstadt, Germany - SII-SIP-2007 (SPAdes) (version 2) | ecosystem: Environmental > Terrestrial > Soil > Wetlands > Peat | place: Germany... | reverse complement strand
GCGCCCGCCGCACTTCGGCGTCGCGCAGCTCGCGCTCTACCGCGGGGACCAAGCGCGTGAGCCGGAGCTTGCTGACGTAGTCGCTGGCCCCGGCCTTCATGGCGGCCACGGCAACCTCTTCACCGACCTCACCGGTCACGATGATGACCGGCACTTCACAGCCCTGTTCCGTGAGCAGTTCGAGCGCGGCGAGCGCGCCGAAGTTGGGCATCACGTAGTCGCACGTGATGATGTCCCATTCCCGGTGGCGCAGGGCAGCGCCCAAATCGGCCGCCGTCTCTACCCGTTCCCACGTCGGCTCGTAGCCGGCGTGCTCCAACTCCCGCAGGAGCAAGCAAGCGTCGTCGTTTGAGTCCTCGATCAAGAGGACGCGCAGGGGTCTGCCCATGATGCCGTCAGACATCAGCCGATACCTTACCCCAATTGGGAGCATGCTGCATGCCATGACCGCGGGAGGTTTTCGCACAAGTTGACGTCGGCCGCCTTCTTTCGCCACCGTCACGGAGGCACTGATCTTCTGCAAACCGTCCCCGGATTGACACCCTTTCTGCGGTCCCTCGATGCCTGCACCAAGGATGCCGATTGTCAAAGCGGTCGCTGGCCCTAGTGACGCTGTGCCGCCAAGCGCTGCACCGTCGCCGCGAGATGTGCGACGCTCAGCCAGTAATCAGTCGGCAAGGGGCACAGTTCCAACAGGGAATCCGCAATCTCTTCATTCGTATAGGCATCGACGTCATAACCGTTGCCCGAGAACACTTGGCGGATCGTGTCCATGAGCTTGAGCACGGCCGGCCGTCGGCGTTGCGCTTCTGGGTTCATGATCGAGTTCTCTCGACTCCTCCAAGAGCAAGCGTTCTGCCAATGCCGCGCCTCATGCTGGCGCATGACCAAGGTCTCGCGCATCTCTCCAGGGTGGTCGACGGGTCGCTGCCGTCACCGCGGGTGGTGACTGGAAGAAGCGCATGTCACCCTGGCTCGCATCGGAACGCAAGCGCTTCGAAGATCGACGCCCCGGTAACGCTCAACGTCGAGCGACGTGATCGGCGGCTCGCAGCCTCGCCCGCCGCGCGGGCAGCCCACCGATCGCTACGTCGTCACACCGCGTGACGACGGGAAAGGCTGGTCGATAGTCGAGCGCCCTGCCCTCGGCCGGCGCTCAGCATGCGCTCCGGCGCCGCCGGCGAGACGATCGCCGCCGCGATGCGCAAGCCCATCGCGATGATCGTCGGGGTCGGATTGTAGCCGGAGCCCGTGGGAAACACGCTGCCGTCGACGCCGTACAGATTGTCCACGTCGTGAAACTTGCCCCAGCGGTCACACACCGATGCCTGCGGATCATCGCCCATGCGAAGGCCGCCCATGATGTGGCGCGAGGCCGGCGGCACGCTGGGATCGAACGGCTGGAAGAACCCGTAGGCGGCGCCGGCCGCCTCGAGCACGGCGAGCATCTTCGGCTTGTAGAAGGTCGATGCGTCGAGCTCGAAGGCGTGGTTCTGGTACGTCAACCGCGGCGCCGGCAACCCGAACACGTCCCGTACCGTCGGATCGAGGTCGACGCGGTTGGTCGGCTGCGGCGCATCCTCGCCGTGCATGATCATCACCCCGATGTGCGCGTGGAACGGACTTTCCACCAGCAGCTGCTTGAACGAGACACCGACGGCCTGGGCGAAGGCGATGGCCTCCGGCTGCAGGCTGTCGCGCGCCGCCGTGATCGGCTCGGACGACGTGCCGAACTCGATGACGCCGCCCAGCGGCCAATCGGGACGCAGCGCGGCACCGCCTTCGAGGATGCCGCGGAACTCGCCCATGCCATTGGTGATCGAGCGCCCGCGCTCGCCGTGCAAGCGCTGCTTGAAGATCCCGACGGCGATGGTCTGCAGATGGAACGTCATGTGGCGGCCGAGATGCCCGGTGGAGTTGCCGACGCCCGGTCCGTCAGGATCGGACAGGAAGCACAGCCGCACACTCTCGATCGCGCTGGCCGCGAGGACGACGTAATCCGCCGTAACCGTCTGCGGCTGCCCGTCGTTGTCGATGTACTCGACGCCAACGACGTGCTGCCGCGCGCCGTCGAGCAGCAGGCGGCTGACGTGCGCGTTGTAGCGCAGCTGGCAGTTGCCTGTGAGCAACGCCTTGCGCAGCGTGGTGACTGCCGGCGATCCCTTGGCGTTGCGCGGGCAACCGTAGTTCGTGCACAAGCCGCAGGCGACGCACGGCGAGCGTCCGTCGTACGGGCGCGTGTTGACCGCCGACGGGTAGTTGAACGGGTGATAGCCGAGCAGCTTGGCGCCGTTGGCCAGCACCCGCCCAACGTACATCTCCGGCTGCGGCGGCAGCGGGAAGGGAATGCTGCGTTGCGATTGGAATGGATCCGCTCCCTCGCCCTCGGCGATCCCGGCGATGCCGGAGAGGATCTCCGTCTCGGCGTAGAACGGCTCCAACTCGTCGTAGGTCAGCGGCCAGTCGGCGAAGCTCGTGCCCGCGTAGCTGCGCCCGGCGTCGTGCAGAGCCGACGCCATCCGAAAGTCGATCGCGGTGAACCGCGGATAGCTCACGCTGGAGATGACTGCCGCGCCGCCGACGTTGCGCGTGAGGTTGTTGACGTCGGGATTCGCTTGCGCCACTTCGGTCTCGGTCTGCCGGAAGGTCCGTGGCTCAACCAGCGGATCCTGGAAGTCGAAGCGCCGGATCGTCATCTTGATTTCGTCGTTGGTGTACAACGGCCATGGCGGCGTGCCCGCCGGATCGGTGCGGTCCAGGCCCGGAAAATGGTTGTCGCCGGCTTCGAGGACCAGTACCTTCTGCCCCGCGGCGGCCAGCACATGTGCCGCCGCCGATCCGCCGGCGCCGCTGCCGATGATGCACGCATCGAAGCGCGCCAGGTCCGTGTTGCCGAGCATGCCCGGAATGTTGGACGGAAAACTCATTCCGGCACTTCGAAGCAATACGGCGTGGAGAAGTGGCCGCCCGGTTGCACCATCGCCGACCGGCTGATGATGGTAAGAAAGCTGTTGACGCCGCGGCTGAAGCCGGCGCAATTCTCATCCGGGTTCGGGCCGGAGTCGGGCTTGTCCGGCCGCTGGCGGTAGTTGCCGGGCACCGTCTCGTCGTAGATCTCGTAGCCCAACGGCTGGCTGTCACCATCAAAGCCGACCAGCTGCCAGCCCAGCAGGTTGCGGTTGCCGCCGTACTCGGGCGCGCACAGCATGCCTTCAACGGTGTGATACGTCAGCAGCGTCACGAAGTCGGGATCTGCCTTGTTGAGGACGCTGGTCTGCTGCTGCGTCGTGAGCCGAACAAATGGTTGACCGAACTGCTGCTGACCGAGCGCGTCCAAAGCCGCCAGACCGTTGCGGTATTTGTTGCGGAAGTCGACCTCGAGCAGCGTGGTGGCCAGCGGATTGTCAGCCACCTCCGGGACGGCGGCAGCGCCGAGGATGCGGATCTTCCAACTCAGCTGCTGCAAGCGCGGCAACGCCAGGAACTCGGTGAAGAAATCGGGCGGGTAGTAGTCGCGTGTCGGCAGCACGATCGCCGGCACGGTAGCCGACCCCTGCTGGGCCGGCGCGACGTGGCAGACTTGGCAAGCGGTACCGCCGGTGAGGAAATGGGGCTGCGGGTTGCGGTTGCTGAACGGCCCGCCGGCGAACACCGGCCGTGCGTTGAAGACCGCCGACTCCGCGGTGCCGAGGTCGGCGGCGTCGACGCTGCCGTTGCCGTCCGCGTCGCCGCCGCCGGCGCACGCGCTCGACGTGCCGTTCAGACGCAGCACCGTCGCGGTCAGGTCCGCCGCGCTCACGCGCCGGTCGCAGTTCGCGTCGCTCCCCGGCATAAAGCTCAGCATGCTCTGGATGTAGTCGACCACACCGCACTCGCGCGCGCCCGGTTGGCTGTCCGTGGGGACGATGTGTGCGGTGGCGGCGTCGAGCATCAGGAGCTCGTCGGTGCTGAGGAAGCCGTGAGGAAGCGGGGGGCGAGGGGTGCTGCCGGCCGTCCCGATGGCGTACCGCAGCGGCAACACTGCGGCCGCCGCTCCGGCCGCCATCAGCCGCAGCAGCTCGCGACGATTGAGCGCCAAGGCGATACGCGCCGCGCCGTTCGCCGCCTCAGGCACGGGCGTCCTCCCCAGTGAGCCGCGCTGGCGTCCATCGCGCATGCAACGAGCAGCAGCAAGCCATGTGCCCAGACACCGATACTCTCCGGTACCAAGCTCGCCGTGGAAGAAGGACACGCCCCGCTCCCACCGGTGCGAACAATTGCCCTCCCCGGACCTTACGGGCAGGAAATGTGATTCAAGAACGCGCCCGGGAGCGGCGCTTACGGCAGATTGGGACGGACACCGGCACTGTGCACTAACGACGGGCGACCGCCGACGCGTTCCAGCCAGCCGCACACCTTCGGATACCGGTCCGGCTCGATCGGCAGCTGGACGATGGAATACATCGCGACGCGCGGGAAGACCGACAGGTCGGCGATGGTGAAACGATCGCCCACGAGGAAGTCCCCCTCCTGGAGCGCCTGCTCCAGATGATCCAGCCGCTGGTAGAGCTGCGTGGCGAGCAGCGCGGCTTCGTGCTCGGAGACGGCCGTGCCGTCGTAGACACGGCTCACCCAATCGATGTGCGCGGCATCGTTGGTCGAGCGCTGCACTTCGGCCATGACCTCGTTCTTGGGTCGCATGCGGTCGATGGGTCCGATGACCCGCAGGTACATCAGCGGCCGGTACTCCTTGGCCATCGCCAGCTCGAACGCCTGCCACATCTTGGCTTGCGCCCGTTCCCACGGATCTGCGGGATACAGAGGCGGCGTCGGGAAAACGTCGTCCAGATACTCGGTGATGACGTTCGACTCGTAGATCACGCGGTCGCCGTGCATCAACGTCGGCACCACGCCGTTGGGGTTGAGCTTGAGGTAGTCCGGGTGTTTCTGCTCCATCTTCGTCAGATCGACGCTGCGCGTCGTCCAGCGCAACCCCTTTTCCAGCAACACGATGCGCACCCGCCGCGCGCACGGCGACCCCTCGAAGTCATACAGCGTGATTGCCTGATCCATCGGTGTCATCTCCCTCACAACGTCTCCCGGCTCCCGGTGGTGAAATCCCTTCTATCACCTGAGGGCCAAATCGTCTCCTCTCGACAGCGCACTAGACTAGACTCGACGATTTGGGACGAGAAAGGTATTCTTGCAAGGGCTACGGCTGAGCACGATGGACTGGGGTCAACTCTTGGGTGGATGGGCGGGCTCGCTGGGATTCGGCGGCGTGGCGGGGGCGGTCGTCGGCTACACGGCGAAGAAGGTCACCAAGCTCGTCGCGCTGGCCTTGGGGCTGACGTTCATCCTCGTTCAGGTTCTCGTCTACAAAGGCTTCATCACGGTCGATTGGGGCGCCGTGCAGAGCAGCGCGGAGACTGTCTGGAAGGACCCACACGGTGTAACGCTCGCCGACCAGGCATGGCAGATCCTGAGCGCCAACCTGCCCTTCGGCGGCGGCTTCGTCACCGGGTTCGCCATCGGCTTCAAGCTGGGCTGAGGCGACGATGCCGTCATGCCTGCACCAGCCCGCGCGAGAGGGTGAGTCGGACGAGCTTCCCGTCCACAATAGCTTTGGCGATCATGCTGGCACAGGCTACCCGCTCCCCTCGATACACTCGAGGCGCGCCTCGAGCGCCGCGGGGGGTGGATCTGGGCGCGCTCGCCGATGCCCCCGGCATCGAGCCCCTGTCGCAGCCGGTCGCGGCGCCGCCGAGTGGGCGGCGGCCTGGACGCTATGCCCGGGTGCGGGCGCCTCGCCTACTTGGTGCGCTTCGGCAACGCTCCGGTGCGGTAGGCGAACCGGATCATCTCCTCGAGCCACTGCAGGCGTTGTGCGGGGGTCGCCCGGAGCGTCTGCAGGAGTTGCTGGCGTCGATTGCCCTCCCAGTCGGCTTGCCAGTCGTCCGCTTGCCGCGTCGAGTCGTGTTGATCAGACATCGCCGCGCTCCTTCAGGATCGTTTCCAGATCCGCGATGTCGATCAGGTCCTGCGGGCGAGCGGCCAAGCGCTTCAATCGAATGAGGTCGGGGATCGACGCCACGCGGACGGCAGTCGAACCCACGTCCAACACCAGGGAGTGCTCCCAGAGCTCGTCGAAGCGCACCGGATTCTCCACGAAGAGGTCGATCAGACACAGCGGGTTCGCGGGGTCCCACAGCGGGAACACCCGCATGGCCTTCTCGCGAGCCCAAGCGGCGCGGATTTCAGGATCAGCGAACTGGTGTGGATCCACGGGCAGGCGGCTGCGGAAGCCGCACGCGACGAGTGCATCGATGGCCTTGCGGGCCTCGGACGGCGTCAGGTCAACGGCAAGGTCGAGATCCCCCGTCAGGCGTGCCACGCCGTGCAACACGACCGCCACGCCGCCGACAACCACGTAGCGGACCGCGGCGCGGTTGAGTGCGTCGAAGATTGGTTCGAACAGCGGCACGCTCGGAGTATACTCCCGCGGCTGACGCGACTGCTACTCCCAGCAGCAGAGAGCGTCGATAAATTGTGGCAGGGGCGAGGCGTAGCTGCCGATGACACGCGCCACCATCTTGCAGTAGCCCCATCGCGCGCCGATACTCGGCGCACGCAAGGAGGCCCGATGAAGCTCTACAGCATGAACGGCAGCCACTTCGCCTCGAAGTGCCGGGTGGTCATCTACGAGAAGAACGCACCGGTCGAGATCGTGCCGATTCCCGGCGGCGATCTCAAGTCACCCGAGTACCTGAAGATCTATCCGATGGGAAAGACACCCGCCCTCGCGCTCAACGGCACGATCATCGGTGAGTCGGAGATCATCAACGAATACCTCGAAGAGAAGTTTCCGAACCCACCACTGCTGCCGCGCGATCCGGAGAGCCGCGCCCGCGCGCGGAGCTTCGGCCGCTTTCACGATCTGTACCTCGAGCCCGCTTTCCACAACTTGTTCCCGCAGGTCTTTGCACCGGAGAAGGACCAGCAGCTGATTGCGACTCTGCTCGCGGAGGTGAAGATCCGCCTCGACCAATTGGAAAACATGCTTTCGTCTGGACCGTACGCATTGGGCAGCGCCTTCACACTCGCCGACTGCTCGCTGGCGCCGCTGATGTTCTACGCGCAGCTCACGTTGCAGCTCTTCGGAGCGCCGCCCTTCGCCGAAGGCCGTCCCAATCTGGCCGGTTGGTGGAGGCACGTGTGCGAACGTCCATCCGTACAGAAGGTGCACGGAGAAATGCAGCAGGCGGTGATCGAAATGCAGTCGCAAGCCACCGCCTGAGAATCAACCGCGAACGGCTTTCTGGCTGGGGTCGGCTCTGTTATAGGTCCGCCGAGTGAAGGAGACCAACATGGGCTACGAATTTGTGAAGTATGAGAAACAAGGCCGCCTGGCGCGGGTCACGATCAACCGTCCCGAGGTCATGAACGCGCTGCATCCGCCGGCCAATCAGGAGCTGTCGGCGATCTGGGATGACTTCGCCGCCGACCCGGAGTGCTGGGTGGCGATCGTCACCGGCGCCGGTGAGAAGGCGTTCTCCGCCGGCAATGATTTGAAGTATTCGGCGCAACACGGCATGAGCGGCGGCTTCGGTAAAGGTGGCTTCGGCGGCATGACCGCGCGCTTCGATCTCTTCAAGCCGGTGATTGCCGCGGTAAACGGCCTGGCGCTCGGCGGCGGCTTCGAGATCGCCCTCGCCTGCGACATCATCGTCGCCGCCGACAACGCCCGCTTCGGGCTCCCGGAGCCGCGCGTCGGCTTGGCCGCCCTCGCCGGCGGCATGCAGCGGCTGCCGCGACACATTCCGCCGAAGCTGGCAATGGGGTTCATGCTCACCGGGAAGCACATCATGGCGGCAGAGGCGCACCGGTTGGGCATCGTCAACGAGGTCGTGCCGCTCAAGGACCTCGCCGCCACCGCCGACCGCTGGGCCAGCGAGATTCTCGAGTGCTCGCCGATCTCTGTGCGCGCCACCAAGCAGGTCGCACTGCAGAGCCAGGGCATGCCGCTCGATGACGCCATGAGCAAGTCCTACCCGTTGGTGGGTCAGCTCTTCGGCTCGGAGGACATGATGGAAGGCGTCGTCGCCTTCGCGCAGAAGCGCAAGCCGGAGTGGAAGGGGAAGTGAGGCAGTAACAAGGGATGAGTGATTGGTGAAGCGTTCGCGATCAGATTCCTCCACTGCCAAACACTACGCCAATCTCGCCGGCGTCGAGGTCGGTGACGGTTTTCCGGTCCGCATCCTCGGCGCCATCAACGTGAGCCCCGAGTCATTCTACGGAGGCTCGGTGGCCCGCGGCCGGCGCGCGCTGCAACGCCTCGCGCAGCGCATGGTTGCGGAGGGCGCCGACGTGCTCGACGTCGGTGCGATGTCAACCGCACCCTACATGCGCGGTACCATCGATGAGGCTGAGGAGCGGCGCCGCATGACCGTCGCCGTTCGCGCGGTACGTGCGGCGGTCGACGTGCCGATCTCGGCCGACACGCAGCGCAGCGCCGTAGCCGCTGCGGCGCTCGACGCCGGGGCCTCCATCATCAACGATGTCAGCGGCCTGCGGCACGATGCCGCGATGGGCGCCGTCGCGCACGCCGCAGCCGGCGTCGTACTGATGGCTGCCGAGCACGGCCCGAGCCGGCAGCCGCCGCTTGCGATGATTGCAGCGCTGTTGCGTGCCTGCCTCGGACGTGCCGGCAGTGCGCGCATACCGCTCACCCGCATCGTGCTCGATCCCGGGATTGGCTTCTTTCGACAGGCAGCCGTGCCGTGGCACGAACTGGACTGCCACGTGCTGGACAAGTTGGCACAGCTGCGGCGGCTGCGCCGTCCACTGCTCGTCGGCGTATCGCGCAAGTCGTTCATCGGTAAGCTGACCGGGCAGACGCATCCGGACGCACGCTTGTTCGGATCGCTGGCAGCCACGGCCATCGCAGTCTACAACGGCGCCGCAATCATTCGCACCCATGACGTCGCCCCGACCGTCGAGGCGGTGCGCATAGCCGAGGCGATCCGCGCGCGTTGACCCAGTGGACTTTCAGAGTCTATATTCTGCCTGCAATGGGCATACAGGGCGCACACAGCGCGTCGGTCGCAACTAACGGGTGGGGGAACCGTGGTCCACGCTGATCGTCATTCTCGAGTCCGGTCACGCGGAGCCCGAGGAAGCGCGGAGCGCCGGCAGGGACCGCGCAGCTCGATCATGAACGTGGGCCGGCGCGTCGACTACGCGATCCGTGCCCTCTGCTATCTGGCCGCGCAAACGCCCGAGCGTGTCGTGCCGCGGACGGAGATCCAAAAGCGACAGAACATCCCACCGCACTTTCTCTCCAAGATTCTGCGCTCTCTCGTCGGCGCGGGGTTTTTGGCTTCAGTGTCCGGCGCGCGCGGTGGATTCCGGCTCGGCCGGCCGGCGCATGACATTTCGATCCGCGCCGTCTACGAGAGTATCGAGGGCCGCTTGTCGCTGATCGAGTGCGTCGAGCGCCGCGAAGGTTTCTGTTGCTTCGCGCCGGTGTGCACGCAAATCGACCTTTGGAGCGCCGCGCAACAGATGCTGGGGGCGTACCTGCAAAACATTTCGATCGGTGACATTGCCGACCGTCATGGGCTCGTGCCCCGCTTGCAGGAGAAGGCGCCAGAGAGTATGGGACTCGCGCCAGCGGGCTGCGCCGTGAATGCGCAGGCTCCCAAGATGGCCTGAAGGAGGAGGCGATGGCGTACATCATTACTCGTTTGTGCAGAGACTGCGTCGACACCGCATGCGTGGCCGTGTGTCCGGTCGATTGCATCTATCGCTACACAGGGGCGGATGCGGCAACGTTCCCGAACCAGCTGTACATTCATCCCGATGAATGCATCGATTGCGGTGCCTGCGAGCCGGAGTGCCCCTGGCAGGCGATCTTCGAGGAAGCTGCCGTTCCCGACGTATTCAAGGACGACACGCCGCTCAACTACAAGGTCATGGAGCAGATGAGCGACTTCGAGGTCTGCAAGCACGAGCAAAAGCCGAAGCCGACCGCGGAGGAGATCGAGGCGAACAAGCGCAAGTGGGGGTGGGGTTGAGCCTCGCTCGCGCGTGGCACCTCAGGGCAACCCGATGCGCCGGCCGTACCAGTCGAGCAGCGATGGCGCCACGCCGTGCAACGCGGCGATGAGCCGTACGCTGCCGGGGATGAAGACGCGCGGCCGGCGCCGCGCGACGGCAGCAAGCGTCTTGTCGACCACCGTTTGCGGCGGCAACCGGCGCCCTTGTTTGAGGATGGGCGGAAGGTCCGCGCCCGCCAACAACGGGGTATCGATCAACAACGGGAAGACCGCTGTCAGCGTGACGCCGTCCCGCGCCAGCTCTCCACGCACCGCGTCGCAGAAACCGGCAACGCCGAACTTGGCTGCGGAGTAGGCGCCGAGCCCCGGCCAGCCGTGCACGGCGGCCGTCGACGCCAAGCAGGCAACGGCGCCGCGCGACTGGCGTAGCGCCGGCAGGCCGGCGCGCAAGACGTTGGCGGTACCGAGCAAGTCGACCCGGATGGCGCGCTCGAAGCTTTCCGCCGGCTGTGTCGCGAACTGCCCGGCGCCGAGGATCGCCGCGCAGTTGACCAGCAGGTCGAGCCCGCCGAGCGCCGATACCAACTCGTCGATGGCCGACGCGATGGCGTCGTTGGCGCCGACGTCGGCGACCCGCATCTCTGCACGCCCGCCCTTGGCGCGGATGGCACCGAGCGTCGCGTCCAACCCGTCGGGTGCAACGTCGAGCAGACCCACCGCCGTTCCCCGCTCAGCCAGAGTTTCCGCGAACCGCCGACCGATCCCGCTGGCGGATCCAGTCACGATGGCGCTGCGCCAGATCGGTTCCGCAACCATAACAGCTCCCCGTCCCTGCTCACGGCTCGCGCTGCGGGCCGCGCTGCTCCTCCAGAGCGCGCTCGAGTAGGGCAACCGACTGCGTCAGCCGGCGAATCGAATCGCGATGCGATGAAATCACCAGCGAGAAATGCAGCACGATGCCCAGCAAGAATAGAAACGCCACCAGGAACAGCAGCGACGTGCCGTACTTGACGCCGAGGCGTATGGCGATCCAGTCCAGCAGCAGCGGGCTCACTGACAGCAGCAACAATGCGCCAGCGGCTCCCAGCCACAGGATGGCGTAGCGTTCCTTGAGCCGATTGCGCCGTATGGCCTCGACGACGAAGGCAATGAGCGCCGCACAGAACGCAACGGCCAGCGTTTTGAGAAGATGCATGGGCGTCTGCCGCGATCGATCGGCGTGTCACCGCCGCCGCAGCCGCTCGACCAACACGGCAAGGATCACCTTGACCATGTAGAAACCGGAATGCAAGGCGCCGATGGATGAACGGCCGGCGCTGCGCGCCTGCATGATCACCGGCAGCTCGCGGACCCGGTAGCCCGCCCGCGTGACCAGCACCAACGCCTGGGTCTCCGGGTAGTCGTCGGGCTGCGACCGCGCCAGCACGGCAAAGGCGCGGCGGTTGAGCGCCCAGTAGCCGGAGGTGGGGTCGGTCACGCGCGCACCGACAAGCGCGCTCAGGACGCCGAGGATCAGAATGCCGACGCGACGGACGACGGTGGATTGATAACCTTCCCGCGCGAGAAATCGCGAGCCCACGACGACGTCGGCCCGATCCGCTTCGAGCTCGTGCAGAAACTGCGGCAGAAACGACGGATCGTGTTGGCCGTCTCCGTCGAGACGCACAACGGCGTCGTAGCCCTGGCCGAGCGCGTAGAGAAAGCCGGTCTGTACTGCCGCGCCGATGCCGAGATTGCAGGCGTGTCGCAGCACCAACGCGCCGGCGCCGCGGGCACGCTGCGCCGAATCGTCTTCGGAGCCGTCGTCCACGACCACGATATCGCCGGCGAACTGCGCGCGCACCGCCGCCACCACAGCCGCGATGTTTTGTGCCTCATTCAGGGTTGGAATGATGACCAAGGTACGCACAATCAGTCCTTCCAGGCGATCTCACGCAATCCCATGCCGTGACGCGTGATCCACGTGAGCGCGTCACTCGCCGTGATCCGGCGCTCGCGTTGGACTATGCGCCGCTTCCTCCACGCGAGGGGTAGCCCGCGCACGGCGGCCCCCGCCGCACGCGCCAGTACCCCGAGCAGGTCGCCGTGCGAGTGCGTCGCCGCGAAGCGGCCGGCGGCGCCGCGCCGGCTCAGCGCCCCCACCCCTTGCGCGGCCAATCGCAACAGCGTGAACCCCGGGCTCAGCAGCAGCAGCGGCCCCGGCAGACACTTCACGGCCACCCACGCGCGGTTGCGCTCGACGAGGAACGCCTTCAGCGGCGAATAGTGCGCCGTCGATGCGGAGTACTTGTGATACACGACGGCGGTCGGCACATAGCGACAGATCCAGCCGGCGAGCTGCGCGCGTAGCCCCAAGTCGGTGTCGTCGCAGTATGCGAACAGATCTGCGTCGAACAGCCCAACGTCCGCCAGCATCGCCCGGCGCAGCAGCACGGCACAGCCGCTGGGCAGCAGAATCTCTTCTTCGCGATCGTACTGCCCGTCGTCGCGCTCGAGCCGGCCGCGGCCGCGGCTCAGACCGTCCGGGTAGAGCAGGTGGCCGACATTGTCGATGATGCTGCGCTCGGTGAACGACAGGATCTTCGGTGCACACATACCGGCGTTGGGATAGCGGTCCGCCGCTCCCACCAGCGCCGCCACACATCCCGGATCGAGCTCGGTGTCGTTGTTGAGTGCGAACAGATAGCGCCCGCGCGCGGCGCGGATGCCGGCGTTCAGGCCGGCGGCATAGCCGAGGTTCGACGGGTTGGACACCACGCTCACCGCATCGCCGAAGCGTTGCCGCACGAATTCGATCGACCCGTCGGTCGAGCCGTTGTCCACCAGAACGATCTCCACCCCTGCGAGCGTCTGCCGCTGAACCGAGCTGAGGCAGAGATCGAGGTGCTCGCGCCCGTTCCAGTTCACCACAATCACCGAGACGGCGAGGTGCGCGTCGTAGCGCATCAGTAACGCACGGTCAGTGTCCGCCGGCGCGCTCGTTTGTGGAGAGGACGTTGCCACGTGATTTCCGTAGCATGCACCCGACCTGACGCGCCAGCCGAACCGGGACGGTTGACAACCCTCCGAAAAGCGACACACTAGAGCGCGATGGGCAGACTGCGACATTCGCAACGACGATCGTGGGTGCGGACACTGACCGAGTTTGCGTTGGCAGCGGCCGTCGTCCTGATGATCTACGCGTGCAACAAGGCGGCGGACCAACCGGCCGATGGCTCAAGCGGCGGGGGCTTTCGTCTCTCGCTGTCGAAGCGCGAAGTGCCGCTCGACGGCACCCTGAACCCCTGAGTCGCATCGGCGCGGCGCGCGCCCGGCGCCGCCGAACAAGTTACTCGACGGCGCTTCCGTCGCCGTCGTCGTCTCCGACCGTCGCGGTGCCCTGACTCTCGGCTTCGCGCAGTCGGCGGTGGCACAGATAGATCAAGACCGGCTGCAGGATGCGGGTCAGAACCAAGATGGCGAGCGCACCACCGATGACCACGATCGCCAACGGGCGCTGCGTCTGCGCGCCGATGCGCGTCGACAGCGCGGCCGGAAGGAGCCCGAACGCGTCGACGAGATCGGTCATCATCGTGGCGCGCAGGCGGCGGACCGAGCCCATGATGATCGATTCGACGAACGGATGGCCCTCGTCCCATAGCTGGCGGATGTAGAAACTCAGCAGAATGCCGTCCATGACGGCGATCCCGAAAATCGAGATGAAGCCGACGGCAGCCGAAATACTGAACGGAGTTCCGGTCAGAATGAGGCCGAGAATGCCTCCCAGGCAGGCCACCGGCAGCTGCGCCATGATGATGAACGTGTCGACGGACGAGCCCGTCGCGCCGTAGAGCACGCCGACGATCAGCATCAAGGCCAGCGGCACGACGATCATCAGCCGGCGATTCGCCTGTTGCAGCTCGCCATACTCGCCCGCCCACTCGAGATGCACGCCTTCGGGCGGCTTGACCTCCGCCGCAATGCGCTGTTTGGCTTCTTCGACGCCGCTGGCAAGGTCCCGCCCGCGCACGCTGAACCGCAGTGGCACGTAGCGTTCTAAATTCTCACGATACACGAACGAGGCGCCCTCCGCGGTGCGAATGGCGGCGACTTGCGCCAGCGGCACGACCCCGCCGTTCGGGACGGGAACACGGATTTCGCGGATCGCGTCGAGGCTCTGGCGGAAACGCGGCAGCCAACGGACGACGACGTCGAACCGGCGGTCGCCCTCGAGCACTTGCGTGATCGCCTGTCCACCGATCGCCGCCTGGATCACGGTGGCAACATCGCCGACGTTCAGGCCGTAGCGCCCACAAGCCGTCCGGTCCGGCGTGATCAGCAAGTTCGGCTGGCCCAACGACCGGTAGACGGAGGTGTTGACGATGCCGGGCACCTTGTTGAGCGCGGCGAGAACCTGATTGGCCACGGCTTCGTCAGCGGTGAGATCCGGGCCGAACACCTTGACCGAGTTGTCGCCTTTCACGCCTGAGATCGCTTCGTTGATGTTGTCTTCGATGTTCTGCGAGTAGCTGAAATTGATGCCGGGGAACTCGCGCACCAGGCGAGCGTCGATCTCCTTCACGAGCGCCGGTTTCGTCAACCCGTCGCGCCAGTGTCCCTCCGGCTTGAGATCGACCGCCAACTCGAGGTTGAAGAAGCCGGTCGCGTCGGTGCCGTCGTCGGGTCGGCCGAGTTGCGACACCACATTCTTGATCTCCGGGAACGAGAGGAACACGTTGCGCACGCGCTCGGCAACCTGTGCGCCGTGCGCCAGTGACATGCTGAGCGGCATCGTACCGCGCACCCAGATGTTGCCCTCTTCCAGCTTGGGCAGAAACTCGCCTCCCAAGAGCGGAAAGAGCGCCAGCACGCCGCCGATCAACGCGATGATGACCGTCAGGGACAGCTTGGGCCAGGACAGCACCTTTACGAAGACCCAATGGTACGTGTCGCGCACCGCGAACCAGACCACGTTGTGACGCTCGCGCATGCCCCGCCCGAGCAGCAACGAGCTCAGCACAGGCGACAGGGTGACGGCGAGCAAGATGGCGGTGCCGAGTGCGTAGGCGTAGGTGTGCGACATCGGTGAGAAGATCGCGCCTTCGACGCCGCGCATGGTGAACAAGGGCAGAAAGGCGATCAGGAAGATGAGCGTCGAGAAGAACATCGGGCCCCCGACCTCTTGTGCCGCGCGCAGGATGCTGCGCGTCACGTTTTCGTGCGGCGTTTCATCGGTGGTGAGGTGCCGGAAGATGTTCTCCATCACGATGACGGTCGAATCGATGATGATGCCGAAGTCGACCGCGCCCAAGGAGATCAGATTGGCGGGGATGCCCGACCAGCGCATCAGCGTGAACGCCCCGCACAACGCCAAGGGAATGTTGATCGCCGTGATGATCGCGGTGCGCAGGTTGCCGAGAAAAAACACCAGGACGAGAAATACCAGCAGAATGCCGATCGACAGGTTCTCGATCACCGTATGCAGCGTCGTTTCGACGAGGGCGGTGCGATCGTAGTACGGTTTGATGCGGTAGCCAGTCGGCAGGACGCCGGAGGTGTTGAGGCTGTCGACCTTGGCCTCTACTCCCTTGAGGGTCTTGATCGTGTCGCCGTATTTGCGCATCAGCACGATGCCGCTCACCACCTCATTCTGATGATTCATGCCCACGATTCCGAGGCGGGGCGCGTAGCCGACGTTGACGTCGGCGATGTCACCGACGCGGACCGGGGTCGCGTTGGTTGCGGACAACACGGTGCTGCGGATGTCGTCCAGCGAGTGGAAGAAGCCGATGCCACGGACGTTGAAGGCCTGCTCGCCGACCTCCAGGTAGTTGCCGCCGACACTGACGTTGGCGTTGCCAATGGCCGCTGTCAGCCCCGCCAGCGGAATCTGGTAGTGATTGAGCCGCTCCGGGTCGACCTCGACGTGGTACTCTTTGGTCAAGCCGCCGAAGCCGGTCACGTCGATGACGCCCGGGACCGTCTTGAACTGCTTCTCGAGCACCCAGTCTTGGATCTCCTTCTCCTTGGTCACATCGTGGTCAAGACCTTCGATCGAATACCGATAGATCTCACCGATCGGGTTGGCCGGCGAGATGGCCGGCGTGATCCCTTGCGGCAGGTTGATGAAGCCGAGCCGATTGATGACCTCGGCACGGTCTTGGTAGTAATTGCTCTCCCACGAGAAGTAGCAGCGGATGCTGGAGAGGCCGAAGAGCGAGCTCGACCGCATCGACTCGAGATCTTGCATGCCCGCCAAGCCCACTTCCAGCGGCACGGTGACGAGCTTCTCGACCTCCTCGGCGCCGAGACCCGTCGGCTGCGCCAACACGATGACCACCGGCTGGACGGGGTCGGGGTAGGCTTCGATGTCGAGCTCGTGGAATGAATAAATGCCGGCAAGCACCAGCAGCAGGGCGGTGCCGATGACCACCACCCGCTGCCGGAGCGCCAGCTCCATCAACGCGGCAAGCACGACCGACGGCCTCTACGCGCTCTCTCCGTGGGCCTGATGCCAGAGTGCGTTGACCTGCAGGGCCTCGCCTTGAATCACTTGCTCGCCGGCACGCAAGCCCGACAGCACGCGAGCGTAGCCGCGCTCGTTCCAGGAAGCGATGCTCACCTGGCGCCGCGTCACCTTGTCGGGTTCGACTTGCACGAAGGCGTAGTAGCTGTCCGTCTCGAATACCAAGGCGTCCTGCGGCACCACGAGTGCCGTGCCCGGCGTGGTGACGATGCGCACGCGCACCAACATCTGCGGCTTGAGGGTGAGGTCCGGATTGCGCACCTCACAGCGCAGCTGCAGCGTATGCGTCGACGGATCGATGTTCGGGCTGATCCGGCTGATGACACCTTTGAAGACACGGTCGGGGAAGGCAAGGGCCACCGCCTCGAGCGGCTGGCCGACGTGCACGCGTGCCAGGTCGCCCTCGTAAACGTCGGCCGTAATCCACACGTCGTCGAGCGTCCCCAAGGTGAACAACACGTCGCCGGGATTGACCTGCGAACCGCGCACCACCTGCTTTTCGACCACCGTCCCGCGGATCGGCGTCCGCACGAACACCGTCGCACTCGGTGCTTTGATGGCGTCGATGTCCGCGGGATCGAGTCCGAGCAGCTCAAGCTTGCGGTGGGCAGCGGAGACCATCGCCATCGCCAACCCGGTGCCGTCCGCCAGCCCGCTGCTCAGCTGCGAGGTCACTTGTGCCTGCAGGTACTCGGCTTCTGCCGTCATGTAGTCTGGGCTGTAGAGGGCCACGATCGTCTCCCCGCGCTCGACCGTATCCCACTGCGAGACACGGACATCTTCGATGCGGCCGGTCACGCGCGAGATGATCGTTGCCACGCGCTGGTCATCGAATGTCACCTGTCCGCTGGTCTCGAGCAATCGTGGCAGCTCGACCTCTTTGACGTCCGCCACGGTCATGCCGGGCACACCACCAACGCGCAGCTCCAACACCTCGCCGCCGTCGTCCTGGTGGAGGAGCTGCGGCGCTGGCGGCACCGCCTCGTCGTCCGCGCGGCTGGTCGACGAATCGTGGCAGCCGGCAACAGCGAGGGCGATACATCCCAGCAGTGTAACCCCGATACCCTTCACGTCCCCGCCTCCTTCACTGCGTCAAGGCCTGTCCGATCGCCTGTTCCAGGGCGATGCGTTGCGCCAGGAACTGATTGGCCGCTTGCAGGTAGGCAACGCGGGCATCGTTGCTCTGACGCAACGCACTGACCAGCGTGACAAAATCCACCTTGCCGCTCTGGTAAGCCACGAGGGCGACTTCAAACCCTTGGCGGGCAAGCGGAGTCAGGGAGTCCCGATACAAGAGCGCCGTTCGATACGACAGCTGCGCTTGCCGATACAATGTCGTGACCTCGGCAGCGGTTTGATTCTGGATGGTGGTGAGGTCTTCGCGCGCCGCTTGCAGGTCGAAGCCGGCGCGGTCGACATCCTCGCGCTGATGGAGCCAGAAGAACACGGGGATATTCAACGACACCGAGAGACCATGGGTTTGCAGGCGGTTCTCCGAGGGGGCCGCCGACGGAAAGAGAAAGTGATTGAACGTGTACCCCAGCGCAAAGTCGGGCGCGTATTCGAGCTTCGCCAACGTCAACCCGCTCTCGGAGCTCTCGGCGGTGAGCGCCGCCTGCAGAATCTCCTGGCGCACCTGGGCGGCGCGTTGGACGAGCGTGTCGAGCGACGTCTCAAGGGCGCTGAATGCGAGTGTGCCCTGCAGTGCAAGCGGCTCCGCGGGCTTGCGGTTCAGAACCTGGTTGAGAGTCGTGCGGTCGTTGGCCGTGGCCACCTCCAGCTGGCGCTGTTGCTGTTGCGCCGCCGCAAGGTCGAACTCGGCACTGATGAAGTCGGCCTGCGTGACGCGGTTGGCCGAGTACGCGACCTGCGTCACCTGCAGGACGCGCTGGAGGTTGGTCACGTTTTCAATGGCGACATCGCCGAGGGCCGTGTCGAGGAGGATTTGATAGAAAGCAATCTCTGCCTGCGCCCGAACATCTCGCAGCGTGGCCTCGTAGGCCAGTCGCGCCACCTCCGCGGCACGCTCAGCGCTCTTCCCTTGCAAGTAGCCCTTGCCAGGAAACTGCAACGGCTGGCTCACCTGAAACGACTGCGCCGCCGGATGATCGAAGCCGTTGGTACGGCTGTCAAGATTCGAGAAGCTGAAGATCGGATCGGCCGGTGCGTAGTTTTGGTTGATCGAATGCGCCGCCGAGCTCCAGCGTGCGCGCGCGGCACGCACCTGTGGATTCGACTCGAGCGCCAGTGTGACTACGTCTTCAACAGAAAAGGCTTCCGCGCACTCCGCTGGAATCGCCCGCGTCATCTGCAACGCCAGCGTCATCACGCCGGCGAACATCGCAGAGGTCTTCATCCGCTCGGCCCATGTCCTTCGAAAGGGACAGTTGCGGTCTCTGGAGGACATCATCGGGCGACGATGATTTTCACGAGAGAGCGCCGCGCGGTTAAGACGGCCGCTGCCGCAGCGTGTCCTACGGCTAGGACAGATACAACCGATTCTGTCACCCAGACACGACCATTTCATTGCGCTCGGCAAACCATGGCACACATAGTGCAAGCCTGGTGCCATGATGATTCACGAATGCTCGTTCGTTCACGCACGTCTCCACGACATCGCGCCATGATGACGGCTCTTCGCGAGAAGATATTCACGCCGAGTGGGGTGGCATCGTCGAGCCGAACAGGCTTCCCGTTTCTTCTTCTGGGCCTACTGACTGTGCTTTCAGCGCCCATCGTTTCGGCTTACGCCGCTCCGGCACGTTGGCATCCGGTGGATCGACGGATGGTGCGTCCTGCCGGCACGGGACCGAGTCTCGTGATCGACGGGCGCATCGTCGAGGTGCGCCGCTTGAGCCGCGAGATCAGCGTGCGCGCCGGTCAAGCCACGATACAGCAGATTAAGATTCGGCCCGACACACGCGTTCGGGCTCCCGGAACGACACGTTTTGATGCGCTACGGAGTGGCGCGGTCATTCACCTCGTCGTCGTCAAAGACCCGCACGGCGCGTTCATCGCGCGTTCAGTCTCACTCCGGTGAGGCCGGGCTCAGCGCTCCCGCAGGATCGCAAACGTCGCAAGCAATCGCGATGCGAATCCGCCGGTGTCGGTATCGTTTAGCTTCAACATTGTCCCGGCGGAAACTCCTTACGTTCCTTGTTGCTGCATTTGGAATTCACCTCGCGCTGGCGCGCCTGGGCATTGCAGCGCCATTGGCATACGTGGCCAACGCGGATTCCGGCACTGTTGCCGTCATCGACACAGTGACGAACGTCGTCATGAGCACGCTCACGCTCCCCACCAACAGTTTTCCCCAAGGCGTCGCGGTAGAGCCCGACGGGCGTTTCATCTACGTCGCTGCATCAGGTTCCCAGATCGATGGCGTCGTCATCGTCATCGATACTGCGAAGGCGATCGCCGGCGCACCAAACGCGCTCGTCGCGAGTATCCAAGTCGGGAAGGGCCCGCAAAGCATCGCCGTCGGTCACGATGGCGCTCTGGCCTACGTTACCAACAGTGTTTCCGACACCCTGTCAGTCATTGACACGGCTACCAACACCGTTGCCGCAACCGTGCGGGTCGGCGTCCGCCCATTCGGAATCGCCCTGACGCCCGACGACGCATTCGGATACCTCACCATTCAGGGCTCCGAAAGCGTCCAGATTGTCAACGCCGCAAACGACAAGGTCATTCCGACGAGCATTCCGATCGGAGCGGAGCCTGAGGGCGTCGCCATCTCCGCAGACGGCCTATTCGCATACACCGCGAGCGCCGGCGCCGTTTCGGTCATCACGGTAAAGCATCGGGCGGTCACGGCAACCATCCCGGTTCCGGGTGGGTTTTCGGCGCGCGCCGTCGCGCTCAGCGCCGACGGCAAGGTGGCCTACGTGACGGTTTCGAGTGACGGCCCAGACCTCGCCGGCTCAGTGGAAGTCATCGATACAACCCGGCGCATCCTCAAAACGCTCATCCCGGTCGGGAGCGACCCCGAAGGCATCGCGCTGACTGCCGATGGGGCGCGCGCCTACGTAACGAACCAGCGCTCCAATAGCGTATCTGTCATTGACACGGGCACGAATGCAGTTGTCACGACCATCCCGGTTGGGCTCAACCCGGTGGCCGTCGCCGTCGCACCCGCCGGCTCGGGGTGCACCGGAGATTGCGACGGCAACGGCCGCGTCACCATCAACGAGTTGCTCACCATGGTGAACATCGCGCTAGGCAACGCGGACGTCGGCACCTGTCTCCCCGGCGATGCCAACCACGATGGCACGATCGACGTCTCGGAGATTCTCGCCGCCATTGACAACGCATTGACTGGCTGCCCCGCGGCGTAAAGAAGGTTCGTCGCCTCAACTCGCCCGCACCAGTTGCACCACACCGAGCAGGACGCTCACCACGAGGACGCTGACGACGAGATCCTCCGGCGAATGCGCCGTAATCATGGGATCGAGCCGCTGGATCAGCCACAATCCCAAGATCCGGCTCAAGGCACCGATGCTGACCGCAGCGGGAAGGCCCACGTCGAGTTGGAGGAGCCGAACGACTATGAGCGCTGCGAGGATTCCCTCACCGGCAAGGGTAATCCATTCCTGGACCGGCAACATATTGCCTGCACCGCGACAGTGGCCGAATCATGGAGCAGGCCACGTGCCAGCTTTTTGGAGACGGGTTGAGGGTCACGGATGACTGTTCGACTGTACCATTGGCATTACAGTCAGACCCTAAACTGGCAACCACCTGACAGTGCCGACTGTGTCAGCGGATCACCGATAAGTAAATCGAGAGGATGGCCACCAGCGCGAAGCCCACCCGGAAGGCCCACTTGATCAATAGCTCGCGGGTTTCGGGATCAAGAAACCGCATTGCCGAGGACGCCAAAGCAAACTTTGTGCATATTCTCGTTGGCGTGAAGAGGTGCGGGCGGCCGCTTGGCGACCGTCCATGGCCGGTGACAGTGCTGGCTGCCGGTAAAGTCGTCGGGGCGGGCAGCGGCAGGCCATGCGCGCTGCTGTCCGATTGGGTGCTGGCCTCGAATCAGGCAGCACCTCCGATTGCTGCCGCGCATGCCATCGCATCGCGGCGGTGATTCGCACGCCTTGGTCCTGGGGCGTTGACGTCGAGCGGTTCGAGCTGGTGCCGCGTAGCTCCAGAGGAAGATACCACCAGCAGCACCGCTACGGACCGGGAGATGGTGTGGGCGTTGGACACGCCGCAGGCGAAGCGCTCACAAGATATCCGGAAACATTGACCGTTGTGGTGATGGCGCCGGTGGTCGGTCCACGCGAACAAGCGATCGTCACCATACTACTTGGATCGGCATATATGGTAGTGAGTTGCCCCCCACTCAACTCGTCCATGCCCGCGCCGGGACTCCGCGCAACGGTGGTGGCAAAGCCCTGATGGGTCACATCATGACAGCCGCCGATCGTTTCGACCGAACACAGCACCTTCTCACCGGCGGGGACATCCACCAGCGTCGAAACGTACTGAATCACCAATTCCTCTCCGTCAGGCACCGTGAAAGACGCGCTGTCCGTCGCGTCACCATCGCCAAAGTTGACCTGAACCTGCGTCTGAAACGGGTTCCGAGCCGCATTGTCTATATCGCTCATCAACACAGGAGTGCCTGCTGGATTCCCGATGTTCACGCTGGAGTTGGGCGCCAGACTGAGCGTCCCCTTGACGTTCACGGGCGTCGGATTGATAGTCACCCCTCCACTGACGGACACGCTGCCCTGAATGGGAACCGGTTGGGACGAACTGTTCGTCACAATCACCTGTTTGGGCGGAAGGGTCCGAGCCGCAATACCTCTCGGGAGTGACAGTGTAGCCACCGCTGTCAGAACGGTGAGGAACCCACTAATGCAACGCGCGTAGCCTATGAGCCGGTTCATCCGTAGCCCCCCTTTCATGGAGGCCACCTGCAAGTGGCACGAGGGAGTCTGAGGCAAGAATCGCGCCGCCCCGGCGTCGGTGAATCGCTCACCTCTACGTGCGCATCACCGCCGCGATGCGATGACACGCGCTGAAGCAGGCGGACAGCGGAGCATCGGGCTTTCCGCCCCTCCACGCTGCGGTCGGAAATACGCACCAAGTTTGCTTTGCCGTGTCAAGGTTACGGCAATCGGTACCAGACCTACGACTTGCTTCATCTGCCTTAAGACTTCCTCGTGAATCCCCGGCGCTTTTGGTTCCGGTGACCCAGCGATGTTGAGCACGCGGATCGCGTGGCCTCCAGCCACCTACGGAACGCGGCACACGCGGTATCCGGGTCACGCTCGACGACGTATAGCGAGGCGTTGCGGTTGGTGTCCCAGGCCGCAGCGTGGCCGTGCGCGGTGCCCGCGGCGGCAGCGTAGGGTCGGCACCGGGGCGGGATAGTGGTACCCGAGGTCCGGTGGAGGACTGTCCAGCGTGCAGGTCAGCGGGCGCCACGACAGACGACCGCATGTTCCGGGCATCGTGCATCAGCCGGGACAGTCCAGCGTACCGGGAAGCGTCCACAGCCCGGGGGCACGTGCCGGGCACGTTTGCAATCGGCCCCAAAGACCCGTAGTCGTCCGCAGAACTGGCCCTGGAAAGCAGGGATGCTGCCATGGCCCGCATACCTGCGCGTTCAGGTGTCCGCATCGATGACCTCAAGCGACCTGTCTCTGAACGGATGAACGTCCGCGTGCCGATCTGCCTTGCCGATGCCATCGCTCGCCTCGCCAAAGAACTAGGCGATCGAAAACGGAGGTGACCGTTGCGCCGCTCAACTCAGGGCTGGACGAGGCGACGTCGAAGCGCGGCGGGCGACGTTAGACCAAGTAGCATAGCTGGCTGTTGACCGTGTTTACTGGGCAAGGGTCTCGCACGTCAGAGGTGGTGGGAGAGGGCAAGACGGGAACGCCGTTGGCAGGCACCGTTGCCCTGCTTCACGATGTGATACGCGTCGCTTGCGTGAGCAGCGGGTGGTCAACCGTTGAGTCTACAGGGCTGCAATCCGCAGCTTGCGGAGCGCCCGTGTTGTGATGCGCCGCTCCGGAGTTCGCAATCGACGTGCGACCGTCGCAGCCACCAATTCACCAAGGCCGAACTGCTTCCGCAGGACGCACACCTCTTGCGGCCGGAGTTGTCGCAAGGCCTCTTCTATTCTTCGTTCGACGCCGTCCGTCCTTCGCGATGCAGGGTACCGGGAGCGCGTTCGTTGAACTCGATCATGGGATACCACCTTCATGACCTTTGCATATCCCGATTCCACTGGTTTTGTCAGTCAGGAATTTCCCCAAAAAAACGGGCCGCGCGGTGTAGTCATGCAGGCACGACCGCTTGCCTCGCAAATGGATCAGCCGAGTGCAATGGACGCTCACGGCAGACTAGGAACGGCGGCAGGCACTCTTCTTGCCTACCCTGCTAGGCCATGTCGATGAACAAGTCTGCGGCGAGATACGCGGGAAGAATGGCCAAGGAAGCACGGGGGCGTATGGCGCACGCGAGAATACCGTTTCGAGCAGAAGCATACCGGGTCGCTGCGGCGACCGTGTTCACGCTGGTGGCAACGGGAATTGCGGTGCCGTTCTCGACGGCAACGGCGCAGCTCACGAGTGAGAGCGGCCCCTCGATGTCAAATCCAACGCCAACTCCAACGCCAGGCCCCTCTGGCATTCGCTCTGTGGCTCCGAGGTCGAGCGCGATCGAGCGTGCCCTAGCACGATTGGGTGAGGGGATCAGAATCGGTGGGGCACTGAAAGCACCTAAGACGCCGAAACCGGGCAAAAGCCCGAAGCCCACCAAAACCCCCAAACCAAACGCCCAGCCCACCAAAACCCCCAAACCGCCCAAGACGCCGAAGCTGGGCAAAAGCCCAAAGCCCACCAAAACCCTGAAACCAAGCGCCAAGCCCACCAAAACCCCGAAACCACCCAAGACGCCGAAACCGGGCAAAAGCCCGAAGCCCACCAAAACCCCGAAACCAAACGTAAAGCCCACCAAGACCCCTAAACCGCCCAAGACGCCGAAACTGGGCAACAGTCCAAAGCCCACCAAGACCCCGCAAGCTAGCCTGACAAGACGCCACGGCCAAACCCTCCCCGCGTATGCGGCGAGCGAAAGCCAGGCTTGTTCCGATCCTCACCCGGCCGCCGCATGAAGGAGTTGCTAGCGGGAGCAGAGAAGCGCTGGACGTACGTTCCATTCGTTGGCCATTAGGCAAAGTGAGGCGGGAGGCCGACGCGCAACAGAGTGGAAGCAGGAATGACCGCGCGGTCCCTCTGCGGGATGGTTGTGATTGCGCTGAGCCTGCGGAGCCCCGCGGGCGTCCAAGGTGCGACCATCTATGTTCGCCAGAGCGGCAACGACGCTGCCACCGGGACCACGCCCGCAACTGCCCTGCGGACCATCGGTCGTGCGGCTGGTGTCGCCCAACCTAGTGAGCGCGTCGTGGTCGGCCCCGGAACATATGCCGAAGGCAACATCGGGCCGGCTGCGTTCGGCCGCGTGAGTTTCATTGCTGATCGGCGGGGGATGGAAACGGGTGATCCGGCGGGCGACGTCTTGGTTGATGGCCGTGGGTTCGCGGCCGGGTTCGTGCTCAATCACAACATCGCAGTCACCGTGGACGGATTTGTGATCTCGGGCGCCCCGATCGGCGTCTACGTGAAGAGCCACTCCGCGCAGGCGATGATTAGCAACTGCGTGATCGAAAATGGGACTGAGGCGGCCGCTGTCTACATTCAGGACTCTGAAAATGCGACCGTATTCAATTGCTTGATATACGATAATGCGCAATCGGGGATTTTGATCACGGGCAATACCAGCGGGTCAGCCGGGGCGCGGCTGATGAACAACACTGTCTGCGCCAACGGTGACCGAGGCATCTTCTTTGCGGGAACCACGATCGGATCGCCTGCAGGGGTAGTGATCAACAACATCATTCAGGGCAACGCGGTTACCGGTGTCGAAGTGAATCCGATATCGCGTCAGGGATACGTGAGTGCCGGCAACGTTTCTGCCGACCGTTATGCCTCGGGCACACCGGTCGACGTCACCGACGTGAGTGGGAATGCGTTGTTTGTGAACTCGGCCGGACAGCCCCTGAGCGGCGCGGCCGGCTATACGGAGGACGATTTCCACCTGAGTCAAGCCCGGGCCGGTCAGCCGGTGACGAGCCCGGCCGTCGACGCGGGATCGGATCTCGCACGACGACTGGGGTTGGAGCATGCGAGCACCAGAAGCGATGGGCGCGCCGATGGCGGCTTGGTGGATGCGGGATACCATTACGGGAACTTCGACCGGCCGCCGGCACCTGCACGGCTGCGCTTGCGCGACGCGCCGCTGTACGTCAGCACCAGCGGCTCTGATCTGAACGATGGAAGAACGCCGGCCACCGCGTTGCAGAGCCCGGCTCGAGCTCTGCAATTGGCCGTGCCCGGCAACCGCGTCATGCTGCTGGGCGGCGTCTTTCACCTCGATCCGACGGCCGGGGACCTTTCCGTGCCCACGTCGGGAAGGCCCGGTCGCGATATCAGTATCGAAGCAATGGCCGGGGCACAAATCGACGCCAAGGGCCTTGAGCGCGGATTGTTGATTGTGGGCAAGAGCCATATCACCGTCAGCGGATTGGACGTGACGAACGCCGTCGATTCGGGCATCGAAATTCGCCTCGGCGCGAGCGACATCACCTTGGAGGGCTGTCATCTCCATGGCAACGGAAATCACGGCCTGTTTGTGAGCGGCGCGTCCGCAATCACTGTCCAATCAAGCTTGATTGATCACAACCAAGGCACCGGCATGGAGGTGGAGGCGGCACAAGTCGATGTCGGTCGCACGTCGATGGTGGCGAACGCAGTTGACGGCCTTTGGGCGCTCAATCACTCGACGGTGACCCTCTTGAGCAGCCGCGTTGCGGACAACGTGACCAATGGCGTCCTTGCGTGGCAGAGCGTCGTAGCGATCACCGGCGGAACGATCACGGGAAGCAAGGACGGCGGCGCGCGCTTCACGCAGGGATCGACCGGCACATTGTCAGGCGTCAACGTGTCCGGCAATACGGATGTCGGCGTACAAGGAATATCCAGCACGGTGAGCGTCTCCGGGGGCACCGTCGAAGGTAATACGCGCGTTGGCATCGAATCCATCGTGGACAGGGGGAAGGGCGGACCGACTCAGTTGGCAGTGACTGGGACTCGGGTATGCGGCAATCAAGGGCCGGGAATCAACGCACAGGATGCGACCGCCGTGGTGCTGTCGGACGTTACCTTGTGTGCGAACAGTGCGGAGGGCCTGCGGCAAGTTGGGGGTACGGCGCAGATCCTGCGCGCGACCGTGCAGCAAAACCGAACAAAGGGGATCTCCCTGAACGCCGCGACACAGCTCAGTGTTCAGAACGCAACGATCGACCGCAACGGAGACAATGGTCTCCAGGTGGCCGGCACTCCGGAGGCAGTGATCAGCGGCTCGGTGATGGTTTCCAACGGTGGAGACGGAATCACGATACTCGATTCACCGTCCGTGCAGATCGTCAACAATCTCGTGTATGGCAACATGGCTACTGGGATCTTCTTGTCAGGGGACGTCAGCGGATCTCCCGATGCGCAGGTGCTGAACAATACACTATTTGCCAATGCCCGTGGTCTCGTGATCGGCGAGAGCAACGCCAAGCCGCCGTCCCAGGGCGCGCTGGCTCTGCGCAACATTTTGCAGGGGAACGCGATCGTCGGGGTGCAGGTGAATCAGCTGTCCCTTCCGGCGTACAGCGGCGACTACAACCTCAGTGTTGATCAGTACTTCATCCTTACGCCGGTTGGCTTCCACGACATCCTTGCCGACCCGATGTTCGTTGATCCGGCGCACGGCGATTTTCATCTCATGCAACGCGTGGCCGGGCAACGAGCGACGAGCCCCGCCGTTGATGCCGGTGGCATTGACGTCAGTACTGCAGGGCTGACGGGGCTGACCACCCGTACCGATGGCCGTCCGGATACCGGAATCGTCGACCTCGGCTACCACTACAAAGAATGATGGAGGGGGACGCAATCACGTTTACGCCTCGCCTCTGTCATCAAGGAGATGGTCCTGAGCGTCCGGGTCGTTATCTCGGTGACGCGATGCCCGGCGCCGCCGGAGACGGTGTTCATCGATAGTGGGTATTTGACGGCGTTCACTCCCCGAGCAGCTTTTCGGGCTTGAAGGTATAGATGAACCCGGCGCTGAGGCCGATTTTCTCGCTGCCTGTGAGCAGGCCGCGGCTGGCGCCGACGTAGACGCGGCCCGGCCCGCGCTCCATCTGCAACCCGAAGCGGACCGCCGCGCGGTCGTTGTTGTAATGCGTATTGCCCTGTCCGGCCGCCTCGCCGAGCAGTCGCAGGGTCACCCCGGCGTTGTTCGGCCTGCCGAGCGGCTGTGACACCACACCCAGCGCATACTCGACCATGTCGTCCTGCCCACCTGGCTTGAACGAGTTGCCGATGGTGGGACCGGAATTACCGAGCAGCAGCAGCCCTATGTTCAGGTGCGCCTCGACCAGCCCGAGATGCTTCGAGAGTAAAGCGTCGGCCCAGAAGTCGGTGTCGTCGGTGCCGAGCAGCGCGCCGCGGTTGGCGTTCGGCAGCTTGGTGCCGAAGCGCAAGCCCAAGGCCGGCAGCAGCCCCTTGGGCTCGCGCAGCAGTCGCACCTTGGTGGAGATGCGCATATCGCCGGAGCCGAACTGCCAGTTGGTCTTGCCGTTGGTTGCCGTCTCGTTCAAGTAGATCGTTTCGTAGGTCGCGTCGATCTCCGCCCAGCTTCCCGCCGCGATGCGAAAGCCGAACTGCGGCACCTCCACCAACGTCACCGAGCGCAGCGTGTTCGGCGGCGTGAACGCCGGGAAACGCATGTCTTTGAAGTAGGCGACGCCGAGGGTCGCCTCCGCCACGCCGCGCGGCAGCG
>Ga0209415_10003690_pt1 | contig 28454 bp, 29 predicted proteins | sample PeaSoiSIISIP2007_FD_187696 | JGI IMG/M metagenome (GOLD analysis project Ga0209415, IMG submission 187696) | Peat soil microbial communities from Weissenstadt, Germany - SII-SIP-2007 (SPAdes) (version 2) | ecosystem: Environmental > Terrestrial > Soil > Wetlands > Peat | place: Germany... | reverse complement strand
CGGCGATGTCGACGAAGACGACGCCGTAATCGCCGCGTTCGCAAGTCTTCCCGATGTCTTTCTGATTCTCGCTCCCCGCAAGCCGGAGCGATTCGACATGGTCGCCGAAAAACTCGAGCGCGCCCGGACCCCCTTCGTCCGCCGCGGCCGCGGATTCACAACGGACTCACCCCGCGTGCTGCTGCTCGATTCGATCGGCGAACTTGCCGCTCTCTTCTCGCGCGCAGACGTCGTCTTTATGGGCGGGACTCTCGCCCATCGCGGCGGTCACAACATTCTGGAACCGGCGTATTTCGGGAAGCCCATCATCGTTGGCCCGCACATGGAAAATTTCACCGCTATCGCGGATGAATTTCAACAAACCGGCGCGCTCCTGCGAATCGAGGACGCGCTGTCCCTGGCTCCCGCCGTCCGACAGTTACTGAGCGATTCCGCCGGTCTCGGGGAAAAAGCGCGCGACCTGGCCATGTCCCGCCGCGGCGTCACGGAACGGATCGCCGCAGAAATCTGGCGCGCTTACGACGATGGCGTTCCCGATCCGCCGCGCACGCTGCTCGCGCGCGTCACGTTTACGCCCCTTTCGTGGATTTGGCGAGCGGGCAACCGCGTCCGCGCAACCAACTCGAAGACGCTTCAAACGCCGGTGATCAGCATCGGCGGACTCGCCATGGGAGGGACCGGCAAGTCCCCCATGGTCGCCCACCTGGCCGCGCGGCTTCGCGAAAAAGGACATAATCCGGCCATTCTCACGCGAGGCTACCGGCGCGAATCCTCCGACCCAGTCGTCATCGTCCCGCGCGGGGGCAACGCTTCTCGCGCTCAAACCGGCGACGAGGCGCAGATGTTCATTCGCGACGCTCAAGCCCACGTCGGCATCGGCGCCGACCGTTTCGCCGTCGGCCAGCGCATGGAACGCGAGCTCGCCCCCGACGTGTTCCTGCTCGACGACGGCTTCCAGCACACCCGGCTCGCGCGCCGGCGCGACATTGTCCTGATCGACGCGCAAGATCCGCTCGCCGGCGGCGTTTTCCCCCTCGGCCGGTTGCGCGAGCCTCTGTCCGCCCTCGCCCGAGCCACCGAGATCGTCATCACCCGGGTCCAACCCGGCCAAAATACCTCCGGCCTCGAACGCCTGCTCGCGCGGTACAATGCCCAAGCGCCCGTGTTTCGCTCGCGCGTGGTTCCGCGGCACTGGGTGGATTTCGAAACGGGGAAAATTTCAACGGCTGGATTCAAGCGCGTGGCGGCGTTTTGCGGTCTCGGTTCGCCACGCTCCTTCTGGCGGACGCTGTATGATCTGGAGTTTGAGTTAGTGTTTCACCGCGCCTATCGCGATCATCATCGCTATACATCTGCGGACCTTCAATGGCTCGCCGCACAGGCAACCGCCGCGGGCGCGGATGCCATGGTCACCACCGGCAAGGACGCAGTCAATCTCCCCGAAGACGCCGCCCGGCTGCTCGCGCCGCTTCGCCTGTATTGGCTGGAGATCGCCATCGAGATCGAACGGGAAGAAGAGTTGCTCCGCCGCATCGTATGAGGACCGCAATCTTCGGCGGTACCTTTGACCCCATTCACAGCGCGCATCTGGTGGTGGCGCGCGAAGCCGCGGAAATATTTAAGCTCGATCGCGTTCTATTCATTCCGGCGGCGAATCCGCCTCTCAAAGAAGCCGGCGCGAGCTTCGAAGACCGCTACCGGATGGTGGAGCTCGCCTGCGCCGCCGACCCCCGCTTCATTCCCTCGCGCCTCGAAGCCGGAGCTGAAAAAAGCTATTCGATCCACACCATCGAGCGTGTCATTGCCTCCACGCCGGGCGAGGTTTTCTTCATCATCGGCTCGGATGCCTTTGCCGAGATTCGAAGCTGGCATCGCTGGCGGGACGTGATCGCATCGGTCGATTTTATTGTCGTCGCGCGCCCCGGCCGCGATTACATATGTCCCCCCAAAGCGCGCGTTCATCGCCTGGAAACCGTGGCCCTTCCCGTCTCTTCCTCCGAAATCCGTCATGCCCTCGCGCGCGGCGAGACCCCCGCCGATCTTCCGCCAGCCGTCGTGAATTACATCCGCGAACACCGTCTATACGGCGCGGCCTGACAGTCTTTTACATTTCCGCCTGTTATAATTTATGAAGTTCGCCGACGTCTGTTTTTGCAGGTCATCATGAGAAGGACCTTCTTTTTCGTATCTACTTTCCTGGCCGCGCTTGCCTGCGCGCAGGCCGCGCCCGACTTCAGCGGCGAGTGGAAGATGAACGTCGCCCAGAGCGATTTCGGACAAATTCCCGCACCCGAAATTCTCACCCGCACCGTCAAACATCATGAGCCGACGCTCGAATATAAGAGCTATCAAAAGGGCGTCCAGGGCGAAGTGACCACGGAAATAAAATACACGACGGACGGCAAACCGTGCGTCAATAAAGTTCAGGGCGGCGACGCCAAAGGGACCGCGAAATGGCAGGGAAATAATCTGGTGATCGAAAGCGCGCGCGAGTTTCAGGGCATGGAAATCACAAACCGCGATGTATGGACCCTCTCCACCGACGGGAAGACCCTGACCATCGCCAGCCACGTCACCATCCCGGGCCAAGGCGAATTTAATGTGAATCTGGTTTTTGACAAGCAGTAAGAAAAGTAAAGAAGCAACAAGGAGAGACTTCGAATGAGGACCGCATTGAAAGCCGTGTTCGCGATCACCGCCTTCGCCACCCTGGCGCTGGCGGCGGACAAACCGAATTTTTCCGGTGACTGGACGCTGGATGCCGATAAAAGCAACTTCGGCCCCATGCCCGCGCCTGAAAAGATGACCCGCAAAGTGGATCATTCCGACCCCGCTTTGAAGGTAACCACCGCCATCACCGGTGGAGCGCAAGGCGACCAGACCGCCACGATGACTTACTCGACGGATGGCAAGGAAACCACCAACGACATGATGGGGGCCCCCGTGAAAACTACCGCCACCTGGGAAGGCAGCGCGCTGGTGATCAAAGCGGCCGCGAACTTCGGCGGCGCCGACGTCTCCCTTACCGATAAGTGGACCCTTTCGGACGATGGCAAAACCCTCACCGACGTTCTGCACATCGTCGCGCCGCAGGGCGAATTCGACGTCACCTACGTGATGGCGAAAAAATAAATATGCGGGCTTTCGCGGTTCTGCTGCTGGCGCTGGGAGCGCTGAACGCCCAAAACCCCATCTCGCCCGGCACCTATAAGGGCACCTGGACCGGTTCGCAATCCGGCGGCGATTTTCACCTGACCCTCAAGTCTGATGGCAACGGTGTACTCGCCGCCGAGGTTGGCTTCACGCTGGAAGGTCAGGAGATCCCCGGCAAGATCACCTCGATCAAAGTCGACGGCGCGTCCATCACGATCGCCTACGAATTCGATCTCCAGGGCAACAAACTGCAAAGCGTGACCGAGGGGAAACTCAAAGGCAAGTCTCTCGAAGGGACTTACAAAACCACGGCCGGCGACACGCCCGTCGACGAGGGCACGTGGAAAACCACCGCGCAATAGTCGGCTACTTCTTCTCCACCATCTGCCGGACCCGATCCAGTTCCCGCCGAAGCTTGCGCTCCCGCATCGCCAGCATCACGACGTAGATCACCACGATCAGCCACGCGGCCAAAAACCCGTAAAACATATAGAGGAAGTTACGGTTATCCATCCAATCTCCTAATACGCGTGCGCCGCACGGCGCAGCGAATCGATTTCCCGCGAGACGTTCTCCTGGCGCATCCGCACCATCACCAGGATGGTAGCCAGGCACAGCATCGCCAGCAGATTCCAGTACGCCGTCTCCTGCCATCCCGGAGGCATCCCGCCCCCGCCGCGAATGGTCAGTACCGGACCCGGATGCAGTGTCCTGTACCACTCAATCGACTTGTACACGATCACCGCGTCGATTCCGCCGAAAATGCACACCACCGCCGACAATCGCGCTCTCTGCGTCGGCTCCTCGATCGCGCGGCGCAGCATCAGGTAGCCCGCGAAAATCAGCCAGCAGATCAGCATCGACGTCAGCCGGGCTTCCCAAGCCCACCACACGCCCCAGATGATCCGCGCCCAGATGCTGCCCGTCACCAGCACGATGGCCGCGAACATCAGCGAGACTTCATTGATCGCCGCCGCAATCGAGTCGTATTTCAAATTCCCGCTCATCAAATACACCACGCTGAAAATCGTGGCGACGATGAATCCGCTCAGCCCCAGGATTCCCGCCGGAAAATGAAACTCGAAGATCCGCCAGATCGCGCCCTGATTTTTCTCTTCGCCGAGCACGAAAAAGATGATGTACAGATTCCTCGCCAGCAGCACGGCCGCAATCGCAGCCAGCGCGTACAGGATTTTATCTCGCATATCGTTTCACCCCGTGAGAACAGTATCGATCACCGCGATCGCCACCGCGGTGAAAATCACGTCGAATGCCACCATCAGCCGCACCCAGATCATATTGTCCGGCCCCAGCGGCGTGCCTGAAAAAAAATCCGTGGTCAGCGTCATCGCCGACATCAGCGCGGGAATCATCAGCGGATACACCAGCGTCGGGAGCATCAGCTCGCGCAGCCGCAGGTTCACGGTCAGCGCGCTGAACACCGTACCGATCATGGTCAGTGCCCAGGTCCCCAGCAGCATCACCATCACCAGCGGCCAGAACAATCCCGTCCAGTGCAGGTTGTAAAACAGCGCGAACACCGGCAGCGAAACCGCCTCCACCGCCAGCAGCAGCGCATAATTCGCCAGCGATTTTCCCAGGAACAGCGCCGAAGCCGGCGTCGGCGACGCCAGCAAGCCGTCCAGGCAATCGTTTTGCGTTTCCCGCGCGAAGCTACGGTTCAACACCAGCGCGCCCGCGAAGGAAAACACCACCCATAGCAAGCCGCCCGAAAATTCCTGCAACTGATCCGACGATGGATCGAACGCGAAGCTGAACAGCACCAGGATCACGATTGAAAACGAGATCGACGCGTTCAGCGCTTCCTTGGTCCGCATCTCCGACCGCAGATCTTTCGCCGCGATGGTCTGGATCTGGCGCAGATACTCCGCCACAGAACCGCCGAACGTACTTGCGGGAATCGAGGCTGCCGGTTCCACGGCCTGCGCGCTCATGCGTCCTCGTAGGTTCGATACAGGAACCCGGTATCGTCCAGCATCTGCTGCGTCCGCTCTCCCGTGTACGCCATTTCGCCGTGCCGGATCATGGCCACGTGAGTCGCCAGCATCAGCGCTTCCTTCAACTGGTGCGTGGACATGATGATGGTGCGTCCGCGTTTGTGCGCGTCGTCAAGCAGGCTTTGCAGCACCGCGATGGCCCGATCGTCGAGCGCGGTGAACGGTTCATCGAACAGCAGCACGTCGGGATCGTGGATAAACGCCCGAGCCACCGCCAAGCGCTGCCGCATCCCGCGCGAAAATTCGCGCACCAGCCCGTCGCGTACCCGTTCCAGTCCCGTCCGCTCCAGCCATGCGAGCGCCATTTTCTTCGGCTCGGAAACTCCGTACAGCTTCGCGAAAATCACCAGATTTTCGGTCGCCGATAACTCGTCGTAGAGAGAAAGCCCGTGCCCCAGCACGCCGACGCGCCGCCGCGTCGAGTCTTCCCGCACGTCTTCGCCGAAAATCCGCACCTGTCCCTGCGAGGCCTTCGACAGTCCCGCGATGATCCGCAGCAGCGTCGTCTTCCCCGCGCCATTACGCCCCAGCAGCGCCACCGTCGACCCTTCGCTTACGGTGAATCCGATATCGCGCAACGCCGGAAAATCGCCGTAATACTTGAAAACGCCCTCAATCGCGACCGCGGTCATGCCGGTCCTCTCCGGTACAGCATCACTCCACCCAGCGCGAGCATTCCCAGCGTCAACCCCAGTACCCAGTAAAGTCGCGTGTACACGCGGGCCGGAGCCTGTTCGATTTTCGGCTGCCCCAGGTCTTCTTCCTGTGTGTTGCTCTCGGTTTCCCGCAGCGACCCGGTGCCGTTGATCTTCACGTCCGCAGTCGGCGTCCTGAGATTATAAACATGCGCCTGCGTCTGCGGCTCCTGCCCCAGATCGTCGATGCCGTCCCCGGTCAGCGTTACCGATTTCGGCGTCACCAACCGTAGCGGAGCCGCCGGGTCCGGATTCTTCGCGGTAAACGCATCGCCCGCAGGCAATGAGTACGCGATATCGAAGCGTGTCTCGCCCGGCTTCACCGGATAATCGACCTTGTAGAGATTCGCCTGCTTGGTCTTCGCCGCCTCGCGCGAAATCGGCATGCCGCCTGGCGAGTTGATGGTCACCTTGATCGGCTCCGACGCGCCCTTGGGTACGTAAAACTCCGCCGACCCCTTCACCGGATCGGAATACGTCAACTGCGTCTGGTTGTCGTACAGAAACGTTTCGCTGATCTGGAGCGCATCCGCTCCCGGTTCGAGTAGAATCATGTGCTGCGCGATTTTGCCCGCGTCAGGTTTGTTGGTCGAATCGAAGACTTTGACCGAAACTCCGGTGGTGGGAGTGCCGGGCGGCAGGGGCTGAGTGTAAACCACCCCGCCGAACACCGCCTGCAACAGGACCGGACCCGGCGGATACTCTTTATCGATCTTGAACTTTCCCTCCGCGTCCGATTTGACGGTCGCGATGGTCTGCATTCCGCCTTGCCCCGGCTGCACCAGCGTAATCAGGACGGAAGGCTGCGGCTTTCCAGTCGTCCCATTCACGACTACGCCGTCGACCGCTCCGAACATCGGCAGCGCCAGCATCGCGAGCAGCCCGGCCTTCATGCCATCGCCTTTCCGCACTCCCCGCAGAATTTCATTGGCTTGGGAAAGCTCGCGCCGCAGTGCGGGCAAATCACGCCGGGAGCCGCTTTCGGCGCGGGAGCAGCCTTCGCCACCGGAACGCCTCCCGCTGACGTGATCTTGTCGATCTCTTCGAGCACTACCGCCAGCTCTTTTTGCAAGGTCAACTTGGTGTGCTGGTAATCCGCGTCCGAAAGTTTCCCGACTCGATACTCGAATTGAAGGTCGCGCAGATTCTCATAGATGGCGGCTTTACGCTCCTCCAGATGCTGCGTGGGAGAAACCGGATCCGCGGGAGGAATATCTTTCGCGCGAATAAACAACGTAAAGATCGCCGTGGCGGCGACAACAACGACGGCGACGGCGACGAGCGGCATTCAGTCGAGCTCGTCTTCGTCGTGCCGGCTCAACTCCTGATCAATCTTGCCGAGCGTTGCGGCGTCAATTTCCGGACCCACCGGCGCCGGATGCCGCTGGTACCGCCGGATCACCAGCACCACCATCCCCAGCCCGATCGCCGCAGCCAGAAAAATCCCGCCCACGCCCATCAGCCCCGGCGGCTGTACCAGAATGTCCTTGCCGTTTTCCTGCGCGAACTGATTCAGAATCTGCTGGTCGCTGCTTCCCGCCGTCTGCATGGCGAGAATCTTCACTTTCGCTTGCCGGCAAGTCCCGCAAGGATAAGGGTCCATCCGGCACGCCATGTTCATCTTGCAGCCGCACGGGCAGTTGAGCTTCTCCGCCACGCGATTCACCGCCGGCGTTTCGAGCTCGGTCGCCGTCTGTGCGAACCCGACGGCCGAAAGCAGCCCAGCTAATGCAAATCTATTGATCCACTTTGACATTTTTTCCAGCAAACCCGACAACTTCCGTGCGTGGATAAATCAGACGCGTCCGGCTCGGCGTCAGGCAGATCAGCGTCCCGATCAGGACTACCCAGTATCCGGTCCAGATCCAGCTCACCAGCGGAAATACGTAGGCCTGCAGCACCGCCCGTTGATTATCCGCCGACATCCCCGCGAAATTCAAATACAGATCTTCATTGATCCGCCGCCGGATCGCGACTTCCGAGGTTGGCTGTTTCGAGGCTAGATACAAACGATGCTCCGGCATCAGCGTGCCCAGCTCTTCGCCGTTTTTCGAAACCGACACCGGCAGCGAGATCGACGTATAGTTCTCGTTCTGCGTCTGCACGACGTTTCCGGTTCGCAAGGCGTAATTGCCCAACTGGATGGTGGTCCCCGGAGCGACTTCCACGGTCGTATCCTTATCGAACGCCTTGCCGGTGAAGCCGATGAACATGATCACCACGCCCACGTGCACCAGGTATCCGCCGTAGCGCCGCGTGTTGCGATGGGTAAGCTCAACCATGGCGATCAAGAGATTCGACCCGCTCTTTTGCCGGATCGCGCTCGCGCCTTTTACAAATTCGATCGCCACCGTAGCTAGCACGAAGGTGCACAACATGAACGACATTAGCGCGTAAATGCTCCTCACGCCCGAGAACGCCAAGCCGATTGCCACTGCCACGCCAATGCCCAGCGGAATCATGAACGCCTTCTGCAAGCTCTCAAACGAGCTTTTCCGCCACGCGATCAGCGGCCCGACGCCGGTCAGCAGCAGCAGAAACATCGCAATGGGAATCTCCACGCGATTGAAGAACGGCCCGTCGACGCTGATCTTTTCTCCCGTCACCGCTTCGGAAATGACTGGGAAAAGAGTTCCCCACAGCACGGCGAAACAGCTCGCCAGCAGGATCAGGTTGTTAAACAGGAAACTCGACTCGCGCGACAGCACGCTTTCCAGTTGCGCTTCGCTCTTCAGATAATCCAGCCGCGAAAGGATCAGATACACCGTGGCCGCGATCCCGATGGCCAGGAACGTCACGAAATACGTCCCGATGGAAGATTGCGCGAACGCGTGAACTGAGTTCACTACACCGCTGCGCGTCAGGAATGTTCCAAAGATGCACAGGAAAAACGTGGTGGACACCAGCACGATGTTCCACACCTTCATCATGCCCTTCTTTTCCTGCATCATCACCGAATGCAGAAACGCCGTCGCCGTGATCCATGGCAGCAGCGACGCATTCTCCACCGGATCCCATCCCCAGTACCCGCCCCATCCGAGCACCGCATAAGCCCAGCCCGCGCCCAGCAAAATTCCAGTGGTCTGGAACATCCACGTCACCAGCGTCCAGCGGCGCGTGGTGTGAATCCACGAATCCCCCGGCTGCTTGGTGATCAGCGACGCGATCGCGAACGCGAACGGCACTACGAATCCCACGTAGCCGAGGTACAGCATCGGCGGATGGATCACCATGGTCCAATACTGGAGCAGCGGATTCAGGCCGTTCCCGTCCCGCAGGTCGACAATCAGCCGGCCTTCCTGCCACACGTTGAACGGCTTGGCGACAAACGCGATCAGGATCAGGAAGAACGTCTGCGTCGCCATCAGGATCGCGGTGACGTAGGGCATCATGTCGCGAAACTTGCGGCGGTTCTTCCATACCACTACGCTCGAATACGACGCCAGCAGCCAGCTCCAGAACAGCAGCGACCCTTCCTGCCCGCCCCACCACGACGCAAACTTGTAAATATCCGGCATGGCGTGATTGCTGTGTTCCCACACATACGCCAGCCGGAAATCGCCGTGGATCAGCGAGTAAATCAGAATCCCCGCCGCGGTCGTCAGCAGCGCCCAGATGCAGTACACCGCGCGTTCCGCGCTCAGCACCAGAAACGGCCGGTTCCCCCACTTGCCCGCGAGCGATCCGATGACGGAATAAATGGCGAAACAGAACGCCAGGAGTATTGCAAGCGCGCCGATATTTTCCATGTTTTGTTTTTAGGCTGCGGGTTTTGCGCCAACGCCGGTGGGCTTGGCTTCGTACTTCGACGCGCACTTGGCCTGGATCTTCGATGCCCGGAACACGCCGTCGGAGCCCAGCTTGCCGTCGGCCAACGCCTGCGCGCCGTCTTTGAACGTATCCGGCAGCGGATCGATTCCGCTATAGATCACGGGCAATTTCAGATTGTCCTGCGCCAGCACGAACCGCACTTCGCGCCCTTCGCGCACAATCGAATTCGGCGCGATATCGCCGCCCACGCGAATTTTCTTGTCCGTCGCGTTGCCCATCTGGTGCACTTCCGCGATGGTCTTGTAATACGTCTTCGTCTCGCTGATTCCACCCACCGCCAGCCACGCCAGCGCGCCCACAATGGCTACGATCAGAAGCCCGAACTTCAAATAGTTCTTCATGGATCGCTCCCTATCCTGCTTAGAGTTGGTGCTCTTCATTGATTATAGCTCCCTGTGGCCGCTATCCGATCTTCGTCTGGATTCTGGGTGATCACACCCAGCGAAAAGGCCATCGCCAGGGAATCATGCACCTTAGCTGCCAAGTCGATCAGCAGCTGCCAAGTCGATCAGCCGCTTAGTCGGCGTGACACAGCCGGCATCCGGCTTCCGCATCGCCTTCAAGCGTGTACAACTGGCCTCCCATGGTCCAAGAAACCACGCCCTTCCCTTTCACCCAATGAACCCGATCCCCCGGCCCCGCCGCCTTCGCGACCAGCATCCCGCCGCCCTTATACGCGACCTCTACTGTTCCCATCTTCACCCGGGCCCCCTGGACTTCCCCGCCGATCAGCGGAATCTCCATCCCGGTGCGCGAAATAACCCAGGCCCTGATCGCCGCTGGATCGCTGGATCGAAACGTGTCCGGCCTCCCAAAACTCCAAGCCAGCCCGGCTACGACCACTGCGGCCGCCATCGCCCACACGAATCTGGAACTCGTCGTTTTTTGAGGCGAATTTATCCGCGTCCATAGCTCGCCGGGCGCGGCCACCGGTCTCAAGTTTTGCTCCAAAATCGATTCGATCGAGTTCATCACGTCCTCCGCAAGTGCGCCAAACGCCGTTCTAATAGCTTGTGAGCCCGATTCAGCCGCGACGCGACGGTCCCTTTCGAGCATCCCAGAATCTCCGCAATCTGTTCATACGCAAGCCCTTCGGTATACCGCAACACCACCACGATCCGCATTTCCGGCCGCAGCCGTCCGATCCCGCGCTGGACTTGCTCTTGAACCTCGCTGCGCAGCAGTTCCTCGATCGCGGATTCCTTCGCCGAAGGCAGTGAATCGAAAAGATTCTCGACCAATAGCATCAACCGGCGTCCGCGCCGCCGGTGATCCAGACACTGATTCACCACCAGCCGGTAGAGCCACGTCTCGAATCCCGATTCGCCGCGAAAATGTTCAATATTGTGAAGAAGTTTGAGGAAAACTTCCTGCGCGATGTCGAGCGCCACCGCGCGCTCGCCTGCATAGCGCAGCGCTATCGAATAAACCTTGTCCTGATAGGTTTCGAACAGAGCCCGGAAAGCGTCGCGATCGCCGCGCTGGCAGGCCGCGATGGTTTCCCGGTCATTGCCTTCGAGCACCATTGCCGATTCCAATACGTTAGACGAATCCGCAACGGCGCTTCTTCCGAGTATTTTCCGCAGTCCGCGATAACGTCGCCGCCAGACAGCTCCGTCAACCGTCCTCAAGCAGCCCCGGCAACCGACAGTGGCCGGAGGCTACCAATCCGCCCTGATCCCCAGGGTCCGCGATAACCTCGCCGCCAGACAGCTCCGTCAACCGTCCTCAAGCAGCCCCGGCAACCAACAGTAGCCGGAGGCTACCCTGATCCCCATGGTCCGCGATAACCTCGCCGCCAGACGGCTCTGTCAAGCGTCCTCAAGCAGCCCCGGCGACCAAAAGCAGCCAGAGGCTACTACCAATCCGCCCTGATCCCCAACTGGAGCAACCGCCCTTCGAGCACCGTCGAAGTTGGAGCCAGCGTCGGCGCCGTCGTGATCACTCCGAGCGAGTTCGTCACCGCCGTCGAGTTGATCGCCGTGATGTTCTTGATGTTGAAAACGTTGTTGGCCTCCGCGATAAACTTCACATGCAGCCGCTCTTTTAAAGAGAACAACGTCCGCGTGTACCGCGCATCCACCTGATAAATGTTCGGAGTCCGAACCGTGTCGCGCCCGATGTACAGCGGCCTCTGCGGCGCGCCCGCCGGGTCGCCGTTCAGATTCGTGCTGGTCGTGATGCTCTGCTGATCTCCCGCCTCCAGGTTCGCCAGCAAAGTCAACTGGTTCCCGTTCGCCAGCGCGTTCCCCACCCGATTCTGCAGCTTGAACGTCGGCGCGATCAGGGAGCTCATCGTGAACGCCTGCGGCCGGTTCACAATCGAGTTGCCGTAATCCCGGTTGCGATTGGTCGGATCTTCTATCACCGCGCTCTGGTCGTAGCCATACAGCTCCGGAGCGTCGCTGATCGAATGCGACCAGGTATACGCCGCGCTGATCATATAGCCCGTCGAGAACCGATGCAGGTAATTCACCACCATCGCATTGTAATTTGCGTTCGCTCCGCTGGTTTGGAGCTTGATCCCGTTGAACTGCGGATAGAGGCGTGTATTCGCGTTCACCGCCGTCGAATAAACCGGCCGTCCGTCGGCCAGCGTGCTGATCGGGTTGATCAGATTCATGTCCGTTTCATAGGTCAGCTCGCGCGCCCCCGTGTTGACGTAGCCCAACGTCAGCGCATCGTTTATCGACAGCTGCCGCGTGATCTGCAAACTCGAATTGATCGTGTACGGAGTCCGATAGTTTGGCGACAGCGCCGTGATCGTCGGCGGCGACGGCAGCGTCGCGCCAGGCAGGAAGCTGAACACATTCGGGAAGATCGGTGCGTTGGTCGAGGTCGGCGAGAACGTGTCCGTGAACGCCTTGGTCGATCCGTCGTTCACCAGCGACTGATACCACAGGTTGGTCGACGGCACGTCGAAGAAAATCCCAGAGCTCGCGCGGATCACCGTCTTCGATCCCAGCGAATAAGCCAGGCCCAGTCTCGGCGCCCAATCCTTGCCCGGATTGTGGAAGCTCTGCGTATACGCGAACGGAGCGTTCGCTTCGCCCGGAGGCGCGTGATAGAAGTCATACCGTACGCCGTAGATCAACAGCAGATTCGGCCGGACTTGCCAGCTGTCCTGGACGAAAAAGTCGTAGAAATTTGACTTGTAAGCTTGGCCTGGATTGCCCAGGACTGTCAAGAAGCTCGAATAGCACAACCCCGGATTCGTGATGCCGGAAATGCTGCAGGTCGTGCCGTTCTTTGCCGCCAGGTACGCCGCGATGGTCGGGAAGGTGTACTGGCTGTAGACCGCGCTGGTCTGATTGTCGTTATTCTGCATCCATCCGAACCCGGCCTTGATGGTGTGCGCGCCCTTCACCTTGGTGAAGTTGTCGTTGACGCTGGGAATTTTTTCGGCGAAGCGCGAGCCATCCGAGCCGAGCGGCGTCCCGTTGAACTGCGCGATTCCGCTGATGACGATGTACGGCCCCGGCCCATCGGTGGGGCTCAGCACGTGATGCTCATTGCGATACGGCTCCGACGCGCGCAGCTCGTTCAGGCTGGTGGCGTTGAAGGTGGTCAGAAGCTGGAATCCGCCGACGTGCGCGCGGTCGTGAAAGTTGCTCGACGCGTCCAGCGCATTCAACCCGCCCACATTCGTGTTGAACGGATACTCGTTGCGGAAATAGTTGTAGCGCGCGAAGAACTGGTTCTTTGAGTTGATGTTCCAATCCACACGGATATCCAGGAATTGCACCTGTTCGAGGGAGGACGGCGTCACCAGTTGAGACGACGGAATCCCGATCGCAGCCGCGTTGGCGGGCGTAATCGTGATCGGAGACGGCGTGCCGCGCAGCAGGTGCTCATAGCCGCCGAAAATGAAGACTTTGTTTTTCTTCACCGGCCCGCCCGCATTGGTCGAATAGTCGTGCAGGTCGATGCTGGTGTTGGACTGGTTTGAAGGCAGCAGGATCGTCCGCGCGCCGTCCGGCGGCCGTCCAATGAAGTAAAACTCGCCGTGAAAATCGTTGCTGCCCGAATTGGTGATGGCGTTGTAAATGTCGCCCGTCGTGCGTCCGAACTCCGGCGCGAAACTGTTCGACACCGTCTGCACTTCGCGCACATAGCTGTCGGAAATCGCGAACAGCCGGAGCCCATACTGGTCGCTCTCCGTGTCCGGCCCTCCGTCCAGCTGATACTGCACGCGATTGTCCAGCCCGTTCGTATTCACAACGCGCGGAATGCCCAGCTCCGGATTCGGATGCCCGCTCACGCCCGGCTGGAACAGAACAAAGTTGTACGGATTGCGCGAGGTCAGCGGAAGATTATCCACTTCCGCTTGATCGATCGTGCGTCCGGTCGAAACCCGCGACGGCTCGATCACCGGAGCGCCTCCCGTCACCTCAATGGTAGTGGCCACCGACCCGACTTTGAGCTGTGCGTCGATCACCGCCTCGACGCCCGCGTCCAATACGATGCCGGGCCTGCGCTGCGATTCGAATCCCTCTTTTTTCACCGTCAGAGTATAGATACCCAGCGGAAGATTCGGAATCACGAAGTAGCCTTCGTCATTGGTTTGAACGTCGCGCGTGTAGCCTGTGGCGCCATTCACGACGTTGACCGGCGCGTTCGGAACCGCTGCTCCGGCCGGATCGGTAATGCGTCCACGAATACTGCCGTTAATCGCCTGCGTCTGCGCGCTGGCGGTTTGTAATCCGATTGTGATTAAAATGTACGCGAGAAACTGCTTGCGAATGAAGCGAGTCATATTCTTAAGATCTCCCTAAGCTTGCTCTCTCACCAAGAGCTTGGTTTCCTGAGCCTTTGCCGCCTACTGTATCACATACGCGCGCATGGTGTTGGTCAGTGGCTTGCTTTCCTTAGGATGATTCGCGCGAAACACGCGATTCGCCCGCTTTTCGTCTTTACAAAAATCTACAATTGCCTTAGAATACTCAATGTCTCTAGTAATACTAGTATTAGGCGAGCCTTCTTGAACTTTGGGGAGGACCGAATGACGAATTGTACTTACTGCGGATCGCCCACAGAATTGTATCTTGCCGAAATTCCGATATGCCTGGCTTGCACCGAGGTCAGCATTGACGCCCCTGGGCCACCGAAACCGACCGTCGCGCTACCGCTGTCGTCGAAAGCGCAGACCGCCGCGGTCTAACCAGCAATCGCCGAAAAGCCGTAAGAACTGCAAGCCGTTTGGCATAGGAGAGATGTTTTTCAGAAAACATGTAGCGAAGGTTTCCAAAGAAGCGTCAAAATCAATGGCTGGAATGGTTGTGTGATGCGCTTTATCCCTTTTGCGGGACTAGCGAAGAGAGAGCAATGGACGAGCGGATTCTTACACTTTTGCGCGATGAATTTAATCGCTCCAAAGACTCTCTAAACGTGGCATCCGAGCATTTCGACGCCGTGATCCGCGAAGCTCCCGGCGGCATCCCGTACCCCGACGGCTCGCAACGCATTCGGGATGCCTCGAAGATGCTATCGGATGCCCGTGACAGGTTCCTGGAAGCAACCAGCCGTCTGAACCGGTTTATTGTCGATGGAATCGTCCCCGGAGCTGAGATCGGCCGATCGATAATAGAATGAGACATGAAGAGTCGGTTTCAGATCCTGGCCGTCGGGGCTATTGCAGTCTTTGCGGCTGCATTTTTTCTATCGGCGCAACAATCCCTGCCCAGTCCTGACGCCGCAGCGGCGATGCCGGTCGCTCCCGATCGCGGCGCGGCCGGACTTTCCCGTTTGCTGCGGTCTCTTCAAACCCGCGCCAGCCTTCTGATGTTCACGGCGCACCCGGACGACGAAGATGGCGGCATGCTCGCGTATGAAACTCGCGGCCAGGGCGCCCGTGCCGCGCTGATGACGCTCACCCGCGGCGAAGGTGGACAGAACGTCATGTCGCAGGATCTGTATGACGCGCTCGGCCTTACGCGCACCGAAGAACTGCTGATCGCGGACCGGTACATGGGCGTCGACCAGTATTTTTCCCGCGCCGTGGATTACGGTTTTTCAAAAACGCGCGAGGAGGCGATTCAGAAATGGTCGCATGATCGCGTTCTTTCCGATGCCGTGCGCGTGGTCCGGATGATCCGGCCGCTGGTGGTCACTTCCGTCTTTGTCGGAGCTGCCACCGACGGCCACGGTCATCATCAGGTGGCTGGCGAGCTGGCCCAGGAAGTTTTCAACGCCGCCGGCGATCCCGCGATGTTTCCCGAGCAGATCAAGGAAGGCCTGCGCCCCTGGTCGCCCTTGAAAGTTTACGCCCGCGTCCCGTTTTTCCAGATCACGAAGGAGGGCATGTACGATTACGCCATCGATAAATTCGTGCCCGCGAAGTTTTTCGATTACGTCAACCACACCGAGTCGTCTACACCGCCCAATTCCAGCATTGAAATCCCGGAGGGCTTGCCGGCGCCCGCATCGGGTTTGACGTTTTTGCAGATCGCCCGCGAAGGGCTGGGATTTCAGAAAACCCAGAACGGAGGCGGGGCGATTCCGCAGCCGAGCCCGTATACAAGCCCGTATCATCGTTTTGCTTCACGGGTGCAATCGCCTACGCCTGAGGCCAGTTTCTTCGATGGCATCGATGTAAGCGTGCAAGGCATCGCGTCGCTGGCGACCGCGGAAATTCACATCGGCATCGGGACTCCGTCGAGCGATATCGAGCGCCTGAAGACCGGTCTCGCTGGAGTTGCGAAGGATGCGGCGGATGCGTATCGCCAATATCAGGTGGATCGCCCATCCGCGATCGCGCCGCTCCTCGCTGACGGGTTGAAACAAACGCGGGCCCTCGAAACCATGGTGCAGTCGAGCGCCATCGCCGATCCAGGGAAGAGCGACGTGGTCTTCGAACTGCGCGTTAAAGAAAGCCAGTTCGAAAGAGCGCTGGCGGCTGCGCTGGAAGTTTCGTTTCAAGCCAACGTCGCGCCGGAGGAACCGCCTGCCCCCGGTCGAGGCCGCGGCGCTGCTTCGTCGACCGATGCCGCTTTCGCAGCCGCGCTGCGCGGACGCGGGGGCTCGCCGACGTTTACGGTGGCGATTCCCGGCCAAAAGTTCCTGGTCGAGACCGAGCTGTTTAACGAGAGCCCAGAGACGATCGATACTGCCGCCGGCGATCTGACTGCGACCGACGATAAAAAATGGGAGATCCGCTCCATGAGCGCGGCCGTCACCACGCTTGCGCCCGGAACCGTGCGGAATGGGCGGTTTACGGTGACCGCTCCTCCCGATGCGGGGCTGACTCGGCCTTATTTCACGCGCCCCGATGAAGAGCAGCCGTACTATGATCTCAGCGATCCGCGCTATCGAAACCTTCCCGTCGGCCCGTATCCTTTGATTGCGAGCGTTCGTCTGGCCTATCGCGGCGTCCCCTTCGAAGTTTCCGAAGTGGTTCAAACCAATGAACGAGTCACGGGTTTCGGCGTGCTACAGAATCCGCTGCTGCTGGGTCCGGCGATTTCGGTGTGGGTATCGCCATCCGCCGGCGCCGTTCCGCTGACTTCCAAATCCTTCGCGTTCAAGTGCACGGTTCACAGCAATGTAAAAGGTCCGGCCGAGGGCGTTTTGCGATTGAAATTGCCCAACGGATGGCGCTCGACCCCTGCGCAATCGCCGTTCTCATTCGCGCGCGATGGCGAGGACCAGACCGTGACATTTTCCGTGTCGCCCGACATCGTGAAGGCCGCCGATTACACGATCACCGCCGTCGCCGAGTATCAAGGCCGTTCCTATACCGAGGGTTACCATCTCACCGGATACCCCGGTTTGCGTCCGTATCCTTTCTATCGCCCCGCGACCTATAAGGCCGTGGGAGTAGACGTCAAGACCGCTCCGGGTTTGAGAATCGGCTTCATCCCCGGTACCGGCGACGATGTTCCGAAGGCGCTTGAAAACCTCGGCCAGAATGTTCGAATCATTTCGCCGGCCGACGATTTGTCGGAATACGACGCCATCATCCTGGGAACACGGGCTTACGCGGTTCGCGGCGATCTGAAAGCCGCCAACGGCCGCCTGATGGATTATGTGAAGAACGGCGGCGTGTTGATCGTCCAATATAATTTGCAGGACTTCGATCACGAATACGGGCCGTATCCATTCACGCTGGGATCGAATCCGCAGAAAGTGGTGGATGAAAATGCGCCGGTATCTATTTTGGATCCAGCCAGTCCGGTGTTCGGATGGCCGAACAAGATCGCGCCCGCCGATTTCAAGGGCTGGGTGGAAGAGCGCGGCCACGGGTTCATGCGATCGTGGGATTCGCATTATACGCCGCTGGTGGAAACTCACGATCCGGAACAGGATCCCCAGAAGGGGGGCCTGCTATTGGCGCGCTATGGCAAAGGATTCTATATTTACGATGCGCTGGCCTTGTATCGCCAGCTTCCGTCTGGCGTTCCAGGAGCTTACCGTTTGCTTGCCAATTTGGTGAGCCTCGGCAAGAACCCCGAGTGGAAGTAGAATAAGAATGATGATTCTACGTGCTTCGGCTGCGCTGCTGGTTGCGGTGCTGTGTTTTGCGCAAAACACCTGGCAGACCGGTCCGAGCATTCCCGGCGTTGACATGACCGGTCTTTCGAAGCCGCAGCGCGATCTGGCGTTGTCGATTCTTCGTGCCGAAAGCTGCGCTTGCGGCTGCGATATGAAGACCGCGCAGTGCCGCGTGGAAGATCCCAAGTGCGCGGTGAGCCGCAAGCTGACCGACCTGGTGCTTCGCGAAGCATCGGAGGGAAAAACCGCCAAGGTGATTCTCGCCGATTATCACAAACTGGCGACCGAGCCTCCGCCGCTGCTGAGCGATCCCGTTCGAATCTCTATAGACGGCGATCCGACGCGCGGGCCGGCCAATGCGAAAGTGACCATCATTGAGTTTTCGGATTTTCAGTGCCCGTTTTGCGCCAAAGCCGTCGGGGAAGTGTCGCAGGTGCTGGCAAAGTTTCCTAAAGACGTGAGAGTGGTGTTCAAGCAGTATCCTCTCGACACGCATTCGCAAGCCGCGCTGGCGGCCGAAGCGGCGCTCTCGGCACAGGCGCAGGGGAAATTCTGGGAGATGCACGACAAGCTGTACGCAAACTTCCGCACCATCAATCGAAACCGGATCGTGATGTGGGCCCAGGAGGTCGGCCTCGACCTGGACAAGCTGCGCGCGGATCTGGACAGTCATAAATACGCCGCACGGGTGAATTTAGAGGAGCAGCAGGGCGACAATGCGGGCGTGGAAGGGACTCCCACGTTTTTCATCGATGGCAAGCGACTGAATGCGACGTTTGACGTCGGGACCGTCGTACCGCTGATTCAGGCCGAATTAAAGCGCTAGTGTCCTGAGTCAGAAAATCGCCGCATTACGTGCCAGGGCATAGTGGCGAATCTGCTTTTCATTCGGCTGGTATCAACGCTTTAAAAGCAGATCCCCTCGCTTGCGCTCGGGATGACGGGTGTCGTAAGTATGACTTATCCAACGAACTTCCGACTCAGGACACTAGTAAGGTGTCCAGCGATAACAATAGTGGCTTTGACCGCTCGAAATAAGCCGCGACCGCAGGGAGCGGTTAATCTCGCCCCGTTAGAAGGAACCCAATTGCCTAACGGAATCACCGGGACAGCTTACTAGGAGTTGGTTGAAAAAGGATAGACCGCTCGATTCCGAATTAAAGCGCTAAATCGCGCCGGCGCGGCTTACGGCTTGCGCTCCCATTCGATTCGCGAATTCGGCGATTTTCCCGGCGGGCCATCCCTGATCGAGTCCGTGCAGGAACGCAGCAGCGAATGCGTCGCCGGCTCCAACGGGATCGGCGACTTCGACGGGAAATCCGGGGTGCTCGGCGAATTCGCCGTGCGCGAAAACAATGCAGCCGCGTGCGCCGCGCGTGACGGCGAAGGCTTCGTGATCGAGATCGGTGAGACTGAGCCCAAGGGACGCAAGCTCATGCTCATTTAGCTTGATTGCGTCGGCCTGGCTCATCAGAGCGTCGACGCGCGCGGGCGTCCATGAATCCTTGCGCAGATTGACGTCGTAAAAGCGTTTGGCTTCAATTCCTTCGATGTTCGGGCGGGCAAGCGTGCCGAAGTAAACCCAGTCGGCAGCCAAACCCGGTTCGATTTCAAGAAAATCGTACGCGGCGGGACGATGAATGGTGTACTCAGGCTCGCCCGTGTTGAATTTCACGGTGACCGTTCCGGTCGGATGGTCGACGCGGCGCACGAAATCGGTTGCAAGACCGATCTCCTTCATTTTGGCAAGCGCTTTCGAACCGCGTTCGTCATTCCCAACCGCGCTTATAAACCAGACTTCGTGTCCCAGGCGCTGGGCATTCACGGCGAAATTGAACGGCGCACCGCCGAGGTACTCGCCGGTCTCGAAAACATCCCACAGAATTTCCCCGACGGAAATAATCTTCATTGCCTGCCAAGGATTCGAGCCACTTCGTCTTCGAGCATGAATGAAAAGCGATCGATTCCAGCGCGATTCAGATGCATGCCGTCGCGGAAGAATTCGGGACGCTCCAGAGAGTCGAATGCGTGTTCGTTGGCGAGAATGACATTGGGGCGGGAAGCGAACTCGCGGATGGAGCTCGATTGATGACGCGCCAGGCTATCCGGCCGTGGGATGGGGCCGCGCGGAAGACGGACGAAGATCACTTTGGTGGGCGATTGGCGGTAAAGATCCACAATGCGGCCCAACCACTCGCGCCGGAACGCCGCCAGGCGGCCGGTTTGCGGAGCTGAAGGATGCGCGAGAAAACCGTACACGGTGTTGCGCTGAAGGTCATCGGCGCCGGGCGGGAAGGTCGCAGTGAGAGTCTGCCAATCGATGGCGAGACCTGTCAAATTATTTTCGGGCGCCAGATAATCGTAATCCCAGCTCGCGTAGCCGTGGTTATACAGGTCGACGTCTTCGAAGCGTTTGCGCGGATGCAACAGGAAAGCCTGAACATCGGCTTGATAGACACTTCCCTTCAATAAGCCTCCGCGAAATGCAGTCCATTGAAGGTCACGGCTGTGGAAGGATCTCGCGAATTGAAACACATCCCTGAGTTGGAGGCGGGCGATTACAAAGTGAAGATCGCGGGCCGCATCGTCCGGATTATCGTAGGTATCTTCGTCGTCATAATCGTCCATACCCAAAATGACCGCTCGATAACGCTGTTTCGAAGGATCGAGAGCGCGCAGGGTGTAATACCAGACTCTGGGATCGCTACCGGCAATGCCGGCTTCCCGGAAAATATAGCCGGATTTCCCGGGCCGGTTATCCAAGACTTTGCGCGAATAACTAAACCGCGAATTCCCGATTGTGACAACCAGGCGATCGCCAAGACTCGCCTGCGCCGCGAATTCCCGGCGCAGGATCAGCTCATACAAGCCGGTGGAAGAGTTCGGATCGAGCATGGGCGGGTAGAGGACGCGGAAGATCAGTGCGTCGAGTGCGAAGACGAGCGTACACGCCAGCGCCACGACAAGGGAGCAGCGGCGAAATCCGGCGGCGGGCGCCCACGCTGCCGGAACCGGCGTTAAGACGCTGGAATGGTCCAAAAGAAATTCTAGCGCGACAGACCGAAAAGCAGGCGCCGTGAGCGTCGCGACGCCTGCGGAAGCTGGTCAACCTTTACTTGGGGGCTTTTTTTGAAGATAGCCAAGGGCTTGCCGAAAGTTCTGGTCCACGACCTCGAGGCAGGCTTCGATTTCTTCGCGCTGGTCGATTTTTGATTTTTCCACCTGATCCAGCGAAGCTCGAACCGACTGGATCTTCAGCACGCTATCGGTAATTCTTTCACGTTCAGTCTCGGTCAGTTTCATGTTTTGTGAAGCAGCCGTGCATTTCGCGATGGTGCACGTAAGCATACTTAGCGTTCAGCTTTTTTTCATTCGCGGCATGGATCAGAAGATCGAAACGATGGGGGTCCATTTCGTCTTCCACGACCGCGCGAAAGTGCATTTCGTTAAGCATGACCACTTCGCTTACGGCTTCGCCAAACGCATCTAGCAGGGTTCGGCATTGGTCGCAGTAAAAATTCGGGCTTCGTTCTTTCCGCGCCGAATCTACGTTGTTCATGCCGGCTGCTCTCCTCCACTGGTAGACATAGCAATCGGGAGGCCAGCGAGCAGCACTTCCGGCCGTTACCAGTCAGAGGTAGACGCACAAGACCGGGTATCTGCTTCGCTCGATTTGCCGGTCTCAGGCGGCCCGGTGGCGTTCCAGATAGAGGTCCCAGATCGCTTCGCCGACGTCGTTGGCCAGTTCCATCCAGGTCAACATATGGTCGTGCACGATGGTGGGGACCAGCTCGGGGTTGAGGACCATCCGCATGGAGGTCCCGTTGCGCTTCAGCAAGCGCACCGTATCTTCGAGTGCATATAGACCCCAGGGGCCGACTTCGGTCAGCGCGGACAGGTCGATCACCAACATGGCGGGCTTTCGCTTCTCGAGCTCATCCAGCGTTTTGTTCAGGCGATTGACCGTGTCGCTTTGGTCGCCAGATCCCCAGGCGGGGTCGGCCAGGTCGCCCCGCAGTTGCAGGCCTAATACTCCGGTCCGCTCATGGGCCCAGAGTTGACTCGTAAAATGACCTTCAGAATAGCCGCACACGACGCGGCGTCCGGCTGGCGTCATTGAATCGATTTTATTTCTCACAGATATTTCTCCTTGACTAACCTTGGCCCGCGAAGCATCCGGGCAATCTCATGTTGCCACGGGTTCCGTGATCTTGAGTGACCTTATGTTTTGCGCTAAACTGCCTAGAAAACTTCTGCGCAGTTTCCGGAAAATTTCTACCACATGAGCGATTCCCGTCCTTATCCTTACGGAATTCCCCGCGTCCCGGCGCCGCCGGAGTTGTTTGAATCGAGCAAACGCCTGCGCCAAACCAGGTTTGATTCCTGGCTGCTCGACACCGCGGCGCCGAAGCTCGAAAAGTATGCCGCCGCGCTCGCGGCGACCGGCAAGATGGGAGTGGTCGACGAGATTTATTGTCTGTGGTCCATTTGCCTTCAGGCGGAGATCTACGATTACTTTGCGAAGCCGGAGGAGGCTGAGCGTGTTCTAAGGAAGGTCGGAGGGGATTTAAGAAAAGAGCTTCGTGAGGATGAGGATCTCTGTTTTAGGGATCTCCTGGGTCCGGGAGAGGCCGCGGAGGCTCTCATGCGGCAGCGGCTTTGGACTCTGGTTTTCTACGCACATTCCTGGTACCGATTGCCGGATTTGAAGACGGCTGAAGAAATCCTGGTGGCTTCCCGAGAGGCTCTGGAGAAAAGACTGCGACGCAAAACGGCGCTGAAGCCGCCGGCTCCCTCTTACGGTTTGCAGGCCCGCATCGCGTACAGCCTGGGCCAGGTGTATCGGCAATCGGGCAACGTCAAGTCGGCGCGGGCTCAGTTTGTCAAAGCCATCGAACTGACGGGCAAGCGGCTGGACGTTAAGACGAAAAAGTACCGGGAGCGAGGCGACGCCGAGACGCAATTCCAGGAACAGCGCTACGCCAGTTACATTGTCGGGAAAGCGCTCTCGTTCGGGATCGCCTGGGCAGGATTTAATACGGGCGAGCTGGAGCGGGCGCGGGGAACGGCGGCGGCGGGGGTGACCCTTCTCGAAATCTGCGAAGATCGCGTGCACCATGCCTATGCCAATGTCGTGTACGCGCAGATTCTGCGCGCCACGACGCGTCCCGTGACGGACGGCGCCGAGCCGTCGCCCGAGCTGCTGGAGGCGGAGACGATCCTACGTGACCTGGTCGACGAGAAGACCAGCCCGCTGCGCGTAGTGCCGCGATTCCTTTCCCGTGCCCGCTATGAATACGCGCGCGTGCAGGATCTCCTCGGCAAGTACAAAGAAGCGGAGACGCGAGCCAAACAGCTGTACCTGGCGCAGCGGGAGGGCGACCGATGGTGGATCGCCTGCGGAATCTTTCTGTGCCGGCTTCTGCTGAAACAGGACTGTGTCGCGGAGGCTCGCGCATACGCGGACGAGATCGAACGCGGCGCGCTGAAACTGAAATCCACCGTCGCGCCACTGCGCGCGGAGATTCTGCTCAACCGCGCATCCGTGATGATGCAGCAGGACGATGCGGACTTTAAAGCCGTGGACGATGCGATTTCAGAAGCAGAGCAGCTATGGCGGGGAAATCCGTTATCGACCGCGGTCTGCTATTTGCAGCGCGCCCGCAACCACGCGCTTCATCAGGAGATCGAACATGCGCGCGAGTTCATGGCGAAATGGGACGCCTGTTCCTCTACCATCGAGCACGGCGCCGTGCTCGACCTGGCGGATCGGACGCGCGCGCAACTCAGCGATCTGAATCCGGACTTTTCGGCTTGTCCGGCGGATCTGAAGAATCTCGGCTTTGATGAGATTTACAGAAGGCTCCGGCGGTGGGCGCTGTTGCGGCGTTATGAGCTGGAGCCTACAACGTATCGCAAGGAGCAAACCGACAAATACCTGAACATCGGCAAGAAGGCGATCGAGCTTTGGGAAAAAGAGACCGGCTGCTATCCCGGGCCGCGGAAGGGGCGGCGAAGGTAGGAGATCGTTGCCGGCAAGAGAGTCGTTAGCTCGGATCGTAAACCGTGCCGGCGATCTCGAAACGCGACCGGATAGATCTATTCGTCTCTGCTGGTAAGCGCTGGGCCGACCGCTTCCTCCGGTCGCGGCTCGCTGGATCTGCTGATGTTTGGAAGACGCCGACAAATGAGCCGCGACCGCAGAAGGAACCCAACCAACGCATGGAATCGCCGCGACAATTTACTAATTCGCGCGGCGGCCTGGTGACGCTGTGGTTGCCGGGCACACTGGACCTCGACCTCCGCCGCCGCGGCCGGTTTGCGGCGATGGCAGATCCTTACGCGGGAATTTTTCGGGGCGCGTGGCGGCGTCGTACACGAAAGCCGCTTCGATGATCGCCATCTGCTCCATGTCGGTTTGTTGGATGCGGTCGTACACGTCCATGTTGGAGTGATGGGTGCGCGTGTTGTAATCCATCGGGTCCTGGACGAACTGGAATCCTGGAAGACCGACGCCGTCGTAGGATTGATGATCCGTGCCGCCAGTGTCGCGAATGGTGATGACGCCCGGAGTCAGATCTTTCAGCGCGGCGAACCAGGCTTCGAAGATGGGTCGCGCCATTTCGTTGCCTTGCAGATAAATGCCGCGGATCCGACCGGTGCCGTTGTCGATATTGAAATAACTGGAGAAGTTTTGATGTTCCGCCGTGGTTTTCATGGTGGCGGGATCCGCGAAATGTTCCTTCACATACGCACGCGAGCCGAGCAGACCTTCTTCCTCGCCGCCCCACAGCGCCATGCGCACGGTGCGGTCCATTTTCAGGTTGAGACTCTTCAGAATTCGCATCACTTCCATAGCGATGGCGCTGCCGGCGGCGTTATCGGTGGCGCCGGTGCCGTAATGCCAGGAGTCGAAATGGCCGCCGACCATGACTAACTCGTTCGGCTTGGTCGAGCCGGGGATTTCGGCGATCACGTTGAAGGAATCGGTGTTGGACGTATCGAACTGGGTCTTGATATTGAAGGCCAGCTTGACGGAAACGTTATGTTCCAGCAGACGCGCGATGCGGTTGTAGTTTTCGGCGGTGATGGAGACCTGTGGAAGATTGGTAGTGTCCATCCGGCAGGGCGCGCCGCCTCCGAACAGAGTACCGCTTTCGCCGCGAGCCGAGGCCTGGATGGTCAAGAGCGCGCCTTCTTCCTTAAAATAGGTCCGCTGCTTGTTCTGAAACGCCTGCCGCTCTTCCGGACTCATGTTCGCCAATGCCGGATTCCCACCGCGACCACCACCGCGTCCGCCGCCCGGTCCGGGAAGCAGTTCGGTGGCGAGGTCGGCCAACTGGTCGGGGGTGTAGCGCGACGCCAGAGGATTGGTCGGGAAGGGAAGTTCCGGTGGGACGACCGTCAGAACGATCTTCCCTTGCAGCTTTCCGTGCCACTTTTCCATGTCGGCAGGGGTCTGGATTTCGGCGAGGATCGCGTCGCCGCTCATGACGCCGTTGGTTCCGGCGGTCCAGGCAACGGGTACGCCGATCAGCGACATATAAGTTGGCGACAGCATCGCGCCTTCGTATTCGTTGAGCTGCCAGCTGGGAATCGGGTTGTCGGCGGGCGTGGACCATTTTTCAAGGTGCACGTTCGCGAGTCCCCATTCCTTGAGCTGCCCCACGGCCCAATCGCCGGCCGCACGAAATTGTGGGGAGTTGGTAAGGCGAGGGCCGTAATGATCTGTAAGGTTAAACATGGTCTCCATGACGGGGACTTTGCGGGGTGCGCCCCCGCGTCCGCCACCGCCGAATCCCCCACCGCCGTCGCCCACTTCGGCAACTTTGATTTTGTGAATGACATTCAAATCCACGTGTTCCTGGGTTTGGGCGAAGGCCACGCAAGAAATCAGGGGGGCGAAGAGCGTGAGAAATGTGAGTCGTGACATGAGTTTAATCCTTACCAGCAATGTTGAGCATATCAGAAAGCCCGGAGCGCCGAGATAGGACTACGGAGGCCGACGGGGGCTTGACAACATGAGCGCCTTCATTAGAATAGGGAATAATCTGCATCCTATGCCGGGCTGTGAACACAACCGCACCGAATTCCTGATGCGGCGCGACGGGGTCGACTATCTGCGATGCGTGGACTGCGATCAGGTCTTTGAAGCCGAAGACCTGGAACAGGTCCCATTGTACGAGGACGAAGAGCTGCCGCGCCGTAAGCGAGCCAGCTAGATCTCGACCTGCGTCGGCACGGCGGTGTTCCAAAGCACGCGGCGTCCCCACTTCTGCGCGAACGCGATTTCCAGCGCCAGATTGACCAGCGTGATCGCGGGAACCAAGGCCAGCAGCGGGGAGAGGAGAATGGCAGCGCGATGCTCGCGCATCAGGGAGCAGCCGATTTCGGCGATGGCGCGGGTCAGTTTCCAATAGTTCCCGGATGCGCCCGAGGTGATGCATCGGCCTTGCTTCAATCCGGCGAGAAACTCGGCCGAATTGCGGGCGCTGGGGACTTCGGTAAAGGTCCGGCCGAGCGAACCCGTAGTATGCGCGTCGCTGCCGGCAACGGCGATTTTACGGGTGCGGCGGGCAAACGCCGCGGCGTATTGATTCGCCATCGCGATCATCTGGCCGTTTAGAACTTCGACTGCGGGAAAGCGCGCGCTGAATTCTTCGAAGTCGGCATCCGTTCTGGAACCGGTGAGACCGGAGAAGACGTGGTTGACGCTGAACAGCAGGCGTCGCTGATCGAGATAGGCCAGCAGGGACGGCATGTCGTCGCGGCGGCGCTGCATTTCGATATGATCGCGTTCCTCGATTCCGTACACGCCGATATGGAGGCCCGTTCCGCCACTGGTGACGCAGGAGACTTCCTCGCTCAGGAAGAAATCGGGGTGGCTGCGCAGCGGTTCGACGGCATCGATGGAATCGTGATCGGTGACGGTGACCAGATCCATGCCGCGCTGTTTCAGGAGCGCGTAGACCTGATGGGGGTCGTTATAGCTTTCCCGGCAGATCCGGTTGAGCAGCGGGATGGTACACATGCCGGAGTGGATAGTGTGGACGTGCAGATCGCACCGCATGCCCGTTTATATCAATGCATTGTTACAATCCGGGGTCCGGCTGAAGAAACATTCGTTACATATTTTGTTTTAGTAGATGAAACCAATTCGTGCGATGCTCAGAATTGGTGAATCCACCGGCCACAACACGTCCTTTGCGAATTGTTTCGATCGGCGGCGGCACGGGTCTGTCGACGCTGCTGCGGGGGCTGAAGCGATATGTCAAAGCGCAGCCTGGAGCGCTCGAAATCACTGCAATCGTGACGGTGACGGACGACGGCGGCAGCTCCGGAAGGCTGCGCCGGGAGCTGTCGGTGCTGCCTCCGGGCGATATTCGCAACTGCATGGTGGCGCTTTCCGAAGATGAAACCTTGCTTTCAAAATTGTTTCAATATCGTTTCACGGGCGGACGCGGTCTGAAAGGGCACAGCTTCGGCAATCTGTTCCTGACCGCGATGACGGACCTTACGGGCGATTTCGGCCAGGCGGTGAAGCTGTCGTCGGAGGTGCTGGCGGTCCTTGGGCGAATTTATCCGTCGACGGCGGCGAACGTGACGCTCTCGGCCGTTCTGGATGACGGGACCCGGGTTTTGGGAGAGACGAGGATCAGCCGCAGCAAGGCGAGGATCGCGCGAATCGAGATGCATCCGCGTCGGCCCAAGCCGCTGCCCGAAGCGCTGCATGCGATCGCGGAGGCGGACCTGATCACGCTGGGACCCGGGTCTCTGTTCACCAGCCTGATTCCCAACCTGCTGGTAGACGGGATTCCGCGAGCCATCGCGCAATCGCCGGCGGTGAAGGCGTATTTCGTGAACCTGATGTCGCAGCCGGGCGAGACCATCAATTTTCGCGCGTCGGATCACGCAGCGGCGCTGTTGCGGCATTCGGGGAAAGCATATCAACGGTCGCTGATCGATGTGTGCGTGGTGAACACGGGCACGCCGGGCAGCAAAGTGCTGGATCGATACCAGGCGCAGGCGGCGCGGCCGGTGGAAAATGACATTCGCAATCTGGAGCGCATGGGAATCCGGGTGCTGGGAGCGGATCTGCTGCGCATGTCGCGCTATCAGCAGCCTGAAAAAATCCGCCATGACCAGAGCGCGATTGGGGCGGTGACGATGGAACTCGCGCAGCAGGCGCGATGCGCGACACTGAAACTGGGATGAATATCAGCATAGTGATTCTGGCGGCGGGTCTGGGAACTCGCATGCGATCGAA
>Ga0209415_10003689_pt1 | contig 28471 bp, 19 predicted proteins | sample PeaSoiSIISIP2007_FD_187696 | JGI IMG/M metagenome (GOLD analysis project Ga0209415, IMG submission 187696) | Peat soil microbial communities from Weissenstadt, Germany - SII-SIP-2007 (SPAdes) (version 2) | ecosystem: Environmental > Terrestrial > Soil > Wetlands > Peat | place: Germany... | reverse complement strand
CCCGCCGTGAACTCGGCATCTTGGCCGGTCAGCTGCTTGAGCGGCTTCTGCTCTTCTTCCTTTTCGCCGGCATCCATGGACTTCTTGAAGTCACGGACCGCGGCGCCCAGGTCCGAGCCAATGGTGCGCAGCTTCTTGCCTCCGAAAATCAGGAGCGCGATAAGCAGGATGACGAGCAGTTCGCGAAAACCTAAACCACCCATTTGCGTCTCCAGGGGCCCGCGGAACCGGGGGCAGAGGATGATAACCCAAAGGTCCGGGCCCCAGATCGTGAGCTACCCCACTGTACTGGACGATTTACCGGCTCGGAGCGCCCGGAGCGACCTGCAGCCAGAACGTCACCGGTCCGTCGTTGATCAGCGCCACCCGCATCTCGGCGCCGAAACGCCCGGCCGCGACGTCGACCACCCGTCGCCGGGCGCCCGCGAGGAAGTGCTCATACAGTTGCCGGCCCTGTTCGGGAGGCGCCGCGCTCTGGAATCCCGGCCGCGTGCCGCTGCGGGTGTCTGCAGCCAGCGTGAACTGGGGCACGATCAGCAGCCCGCCGCCGGTGTCGAGTACGCTCCGGTTCATCCGGCCAGCCGCATCGTCGAACACACGGTAGGTGAGGAGTCGCTCGAGCAGCCGGTCCGCCTCTGCGGGGGAATCGGCACGCTCGACCGCGAGGAATACCGCGAGGCCCGGTCCGATGGCCGCGATGACCTCGCGCTCGACCTCCACCGAGGCCTGAATGACGCGCTGCAACAGTGCAATCATCAATCAACTCCCGGTTTCCGACCGAGATGATGACAGCAAAAGGCATCGTTGCCACCGCTGGCAACGGATTCTACCCCCCGGACTCAAGTGCTTGGTCAAATATCCGACAAGTAAATCCACAATATCGACAGTTATCCCGATAAGGATAGATATATTTCTCCACACATTGAAACAAAAGGCTGTTGTGGGAGACACATATCTATATGATTCAATAATTAACTTTTTGTGGGTTTTATATTCAAACTTATTCGGATTTTTATCCAAACTGTGGATCAAAACAATCGATTCAGCCGCTCTGCCTGCGAATGCGATGGGCTCCAGGCTGCCGCCACCTCCGGGCGAGCAGTGCACACCGGCGTCTGCGGCAGCCCGCCATCGTGCCGCGCCCAAAAGAAACTCGGCGTCGCACGCTCTCGACTACTCTAAACCGGATGATCGCAACCGCCTCCCACACCGAGCGGATTGCCGTCCCCGCACCGCGATCGGTCGGGCGGCTGCTCCGCAATCGCGAGGCCGCTTTTTGGTCATGGCAGGTGCTCGGCTGGAGCGCGTACTTCATCGCCCAGTTCGTCTCGGCCCTGTTCTATCCGGAGAAATTTCCACACGAGAATGTCGCCGGCTATCTTTACGTCCTGATCGACGCAGCCGTGTCCGGCTTCGTCCTGTCTTCGCTCCTTCGGTACGCCTACCGCCGTGTCCGCGACAGCCCGCCCGCGGTCGTGGTCCCGACCGTTCTGGCGCTCGTGTATCTTGCCGCGCTCATCTGGCGCGCCCTGATCAATGGCGGCTACGTCGTGTTCATGGGCGAGCACGACATGTTCGAGGGCTGGCCCCGCATGTTCGCGGGGGCCCTGATCTCGACCTACCTGCTGCTGTGCTGGTCGGCCCTGTACTTCGGCATCTACTACTACGAGTCGGTGCAGCGGGAACGCGAGGTGACGCTGCGCGCGACGGCACTCGCGCAGGAAGCGCAGATCAAGATGTTGCGCTACCAGCTGAATCCGCACTTCCTATTCAACACGCTGAACGCGATCTCGACACTGATCCTCGACCGCGACAATGACACGGCAAACGAGGCCATCACACGCCTATCAGCGTTCCTGCGGCACACGCTCGACCAGGACCCGATGAAGAAGGTCACGCTGAAACAGGAGCTGGAGGCGCTCGACCTGTACCTCGGCATAGAGAAGCTTCGATTTGGGCCGCGCCTGCGGCTGCACCGTGACGTCGACGCGGAGGCGCTCGGAGCGTTGGTGCCCTCGCTGCTGCTGCAGCCGCTCGCCGAGAACGCGCTCAAGCATGCGATCGCACCGTTCGAAGCCGGCGGGACTCTACGCATCGGCGCGCGGCTGGTCGATCAGCGCCTGCTGCTGCAGGTAACCGACGACGGGCCGGGCGTCGCCGAAGGGGCGGCCATCAGCGGCGGCCGTGGCGTCGGGCTGCGCAACACCCGCGACAGGCTCAGCGTGCTGTACGGCGACCGCGCGCGTTTCGCGAGCCACAACGCACGGCCGGGCCTGCGCATCGACATCGAGTTCCCGGCGGAATTCGCCGCGTGAACCGCATCCGTACGCTGCTGGTCGACGATGAACGACTGGCGCGACGCGGCCTCGAACTCAGGCTCGCGGCCGCCCCGGACGTCGAGATCGTCGGTGAGTGCGAGAACGGCCGGGAAGCAATCGACAGGATAGCCGCGCTCGAGCCCGACCTCATGTTCCTCGACGTTCAGATGCCGGGGCTGTCGGGGTTCGACGTGCTGGCGCGCCTGCCGCAGGATTCAATGCCGGTCGTCGTGTTCGTCACCGCCTTCGATCGCTACGCGATCGACGCTTTCGAGGCGCGCGCACTCGACTATCTGTTGAAGCCCGTCGAGGACGCGCGGCTCGAGCACGCACTCGTGCGCGTGCGTCGCTGCTTGGCTGATCGTGCGGCTCTCGAGCAGCACGCGCGCATGCTCGGGCTGCTGGCCGACATCAACGGCGCCGGCGAGCTCGATCCAGAGACGCTGCTCGCGCGGGTCGCCGCTCCTGCCAGCCGCTTTCCCGAGGTGCTCGCGATCCGGACCGGGCGCGAGATTTTGCGGGTGCGCAGTGCCGACATCGACTGGATCGACGCGGCCGGCGACTACATGTGCATCCACGTCGGATCCGCGACCCACGTGCTCCGCGGCACTATGCGGGAGCTTGAGGCTTCGCTCGACCCGACGGTGTTTCAGCGCGTTCACCGGTCCGCGATGGTGAACCTGAAACGGGTGCGCAAGCTGCGCCCGCACACCAATGGCGAGTACTTCCTGACGCTGGAGGGCGGGCAGGAACTGAAGCTGTCGCGGACACATCGGGACAAGGTTGAACTGCTGCTCCACGGCGCCGCGCACCAGGGGGGCTGAAGCGACGTTCAGCAGGGCCTGCGAGCGCGCGGCCTGGCGCGTCTGGCCGCGCCGACCCCATCCGCAGTTGTCCCGATGAAGGCGAGGCTGCGCGAGGCTACGATTCGGCTCCGAGGCACTGACCCAGGCCGGAACCAGGAGTCCGCCGCCATGGCAGCGATCAAGACGATCCTGGTCGTCGTCGATCCGACCGTCGAGGAGTCCGCCGCCGTTGCCAAGGCCGCGCACATCGCGCGCGCCTGCGGCGCGCGCCTCGAGCTGCATATCTGCGACTTCTCCCCTGCGCTCGATGCCGCCCGCTACTTCGATCCGGCGACGCTTGCGGTCGCGGTCGAGCCGGTGGCGGCCCGACACCAGCTGCATCTCGACTCTCTCGCGGAGCCGCTGCGCGCCGCCGGGCACGAGGTAGCGGTATCGGTGGGCTTCGAGAACCCCCTGCACGAAGGCATCGTCCACCAGGTGAGCCGGCTGCACCCGGACCTGGTGGTCAAGGACACCCACTACCATGGGGCCCTGCGCCGCAGCCTGTTTACGAACACCGACTGGTACCTGATCCGTGACTGCCCCGCCCCGTTGCTGCTCACCAAGCAGTTCGCGTGGCATGAGCCGGTCCGGGTCGCGGCAGCCGTCGATCCCAACCATCCGGGCGACCTCGGCGCACAGCTCGATCACGACATCATCGACCGCGCCGCCGAGCTCGCCGCCGTGCTCGGCACGACGCCGTCGATCGTGCACGTGTTCTCGACCCTGCACCTGATTTCCATTGATCCCGGGATGGCCGGCGCGCCCGGCGCCCCGCTGCCGCTCGATCCCGCCGTCGTCGAGGCGCTGCGGACGCTGCACCAGACGCAGCTCGACGGACTCGCGCAACGGCACCAGATCGCCGCACGGAATGCGTGGCTCGTCGAGGGCATCGTCGTGTACGCGCTGCCCGAATTCGTGGCAGAGCACGGGATCGACGTTGTTGCGCTCGGCGCCATCGCCCGCAGCCGACTGCGCGAGCGGGTCATAGGCAGCACGGCGGAGCGGGTGCTCGACCGGCTGCCGAGCGACCTGCTGATCGTCCGGCCGCGCGGCGCTCGGCCGCCCTGATACAGTAACGGCCGCCCCACCGGGCGCGCCATGGGGATCGCCAATGGCCCTGATACGCGAGGCCGACCTGATCGACAGCGTCGCCGACGCCCTGCAGTACATCTCCTATTACCATTCGCCGGATTTCATCACGGCGATGGGCCGTGCCTACGACCAGGAGCAGAGCCCGGCCGCACGCGACGCGATCGCCCAGATCCTGACGAACTCCCGGCTCTGTGCCGAGGGCCACCGCCCGATCTGCCAGGACACCGGCATCGTCGTCGCGTTCGTGAAGGTCGGCATGGGCGTGCGCTGGGACGCGCAGCGCTCGCTCGCGGAGATGGTCAACGAGGGCGTGCGGCGCGCCTACCAGCATCCGGACAACCGGCTGCGCGCCTCGATCGTCGCCGACCCGGCCGGCACGCGCGGGAACACCCGCGACAATACTCCGGCCGTGATCCACGTCGAGCTGGTGCCCGGCGAGGGTGTCGACGTCACGGTGGCCGCCAAGGGCGGCGGCAGCGAGAACAAGTCGATGTTCGCGATGCTGAACCCCTCCGACTCGGTCGCCGACTGGGTCGTCGAGGCGGTCCAGGAGATGGGTGCCGGCTGGTGCCCGCCGGGGATGCTCGGCATCGGCATCGGCGGCAGCGCCGAAAAGGCGCTGCTGCTCGCCAAGGAGTCGCTGATGGAGACGATCGACATGCCGCAGCTCAAGGCACGGGGGCCCACGTCGCGCCTCGAGGAGCTGCGCATCGAGATCTTCGATCGCGTCAATGCACTCGGCATCGGCGCTCAGGGCCTCGGCGGGCTCACGACGGTACTCGACGTGCGGATCCGCGATTACCCGACGCACGCGGCCTCGCTACCGGTTGCGGTCATCCCGAACTGTGCCGCGACCCGCCACGTGCACTTTCATTTGGACGGCAGCGGCCCGGCGCGGCTCGACCCGCCGGATATCGCGAGCTGGCCGACGGTGGCGTGGACGCCTGATCCGGGCGTGCGGCGCGTGTCGCTCGATGGCCTGAGCCGCGCAGAGGTCGCGAGCTGGAAGCCCGGAGAGCGGCTGCTGCTGTCCGGCAAGTTGCTGACCGGGAGGGACGTCGCCCACAAACGCATTTGCGCACTGCTCGATGGCGGCCAGCCGCTCCCCGACGGGCTGTCGTTCAGGGACCGGGTGATCTACTACGTAGGTCCGGTGGACCCCGTCGGCAACGAAGTCGTCGGCCCGGCCGGCCCGACCACGGCCAACCGCATGGACCGCTTCACCGAGACGATGCTGGCGAAGGCGGGTCTGATGGCGATGGTAGGCAAGGCCGAGCGCGGGCCGGAAGCGGTCGCGGCCATTCGCCGCCACAAGAGTGCCTACCTGATCGCGGTGGGCGGCGCCGCCTACCTGGTGTCGAAGGCGATCCGCGCGAGCCGCGTCGTGGCCTTCCCGGAGCTCGGCATGGAAGCCGTGTACGAGTTCGAGGTCAACGACATGCCGGTCACGGTCGCGGTCGACTCCAACGGCGAGTCGGTGCACGACAGCGGACCACGGCAGTGGCGGGGTGAGCTCCGCGGCATTCCCGTCGCCGTCGAGAGCTGAAGCGCCGCGGCCGGTGCGTGGTCCGTCGACTGCGAATCAATGGCGCCAGAAGGTCGGTGTGAACAGCACGACGAGCGTGAATACCTCGAGACGGCCGATCAGCATCGCGATGATGCAGGCCCACTTCGCGGCATCGGGAATGATTCTGTAGTTGGCGGCGACATCGCCGAGGCCGGGGCCGGCGTTATTGATGCAGGCGGCGACCGCCGACCAGGCGGTGACCTGGTCGAGCCCGGTGGCCATCATAAACAGCATCATCAGCCCGAACAGCACGAGGTAGATCGCGAAGAAGCCGGTGACCGCCGCGAGCACTCGGCCCGGCACCGGTCGATCGGCGAACTTCACCGGCAGCGCCGCGCTCGGATGCACGAGCCGCGTGAGTTCGCGCTGCGACTGCTTGAGCACCAGCTGCCAGCGGATCACCTTCATACCGCCGGCAGTCGACCCCGAGCAGCCGCCGACGAACGTCAGCAGAATCAGCAACGGCGGCAGCATGCCCGGCCAGGCCGCGAAGTTGGTTCCCGCAAAGCCGGTCGTGCTCAGCATCGACACGACCTCGAATGCCCCGTGGCGGAATGCCTCTTTGGTCGAGGTGTACGTGCCAGTGACGAGCAGATAGCCGGTTACAAGCGCAATCAGCGCCAGCGTGAAGTAGAGGTAGGCGCGGAACTGCGGATCGCGCAAGTAGGTCCACGCATCCTTGTTGCGCCATGCGACGAAGTGCAGCGCAAAATTCGCAGCGCCGAAGAACATGAACACGATCGCGACCATGTCGATCGCATACGAGTGGAAATGCGCGAGACCGGCGTCGTACGGGGAGAACCCGCCGGTCGACACGGTGGAAAAAGCGTGCGCGAGTGCATCGAACCAGCCCATCCCCGCCAACGCGTAGGACACCGTGCAGGCTGCCGTCAGCAGCGCGTACACGCCCCACAGCGCACGCGCCGTCTGCGTGAGGCGCGGCGTCAGCTTCTCTTCCTTGACCGGCCCAGGAGTCTCGGACTTGTAGAGCTGCATGCCGCCGATGCCCAGTACCGGAAACAGCGCCACGGCGAGCACGATGATGCCAACACCGCCCAGCCACTGCAGCTGCTGGCGGTACCAGAGCACGGACTTCGGCAGCCGATCCAGGCCGTCCAGCACCGTCGCGCTCGTCGTCGTGATGCCGGATGCCGCCTCGAACACGGCGTCGGTGAAGGCCAGGTGCGGCCGGTCTCCTAGCAGCAGCGGCGCGGCGCCGGCAACCGCGAGTACGATCCAGAACAGAGCGACGACCAGAAAACCGTCGCGGAGCCGCAGGTCCCGCTCGACCCTTCGGACCGGCAGCCACAGCGCCAGGCCGATCACGAGCAGAATCCCGAACGACCGCATGAAGGGCTGCCACTGGCCGTCAGCGTAGCCGAGCGATACTGCCACGGGCGGCAGCATCGTCAGGCTGAACATCGTGAGGACAAGCCCGAGGAGACGCTGGACGACCGACACGTGCATGCGCGGATGGCCAGCCGACTAGATGAACGACACGCCGGCCTGGAACAGCTTTTCGACCGCCTCGACATGGCGCCGGTCGGTGAGGAACAGGATCACGTGGTCGCCCTCGGCCACGACCGTGTCGTGGTGCGCCATGATCACCTCCTCGCCCCGCACGACAGCCCCGATGGTTGTGCCTTCGGGCAGCTTGATCTGCTCGATCCTGCGTCCGACGACCTTGGACGTGTCCTCATCGCCGTGGGCGATGGCCTCGATCGCCTCGGCCGCACCGCGGCGCAGGGAGTGAACCCTGGCGACGTCGCCGCGCCGGACGTGCGCGAGCAGCGAGCCGATCGTGATCGTCTGCGGCGAGATTGCGACGTCGATCCGATCGCTCTCAATCAGCTCCGCGTACGAAGGCTTGTTGATCAGCGCCATCACCTTGCGGCAGCCGAGGCGCTTGGCGAGCATCGCTGACAGGATGTTCGCCTCCTCGGCGTTAGTGACCGCGACGAACGCATCGGCGGTGTCGATGTTCTCCTCGAGCAGCAGCGCCTCGTCCGCGGCATCGCCCTGCAGCACGATCGTGTTGCGCAGCATTTCGGAAGCATGCCGGGCGCGGCGCGGGTCGCGCTCGATGAGCTTGACCTGGTTCTGTGACTCGAGCGCCTGCGCGAGCCGGATGCCGATGTTGCCGCCGCCCGCGATCACCAGCCGTTTCAACGGCGGCTCGAGCTTGCGAAGCTCGCTCATCATCACGCGGATGTCCTCGCGCGCCGCCAGGAAGAACACCTCGTCACCAGGTTCGATGACCGTGGTGCCCTCCGGCTTGATGCTACCGCCCCTGCGGTAGATGGCGGCTACGCGCGAGTCGATTTGCGGAGTGTGCTGGCGAAGGTTGTGGAGCGGCTGGCCGACGAGCAATCCGCCCTGGACGGCGCGCACGCCGACGAGCCGCACCCGCCCATCGGCGAAGTCGACGACCTGCAAGGCGCCAGGGTTGCGGACCAGCTGCTCGACGTACTCGGTCACCAGCCGCTCGGGGCTGATCCACACGTCGACCGCGAAGCCCGCGCTCTCGGAGAACAGCTCCGGGCGTGCGGCGTATGCCGCGCCGCGGATCCGCGCGATCTTGGTCGGTGTCTTGAACAGCGTCCAGGCCACGTGACAGGCGACCATGTTGACTTCGTCGCTGTTGGTCAACGCGACGAGCAGGCTGGCATCGGCGCAGCCGGCCGCGGCGAGTACCGCTGGACTGGCGGCGTTGCCGCTCACGGTGCGGACATCGATCCGGTCCTGAAGATCCCTGAGAACCGCTTCGTCCGAGTCGACGATCGTGACCTCGTTCGCCTCCTCGCGCGACAGGTGGTAGGCGGCTGTCCGGCCGACCTGGCCGGCGCCGAGGATGATGATTTTCAAAAGCTCACGCTCATACGTCCTCAGTGTCAGTCTAGCAGGCCGGTGGTCGTACCCTGATGTCGAGCAAACGGCCGTCGCCGGCTGCAACGGCGCGATGGGCGGCGTGCTCGTTGATGATCTTGCAGTACTGGGCGCACGAAGGCTGCTGCTGCGGCTTAAGAGCGGGACTTACTCGGCCGGGCGATCGTGTGCACCGAGGCCGGGGCCTCGAGAGGCATGTGTCTTCGACCGGCGGCCCGCGTTGCCGCCCGAGTACCGTACCGGTTCGCGGGCCAGCGCCTGCACGGCCACCGGGGCGCGGGCGAAGCGGTGCTGCCGGCCGATTGTCAGGCTATCCGGCAGGATCTTGCTTCAGCGTCACATAACTTTTGATCCCCTGACAAACACGGCCGCCTGGCCGAGGAATTCACGGAACCGTCGTGCCGCGAAGTGGAGCCCTACAGCGATCTGCGAGTATGCTGTGGGCTAGAGGCGCACACGCGGGGCGGCTCGCTGACACTGGATCTTGTGCGGGCGTTCGGTACACTTGTTTTCGCACGCATTTGAGTCTGCGCCCGCGGAAACCGTGACCTGAGCGACCAGCCGGATGACCATCAACGAACATCTGCGCGCGCCATTGCCTGATCGGCCGGCCGGCGCCGCGACGGGGGCTGGCCCCACCGGCGGCGCCCAGTGGCCGCAGCTCTCCTAGCGCGACGTTTCCTGCCGGCCATGCGCCCATCGCCGGCCTGCGGATCGGCGCCTGAACCCGGCAGCCGGGAGGCGAGCGCGGCGGATCGTTCAGCGCTGCTGCGCCTCGCGGCTGCGGAACTCATAGCGGCTGACGGCGGGCGCGAATTCCGCATCCGACATTGAGCAAGGGTATCTATGCAAACTGACTTGGAACCCACCGCCGCTGCAGCGGACCCTGGCACCGGAGAGGCTGCTACGCGGCGCCGGCAGCGCAAGTGGCTCGCCATTGCCGCGATAGCGGTCCTTGTTCTGGCGGGGCTCGTCGTATGGCGGCTGACGGCGCTGACGCGGGATTCGGCGTCGACGCGCGCTCGCCTCGCCAGCCAGTCGCAGCCCGTGGGCGTTGCGACGATCGGTACCCGTGATATCCGCATCATCCTGAACCAGCTCGGCGCCGTCACGCCGATCGCCACGGTGACCGTCCAGGCACAGCTCAGCGGCCAGCTGATGGAGATTGGCTTCACGGAAGGGCAGATCGTCCACCGCGGCGATTTCCTCGCCCAGATCGATCCGCGCCCTTACCAGGTAGCGCTCTCGCAGTACCAGGCTCAGATGCTCCGTGATCAGGCAATACTCCGCCAGGCCGAAACCGACCTCGAGCGCTACCACGAGCTGCTGCAGCGTGATTCGATCGCCAAACAGACAGTCGATGATCAGGAGTGGATTGTCAAACAGGCGGAAGGCACTGTGCGACTCGATCAGGCTCAGGTCGACGCGCAAAAGCTCAATCTCGTTTATTGCCACATCACTTCCCCGGTCACCGGACGCGTCGGACTGCGGCAGGTCGATGTTGGCAACTACGTGCAACCGAATAGCCCCAACGGACTGGTAGTCGTGGCCGAGCTCCGCCCGATCTCGGTCGTCTTCACGGTGCCCGAGGACTCCGTTGCAGCGGTGCTCGACCAGTTCAATGCCGGCAAGCCGCTGCAAGTGGTGGTGTTCGATCGCGCGAACGTCAAGCAACTCGCCACGGGAACGCTCGGTGCCATCGACACTCAGGTCGACACGACGACCGGCACCGTCAAGATGCGCGCGATGTTCGAGAATGCCGACAACGTTCTGTACCCGCAGCAGTTCGTGAACGTGCAACTGCTGGTCAACGTCCTGCAAAAGGTCATCGCGACCCCGAGCGCCGCGGTGCAGTACGGAGCATCCGGTCCGTTCGTGTACCTGCTCACCGCGGACAACACGGTCACTGTTCGCCCGGTCCAGCTCGGTGCCCAGGATGGCGACTGGATCCTCGTGAAAGGCGGGCTTGCGGGAGGCGATCGCGTCGTCGTCGACGGCGCAGACCAACTGCGCAACGGCGCCCGCGTGACCGTCCGCGACGACAAAGCCCTGCCAGCTGCCGACGTCGCGGCCGGCCACAAAGGGTCTGGTGATGCGCAGCCGGGCCCGGCGGCGCAGTCGCCGCAGCCGGCGCACCCGGCGCAGCAGGCGGGACAGGACCATCGTTCGCGCACGGGCGGCGACAACAGCCGACGCAAGCCGAAAGATCAGGGTCAGCAATGAACAGTGGTGGATCGGAGCGCCGGTGCTGGTGCAAGCCCGTGGCGGGTCCGCCATCGCCATGAATCCGTCCGAGATCTTCATCCAACGACCGGTGGCCACCACCTTGCTGATGGTGGCCATCCTGCTGTCGGGGTTCGTCGCCTACACCTTCCTCCCGGTGTCCTCGCTGCCGGAAGTGGACTATCCGACGATTCAGGTGCAGACCTTTTACCCCGGAGCGAGCCCGGAGGTGACCACCTCGGCGGTCACGGCACCGCTCGAGCGTCAGCTGGGGCAGATGCCTGGTCTGAACCAGATGACCTCGGCAAGCTCGGCCGGCGCGTCGGTGATCACGCTGCAGTTCAGCCTCGACGTCAGCCTGGATGTTGCCGAGCAGGAGGTCCAAGCGGCGATCAATGCTGCGAACAACCTGCTGCCGAGCGGATTGCCGACGCCGCCCACGTACGCAAAATTCAATCCCGCGGACGCCCCGATCCTCACGCTCGCGGTCAGCTCCAAGACGATGCCGCTGACGGACGTCGAGGATCTGATCTATACGCGTCTCGCGCAGAAGATATCGCAGCTCAGTGGCATAGGGCTGGTGACGATCAGCGGCGGCCAGCGCCCGGCCATTCGCGTGCGCTTCAATCCGCGCGCGATGGCCGCCCACGGTCTGAACATCGACGATCTGCGGACCACCATAGCGAACTTCAACGTCAACACGCCGAAGGGAAGCTTCGACGGTGTCAGCCAGTCATCGACTATCAACGCCAACGACCAGCTGACGGACATCGCCGGCTACAAAGACATCATCGTGGCGTACCGCAACGGCGCGCCCGTGCGCTTGTCGGATGTGGCCACAATCGTGCGCGCGCCGGAAAACACCGAGCTGGCGGCGTGGGCCAACCGCACGCCGGCGTTGATTCTCAACATCCAGCGCCAGCCCGGCGCGAACGTGATTAAGGTCGTCGACTCCGTCAAGACGCTGCTGCCGAAGATTGAAGCCGGCTTTCCGGCCGCGCTCGAGATCAGCGTGCTGAGCGACCGCACGACCACGATTCGCGCGTCGGTCGCGGACGTCCAGTTCGAACTGGTGCTGGCGGTGGTGCTCGTCGTGATGGTCATCTTCGTCTTTCTGCGCAATCTCCCGGCCACAGTCATTCCGAGCCTGTCCGTTCCGGTATCGCTGGTCGGCACCTTCGGGGTCATGTACCTCGCGCACTTCAGCCTCGACAATCTTTCGCTGATGGCCCTGACGATCTCGACGGGCTTCGTGGTCGACGACGCGATCGTGATGATCGAGAACATCGTGCGTTACGTCGAAGCCGGCGAAAAGCCGCTGGCAGCGGCACTCAAAGGTTCGCAGCAGATCGGTTTCACGATCATCTCCTTGACCGTATCGCTGATTGCGGCGCTGATTCCGCTGCTGTTCATGGGCGAAGTAGTCGGCCGGCTGTTTCACGAATTCGCGATCACGCTGTCCGTTACGATCGTCATCTCCGCGGTTGTGTCACTGACGCTGGTGCCGATGATGTGCTCGCTGATGGTGCGGCATCGGGAAAAAAGCGCGCGGACCCGCTTCGACCTGCAGTCGGAGCGGGCGTTCAACTGGGTCGTCGAACACTACAGCCACGCCCTGGACTGGGTACTCGACCGGCAGGGACTGACGCTGGCGGTCGCGGTGGTTACGGTTGCCGTGACGCTGCTTCTGTACGTGATCATCCCGAAGGGGTTCTTCCCGGTGCAGGACACCGGCATGATCCAGGGCATCTCGGCGGCGGCGCAGAACATCTCGTACGCTGCAATGGCTGACCGTCAGCAGGCGCTGACCGATGCCGTGCTGCGCGATCCCGATGTGGAGAGCGTCAGCTCCTTCATCGGTGTGGATGGCACGAACTCGACGCTGAACAGCGGCCGACTGCTGATCAGCCTCAAGCCCAACGGCAAGCGGAGCCTCACCGCGAATCAGATCATCCGCCGGCTGCAGTCCGAAACGGCGAACGTGCCGGGCATAGCACTTTTCATGCAGCCGGTGCAGGACTTGACCATAGACTCGACGGTGAGCCGGGCGCAGTACAAGTTTGTGCTGGAGGACGCCAATCCTGCCGACTTCGCAGTCTGGGTTCCCAAGCTGGTCGACCGGCTGGCGAAGATTCCGGAGCTGCGCGATGTCGGCAGCGACATGCAGCAGCAGGGCTCGGCGGTCGACCTGGTGATTGACCGCTCGACGGCGGCGCGCTTCGGCATCACGCCCGCAACCGTAGACAACGTGCTCTACGACTCGTTCGGGCAGCGCATCGTGTCAACGATCTACACCCAATCGAACGAATACCGGGTGATTCTCGAGGCCGATCCGGCCCTGCAGCAGTCGATGAGCGATTTGTCCGGAATCTACCTGCCGTCGTCGGCGTCGACCACTAATGGCCAGGTGCCGTTATCGGCCATCGTGCGTGTTGAGCCGCGCACCGGCCCGCTGCAGATTAGTCACTTCGGTCAATTTCCGGCGACCATGATCTCGTTCAATCTGGCGGCGGGAGCATCGCTCGGTGCCGCGGTGTCGGCCATCAAGGCCGGCGAGAAGGACATCGGGCTGCCCAATGCGTTTACGACGGCATTCCAGGGAGCCGCTGCGGCCTTCCAGTCGTCGTTAACCAACGAGGTATTGCTGCTGCTTGCCGCCATCGCAACCATGTACATCGTGCTGGGCGTGCTCTACGAGAGCTACATTCACCCCGTGACCATTCTCTCGACGCTGCCATCGGCAGGCGTCGGCGCGCTGCTCGCGCTGCTCATCGCGGGCGACGATCTGGACGTGATGGGCATCATCGGGATCATACTGTTGATCGGCATCGTCAAGAAGAACGCGATCATGATGATCGATTTCGCGCTCGATGCTGAACGCCTCGAAGGCCTCGAGCCGCGAGCGGCCATTCGGCAGGCCTGCCTGTTGCGGTTGCGCCCGATCCTGATGACAACGATGGCGGCCATGCTGGGCGCGATGCCCTTGATGCTCGGCACCGGTACCGGCTCGGAGCTGCGCCGTCCGCTGGGCGAGGCGATCGTGGGCGGCCTGATCCTCAGTCAGATTCTGACGCTGTTCACGACGCCGGTAATCTATCTGGCGTTCGACCGCATCGCGCGACGTATGCGCTCGCGCTGGACGCTGCCGGGGCCGTCGCCAGCGGCGGCGGAAAATCCATGAATCTGCCGTCGCTGTGTATCCAGCGCCCCGTCGCAACGACGCTGCTGACGATCGGTATTGCGCTCGCCGGCGCATTCGCGTACTTGAAGCTGGCGGTGTCGCCACTGCCGCAGGTCGATTTTCCGACGATCTCGGTGTCCGCCCAGCTGCCCGGTGCCAGCCCCGATACCGTAGCTACCAGCGTCGCCGCCCCACTCGAGCGCTACCTGGGGCGCATCGCTGACGTCACCGAGATGACCTCGTCCAGCGCGACGGGTCAGGCGCGCGTGACCCTGCAGTTCGATCTGAACCGTGACATCGATGGCGCTGCGCGTGACGTGCAGGCGGCGATAAACGCGGCCCAGGCGGACCTGTCCACCAGTCTCGTCACCAATCCGACCTATAGAAAGCTGAATCCTTCCGACGCGCCGATCATCGTACTGGCGCTAACCTCGCAGACGATGACGCGCGGCCAGCTTTATGACGCAGCGAGCAACGTGCTGCAGCAGCGCCTTTCACAGCTCGATGGAATCGGGCAGGTGATAATCGGCGGTTCGACATTGCCTGCCGTCCGCGTCGAGTTGAACGCGCAGGCGATGTTCAAGTACGGAATCGGGCTCGAGGATGTCCGTGCGGCGCTTGCATCGGCCAACGCGAACAGCCCCAAGGGCGCGATCCTGGACAACGGGCGACGCTTCCAGGTCTACACCAATGACCAGGCCAACCACGCGGCTGACTACCGGCCGCTGGTAGTCGCCTACCGCAACGGCGCCGCCGTCCAGCTCACGGACATCGCCGACGTCGTCGACTCGGTGCAGGACCTGCGTAACGCCGGAATCGCCAACGGCGAAGCGGCCATCCTGATAATCGTGTTCCGCCAGCCCGGCGCGAACATCATCGAGACCGTCGACAGCATCAAGGCGGAGCTGCCGCACCTGCAGTCGGCGTTACCGAATTCGATTCGAATCTCTCTTGCGGCCGACCGCAGCCAGACCATACGTGCCTCGCTGAACGATACCAAATGGACGCTGATGCTCGCGGTCATTCTGGTTACGGCGGTCGTGTTCGCCGCACTCGGCAATCCGCGGGCGGCGATCATCCCGGCGGTCGTCGTGCCGGTCTCCATCATCGGCACCTTCGGCGGCATGTACTTGCTCGGTTTCAGCTTGAACAACCTGTCGCTGATGGCGCTCACGATCGCCACCGGTTTCGTGGTCGACGACGCGATCGTCGTGCTCGAGAACATCTCGCGTTATATCGAGCAGGGCATGTCGCAGCGCGAAGCGGCGCGCCGCGGCGCGCGGGAAGTCGCTTTTACGGTTGTGTCCATCAGCGTGTCGCTGATCGCGGTGTTTATCCCCATCCTGCTGATGGGAGGGATCGTCGGCCGCCTGTTTCGTGAATTCACGCTGACGCTGACGCTGGCGATCGTCATTTCCCTGTTCATATCTCTGACGACCACGCCGATGATGTGTGCGTTCGTGCTCCGGCCTGCGGCGGGGGCCGCGGATAGACCGCGGCGTCGCTCTTGGTACGAGCGAGTAGTGGGCGGCTACGAACGCTCACTGCGCTGGGCGCTGCGGCACACCGGCCTGGTGATGCTCGTATGGCTGACGACCATCGTCGTTTACATCGTGCTGTTCTTCTTTATCCCGAAAGGGTTCTTTCCGCAGGAAGACAGTGGCCAGCTCACCGGCGGCATCGTCGCGGACCAGAGCATCTCTTTTTCGCGGATGCGGGACAAGCTGCAACAGCTGACTGCGATCGTGCAGAAGGATCCTGCGGTTCAGAGCGTGGTGGGCTTTACCGGGACCGGCAGCGGCGGGGGGGCCGGTTCGACAAATACCGGCTCGGTTTTCGTGATGCTCAAGCCACTCGCGGACCGAAAGATCAGCGCCGACCGCGTGATTGCCCGGCTGCGCAGTGGTCTCAGCGGTGTGCCCGGCGGGCGTCTGTTCCTGCAGACCGTTCAGGACGTACGGGTCGGCGGCCGACAGTCGAACGCCCAGTATCAATTTTCTTTGCTCGGCGATACCAGTGCCGAGATCTATCAGTGGGCGCCCAAGTTGCTGACGGTCTTGCAGCGCAGTCCGGACCTGGCCGACGTGAACTCCGACCAGCAGCAGAAAGGGCTGGAGACTGATCTGGTCGTCGATCGGGACACTGCCACGCGGCTCGGCATCACGACCAGTCAGATCGACAACACCTTATATGACGCTTTCGGGCAACGCCAGGTGTCGACGATCTACAGTGCACTCAATCAGTACCACGTGGTGATGGAAGTGGATCCACGGACGTGGCAATCGCCGCAGACGCTGAACAACATTTTCATCAGTACCGCCGGCGGGGCGGTCGGCGCGACGGCGGCGAGCAACGCTGTGGGGAGCACGTTTCTCACGACGGCGACCTCGGCCGCCGGAACGGTCACCAGCGGCAGCAGCGTCGCCGCGGAAAATGCGGCGATAAACGCAATCGCCAACTCCGGGCGCGGCGTGACCTCAACCGGCGCGGCGGTCAGCACGACGCGGGAGAACATGATTCCGCTCGCAGCGGTTGCGCACTTCGCGCCCGGCAATACGCCATTGTCGGTGAATCACCAGGGACTTTTTGTAGCAACCACGCTTTCCTACAACCTTCCGCCGGGCAAGTCGCTGAGCGATGCGACCGCGGCGATCCAGAAGGCGATGACCGCCCTGCACATGCCGCCGTCAATACACGGGACGTTCGCTGGTACCGCGCAGTTGTTCCAGCAGTCGCTCGACAACGAAAAGACCCTGATACTGGTGGCGCTACTTGCTGTCTACATCGTCTTGGGTATTCTGTATGAGAGTTTCATACACCCGATCACGATCCTGTCAACGCTGCCGCCGGCGGGGATCGGCGCATTGATCGGACTGATTCTGTTCAACACGGAATTCACGATCATCGCAATGATCGGCTTGATCCTGCTGATCGGAATTGTGAAGAAAAACGCCATCATGATGATCGACTTTGCACTGGCGGCCGAGCGCACGCAGGGCTTGGGCCCCGAACAGGCCATCACCCAGGCGTGCCTGTTGCGCTTTCGCCCGATCATGATGACGACGCTGGCGGCGATGCTGGGTGCAGTACCGTTGACGCTGAACCTGGGGACCGGCTCCGAGTTGCGCCAGCCGCTCGGTATCTCCATCGTCGGCGGACTGATCATGAGCCAGCTGCTGACGCTGTACACGACGCCGGTGCTGTATCTGTGCATGGAACGCTTGCGGCTGTGGACTACACGCAACTGGCGGCGGCTGTTTCCGCCTCGGCTGACCCTTTCCTGGGAGCCGCGTACATGAGACCGAGCAACGTGCTGCTGGTCGCGACGATGGCAGTTGCCGTCGTTGCCGCCGGATGTGCGATCGGACCGAACTATCACCGTCCGTCGGCTCCGACGCCACAGGAATACAGCGAGCTCGGTGGCTGGAAACCGATTACGCCGAAGGACACTCTCGACCGCGGGGCCTGGTGGTCGGTGTACGGCGATCCTGATCTAGATCGGCTGGAGACACAGGTCAGCATCTCCAACCAGAACGTCAAGGCCTACGAAGCGCAATACGCTCAGGCCCTGGCGCTGGTGCGCGTGGTGCGCTCGGAGCTATTTCCGAGTATCGGTGTCAATGGCCAGGCGACGCGCGGTCGCAGTGCGTCTGCTGGACTGGCGACCGGGGCGCCGGCCACCGCCGGCGGCGTGACCAACGCCTTTCAGGCCGACGGCACGGCGAGCTGGACACTCGATGTGTGGGGCAGCATCCGCCGGCAGCTGGAGAGCCAGAAGGCTGCCGCCCAGGTGAGCGGAGCGGACCTGGCTAACGCGCTGCTGTCTGCGCAGGCAACGCTGGCAAGCGACTACTTCAGCCTGCGCGCAGCCGATGCGCTGACCGACATCCTCGCCGAATCGGTGACCGGGTACGAGCGCACGGCGCAGATCACGGAGAACCAGTACCACTTTGGTACGGCATCGCGCGGCGATTTCATGGCCGCGCGTGCCCAGGTAGAAGCCACCCGCGCGCAACTGATCGCGCTGCGCCAGACCCGCGGGCAGTACGAGCACGCAATAGCCGTGCTGACGGGTGCGCTTCCGTCGGGATTTACGATTGCACACGGCGGACTTGCGGTGCCGGTCCCGGTCGTTCCGGTCGGCGTGCCCTCGGCGCTGCTCGAGCGCAATCCGTCCATCGCCGCGGCCGAAAGACAGATGCAGTCGCAGAGCGCGCTGATTGGCGTGGCCGAGGCGGCATTCTTTCCGGACGTTACGCTGTCCGGCCTAGTCGGCTTCGCGAGCAGTACCATGTCGCATCTCGTCAGCGCCCCCAATCGGGTGTGGTCTGCGAGTGGTACCGTGGCCGGGACGGTTTTGGACGTCGGCGGCAAAGTAGGTGCCGTCGCCGCAGCGCGCGCGGGCTATGCCCAGGCGGTCGCCAACTATAGACAGACCGTGCTGTCGACGTTCCAGACCGTCGAGGACCAGCTGCTCGCTCTGCATACGCTTCAGGATGAGGCAGTAGCCGCCAAGGCCGCCGTCGACGCGGCGCAGGAAGCCGCCGACGTGGCGCTCAATGAATACAAGGCGGGCACGGTCATCTTCACAACCGTGATCGTCGCCAACCAGACGTATCTCGCGGACCGCCAGGCGCTGCTCACCATCCAGCAGAATCGCCTGCTAGCGAGCGTCGCGCTGATCCAGGTCCTGGGCGGCGGCTGGGAGAGCCCCAGGGGCTGACCTCGGCGAGTGCTGCCGGCAGGACAGACGGCCGCGCCTCACAAGGGCTCGAGGTTGGCGTACGCGAGCATCAACACCTTGCGCCCGAGCCGCTCGAAATTCACTTCGACCTGCGCACCTTGGCCCTGGCCGTCGAGTCGCAGCACAACGCCCTCGCCAAAACGCCCGTGCCGTACGCGCTGGCCGAGTCGCATACCCGAGGTGTTCTCCGGATCCTGATAGCGGGCCACGGCAGGATTGCCGGCGCCGTGCCGGCCCGTGTAAACGGGCCTCGATACCTGCACCCGCGGCCGGACCTCCTCGATCAGCGCCGGGGGCACCTCGGCGATGAATCGCGACGGCGCGCCGAACTGATCGACGCCGTGCAGTCGGCGCTGCTCGGCATAGGTCAAGTACAGCCGGCGCATCGCCCGCGTGACGCCGACGTAGGCGAGACGGCGCTCCTCCTCGAGCCCGCCGATGTCGGTGACCGATCGCTGGTGGGGGAACAGCCCGTCCTCCAGGCCGCACAGGAAGACGACGGGGAACTCGAGCCCCTTGGCCGAGTGCAGCGTCATCATCTGCACGCTGTCTTCCCACTCGCTCGCCTGGCCTTCACCGCTCTCGAGCGCCGCATGCGCGAGGAACGACTCGAGCGGCGGCAGGTCCGAACCCTCCTCGACGGAGTAACCGCGCGCCGCCGACACCAGCTCCTCCAGGTTCTCGATCCGGGCCTCGCCGCGCTCGCCCTTATCCTTGCGATAGTGATCGAGGAGTCCCGAGGCTGCGATTACCCGGTCCACCTGCTCGTGCAGCGGCAGGCCGGCAATCTCCCTGGCGAGACGCTCGATCAGCGCAAGGAACCCGTGCATCGCTTGTGCGCCCTTCGGTCCCAGCGCGCCGCCGGCGACCATCGCTCCGGCCGCTTCCCACAGCGAAGTGGCCTGGGCGCGCGCGTAGGAGCGCAGGAGCTCGAGACTCCTGGCGCCTATCCCGCGCGTCGGCAGGTTCACAACGCGTTCGAAGGACGAGTCGTCGAGCCGGCTCGAGACGAGCCTCAGGTAGGCGAGCGCGTCCTTGACCTCGGCGCGCTCGAAGAATCGCAGACCCCCGTAGACGCGGTACGGAATCCGCGCCACCAGCAATGCTTCCTCCAGCACTCGCGACTGGGCGTTCGAACGGTACAGCACGCCGCAATGCTGGCGCTGCCCGCCCTGCCGCACCCAGTCGCGAATGCGGTCGACGACGAAATCGGCCTCGTCCCGCTCGTTGAAAGCCGCGTACAGGTGAATCGGTTCGCCAGGCTCGCCGGCGGTCCAGAGCGTCTTGCCCATGCGCGAGGTGTTGTTCGCAATGAGCGCATTCGCGGCATTGAGGATCGTCGCGGTCGACCGGTAGTTCTGCTCGAGGCGGAATACCGTCGTGCCGGGGAAGTCGCGCTGGAACTTGCGGATGTTCTCGACGCGCGCCCCGCGCCAGCCGTAGATCGACTGGTCGTCGTCGCCGACGACGAACGGCAGGCTATCGGGACCGGCCAGCAGCCGCACCCACTGATACTGGATGGCGTTCGTGTCCTGGAACTCGTCGACCAGTACGTTGCGGAAACGGCGCCGGTAGTGGGCGAGCAGCGCCGGCTGGTCGCGCCACAGCTCGAACGATCGCAACAGCAGCTCGGCGAAATCGACGACCCCGGTCCGGCGGCAGGCGTCCTCGTACGCGGCGTAGACGCTGATCATCACGCGCCGGGTTGAATCACCCTCGTCGGCGAGCGTGCCCGGCCGCCGGCCCTCGTCCTTCTGGGCGTTGATGAAGTACTGCAGATCCTTCGGCAACCAGCGCGTGTCGTCCAGCTCGAGCGCGCGCACCACCTTCTTGACGACCCGCAGCTGGTCCTCCGCATCGAGGATCTGGAATGTCTGCGGCAAACCCGCCTCGCGCCAGTGCAGGCGCAGCAGGCGATGGGCCAGGCCGTGAAATGTACCGATCCAGAGCGCTCCCCCGGGCGTGCCGAGCAAGGCCTCGATGCGCCCGCGCATCTCGCCAGCCGCCTTGTTGGTGAAGGTCACGGCCAGGATCGAGTGCGGCGATACGCCCTGCTGGGAGATCAGCCACGCCACGCGGTGTACGAGCACTCGCGTCTTGCCACTGCCGGCCCCGGCCAGCACGAGCATCGGGCCAGGCGGCGCCACCACGACAGCGCGCTGCGCCTCGTTGAGGTCTTCGAGCAAGGCTTCGGGATTCACGTACGCGATCCTATCGGCTCGCGAGCGAGACGTCCGCGAAGCGCACCAGCACGATCGCCATCGATATCAACAACGGGCCGAGGAACATGCCGACCAGGCCGAAGGCGGCGAGTCCGCCGAGTACTCCGACGAACACCGCGAGCGTCGGTACCTGGGTGCGCCCGGAGATCAGCAGCGGTCGCAGCAGGTTGTCCGCCACGCCGACGATGATCACGCCCCACAGGAGCAGAAAGACGCCCGCACCGACGCGCCCGATGGTGAACAGCCACATGGCTGCGGGACCCCAGACGAAGGCCGTGCCGCCGACCGGCAGCACCGACAGCACCGCGGCCAGCGCGCCGAACACCACCGGGGACGGCAAGCCGACGAGTTCGAAGGCGACCGTCACCGACAGGCCCTGCAGCGCCGAGGTCACGAGCGTTCCGAACACGACCGCACGGGTCACATTTCCGATATGCGCGGCGAGCTCCGCCCTGCGGTTCGCAGCCAGCGGCACGAGTCCAAGAGCCGCGTCGAGCATTGCGACGCCGTCGCGGAGCAGGAAAAACAGCAGGAACAGCATCAGCGTAAAATTGACGACGGTGCCGACCGCGCCGAGGAACGCCTGGCCACCGAGCGCGGCGAGCGGCTCGAGCAGGTGCTCGGCGCCGCTGGCGATCCAGCCGCGCAACTGGTCTGCCGACACAGCGAGGTGCTGCTGCAGCCACACGAGCACGTCCTGCGCGGCAGGCAGCCGCGCGAGGTCCTGAACGCTGCCGATCTTGAGGTCGGTCACCAGCTTTTGCAGGCTGGCCACCAACAGCGCCGCCTCCGAGGCGAACGCGCCGCCGACGATGGTCAGCGGTCCGACGAACACGAGGAAGGTAAGGACCGTCAGCAGGCCCGCGGCGAGCCCCGCACGCTGCCGGCACAGGCGCGTGAGCCGGACCTGCAGCGGGTGCATCAGGAACGCGAGCACGACCGCCCAGGCGAGCGGTGCGAGGAACGGCTCGAGGACGCGATACAGCAGTATCGCGAGTATCACCACGACCGCGACCGCGAACGTCCGCCGGTAGAACGTCAGCGCCGCCTCGCCGGGCGGGGGAGCCGTCATCGTGGCTGTCCTCGATGGAGACGATGGGAGCGCGATGCTAGCATCCGCAGGGTCTGCAAGAGAGATACTGATGCGGGGAGCGCGCTGCTGCATGTCTGCGCCAGTCCTGGTTTTCAACTACGGCAGCTCCTCGCTGAAGGTGGCGGTGGTCGGTGAGGATGGCCGCCATCTGACCGACGTGCGTCTCACCGGCCTCGGCCCCGGTGCGCGGCTGTCGATCGGCGGTGCCGAACGGCCTGTTGCGCCGCCCGATACGACGGCAGCCGCGCACCTCGCACTCGATGAACTCGAGACGTGCGGCGCGCTTGGCGCCGGCTTGGCGGGCGTCGGCCACCGGGTGGCGCACGGCGGCGAGCGATTCACGGTTCCGGTGCTGATCGATGCCGGCGTCGAGTCGGCGATCGCGGCGCTCGCACCGCTCTCCCCGCTGCACAATCCGGCCGCGCTCGCCACCATCCGGGCGGCGCGCGCCCGCCTGCCGGCGCCGGCCCACGTCGCTGTATTTGACACCGCCTTTCACACCACGCTGCCACGCCGGTCGCGCGAGTACGCACTGCCGGCCGCGGTACGCTCGCGGCTCGGCATCCGGCGCTACGGGTTTCACGGCACCAGTCATGCGTTCGTGGCGGGCGTCGCGGCCGACTGGCTCGGCGCCGACTTGCGGCGCCTGCGGCTGATCAGCTGTCATCTCGGGAGCGGCGCCAGCGTCGCGGCGATCGAGTTCGGCCGCAGCGTCGACACCAGTATGGGGCTCACCCCGCTCGAAGGGCTGGTGATGGCGACGCGGCCCGGTGACTTGGACCCAGGCATCATGCTGGCGCTGCTGCGCAGCGGGATGTCGCTCGAGGATCTCGAGCGGCTGCTCAACGAGGAGTCGGGGCTCCTCGGACTCGCCGGCACCGGCGACATGCGCGAGGTCGAGCAGCGTGCCGCCGCCGGCGACGACCCGTGCCGGCTCGCGCTCCTTGTCTATGCGCACCGTCTGAGGAAGTACGTCGGCGCCTACGCCGCCGTCATGGGCGGCGTGGACGCGATCGTGTTCACCGGTGGGGTCGGCGAGCACAGTGCGGTGGTGCGCCACCGCGTCGCGCAGCGCCTCGAGTTCCTGGGCGCCGAGCTCGACGAGGACCGCAATCGCGATGCAAGCGTCGGACCCGAGCACCGTGTCGCGGAGATCTCGGTCGAGCGGGCACGCTGTCCGCTGCTGGTCGTCGCGACCGACGAGGAGTACGCCATCGCACGCGCGACGCGGACCTTGCTGTCCCGCGGCCAGGCGCCGAGCGTGGCGCGCACCGTGCCGATCTCCATCTCGGCGCGCCACGTACACCTCACGCCGGAGAGTGTCGGCGCCCTGTTCGGAGCAGGACATCGGCTGACGGCGCTGAAGCCGATCTCGCAGCCCGGCCAGTTTGCCGCTGCCGAGACCGTGACTCTCGTCGGGCCGCGTGGCCGCATCGAGCATGTACGCATCGTTGGCCCGGAGCGCACGGCCGACCAGGTCGAGATCGCGCGTACCGACGAGTTCGTGCTGGGTGTCGATGCGCCGGTGCGCGAGTCGGGCGACCTGCAGCACACGCCCGGTATCCGTATCGAGGGGCCGTCTGGCGCGATCACCTTGAAGCAAGGCGTCATTTGCGCGCTGCGGCACATCCACATGGCACCCGCCGATGCGGTGGCGTTCGGTGTCAAGGACGGCGATCTCGTCGACGTACGCGTCGACAGCAGTGGCCGGCAGCTGACTTTCGGGGATGTGGTCATCCGGGTCCGCGAGGACTTCGTGCTCGAAATGCACGTCGACACCGATGAGGGCAATGCCGCCGCGCTCGCGGCCGTCGGCAACGGCGTGCTGACGTCGGTACAGGGAGCCACGGGGCTGTTGCAACGCCGCTGAGCGTCAGCAGAGTCCGCACGCATCGGGAGCCGGCGACCGACGGATCGCGCGTTGGCCGATGACTGCGGCGGCTCGCCGCAGCGCCTGCCCGCGTGCCGCCGCGCGGTTGCTTCGCGATCGAGGACCTGCGGACCGGGATGCGGTCAGCGGAACAGGTCAGGGCCGTCCAGCAGCTCGGCGAGCCGCTCGGCATGCTCGGCGCATTCGCGCCAGCGCAGGCGCGCTTCGGCGACCTTGAGCTGCGCCGCGATCCAGTCGGGGTCGCCCGGCGTCGCGATGCGGCGCACCGCAGCGTACTCCCGCAGAGCGAGCGTCAAACGCTCATCGGCCCGGTTCCAGCGCGTCGCGACCACGCGCTCGAGCCTGCCGTGCCCGGACGGGCTGCCGAGCTGCGCCGCTTCGAGTTCGTAGCCCACCCGGGCAGCATCGCGAGCGGCCGTGACGCGCCGGCGACGGGCGCATGACAGCTTCGTGACGGCGGCGGTTCAGCCGGCGGCGAGCGCCGCGCGGATGCGCGCCGCGTGTTCCTCGAGAATCGCCGGCTCGGCCTTGATCCGGGCGTGTGGTCGCAGCCCGCTGGCCACGTACACCGGGACGATGTGAAAGTGCAGGTGGAATACCGTCTGTCCCGCCGTCGCCCCGTTGAATTGCGTGACAATGAGGCCTGGCGCCGCAAACGCCCGCTGCACGGCCCGTGCGACCCGCTGGGTCGTGCGCATCGCTGCGATCACCGCTGCCGGCGGGGAATCGAACAGGTTCTCGCCGGCGAGCTTGGGGATCACGAGCGTGTGACCATCGGCCTGGGGCATGATGTCCATGAACGCGAGCGTCTCGCTGTCCTCGTGGACCTTGATGCAGGGGATCTCGCCGCGCGCCATCCGCGCGAATATGTTGTTGTCATCGTAGGCCATGCGTGATCCTCGTGTCGGCGACCGGTGTCAGCGGCGGTAGGCGCGCCCGGTCGGCGCGCCCCACGCTGCCCCTACGCTCCCAAGGCACCGACCGCCACACTCACCGCGAGACGCGCTGCGTGCCGAGCCGGACCTCGGCTCCAATTCTGCTCATAATGTGGCCCATCGTACCGACACACGCGCGGCACCGCACCGGTGCCGGGGGAGGCGGTCATGAAAGCCCCGCTCGACCGGACTGACGTGAAGCTGATCGAGGTGCTGCAGACGGCGGCCCGGATGTCCAACCAGGACCTGGCCGCCCGGGTCGACCTGTCGCCGAGCGCGTGCCTGAGCCGGGTCCGCCGACTTGAGCGGGACGGCGTCATTCGCCGCTATCTCGCCGATATCTCACTGCCGAAGCTGGGCTCCTGCCTGCGGATATTTGCCGAGGTCACGCTCAGCAACCACACGCCCGGCGATTTCCGGCGCTTCGAGGCAGCCATCGCCGGCATGCCGGAAATCGTCGAGGCCTTCCAGGTGAGCGGCGCCTGCGACTATCTGTTGCACGTCGTATGCCGCGACATGACGCACTACAGCGGGATCAACGATGCCCTGACGAGCGGCAAACACGGCGTCGAGAAGATTCACAGCCAGGTCGTGATGGCCGAGTCGAAGCCCTTCGCCGGCCACCCGATCGCCGCGATCGTCGCCGGATCCGGCTAGCGGCGACGTTCGTTGCGCCGCAACCGCAGAATCTGCGAGGCGCGGAGCAGGTGGCCGCAGCCGCTGCGTCACCGGCTGCGGATTTCCGTGCCCGCTGCACGCCCGGAATCGCAAGCTACATGGGCCTGGAGGTGGCCCATGGTCATGATCATCGATACGCCGACGCTTGCGCAGCTGCTGTCCCGCGTGGGCGTCGAGACCTTTCTCAGGGAACTGGCCGACCGCATCGAGGACGACTTTGCCCACTGGCCGCGATTCGAGAAATCAGCGCGCCTCGCCGCGCACTCGAAGACCGGCGTGCTCGAACTGATGCCGACCTCGGACGACGAGTGGTTCAGCTTCAAGCTCGTCAATGGCCATCCCGGCAACCCCGCGGCGGGCCTCCTAACCGTCACCGCGGTCGGCATGCTGGCCGACGTCGCGACCGGCTACCCCCGCCTGATCTCCGAGATGACCGTGCTGACGGCGCTCAGGACCGCGGCGACCTCGGCGATGGCCGCCCGGCGCCTCGCAAATCCTGCCGCGACCACGATGGCGCTGATCGGAACTGGCGCCCAGGGCGAGTTTCAGGCGCTGGCCTTCAAAGCCTGCCTCGGCATCCGTCGGATCCGCTATCACGATACCGACGCGCGCGCGATGCTGAAGTTCGCCCGCAACCTGCGCGGCACGGGGCTCGAGCTGGTGCGTTGCGCCAGCGTCGCCGACGCCGTCGCCGGCGCCGAGATCATCACGACCGCCACCGCCGTCAAGGGCACGCAGATCGTGCTTGCCGACGCGCAGGTCGGCGACGGCGTTCACATCAACGCCATCGGTGGCGATTGCCCGGGCAAGACCGAACTCGAGCCGCGGCTGCTCGCGCGGGCCCGGATCTTTGTCGAGTACCTGCCGCAGACGCGGATCGAGGGCGACATCCAGTCGCTCGGCCCCGAGGCCAGGGCGACCGAACTCTGGCAGGTCATCGCCGGACGCGAGCCTGGCAGGACCGACTCGCGTCAGCTGACGATCTTCGACTCGGTCGGATTCGCGCTCGAGGACTACTCGGCGCTGCGCTACGTCTACGACAAGGCACGCGGGCTCGGAGTGGGCAGCGAGGCGCCGCTGATCCCCGAGCCACAGGACCCGAAGGATCTGTTCGGTTACGTTGCGAGGCTCGCCGCCTGATGGGTGCTGCAGGCACCGAGCGGCCGGCCGATCCCGAGCAATGCGCGCGGGCGGTGCTGATGGTGCGGCCGGCGACGTTCTACGCGAACCCGGAGACGCTCGCGACCAACGCGTTCCAGCACGCGCAGGCCGGTCCGGCGGCCGACACGCTCGCGGCGGCGCGCGCGGAATTCGACGGCGTGGTGGCCGCGCTGCGCGCGGCCGGCGTCGATGTGGCGGTCGCGGACGCCGACGCCGATGCGATGACGCCGGACGCGCTATTTCCGAACAACTGGTTCTCGACGCACGCCGACGGCCGCGTCGTCCTCTATCCGATGGCCGCGGCCAGCCGCCGCCGCGAACGCCGCCCGGACATGATCGCGCGGCTGGCGGAACGGTACGGGTGGCGAATCACGCGCACGACGGACCTGACGGCCCTCGAGACGCGCGGCCTGATCGTCGAAGGCACCGGGAGTCTCGTGCTGGATCGCACGGCGCGACTCGCCTATGCCGCCCTGTCGCCGCGGACGCACCGCGAGGCCGTCGACATCGCGTGCCGCGAACTCGGCTACGAGCCGGTCGCGTTCCACGCGCACGACACGCAGGGCCGCGAGGTCTATCACACGAATGTGCTGATGTCGGTCGGACCGTCGCTGGCGGTGCTGGCGAGCAGCCTGGTATCGCCCGGGACCGACCTGCGGCGCGTGTTCGATGCGCTCGAGCGGACCAGCAAGACGCTGCTCGAGATCTCCGCGGAGCAGGTCGCAGAGTTCGCCGGCAACCTGCTGTTTCTCGACGCGGGCGTTGCCGGTCCGGTCGTGGTCGTATCGCAGCGCGCCTGGCGCAGTCTCACACGGGCGCAGCGCCAGCTGCTCGAGAAGTCTGCACGGCCGGTGCCATGCGCGGTCGACACGATCGAACACGTCGGCGGCGGCAGCATCCGCTGCATGCTCGCCGAGATCTTCCTGCCGGGTGCGGCACCGGCGCGATCAATGACCGGCGGAGCGATGCCATCATGAGCGCGACGATCCTGATGTGCCGCCCGACGCATTTCGAGGTCAGCTACACCATCAATCCGTGGATGCAGCAGGGCGCCGCCCACGGCGCACTGGCGCTGGCGCAGTGGCGGGCGCTGCGCGCCGCGCTCGCGGCGCATGCCGACATCGTCACGATCGATCCGCAGCCCGGGCTGCCAGACATGGTTTTCACGGCGAACGCCGGTGTCGTCGTCGGCGATCGCGCGATGGCGAGCCACTTCATGCCCCACGAGCGACGTGGCGAGGAGCCGTTCTTCAAGCGCTGGTTCCGCGAACGGGGATTTGTGATGGTCGAGCTGCCGGAGGACATAGGATTCGAGGGCGCCGGGGATTGTCTTCAGGACACCCGCGGACCGGTGCTGTGGACCGGCCTCGGGCCGCGTACCGAGCCGGAGGCGCTCGCGTATCTCGCTGCGGCATTCGACCGTGAGATCGTCGGGCTCCGGCTCATCGATCCGCGCTTTTATCACCTCGATACCTGCTTTTGCCCGCTGTCGGGCGGGCATGTGCTCTATTACCCGGCGGCATTCCACCCGACCAGTCGCTCGGAGATCGAGCGACGCGTGCCCGCGGCGCTGCGCGTCCCGGTGGGCGCGGTGGACGCGGCGAACTTCGCCTGCAATTCGGTCAATCTAGC
>Ga0209415_10003688_pt1 | contig 28476 bp, 29 predicted proteins | sample PeaSoiSIISIP2007_FD_187696 | JGI IMG/M metagenome (GOLD analysis project Ga0209415, IMG submission 187696) | Peat soil microbial communities from Weissenstadt, Germany - SII-SIP-2007 (SPAdes) (version 2) | ecosystem: Environmental > Terrestrial > Soil > Wetlands > Peat | place: Germany... | reverse complement strand
GATCGGGCCGCCCAGCGATACGCCATACTGATTTCTCTGGAAGCCGGGGGCGGAGTTGGGATCGAAGAAATTGCGGGCATCGAAGGCGCTGTTGCGCAGGAACTCGTAGACCGAACCGTGGAAATCGTTGCCGCCGGATTGAGTGACGATGAGAACCTGCGCGCCCGGCCGTTTGCCATATTCGGCGCCATAGGAATCGCGCAGCAGATTGAACTCGCGCACGGCCTCGACGCCCAATAGCTGCTGGCTGGTGCCGCCAGGCTGCATGTTATTTTCGGCCGCGCCGGTGAATTCGACACCATTCAGCAAGAATAGATTTTGCTGCGGCCGATTTCCTTCCACGGCGAAATTATTTCCATTGGTGGCGTTCGATACGCCGATTCCGCCGGTCTTTTCCCAAGTAAAATTGACGACGCCCGGATTGAGCGTCAGCAAGAGATCGAAGCTTCGTCCGTTGAGCGGGAGATCCCGGACCTGGAACTGACTGATTACGCCCGAGGCATCGCTAGTTGAAACAGCCACTATCGGGGCGTCTCCAATCACTGTGACTTGCTGGCTGGACTCGCCGACTTGCAGTGTAAGATCCACCGTGGCGCTTTGATTCACCGCCAATTGAATGCCGGAGCGGACCACCTCCTGAAATCCGGCTTTCTTGGCGTGAAGCTCGTACGGGCCTACGGGCAGCGAGGGGATTTGATAGCGACCGGCGCCGTCGGCTACCGTTTCCCGGACCGCGCCCGTTTCGGTATTGGTGGCGGTGACGGTGGCGTTGGGGGCCACGGCGCCCGATTGGTCGCTAACGGTTCCAGAGACCACAGCCGACACCTGGGCCAATAAAGAAGACGCACAAAACAGAGCAAGGCAAGACATCCAGCGGGATATTGTCATAGTTCGCTTGACCAGTATACAAGACATTGTTGTTCAACAGAGTCACGGGTGCGGCCGAGCGATGGGGTGGAGAATGATGCAGGTGCGGCGGCGCTTGGTGTACGCGGCGGGAGCGGAGGGATAGAAACGGACGCGACCCGTGATCGCGCTAGAACCGGGAGGGCGGGGCGAACCGTTTGGCCAGAGTTTCGATTTCGCGCGAAGAGGTGACCTTGTGCTCGCGGACGTACAGCTCGTGATTGCGCTCGACGTCGGGAAGCTTGTAGACGTAATTGGCGGTCAGGCCAGATGAACGGTGCAGCCCGGACGCGGACGTGTCTCCCAGCCAGTTGATGCGCTCCAGCCGCGCGCCGTTCTTGAGGTGGAAGCGCGCCACTGGGTCCAGGGGCTCACGGTTTTGCCTGGCGTGCAGAAGATAATACGCGGCCAGCGGCATTAAGGACCGTTGCAACTCGGCGCGGAGGGCTTCGTCCTCCATCCATTGCGGGTTATCGAGCATGGCGACGACATTGGCAAACGGGGCGAGCTTGGGAATGGCTTGGAGAGCCGCAGCCTTCTCCGACAGCCATTTGCGAAACCCCGGAACCGGCGAGAGCGTGGCGAATTTCTTGATGCGCGGAAACTCCTTGCTGAGATCCTCAACCACCTGCTTGATGAGAAAGCTGCCGAACGGAACGCCGCGCAGTCCTTCCTGGCAATTCGTGATGGAGTAAAAGACGGCCCATTCGGCCGTTTGGTCATCGAGCACGGCAGAATCGGGATCGAGCAGCGCTTGCACCTTGTCGCTCAGGCCGCGGGTGAGCGCCACTTCGATGAAGATGATCGGCTCATCAGGAAGCGCGGGATGGAAGAACGCGTAGCAACGGCGGTCGGTTTCGAGGCGGCGCCGAAGATCGTGCCAGCCTTGGATCTGATGCACTGCCTCATACTGGATCAACTTTTCCAGGATGATGGCCGAAGTGCGCCAATCGATGCGACGGAGCACGAGAAAGCCGCGATTAAACCATGAGGCGAACAGATGCGCGAGATCGGCGGCGATGGGCTTCAGGCGTGCAGACCGGTCGGAATCCTGCAAGACCTGGCTCCGCATCGCCACCAGGATGTGCGTGCCATCCGGCGCCTGATTCAGCCGGCGGAACAGCTCCTGGCGAGGCGGCTCGACCACCTTTTGCAGGCGTGCCAGATTCTCCGGGGAGGGATCGGTGCGGTAAGCGTCGCCGGCACCCCCGACTTCCTCGGGATCGGGAGAGAACTCCCGGATCAACGACTCAAAAAACGCGCGGCGGCCCCGATCGTCCAGCGCTTTATAGGCGTCCAGAGCCTCGGCGGCCAAACGGCTTCCGGATACTTCGCCGCGTTCCGACAGCAAGCTGTGACACAACGCGATGGCCTTCTTGGCGTGGCGTGTGGTACCGCGCGGCAATGGCCGGGATTGCCGGGGCGCGAAGCCCAAGAGTTCGGTCAGTTTCAATGTCGAGCGCTCCTAATAGCTATCGGCAATTAATTTTCCCAACCAAGCATCGACACGAATGTCAATGCGGCACGCAAAAGTGCGTGCGCCACTAGGGCTAGCTACATTGTACCCGCCGAGCAACAAAAATGAGCCACCGGACCCTTACAACTTTCTGGGGTCGAGATGGTGGTCTAATGAAGGTGAAAGGAGTGTTCCACGTATGAACACAAAAACCAAGCAAGACCAAAAGAAGAATCAAGGACAAAAGGCCCGAGTGGGCCACGGAGCGAAGAAGCGGGATCAGAATCCTAATCTGCTTCACGATACCCGGAAGCAAGGGGACCACGAACAGGAACATCCAGAGACGCGGCTCTTCCGTTAGGTTTGTTTCGCATCTCTTTGGTTTGGTGAAAACTCCCTCCTACGGCGACGTCGGAAGGAGTTTTCTAATTCTAGGCAGGCAACAGCGCCTGGTTTAATCTGCGGCGGCGGCTGATGGCCTCGGGACGCTATTGATGGTTTTCAGAATGCGTGAAACGATCTGGTAGGGATCGCCCTCGGAGTTCGGGCGCCGATCTTCCAGATAGCCCTTGTAACCGTGCCTGACAAAGTTCACAGGCATCCGGATGGAAGCGCCACGATCGGAGAGGCCGTAGCTGAACTTGTCAATGGCTTGCGTTTCGTGCAGACCTGTCAGACGCAGATGGTTATCGGGGCCGTACACAGCGATGTGCTCGCTGATATTGCCCTGGAACGCCTTCATGAGGGCTTCAAAGTAGTCCCTGCCACCCACTTCGCGGAGGTGCTTGGTCGAGAAGTTGCAGTGCATGCCAGATCCATTCCAGTCGCCCTTGATGGGCTTGCAATGCAGCTCCAGGTCGACGCCGTATTTCTCGCAGAGACGCATCATCAAATAGCGAGCGGTCCAGGTGTCGTCAGCGGCTTTGGTAGAGCCTTTCGCGAAGATCTGGAATTCCCACTGACCTTTAGCGACCTCCGCGTTGATGCCCTCATGATTGATACCAGCGGCCAGACAGAGGTCCAAGTGTTCTTCGACGATTTGACGGGCTACGCTGCCCATGTACTTGTAGCCGACGCCGCAGTAGTAGGGGCCTTGGGGAGTGCTGGGGTATCCGTTTTCCGGGAAGCCGAGAGGGCGCCCATCTTGAAACAGGAAGTATTCCTGCTCAAGACCGATCCATAAGTCAGGGTCGTTTTCGATGGTGGCGCGCGCGTTGGTGGAGTGCGGGGTGCCATCGGGGTGCAGGACTTCGCTCAGAACGATATAACCGTCCTTGCGGCCGCCATCCGGATACAGAGCCACCGGTTTCAGCACGCAGTCGGAGCTTTTGCCCTCGGCCTGCATGGTGGAACTGCCGTCGAAACCCCAATTGGGTAGATCCTCAAGGGCGGGCGGTTGCACAAACTCCTTGAGCAGTGTCTTGCCGCGCAGGCCAGGAACAGGCTGTTTGCCGTCTAGCCAGATGTATTCGAGTTTGTATTTTTTCATAGTATTTGGAGACCGAAAGGGCAAGGGCCCCGGCCATAGCACTCTCTTTGATCTGTCCTTACAATCCTTTCAACCGTGGAAGGAACAGGCTGCGAAAAACAACTCGCTGAAAACAACACGCTCGCGCCGCGGTTGGCGGAACCGGTTCTATACCCGATCGCGAAGTCGATCCTCTATTTTCGATGAGCGAACCCCGCTTCGCAATAGCTGCGCCGATCAATTGTCTTTATGGAGGGCCTTCAAGAAAGTGATGGGACGATAGGGTTAGCAACGGCCACCGCTCCCTGACGGGAGTGGCTCGGTGGGTCGCAGCTCGGTAAGCGCCTCGTCTTTAAGCGAGATCCAGTGCGTGGAACATCGCCAGTCGTTGTTCCCGGATCGGATCGCCGACCACCTTGCTTTGATTGTTGATCACCATGGTAGGCCGCTCAGTTGCGTTGAACGCGGGCCAATGCGGCAGCTTGGACGTGTTGGGATCGCCGCTGCGCGCAAACGCGATCCACGTATCGCTGACCTTGTCGGCCAGAGCCATGGCGTCGGCGGCGCCGCCAGTGAGCCCGCGCGCGATCCGGATATTGTCAAATGCAAACGGTACCTCGATGGTATGGGGCGATTTCAGCCGGCCGCCGTCCACAGGCGTCTCCCAGGTGAAGTAATAGAGATGAACGGGCCCTTTGCCCAAGGCCGCGCGGCGTTCGGCGATCTTCATGACGGGCGCGCCATAGCGATAGTCGCTCGCGATGAGAAAGAAAAGGTCGGAAGGCGTGGCGCCTGGATTGAGCTTGCGATACACCTCGATCAGTTCGTCGCCCTCGCCTCCCGCGAGGCTCTTCACTCGGCTGCGCATGCCTGCTTCATCTAAGGAGAACGCGGCCTGGTCGCTCAACAGCGTCATTTCCGTGCGCGTCGAGCCCAGCATGAGCGGTACATCGGCAGAAATGGGCGACGCGGCCGGATGGAACGGATGATGCGGGATCGCGTTTCCATCCACGGTGGGCGAGAAGCCCTGCGTCATCTGATCCTCGCCGCCCATGTCGTTCACAACCGCGAAATAAGCGTGCATGATCCGGTCAACGGGGATCTTTTGCAACTCGCGCACCTGCGACTTGCCGACGTTCAGCTTCGCCAGCAACAACTCGGCAACGCGGATGGCCTGATCGCGCTCGACTAACCGAATTGTCGGACCGCTTTCGATCACCGCGCGGTGGAACAATCCCTTCGCCGATGGCATGCCGAGCAACGCGCCCACTTTGCGGCCGCCGCCCGACTGGCCGAAGATCATTACGGTGTTCGGATCGCCGCCAAACTGCTCGATATTGTTGCGGACCCATCGGAGGGCGTGCACGATGTCGAGCATGCCGGCGTCGCCGGACGAGGCGAAATCCGAGCCGCCGAATTCGGCCAGGTAGGTGAAGCCGAGAACGTTGAGGCGGTGGTTGATGGTGACCACAACCACATCGCCCCGGTGCGCGAGGTTAGCGCCGTCGGTGACAGGGGAAGACCCGGAGCCGCTGCTAAATCCGCCGCCGTGGCACCAAAACAAGACCGGCCGCTTGCGCCCATCCTTGAGCGCGGGAGTCCAGACGTTGAGTACCAGGCAGTCTTCTCTCTCGGGTAGACCGGTCCACGCGGCGCCTTGATCGCTTTGCGGCGCGCTGGGGCCGTAGTGGAGCGCGTCGAGGACACCAGTCCACGGGGTGGGATCCATCGGCGGCATGAAGCGATTGCGGCCCGCCGTAGTCGCTCCGTAGGGGACACCCTTGAAGATTTTGATGCCCTGGACTTCCTCCCCGCGGATCTTGCCGAACGCGGTGCCGGCGATCACGGAATTCTGGGAGGTCTTTTCGGTATTCTGGGCGCGTCCGAGGACGACGGTGACGGGCACGGTGGCGAGCAACGATGCCTGCTTCAGGAACGTGCGACGATTCGTCATGGAACGGGCTCCTTCGTTTACGGTTGTGTTTTCGGCGCTGCTTTCTGGACTTGGCGTTTGCGCGTCGGCTTGGGCGGTTCGGGCTTCGGCGTATTCTTGATGGTCTCCAGCCGCAAAAATCCGGCGGCGGCGCGGAGCCGGACGGCCTCGGTTTTGTCGTCGAGCAGGGGGGTGATGTCGGTTTGGAACGCGGGATCGTCTCGCAGCACGAGCGCGTGAACGGCCGCGGCCCGCACGGACCAATCCTTATCTTGCAGCGCCTCTTTCAAGGCAGCCAGGGTTTGCGGATCCTTGTCTTTCTCGAGCAGCAACGCAGCGGTGGCGCGACCGGAAACCGAAGGATCGGACAGCAGAGCTTGCATCGAGGAAATACCCTGGCCCAAGCCGGGCACGGGAGCGAAGCCGGCGCCCGTGCGCACCGCAAACAGGAACATCGTTTTCGGAGTGTGCATCATTCGGAGGGCTTCGCGCTTCTGTTTCGCAATGTACCCAGACGAAGCCTTGCTTTCGCCGCTTAAGATAGCCAGCAGAGCTTTCTTGCCATCGGGATCGTTCAGCGCCCAGAGGGAGCGGGCGGCGGCGAAGCTGACCTCCGGCACGTCGTCATTCAAGGCTTTGTGAAGCGCGGGAATGGATTGGCTATTCTTCAGCTCCGACAGGCTGGCGACGGCGGATAGCCGGACTTCCACATCTTTATCATCGAGCAGCGATACCAATTGGGAAGGGAAAGGCTCGGTTGAGCCTACCAGGCTGAGTGCAATCGCCGCCTGCTTGCGCGTGTCCGGGTTCTTGTCTTTCAAGGCGGTGTCGAGAATCTCTTCGGACTGATGAGCGCGAGCCGAGGGAACCGGCGGTGGCGGCGCAGGAGCGGTCTGGCATATCGCCACCGCAGGCCAGAGAAGCAAAATCAAGCAGGAAATCCGCATCGGTTCTCCTCAGGAGATTTGCTCACCAGTATACGACCGTTGTCCGAAGGGGTTCGACCGAAACCGCTGTGCTAAGGTTCGGCGTGAGGAGCGCCTGGCGGCGCGGCAAGTGCGCCCTGTGGCGCAGCGGCTGTTCACAAAACTAAACATTTGTGTGAATCATACTTACCAGGGGGATGAGTGTGCCGGGAACAGTTGCGGCGCTGGAGCGCTATTTCGAATTCAAGCGGCTGAACACAAGCTGGAAGACTGAGATTCTGGCCGGCATCACGACGTTCATCACGATGGCCTACATCGTGTTCGTCAATCCTTCGATCCTCAAGGACGCGGGCATGCCTGTTCCAGCGGTGTTCGCGGCCACGTGCCTGGCGGCGGCATTCGGCAGCATCTTGATGGGAGCGTTTGCGCGCTACCCGATCGCGCTCGCGCCCGGGATGGGGTTGAACGCTTATTTCACGTACACCGTGGTGAAGGGCATGGGCGTGCCGTGGCAAACAGCGCTGGGTGCGGTGTTTCTCTCGGGAGTGGCCTTCCTCATTCTTACCGTAACGGGTGTGCGGCAGTGGATAATCGCGGCGATTCCCGCGGAGTTGTACGCAGCGGTCAGCGCGGGGATCGGCCTGTTCATCGCATTTGTGGGCTTGCGGAACGCAGGGATCGTGAAAGCGGATCCGGCGACCATCGTCTCCATGGGCAACCTGCGCGATCCGAACGTCGCGCTCGCGGTGTTCGGCATTTTGGTGATCGCGACGCTACAGGCATGGAAAGTGCGGGCGGCGATCTTGCTGGGCATACTTGCGACCACAGCCGCCGGCGCGCTGACGGGACTGGTCCATTGGCAGCCGCAATCGTATCGATGGAGCGATATTTCGGGGACCATGCTGCATCTGGATGTTCGGGGAGCGCTCGGCCTCGGGCTTCTCGAGATCGTCTTCGTATTTTTGTTCGTCGATCTGTTCGACAACCTCGGAACGTTGGTGGGGGTTAGCAAGAAGGCGGGATTGCTGGAAGCCAACAACCGGATTCCACGCGTGAATCGTATTTTACTGACGGATGCCACCGCAACCATCGGCGGATCTCTGCTCGGGACCACCACGGTGGTCAGCTACATTGAGTCCGCGGCCGGAGTGGCAGCGGGTGGCCGCACAGGCGTGGCATCCATCGTTACGGGAATGCTGTTCATCGCGGCTCTGTTCGTAGCGCCGCTGATCGGCGCGGTGCCCTCGGCGGCAACAGCGCCCGCGTTAGTTGTAGTTGGCGGCCTGATGATTTCCGCGGTCGCGGAGATACCGTGGGAGGACGCCTGCACGGCCTTCCCCGCATTCTTGACGCTGATTACCATTCCGCTGACCTTCAGCATCGCAAATGGTCTGGCTTGCGGCATCATATCCTACGTGCTGATTCATCTCGCGAGCGGGCGAGCGCGGCAAGTGGCGTGGCCGGCGTATTTGCTGGCGGCGTTGCTGATCGTCCGATTCGTTTACATTGCGGCCAATTGAGCCAGCGTCTCGGCCAGGATGAGCGTGCCTCGCGCGATTGCTTCGGGCGAAGCGTATTCATCGGGTCGATGGCTCACGCCGCCGCGACAGGGAATGAATAGCATTGCTGTGGGGGCAATCCGCGACATGAAAAGTGAGTCGTGATAGGCCCGGCTAATCATGCGCTCGAACGGCAAGCTGTGCGTTTGGCAGGCTTCGATCAGGGTGGCCACGACCCGCGAGTCACATTGTGCTGGAGGATCGGCATTGACGAGTTCCAAACTTGCTTGGACGCCTCGGCGCTGCGAGATTTCCTGGCAAGCCAATTCGATTGCTTGCAGAACGGCGTCTCGTCGGGCTCCATCGGTGTCGCGCACATCGATCTCCATTCGCACTCGGCTGGGGATGCTGTTGACAGCGCCGGGAAATATATCGCACACACCGACAGTGGCAACCGTATCTATCGAGCCGCTCGATTTAGCGCTGTTTTCCACCGCGAGGGCGATCTCGGCCGCGGCGAGAAAAGCATCGTGCCGGTCGGGCATCAGCACGGCTCCGGCGTGCCCGCCTTCGCCTTCGACCGTTCTTTTGAGGCTGGCCGGGGCGGCGATGGCGGTAACAACGCCAAGCGGGATGTTGCGCCGTTCGAGGATCGGCCCCTGTTCGATGTGCATTTCAACGAACGCAGAATAGTATCCCGGCGGCAATCGGACAGATGCCAATGGGCCTTGGAAACCCGCCGCCGATCGAGCATCGTCGAGCGAAGCTCCATCGCGATCCTTCCACGCGCCGACTTTATCGGGCTCGAGCGAGCCGGCGAGCAACCGGCTGCCGAGGCATCCGATTCCAAATCGCGTGGGCTCTTCGGAAGTGAAGATCACGAGCTCGATGGGGCGATCCGGCTTGTAGCCCGCGCGCATGAGGGCGCGAATCGCTTCCAGCGCGCCCAGGACGCCGACGGTTCCGTCGAATCGGCCGGCGTTAGGAATCGCGTCGATGTGGGACCCGGTTCCCACCGGTGCAAGGTCCGGATTCTCGCCGATCCAACGCGCGAATGTGTTGCCGACTGCATCCTCGCGGATGGCGAGCCCGGCTTCGCGGCATAGTTTCTTTACGAATTCGCGCGCTTGTATGTCGGCTTCGGTGAAGACCACGCGCGTCACCACGGGGGGCGCTTCTTGGGAGATCGCGCCGAGTGCGTCCAATTCCGCGGTCAGGCGCTGCTGGTCGATGTCGAGTTTCATCGCCCAGGGCCCTGGGGCCCGCGATTCCAGTCTTTGTAGATCAAATATTTTGCGGGCGTTTTTCCGAGGGCGCCGAACCACTGGGGGCAATAGGGCGCCATCCAGATGAAGTCGCCTTCCGCGACCGGATACCAATGATCGCCGAGACGGTAGATGCCGCCGCCTTCGAGCATCAACAGGCCGTGCTCCATGACGTGAATCTCAACCATCGGAAGCGTAGCGCCGGGAAGATAGGTCATGGTATTCACGGCAAAATCGAAGGACGGGTTGTCCGGGACCAGCGAGCGAACTTGAAGCGCGTCATCTCCCATCAGGGGCGTGGCGGCAACGCTGCTTTCGCGACCGGTGAAGCACGCGGGCGGAGGAACGCCGGGCAGGGGCTGATAGGCCTTCTCGATGATGGCGGCTCGCGCGGCGATCTTCGCCGAAATAGTTGCTGCGTGTTCGGCGGGAAAATACGCGTAATCGCCGCGAGACAAAACAGCGCCGTTGACTTCCAGCTCTCCATCGAGCACGTACAGGAATCGTTGCACCGGAGCGGGGCCCAATGATCCTCCGGCTTCGAACTCCGCGGTGTACTGCGTGAAACGTGCGCCGAGGGCCGGCGCGGCGTGAACGATGGCGGTGGCATTTTGCATTCCAGGCAGCGTCGCGCGGACGAACGTATCGGGCGTCTGGAGAAGGTGGTCGGCGCGGTGAGCGCTGCGAGTTTGTCCTAAGTGATGCATGGCCTCACCAACTTGCCACAGCTTTGGCCGACGATTTCGCCCTCCACGAAGATCGTTTCGCCGCGGCGTATGGTGCGCACGATGCATCCGCGGAACGAGTAGCCGAGATAAGGGCTCAAAGCGTGCCGCTGCTTCAGGTCTTCAGGTCGCAGTTGAGCGGATCGGGAAAGGTCGACCAACGCGAGGTCCGCATCCATGCCGATGGCGATAGCGCCCTTGGATGGAATTCGAAACCGGCGCGCGGGTTCTGTAGCAATCAGCGATGAGATTCGTTCCAGAGGCATTTGACGGCAACGATAACCGGAGTCGAGCAATACCGGCAACGTTGACTGCACACCGGCAATGCCGCCCCAGGCCCGTCCGAAATCGCTGGTTTTCATTTCGGGCGGCGCGGGCGAATGATCGGATGCGACGATGTCAACGGCGCCGGCGAGCAATTGCGTCCATAGGCCATCCTGCTCGCGTGCGTCGCGCAGGGGAGGGGCACATTTGGCGATTGCACCCAGGCGCTCCACGTCAACTTCGGTGAAGAAGAGATAGTGAGGGCAAGTCTCGATGGAAACATCGGCGCCTTGCGCGCGGGCCTCGGCGGCTAATGCGACCGCGCGTCCGGAGCTGACGTGAACGATATGCAGTTTCGCGCCGGTTTCCCGAGCGAGGAATGTGGCGCGCTGGATCGCTTCCAACTCGGCTAGAACTGGCCGTGATGCGAGGAAGGCTCGGACACTACCACGATCTTCCGGTGCGATTTTACGCGCGAGGCCCTGCGTGATCTCCTGGCTTTCGGCGTGCACTGCGACAGGCAAACCGAGCCGCGCTGCCTCGCGCAGTCCTTCGAACAGAGTAAAGTCGTCAGCGCGTGGAAACTCACGCAGACCGGAATCGCACAGGAACGCCTTGAAGCCGACGACGCCGCGGTTGGCCAGCTCCGCCATTTCGGAGACACTGCCGGGAATCAGGCCGCCCCAAAGCGCGAAATCGGTGATGGAGGACGCCTCGAGCGCCGCGCGCTTTCGATCGAACGCTTCGGCGTTAACGGTGCAGGGCGTCGAGTTGAGAGGCATGTCGAAGAACAGCGTTCCACCGCCCGCAGCTAGTGCGCGGCTTCCAGTGGCGCCGCCTTCCCAATCGGTACGGCCCGGCTCGTTGAAGTGGAGATGCACGTCGATCAAGCCGGGGAATACATGCAAGCCTCGCGCGTCGATTTCTTCGGCGGCTCCAGGGATCTCGGGGCCGACTGCGGCGATCTTGCCGTCCTCGATCGCGATATCTTGCGTGTCGCCTCTTATCACGAGGTCAGGCATACCGGCGCTCCAGTTCTTCGAGAAAAGCCATCCCGACTTCCAGCGCTTCGGCGACGTCCTCCGCCAGAACTGATTCATCCGGATGATGGCTGATGCCGCCGGGACTGCTTACGAACAGCATAGCCGCCGGCATCCGGCGCGCAACGATCATAGCATCGTGTCCCGCGCCGCTTGGCATGCGATGAACCGGTCGACCGGTGGCGGCAACGGCGCGCTCGAGCATTTGGGTGAGCGCCGAATCCATCGCGACGGCGGGTTGATCCAAGCGCCGCTCCCAGGAAACTGTGAGGCAGCGGCGAGCCGCGATATGGTTCGCGCATCGTAACAGCCGTTCTACAATCTCGTGACGAACGGCATCATTGGGGTGCCGAACATCCAAACTGGTTGTCACAGAGCCGGGGATGACATTGCTTGCGCCGGGCGAGACCGCTACGCGGCCGACCGTAGCCACGGCTCCGGGAACAGAGGGAGCTTCGCGCTCTACCGCACTGATCCATTCCGCCGCGCCAGCGAGCGCGTCGCGCCGAAGATGCATTGGCGTGGTCCCGGCATGATTCGCGCTGCCTTTAAACAGCACGTCCAGCCGGCTCTGGCCGGAGATCGCCTCGACGACGCCGAGCGGCAAATCGAGGCTTTCCAGCACCGGCCCTTGCTCGATGTGAAATTCCAGGTACCCGAGCGCGTCGTCACCAACACGCGCTTCGCCGATGCGGCGTGGGTCTAGTCCAAATGCGGTGATCGCATCGGCGATAGTCGCAAGCAAAGCATCATCGACATCTCCAATCAAAGCGCGGCTCCCAATGAATGGCACCCCGAATCGCACACCTTCCTCTTCCGAAAAGCCGATCACTTCAACCCCGAACGGAATATGGCGACCGTTGAGACGCTCGATCAGCGCAACGCCGAGCACGACACCGAGGATTCCATCGAACGCACCTGCGCGCGGTACCGTATCGAGATGCGAACCGATGAAGAGACGTGGCGCGGAATTTCGATCAGCGGGATAAAAGCCCCTCAAGTTGCCCGCGTGATCGGTGACGACGCTCAAACCCGCCTGTTCCATCCAGGTACGAATGTGAGCGTGTACCGCGTGCATGGGCGCGGACAAAAACGTTCGCGTGGTGAAACCGGGCTCTTCGGTGAATTCCGCGAGCAGGCGGCATCGACCGATGACGTCTTCAGCACTCGTGGGCATCAAGATCCCCGATACGTGCTGTAGCCATACGGGCTCAGCAGAAGCGGCACGTGATAGTTGCGGGATGGATCGGCGACTCCGAAGCGAACGACTACGACATCGAGAAACGGCGGGTCGGTCATTTGGACTCCCTGGGCGCGAAAATAATCGCCGGCATGAAACGTCAATTCGTAGACGCCTGGTTCCAGACGATCGCCCGAAACCAGCGGTTGGTCCGTCCGGCCATCCATGTTGGTAACGGCCGATTTCACGAGCTTTGCGCAAAAGTGCAGCTCGATCACGAGCCCTTGAGCGGGCTCTCCGCGCGCCGTATCGAGCACATGTGTCGAGATGCGAGCCATCTATTTCTTCAAGCGTAAGCCTAGAATGCCGAAGGGAGGCCGGGCTTCGGTATAAACGCCGAGTTCCTCGCCGCGCCCGACGATGGTGTCCCACGTACGATTGGTGGCTTCCAGGTGCACTTCGGCGATGCTCGGAATGTCGGCCAGCATCTCGGTTCCAATCTGATAAATGACCTGCTGGATGCTGCCGGATTCGAATCCGTTGAAGATGTCGCGCACGATGCGACGCACGGCGGCCGTTACAGCGCCCGAACTGAACGCCGCAGAGGAATTGGTGTAGACCCACTCCAAATCGAGCCACATATGCAAAGGCCGGTTGGCAACGTCGGGCAGAGTAGTGTATTGATCCCGCACGAAGCCGTGAAAAGCGCTGCCACCCAGACGCAGCAGTTTGAACCCGACGATGCTGGAGGCAATTTCGACTACACCATCGCGATTGAGCTCCAGACGCGCGCTGGCGCGGTCCGGCCCCGCGGGTGCGAAAGCAACATCGCTATTCGGCAAGGTCGCGTAAGGGATCTCGAGGGCGGAAATCTGCACGCCCTCCACCTGCGGATAAATCGCAAGGAACTTCGCTCCCAGAAACCGGCAACAGTCTTCGAGATCGGGGCCCGCGTAATTCAGCGTTTCACGCTGAACGAAATTCTTCATCGAATCGGTAGCGATGAGGCCGGTGTTATCGCCGGTGGTGTAGGTCGGCCAGAACGCGTCTCCGTACACCAGCATCGTGATGTTTGCGCCGAAGACGGGGCTTACGCCCGCGGCCGTCTTGCCGTCCCGATTCAGACGGTAGACGATGACGTCGCCTTTGCCGTAATAATTTCGTTTCCAACCGCCCGCAAACTGTCCTGTCACGATGTGATCATCCCCTCCAGACGAAATCTCGCGATACGATACACCTGCCGGAGCGCCTCGCGGTATTCATCCTCAGGCGTTGCTTCCATTCTCGCCTGAAGCGCCCGCAAGATGTCGTGTTTTGTGCTGCCCTTCACGGCGAGCAAAAAGGGAAACCCGAATCGGCTACGGTAGGCGGTATTCAAGCGATGGAGTTGCTCAAATTCACCCGGCGTCAAGCTGTCCAAGCCCGCGCCTGCCTGCTCTTCAGTGGAAGCTCGGCTCAGGCGCGCGCGTGCGCCGAGATCGGGGTGCGCCTGCAAGAGGGCCAGTCTCTCGGCAAATGTGGCGCGCTCCACTTGTTCGGTCATCGCGGCGTGGAGAGCGTCAAGACCAGCGAACGGCCGGGCATCGAAGGCGCGCTCGGCCACCCAGGGAGAATGCTCGAAGATCCAGCCCAGGGCGGCAACGAAACCGGCACGATCCATAGAGTTCAATTCGGCCGTGGTCACTGCTCCTCCGCCGCATCGGATTTATAAATGACGGATCCCGCGACGCGCACCTCACGCACGCTCTCCGCACCGGCGAGCGTGAAGATCGCGGCCAGCATTTGCTGGGGACCTTGCTCGCGCTCGAGAACGCATGCCAGCGCGCTGCCGGCGGGAGGCCGAATATACACAAAATCGGCCGATTTCCCAATGCGAAAGTCACCGGTTTCCTCGCCGAGTCCCAGCGCTTCGGCTCCAGCGAGGGTCGCCAAATAAAGCAAGTGTGCCGCGTCGAGAAGCATTCCGCCGGGAGCTACACGCTGCAGCAAATATGCTTGCAGGCCTTCTTTGAGCATTCCGAACCCGGTCCCGCCCCCGACATCGGTTCCGAGCGCGCATCGCACGCCGGCGTTGATGTGGCGCTTCAAGGGAAACAGTCCACTCCCGAGAGCCGCGTTGCTCGACGGGCAATGCGCCACCGTGACGCCGCTTGCAGCCAGACGATCCAGCTCGGAGCTGGAAGGATGAACGTCATGCGCCATCACCGTGCCCAGGCGGCTGAGTCCGTATCGTTCGTACACCGCCAGATAGTCAGCAGCCCAAGGAAAGAGGCGCGACACCTCCGTGATTTCCTCCAGGTTTTCGTTGAGATGCGTTTGAACGAGCAGCCCCTCATGCTCGCGCAGCAGTGTCTGGCAAACCTCAAGCATAGCTTCGGACGTAGACAGCGCAAAGCGCGGGGTGACGGCGTAATTCAGTAGCCCCTTCCGATGGAAGCGCTCAATCAGTAAGCTGCTCTCGCGATAAGCGCGCTCCGGCGTCTGATGTAACTCCGGAGTGAGGCGCCGGTCGGAGAGCACATGCCCGGCTGCAAGCCGCAACTCCGCAGCCTGCGCGGCTTCAAAAAGCGCGGCCGTCGCGGGAGCAAAGTGCGCGCCAAATACCAGCGCAGTGGTGGTTCCATGAGACGCCAGCAAACGCACGAAACGGCGGGCTACATGGCAGGCATGGGAGTGATCCGCCATGCGCGCCTCTTCGGGTAGGGCACAATGTTCCAGCCAATCGAGCAGCGAGCGGCCCAAGCCACCGAGCACTCGCAGCTGCGGGAAATGAATGTGCGTGTCGATGAAACCAGGCAGAAGAAAACCGCCGCGCAGGTCCACGGACGGAATGTCCGGATGCGCGCCGCGAAGACCTGCATAGTCGCCGCATCCGGCCACGCGCCCTCCGATGACGAGCAGGCCGCCGTCCTCGTAGCACTCGAGTGCGCTCGGATCTTGAAACGGATTGCGCGGCGTGTGAAACAGGGGCGCGCGCAGCAGTTCGCCCCCTGGCGCGGAAATCACTGGCTGGCACCGACCGAACTTACAGGCGACTCTCGCTCGGTGAGCGCACGCTGTACGGCAAAGAAAACGCGCTCGGGCGTGGCTGGGCTTTCGAGCAAAACTGGGCCGCCGGAGCCAAAGGCAGCGATCGCATCGCGAATTGCCTCGCGGACCGAGATGGCCAGCATCAGAGGCGGTTCGCCCACAGCTTTGCTGCCGAAAATGGTGCCGGGCTCGGCCGCGCGATCGAGAAAGTTGACTTCGAAAACCTCGGGCACTTCGGTCCACGACGGCAGCTTGTAAGTGGATGCGCCAGCGGTGGCCAGGCGGCCGGTGGAATCCCACACCAGCTCTTCCAGCGTCAACCATCCAACGCCTTGGATGAATCCACCCTCGATTTGCCCGCGATCCACCAGCGGCGAAACGGAATCGCCGACGTCTTCGAGGATGTCGGTTCGCAAGAGACGATAGTCGCCGGTGAAGCCGTCCACTTCCACTTCAGAAACCGCGGCCGCATACGCGAAATAGTGAAACGGCGAGCCGCGGCCGGTTTGCGGATTGTAATGAATATCGGGCGTTCGGTAATAGCCGTGCGCGAAGAGCGGCACTCGCTGGCGATAGGCTTTCTCGCAAACCTTCGCGAACGGGATGGCCCGATGCTCGTCGCCGTTGGGGAATACCAGGCCACCTGAAAAGCAGACCGCGGCGAAATCGCAGCCGAGCATTGCGGCGGCAACTTCCGCTAGATGGCCGCGAAGTTGGGAGCAGGCATCGGCCACCGCGGCGCCGTTTAAATCCGTGCCGGCCGAAGCCGCGGTCGCGGAGGTATTTGGAATTTTGTCGGTGCGCGTGGACATGACACGCACTGTATCCAAATCGATCCCCAGGCTCTCCGCCGCGATCTGCTGGATTTTGGTGTGCAGCCCTTGGCCCATTTCGGCGCCACCGTGATTCACCTGCACGCTGCCATCGCGGTAGACCAGCACCAGCGCCCCAGCCTGGTTGAAAAACGTCGCGGTGAAGGAAATGCCAAACTTCACGGGCGTGATGGCAAGGCCGCGCTTCGAGTGTGGGTGACGCGCGTTCCACGCATCGATCTGGGCGCGCCGCTGGGCGAATCCGCTCGATTGTTTGAGACGCTGCCAGATCGTTTCGATGCGGCCGGCGTGCTTGACCGGCTGTCCATAGTGCGTGATGTCGCCGTCGCGATAGAAATTGCGTTCGCGGACGATCTCTGGCGGCAAGGAAAGCCGGCGCGCTGCCTGATCCAGGATTTCTTCGATGACCAGCATGCCCTGCGGTCCACCGAAGCCACGAAAGGCGGTCTGCGAAGTCTTATGCGTGCGGCAAATCAGACCGGTGAGTTCCGCCGCGGGCAGCAAGTACGCGTTGTCACAGTGAAACAGCGCGCGGGATAGAACCGGCTCGGATAGATCCAGGCTCCAGCCACCGTCGGAATAGAGCGAGATTCGCACGCCTTCCAGGCGCCCTTCTCGCGAGAATCCCGCCACGTAGCGCGCCAGGAAAGGATGGCGCTTGCCGGTGAGCGCGAAATCGAGCGCCCTCGTGAGCCTGACGCGCACCGGTCGCCGGGTCTTCCACGCGCCCAACGCCGCAATCGCCGCCCACGGGTTCGCCTGTACCTCCTTGCCTCCGAAGGCGCCGCCCATGCGCAAACATTCCACCGTTACTTTGTTGCGCGGAATTCCTAAGACGCGCGCGATCACCTCCTGTGTTTCACTGGGGTGCTGCGTGGAGGAATGCGCCGCCACGCCGCCGGTTTCATCCAGCCAGGCGATGGCGCATTGCGTTTCGAGATAGAAGTGCTCCTGCCCGCCGATCTGCAGTTCGCCCTCGAATCGCAGCGCGCTGGACTCGATCACCGAGGTATCGCCCCGAGCTATGCGCAGCGGAGCGGAGTGAAAACTTCCCGCTACGATTGCATCTTGGATCGTAAGAATGGCGGGCAGCGGTTCATATTCGACCGATACCCGCGCCGCGCCACGTTGCGCCGCCTCGAGAGTCTCGCCGAGCACCCAAGCCACGGGTTGGCTGTGGTACGTCAGCTCGGTTGGAAACAGCGGTTCATCGTGCCGGTTGGATCCCGAATCGCCCTCGCCTGGAACGTCTCTGGCAGTAAGAAGCGCGGCGACACCGGGTTCCAACAAGGCCGCGGGCGCGTCTAACGACTTTACGAGCGCATGAGCATGCAGCGCGAGCACCGGCCAGGCGTGCAGTGCGCGCGGAAAACGCTGCAGCAGATCGTCGGTGTAAAGCGCTTCGCCCGTCACGTGATCCCTCGCGCTTTCGTGCGGAACGGCCCTGCCGGCAACTTTCACGCAGCCGCCTCCCGCCGCTCCCACAGGAACTTCGCGACCAGGCTTTTCGAAACCGCGAGCCGGTATTCGGCCGATCCGCGATGATCGCTGATCGGCTGGATGGTCCGATCGAGAGCCGCTTGCACACGCTCGACCGCGGCTTCGTTCCATCGCCGGCTCCAACGCTCGACGATGACCGCGTCTTCGGCTGCGGTCGCGCGCATCGGAATCGCTGCGACGCCACCAAATGCAAACCGGGCGCGCGCAATTCTGCCGGATGCGTCCCAATCCATGGCCATGGCCGCGGCCACAGTGCTGATGTCGTCCATGCGCCGTTTGGCGACCTTGTAGAAACGTATGAACTGGGGAAGCGGCTTGGGAATTTCGACGCTCGTGATCACCTCGTCGGGTGCGAGCACCGTGCGGCGGTAACCAATAAAGAAAGAGCTGAGTGGAATCGTTCGCCGCCCTCGCTGACTTGCCAGGTGCACGCGGGCGTCAAGCGCCAGTAATAGTGGAGCGCCATCGCCGATGGGCGACGCGGTGGCGAGATTGCCGCCGAGGGTGGCACGGTTGCGAAGGGGTGGGGATGCGAAGAGCCGCAGCCATTGGAGCAACACCTCCGGCGCTTCGCTCCAGTGCGTCGCGATTGCATTGAGCGGCAGCGCGGCGCCGATGATCACCGAACTCGCACTTTCAGAAAACTCGCGCAACTCCGCGATAGCCTCCACGCTGACCAGGTGAAGCCAGCGCCGCGAGCGCAGATTGGATTCCACCACCAGGTCCGTGCCGCCGGAAATCAAGCGGGCGTCGGGATTGGACGAGAGAATCGCGAGACACTGCTCGACGCTAGTGGGACGCGAGAATCGCGCGCCCGAGCTTTCGTACTCGATTGCTTCCAACCGCGGCGCCGGCCTCGACAAGCGATCGAGAAAAACCCCAGGCGGCGCTGGGCCAAGGGAAAGCGCGGCATCGCGGATGGGCCGATAGCCGGTGCAGCGGCACAGATTGCCGCCGAGTTCGTGCGGATCGCATGGGCCGGTGCGTTCCGGCCGGTAGTGTTCGGCAAACAGACTCATCACGAAGCCGGGCGTGCAGTAACCGCATTGAGAACCGCCGCCATCCGCCATGGCCTGTTGCACCTCGGAGAGTTTTCCATCGGCGGCCAATGCTTCCACCGTTAGTATTTCGTGGCTGGCCGCCATGGGCGCCAGCATCAAACAACTATTGACAGCGCGGTATTCGCTTCCGTGCCCGCGATCGGCAACCAGAACCACGGTGCATGCGCCGCACTCGCCTTCCGCGCAACCCTCCTTCGCGCCCGTCAGACCCCGTGCGCGAATGTAATCGAGAAGCGTGGTCTGAACGAGGGAATCGGAGACTGAAACCCGGGCGTTATTGAGCAAAAACGCCAGGGGTTCCGAACCGCGGGTCTGCATACCTCTATACGATGATATTGCAGGCGGCGGGTGGCGGGTGCGCGAGCGCTCCACGTGTCGCCCCCGACCGGTCATTGACCGATACGCCGGGCCTCGATAACCAGGGGCAGTCGAGTTCCGTGTTGGGCAATTTGCCGCGGACGGCCGGTGGGCTCCCGGGCTGGGGGTTGGCTTTTTTGTGATTCCGGTACCTTAACGCGATAGCACGTGCACGGACGAGCCTCGAAATGCGTCAAAATGATTTGGGACGTTTGTGCCGATAAATATCGTAGGTCCAATGAAGCTATTCGCGTGCTTTATAACGGTTGCGCTCGCAGCCCAGGCCGGCGAGTATGTGGTGCTTTCCAACGGCTTTCGCCTCCATGCCGACGGCCACACAGCCGACGGGCCGGTGATCCGGCTCCAAACCAGCGAGGGCGTAATCGAAATCCAGGCCAGCAGCGTCGCGCAGTTTGAGCAGGAAGAGTACACGCCACCAGTGGCGGGGCCCGCGGTTGTCCCAGCCGCGCCACAACCGGCCGCGCGCCCGCAGTTGACGCCGCAAGAGTTGGTGACGCGTGCCGCGCTTCACGCCGGTCTCCCTCCCGCGATCGTGCAAAGCATTGCGCGGGCGGAATCGGGCTATCGCGAAGACGCGGTGTCGCCCAAAGGCGCGATCGGCTTGATGCAGCTCATGCCGAAGACGGCCGCGGATCTTCAGGCTGATCCGCGAGATCCGGAGCAGAATGCCGAGGCTGGCGCGAAGTACCTGCGCGATTTGCTGCTCAAGTACGAGAAAGATCCTCATCAAGTCTCTAAAGCCGTAGCTGCGTACAACGCCGGCCCCGCCGCAGTGGATAAGTATCACGGCATCCCGCCCTATCCCGAGACCATTCAGTACGTCAATCGCGTGCTGAAGCAATACGAAAAAGAACAAGCGAAGCAGAAAACGGCCTCAGGCGACTGATACCCTGGAGCTGATGGCGTTTGATGGGTTGCGCGTGGTGTCGTTCGAGAGCCGGCGCGCCGCTGAGATGAGTGAGCTAATCCGCAGGCAGGGGGGCGATCCGTTCGTCGCGCCCTCCATGCGCGAGGCGCCCATCGAGAACAATCCGGAAGCGTTCGAGTTTGCGGAACGTTTGTTTCGCGGCGAGTTCGACTTGATGATTTTTCTCACCGGCGTGGGCACGCGGGCGCTCAACAAGGTTTTGGCGTCGCGCTATCCGGAGGATCGGTTCGCCGACGCGCTGCGAAAAATTGCAGTGGCCGCTCGAGGTCCCAAACCGCTGGCCGCGCTTCGCGAAATGAAGGTTCCCGTAACCGTGGCTGCGCCCGAGCCGAATACCTGGCGGGAGTTGCTGGCGGCGCTCGACGGCCGTACGGAAAGGCGCATCGCCGTGCAGGAGTACGGCAGATCCAACCCGGAACTTTTGGAGGCACTGCGCGCTCGCGGCGCCGACGTCACGCCGGTTCGCGTTTACCAATGGGATCTGCCCGACGACCTGGCGCCGCTGCGGGAGGCGGTCAACCGGATTTCGGAAGGTAAGGCCGACGTTGCCATGTTCACGACATCCATCCAGATCCCGCACCTGTTCCGGATCGCAACGCAAGAAGGCGTCGAAGGAGCCGTGCGAGATGGCTTGCGCCGCATGGCGATCGCGTCCATCGGCCCGACAACCACCGAGACGCTGGAGGAGTTTGGCCTCCAACCCGACATCACGCCCAGCCATCCGAAGATGGGCTTCCTGGTGAAAGAGACCGCCGAACAGGCCGCGGCGATTCTCGAGCGCAAGCGGGCAGCACATGCCTAAGAAACAAGGCAATATGTACCAACAATTCGGCAAATACTACGGGCTGGCATTCCTGCTACCGGTATCGATGCTGGTGGGGTACGGGATCGGATATGCGCTCGACACATTGTTCCACACCGCTTTCCTCAAGGTTGTATTCTTACTACTGGGCATAGCCTCCGGCATAATTGAACTCGTTCGCGAACTGTCCGAGGACGATGCCGGAAAGTGACCCCCAGTTTTACGAGCGAGCCATCCGGAGAATATCCTGGCTCACTGTCGGTTTGGGCTTGCTTGGGTCAATCGCAGCCGTCTCCCTTCGTGGATTCTCGTCTGGGTTGGCGTTTCTGATCGGGGCCGCCGTCTCCTACCTCAGCTTCTTCGGCTGGCGACGCTTGGCTGGCGCCATAGGCCCAGGTGGCCAGACGCGATTTGCCTGGCTATTCGTCGCTCGCAACTTCATCCTGTTGGCTGCGGCGTGGGTTATAATCAAATTTCTTGGATCAACCGCAGTGGCCGGGGCGACAGGTCTATTTGTCGCGACAGCGGCAATCATCCTGGAAATCATTTACGAACTGATCTATGCAAGCTGAACAAGAACTCTGGAGTACTACGCTTTTCAACCGTTTCCTGGCAGGACCGCTCGATTCTCTCCTGAAGGCCATTGGGCGTCCGGCCGCCGATCCGGCGCATCCCTGGGAAAACTGGCTGACCATGGAACTTCTGGTGGTGGCCGTGATCTTCGTCTTGTTCGCAGTCTTACGCTCCCGGCTTTCAGTGGAAACCCCCGGAAAGCTGCAATTGATTTTCGAAGCGCTCTATAACTTCCTGTCGGGCCAGGCGCACGATGCGCTGGAGCATGGGTCAAACAAATACCTGCCGTTCATCGGGACGTTGTTCATCTTCATACTTTTTATGAATCTGATCGGGGTTATTCCAGGGTTTGAATCGCCGACGATGACCCCAGCGGTCCCCTGTGGCATCGCTGTTTCAGTCTTTCTGTATTACAACTACATGGGAGTCCGGGAACAGGGCATCGGGAAATACCTGGCGCACTTCGCGGGTCCGGTATGGTACCTCGCCTGGCTTATGATCCCGATTGAAGTTATCAGCCACCTCTCAAGACCGCTTTCTTTGACGGTCCGTCTGTTCGGAAACATGTTCGCCGGCGAGAAGGTGACCCTAACGTTTCTTGCCCTCACGTATTTCGTGGTGCCGGTCATCTTCATGGGGCTGCACGTCTTCGTTGCATTCTTACAAGCATTCATATTCATGCTGCTCAGCACCATTTACATCGCCGGGGCAGTGGCACACGAAGAACACTAGGCATTATCCGTTCCGAGCGTGAGCCGGCCGTCCCCCAGGGCAGGTTCGGAACCACCTCCTCGCGAACAATTTCTTGGTACAAGGAGAAACACTCGAATGAAACGTAAACTGATCTATGCGGGAGCCGCGCTGATGACGCTGGCCAGCCCGATCTTCGCGCAGACGCCCGCTGGAGGCGGTCTCACCGGCACTCTGAACTTACCCGCTGCTTACTTGGCGCTGGGGATCTCCGCTGGCCTTTGCGGCCTCGGACAAGGAAAAGCCACTGCGGCGGCCTGCGAGGCTATGGCGCGAAACCCTGGCGCCGCTGCTGGTATCCGATTCTCTTTGCTTCTGGGATTGGCCCTAATTGAATCTCTCACGCTTTACGCGTTGATCGTGACCTTTATCGCGAAGTAACTGAGCGAATCGCTCGGGAGTGGTTTCGACGCCACTCCCGTTTTCAGTTCTATGAAACTCCAAGGCATCTTCAGCCCCATCACCACGCCCTTCAATCACGAAGGCGAGCTCTGGAAAGTCAAAGTCCAGCACAACGTCGAGAAATGGAACGCCACCGGCCTCAGCGGGTATGTGGTCACAGCATCCACCGGCGAAAGCGTGATGCTCGGCACCGACGAAAAGATCCAGCTCTGGGAATGGGTAGCGCAATGGGCCGCACCGGAGAAACTGCTGATCGCGGGAACCGGCATGGACAGCGTGCATCAGACCGTAGCGCTGACCAATCGCGCGGCCGACATCGGCTACAAGGCGGCGCTGGTGCGCACGCCGTCCTTCTTCAAAGGCCAGTTCAGTAAGCCCGAAACGCAGATGCTGTACTTTCGCGCGGTGGCCGATCAGGCCAAGATCCCAGTGCTGCTTTACAACTTTCCGCAGAACACCGGCATCGATCTCGCGGCCGAGGCGGTGGCCGAGCTCTCGCATCATCCCAACATCGTCGGAATCAAGGAAAGCTCGGGCGACGTCGAGAAGCTGCTGCAGATGTTGCGGGAGACGAAGAAGGGATTTCAGGTGCTGACGGGTTCCGCGACCACGTTGGCCCCGTCGCTCGCGATCGGCTGCACCGGAGGCATTCTGGCGTTCGCGAATCCCGCGCCGTACGCGACCATTTCCATTTGGGAGGCCCATCGCACGCGCGAACCCGAAGCAACGTTGGATTGGCAGAACCGCATCGGCCGCGCCGCCAAGCTGGTAACGACGAAGTACGGTATCGGCGGGCTGAAGTACGCGATGGACCTGATGGGCTATTATGGCGGTCCACCGCGTCTGCCGCTGACGGTTCCCACTCCCGCAGCGAAGCGGGAAATTGAAGAAGCGTTAGCGGATTTGCGCGGCTAGTATGAAGCCGCAACTGCTTCTGATAATCTTCGCGGCCGTGAGCGGTGGCCAAGTTGCTACGAATTGGAATCAAGAGTTTCCACACTCCAGCCCTTCCCCGCGCATTCAGTCGGCTATGGCCTACCATTCCATCCGGGGCCAAATTGTCCTGTTCGGAGGTATCGGTGCTGGCCCATCCAGCCCCACGGATACCTGGGCGTGGGACGGCGTCAACTGGACGCGGCAGTTTCCGCAAACCAGCCCGCCCGGGCGCTACGGTCACGCGATGGCGTATGACTCTGCGCACGGGCAGATCGTCCTCTTCGGAGGGGCCAATCCGCAGAATCGATCCGAGCTCTTCAGCGAGACATGGGTGTGGGACGGGGTTAACTGGACGCAACAATTTCCGCAAAACGCGCCATCAGCTCGGCAATACCAGGCCATGGCATACGATTCGAGACGCCTTCAAGTGGTCGTGTTTGGCGGCTATTTCAACGGCGCGCAGGCCGGCGACACCTGGATCTGGGACGGGACTAACTGGACCCAACAATCGCCCCAAAACAGCCCGTCGGCCCGTTCCGGCGAGGCAATGGTTTACGATTCCGCACACGATCAAATCGTTCTTTTTGGAGGATACGACAACGAAAACTATCTCAATGACACGTGGGTGTGGGATGGAACAAATTGGACACAGAAAGTTCCTCTTACCAGACCATCCCGCGTACAGGCTATGCAATGGCGTACGACGCCGCACACGGTCATGTCCTTATCTTTGGAGGAAACAACAGCACTACCCTGAACGACACTTGGGCGTGGGACGGGTCCAATTGGACGCAACAATTCCCACAGACCATGCCATCGGTTCGAGATCGTTCGGTAATGTCCTACGATTGTAGTCGCGACGAGATAGTGTTGTTCGGAGGATTTACCAGCACGACAGTGTTCAACGACACGTGGACGTGGCAAGGAGGCGCGATTACGCCCCCCACTATTAGCCGCGTCGTCACTGCAACGGCTTTCGGCGGCTTCTCGGTTGGCTCGCCCGGAACCTGGGTCGAGATCTATGGATCGAATCTGGCGCCTGATACGCGACAATGGACTGGAGCAGACTTCGCCGGCAATAGCGCTCCGACATCGTTCGATAGTGTGTCTGTAAGCATCGGCGGGCAGCCGGCGTTTGTGGACTACGTTTCCCCGATTCAGGTAGACGCGCAGCTTCCATCGAACATTTCCACCGGAGGCGCCCTGCAATTGACGCTTACCAACGGCACCACAACCAGCGCGCCAGTTAATGTCACCGTGAACGCAACTGAGCCGGGGCTGCTCGCTCCAACGTCGTTCAAGGTTGGTGCGAATCAATACGTAGTGGCCCAGTTATCCGACGGTGTTCTTCCGGCCGGTGAGATATGAGGCATCAATTCCCGTCCTGCCAAACCTGGTGAGACGATTGTGATCTATGGAATTGGCTTCGGCGAGGTGACGCCCAACATCGCGGCGGGCGAGATTGTGACGCAGTCGAATCGACTTTCATCGGATCTGCAGATTCTGTTTGGACCAACGCCGGCTGAGTTATCGTATTTCGGACTGGCCCCGAACTTCGTCGGACTGTACCAGTTCAATGTCGTCCTACCGAACGTGCCGGACGGCGATCTTGTGCCCCTGACATTCAACCTTGGCGGTGTGCCCGGCACCCAAACCCTGTTTACGGCAGTGCACCAGTAGTTGTCTTCACGGCGGCATTCACCTCGTCGATCATGCGCTGCGTGTTCTCGCGAACCGACCGCACGAACGCGTCGCGCGAAATATCCGGATCGCCGAACGCATAGGTGATTCCGCGCGATGAGTTCACGATCGCCCCGAGGCCATCATCATTGAAGCATTCCGCCGCCGCCTTCGCACTTCCGCCTTGCGCGCCGTAGCCCGGTACCAGGATCATCACCTTCGGCATCAACGCCCGCAAACGCCGGCCTTCTTCGGGAAACGTGGCACCGATCACTGCGCCGATGGAGCTGTATCCCGAATCGCCGATCAGGCCGTCGCCCAATGCTTTTATTGCGCCCGCGATCTTCTCATACAGTGGACGGCCCGTGGCTTCCAGCGGCTGATCCTCGAAATCCTTCGACCCGGGATTCGAAGTTTTCAAAATTACGAACAGCCCTTTCGCGTGTCTCTGGCACGCTTCGACAAATGGCGCCAGGCTATCGCAGCCCAAGTACGGAGTCACCGTCATAGCGTCGCAATCGAACACGTCGCCGCCCAGGTAGGCGTTGGCATAAGCTTCGGCGGTGGAGGAAATGTCGTTGCGCTTGCCGTCGGCAATCACCAGCAGGCCGCGCTGCTTGGCGGCGCGCAAGGTGTTTTCAAAAGCCTGGATGCCTGCGACGCCGTATTGCTCGAAGAACGCTAATTGCGGCTTCACGGCCGGGACCAGATCGGCCACCGCGTCGAGCACCAATTCATGGAATTCGGTAATCGCGGCGCACGCGCTGCCTGGGCGGACGAAGGCAGGCATCTGGTCGATGCGCGGGTCCAGCCCCACGATGCAACGGCTGTCTTTGGCTCGGATCTTTTCGATTAATCGGTCGGCGAACAACGCCATCTCTAGAAATTATAGAGGACCTGGCGAAGAGCGTCGGCATACTCCTGCCGCGCGGCCTTGGCTGAATCTCTCGCGTCCTGCTCCCCGAAGTTCGCCTGGTCCCACTTCTCCGAAGCGACCATGGAATGATCGGGCGTTGCGAGGTCTTCCTCGGCGCGAATCGCCGCGACCCAGCGATCTACCGCCGCCTTATAGTTGAGTCTCAGTTTATCCAGTTCGGCATTTTCCATATTCTTAGAACACGTTCTTCAGGCCCCAGAACAGGAAGCCCGACAGGATCATGGCGGCCGGAAGCGTCAGCACCCAGGCGAGCGCGAGATTGCGGACCGTGCCCCACTGCAGCCCGGTGCGATTAGCAGCCATGGTGCCGGCGATACCGGAGGAAAGAACGTGCGTGGTACTCACAGGCAGGCCGTAAATATCGGCGGCGCCAATGGTGAACATCGCGGTGATTTCAGCGGCCGCGCCTTGCCCGTAGGTCAGGTGGTCCTTGCCGATCTTTTCGCCCACTGTCACCACGATGCGCTTCCAGCCGATCATCGTTCCCAGACCCAGCGCCATCGCCACCGCAACCTTCACCCAGAGCGGAATGAACTTGGTGGCGAGGTCGATGTGCTTCTTGTAATTACCGAGAATCTTCAAGTCGTCCGCGCTGAATTGAGCCTTGCCGGATTTCTGGATGAGGCGAATGGCTTCGCTGACGACATACATGTCATTGCGGAAGTTGCGGGTCATCTCGGGCGGCACGTTCTTGAGAGTCTTATAGAGGGCCGTCTCGTTGCCGATGTCGCTGATCACCGAACGCAGCGCCAGCATGGTGTTGGCGTTGAATTCCTTGGTGCGGATATAGCTCGTCAGGTCATCCCGCGGGTCCGCGACAACCGCTGAGGGTTCCACATATTTGTTCACCATCTGGACGGTTTGTTGCGAGACCGCCAGGAAATCCACGGTTTGGGCCGGCGTAACGGCGCGATTCAAGGCGTAGGTGGTCGGCACGGTGCCGATCAGGATCAGCATGATGAGGCCCATGCCTTTCTGCCCGTCGTTGGAGCCGTGCGCGAAACTCACGCCGGTGCAGGTGAAGACGAGCAGCGCCCGAATCCAGAAGGGTGGAGGTTCCCCGTTTACCGGCGCTTCATAGAGCCTGCGGTCCTTAATAATCGCTTTGCAGACTAATAGGAGCAACCACGCGACGCCGAATCCCACCAGGGGCGAGAGCAGCAAAGAGCGGCCCACACCCGCTGCCTGGGTCCAGTCGACCCCGCTGGTGCCTTGCCTGGGGCTCATCAATTGGTTCGCAATGCCGACGCCGATGATAGAGCCGACCATGGTATGCGAACTCGAGGCCGGCAGCCCGAAGTACCACGTGCCGAGATTCCAAAGTATGGCGGCGATTAACAGCGCGAACACCATCGCAAAGCCCGCGCCGCTGCCCACCTGCAAGATCAACTCCACCGGCAGCAAAGTGATGATGGTGAATGCGACGGCGCCAGTGGAAACCAAGACACCGATGAAGTTCCACATGCCGGACCATACCACCGCTAAGTGGGGCTCCAGGGAATGCGTATAGATCACGGTTGCAACGGCATTGGCCGTATCGTGAAATCCATTCACGAACTCGAAGCCGAGCGCGACTAGCAGTGCGACGCCCAGCAAGAGGTACGGGAAGATCGACGTGCCTCGCTCTGCCTGCAAATCCCGCGCGAGGCTGATGATGGTGTATATCAAACCAACTACCAGAGCCACTCCGAAGACGGCAATGCCAATCATTCCGGGGCTTCTCGACATTTTTTGTTCTAGTGCGGGTGCAGCGCTAGCGGCCATAGTTCTCCTTCAGTTTGCCGAGTATAGTCCCGCAATGTTTCATTTTGCTTAATTTCTGATTACAAAAACCCTTCAGCCAATTTTCAGGTCGCGCGTTCGCCGGATGAAGCCCGGTACTACTGGAACGCCTTGTACCCTGGCCTGTTACCCGGTCATGAGCGCTGTGACAGTGGTACGGTCGATCACCTGCTGATACGCATCCAACATGCCTTCGATCGGCACGATGGTTGTGGCCAGCGA
>Ga0209415_10003687_pt1 | contig 28491 bp, 32 predicted proteins | sample PeaSoiSIISIP2007_FD_187696 | JGI IMG/M metagenome (GOLD analysis project Ga0209415, IMG submission 187696) | Peat soil microbial communities from Weissenstadt, Germany - SII-SIP-2007 (SPAdes) (version 2) | ecosystem: Environmental > Terrestrial > Soil > Wetlands > Peat | place: Germany... | reverse complement strand
GGGGATGTTGTCGTCGTGCTCGGCCTGGTTGTCGAGCTCCAGTTCCATCATTTTGCGAATTTCCTGCGGCTCGGTACCGTCAATGGCCAGCATCAGAGTCTTCTTTAGAAATGGGTCTTGAATGGCTTCCAATTCGGAGTCAAGTGAGACGATGCCCTCCTTGCGCGCTTTGTGGGCGTACGCGACGATCTCGCCGATGAGCGATTGCGGATCCCGGGACCGGTCAAAAAAAACGGCGCCGAGGCTGCGAAAGGCCGCGAAGACCACGCGCAACGGAAACTGCAGCATCACCGCGCCCAGCGTCCCCCCAAAAACAATGATGGCCGCGGTGGGTTGCAGAATCTGGGCAAACTTGCCTCCTTCCAGCATTAAGCCGAGGAGAATTCCGCCAAGCGCGATGAAGATACCGGCAAAGCTGCTCTTGTCCATGTCGGGGGCTAGGTTTCCTCCCTATTGGCGTGCGGTGCGGACGGCGCAGAAGGATTGGGCGCGAGGGGCTCGGAGTTCGCAAGCCGAGGTCCGGAGATAATGTTCTGCCGGAAGGCGACGATCTTCTGGAGGACCACGTCCGCGGACTCGAGGACGATGACCTTTTCCCCGTTGACGAGAGTGAGGACCGTATCTGGGGCTTTCTCGACGAACTTGATGAGGTCGGAGTTGACCATCAGCGGCTGGTTGTTGAGGCGCGTGAGTTGAATCATGTCGGATCGCTCGGGTAGACACAGGTGCACGCAGCGCACCACAAAGAAGCGTCTCTGGAAGAATCGGCAGGAATGTAGAGTGGTTCAGGGAATTCGCCGAGCCATGTTCTAGAAAGAATTGTAGTTTTCTTATTGGCAAAGTGCGTGCAAGTTTCCCACAGGCCATGGCCAAGCCATAGCAAGACGACCGCTGCAGGTGCTCTTAAGTGCAGCCAGGTCAGCGGAATACGAAGCCGGAAGCACAAATCTTCCACAGCAGCTAGATCAGTGCGCACGGAGGAGACCAAATTGGGACAACGAATTCAATCTGGCAACGGTAAGGGTGGGGCAATCGCGGACGTTACTTGGCGTCGCAGTCAAAAAAACGGTCTGAGGTCACTTATGGACGAACACCCGCTTCGTTATTTCCTCTTGGACAGAGACGGGGTGATCAACCGGCGCTCCTCCTACGGACATTCTGAGAGCTGGGACAAATTTGAGTTTCTGCCGCGAGCGCTCGAAGCCCTGCGCGTGCTGGCCGAACACCATTACGCGGGAATCGTCATTTCGCACCAACCGCGCAAGTGCGAAGCAGTTGCCTCAACGAACGTATTGGATACCATCACGCGAAGACTTCTGTTGGATGTCGCGCTCGCGGGAGGCCACATCGCGCATGTGTATTACTGCAGGCACCGGATTGAGGATGTATGCGACTGCTATAACGTCAATACGGGGTTGATTGCTCGAGCCAAAGCTGAATACGGATTTCCATTAGAAGAATCTTATTTTGTAAGCGAGGGAGAGCTTGACCTGCAAGCGGCCTCGGATGCGGGTTGTCCCTGCATAAGGATCCAGAGAGACGCCTTCCTGCAAGAACGGGGATCCAAAGAGGAGCCGTACAAGGTGGCGTCCAATCTATATGAGGCGGCCGAACAAATCCTGGCGTCCACGCCGGCTTGCGGGCATGTGTACGCAACGGTCCAAGCGCAAAAGTGAGCCGGGTGAATGCGACGGCAATGCGCCGGATTTGTGCGTGCGCCCTGGTTGAGTGGCCCCAAGTACAGGTGCCGCAAAATTGGCAAATACAGCGCAATCAAGCAATTCGCGGAACTAAAGGGATTGGTCCTTTCGCCGATAAACAGGGTGAGTACGCTGGCGGCTCCGAAGGGAAGTGCGAGCCACCTGGGACCAGAGCAAAGGGTTCAAGCCCCCGCACAATTGAGGCTCCCGGACGCCAGTGGACAAATTGACTTAGGAAAAGGAGCCTTCAAATGGCCATCAGTCTTCTAAATAACATCGCAGCACTGGAAGCACAGAACCAATTGCAATCTACCCAGACTAAATTGCAAGGCACACTGTTCCAGCTTTCTTCTGGTTCACGAATCAATTCCGGCGCGGATGACGCGGCGGGCTTGGCCATCGCGAACGGGTTGCAGGCGAACATCACGGCGTTGACGCAGTCTTCGGCGAACGCGAACAGCGGCGTCGGATCACTGCAAGTGGCCGATGGAGCCCTCGCCCAGATCACCACGCTTCTCAATCGCGCGGTTACCCTGGCGACGGAAAGCGCGACTGGCACCGTGTCGACCACGCAACGGCAGGCGCTGGACACGGAGTATCAGCAGATTAACGCTGAAATCGCGAGCATCGGCACGTCAACGAACTACAACGGAACGGCGGTGTTCACGTCCAACGCGCAGAACGTATTCCTGAGCGATGGCGTCAGCAATAGCACGATTTCGACGACCACCGGAGCGTTGTCTAACGCGACGCTGGGATTGGCGGCAGGCACCACAACGGTGGTCACTCCGCAAACCCTGGCAACCGGCACAATCACTCTGGGAGCACAACCAAACCCCGCCGACCAAGTGAAAATCGGCGCGACCACGTATACGTTCCGGGCGACCAGCGCCCTCGTAGCCGCACCCAACGACGTATTGATCGGCGCGACGACAAACGCAACCCTGGTAAACCTTGCGAACGCTATCAATGATTCCGGCGGAGTCAACAACGGCACGGGCACCGGTACCTACGATGTCGCGGCCGCGAACGCTAGCGTCACTGCGGTAGTTCCCGTCGGCACGACCTTGACGGTTTCGTCACTAACGGCGACCGCCGCTGCGACGGCGAATTTGGTTGCCCTAACCATCCCAACCAACACCAGCGGCGGCATCGCCGTATCTGGCGCTGGCACTTTGGCTGGCGGCATTGACGCCACTTCGACCCCGACGGCTGTTACGAATAACCTCCTGACAGCTGCTGGCCTCAATCCTGGCGCGAACGCACAGGCCACACTTTCGCTGATTAACGCAGCGATCGCCAACGTAGCCAGTCTCCGCGGCGTCATCGGCGCCAACATCAACCGGCTGCAAGCAGCCAGTAACGTGGAAAGCGTTCAGGTGCAGAACCTGACAGCGGCGGAAGACCAGATCACGGCTGCGAATATCCCGCAGCAAGTGACCAACCTGTCCGAATACTCCATCCTGAACCAGTCCGGTATCTCGGCCCTGGCCCAGGCGAACTCGGCGCAGCAAAGTATCCTGAAGTTGCTTCAGTAAGCAGCGCAGGAACGGCAAATAGGCGGCGTGCGGAGTCCCTACGAGGACTCCGCCTAACGCCACGTAGGAGGCAGTCATGAAGATTTCACAGGGGCAAATTCCAGCGACCCCGATAGAACCTGCGAGTGGCCCGGCCCGGCCGGCAAAGAGCGAGAGCGTGCCGAACCCGGAGCCCGCAGCAAGCACAGTCGAAGTCGCCGCTAAAACTGCAGGCACACAAGCATTAAAGCCTGTCGAAGATCCAACCAATGTGACATTGCGGCGCGATACGAGTGGCCGAGTGTATTACGTGGTATCGGATGCGAATTCGGGCCAGGAAATTCTGGAAGTTCCGCCAAAGGCTCTGAGAGATGTCGGCCAGGGCATTGCGGACTATCTCAAAGAAGAACAGTCCAAAGCGGGCGCGCACGTGAAGATCAAGGCATAGGGAGTCCTCTCGATGGCGACAACCAGTAACATATCTTCGCTCACCAGTTCCCTTGGCAGTTCGACTTCCGGAACGACAAGCGGGTCCGGACTTGGGCAAGGCATAAACGTTCAGCAGTTCGTGCAGTTCGCAGTGGCCAATCAACAGGCGGCCATCACGGCGCTCAGTACGCAACAGACCACTCTCGGATCGCAAGCGGGCGAAATTTCGACCATCACCTCGCAGCTTGCCAGTTTGCAGAGTGCGGTTTCGGCGTTAAACGATCCGCTCGGGGCCCTGAGCGCACAAACGGCGACCTCCTCGAATTCTTCGGTCGTAGCGGCCACGGCCGCGAGCACGGCATCGGCCGGAGCGCATACTATCGTCGTGACCTCACTGGCGACGACGTCTTCGTACTACACCAACGAACTCGCCAACAGTAGTTCGACGATTGCGCCCGGCAGTTTCACTATTCAGGTGGGTGCCAATGCGCCAGCGACTGTAACCGTAAACTCCAGCAACAACACGCTGAGCCAATTGGCGGATAGCATCAATACGCAGAACATAGGTGTCAACGCCAGCGTGATTCAAGACTCCAACGGTTACCGCTTGGCGCTGGTGAGTACGAGTTCCGGAGCGCCTGGAGACATTGCGGTTTCGGGAAATACGACAGGCCTGACGTTCACCAAGGCAGTGACGGGAAGCAACGCAGCTCTCGTTGTGGATGGAGTGCCTATCAGCAGCGCGAGTAACACGGTGAGCAACGTCATTAACGGAGTGACTCTCAATCTTGGTTCTCCGTCACCAAACACGCCGGTTGTCGTCAATGTCAGCCCGGACACCGGCCAGGCGAGCACGGCCATCAACAACTTCGTAACCGCGTTCAATACCGCGGTAAAGGAAATCAACAATCAATTTAATGTTGCTTCGGATGGAAGCGGCGGCGGAGTTCTGGAGTCAGACAATTCTCTTCGAGACGTGCAGAATCAGCTGCTACAGGCCGTTACCTCTTCGATAGGGGGAAACAACGGGATCGTCAATCTGGCTAGCATCGGAGTGAATCTGAACAACGATGGGACGCTCTCGGTGGATAATAGCGCGCTGTCCACCGCACTTTCGAGCAACTTTTCATCGGTTCAAAACCTCTTGCAGAATAGCACGACGGGCTTGTCTCAAAATTTCTCGAACGTGATTTCCAACATTACGGTGCCGGTCGGCGGCATCCTGACGCTCGACGCCCAAAGCATTACCAGCACTTCGCAGGACCTTACGAAGCAGATCAGCGACCTGCAGGCGGCGCTTACCGTGCAAGAGCAAAACCTGACTACCGTGTACGCCCAGGTCAATGCGACCTTGCAGCAGTTGCCGCTGCTCATAAGCCAGACGACTCAGCAATTGGCGGCGATAGGATGAACTCCCACGAATCGGCTTCCGCGTATCGCCAGTCGACAGGGTTCGGCGCAACGGCCGTGGGACAGATCATTGCGTTGTATGACACGATTCTGCGGGATCTCCGCCAAGCGAGCTCCGCTATCGAGAGCGGAGAGATAGAGCAACGCGTAAATAGTTCCAACCATGCGCTGATTGTCATCGGTGAATTGCAGAGCGTCCTGGATTTCGAGCGCGGCGGGACGTCAGCCCGGATTTTGAACAGCTTCTATACCGTTTCGCGGGTCATGCTCACCGAGGCCAGCATCTTGAGCTCGCGAGAAAAATTTCAGGAACTCATCGCCATGTTCGCGCGGCTGAGGGCCGCGTGGTCCGCTGCCGACCGCGTTGTTGTCCCGTCTGAGCCCCCGGACCGTCTCCGCATTTCTACGAGCTCGGTGGCTGCCAATCCACAGAGGCATGCCGTTGCATCAGGAAATTCCGAGGGGCCGAGTCACGGCGGATGGAACGCGTGATGAGCGAAACGCCGGGGCAAACCGCCGAACGGATCAACGTCCAACTTGCAGGGCTTTTGGAAGAGGCGCGCGGAGCGCTGCGAGGCGAGCGCGACTTCGGCGTCGAGGATGTGCGCAGACTGAGCGAACCGGTAGCAGAGATGGACGCGATCGTGTTGCAGGCGACCGAACTGCGACGCCTCCAGCCAGAAATTGCGGAGCACCTCGACCGCTACAAATCACAATTGAGGGAACTGCAAACCTGTCTTGTTCAGATCCAGGTTATGCTGTTGTCGAGAGTAGCCAGTATGCAAGCAAGCCAGGTCCATACGACCGCCATGACGCTGTGGGTTTCCGCGTATGGGCAGACGCGGTGAGGCTGAATGCCCTTCCTGCCTCAGGGGCTTGAGCTTCAGCTCAAGTTAACAATAACCGGCCCACCCCCATGTTTTCTCATAAGTGTTCATTCTAAAGAAAGTTAAAGTCCCTTGTTTTGATACACTTATATAAGTGTTCATTCTAAACAACTTAGCCTTGCACTGAAATTTGCAGTTTTAGGTGCTTCAGAAGAGGCCGGCAAGCTCGATTCCCGGTGGGCAGGCAGCTGCTGCACGGAGATTATGCGTTGCAGGAGCTGGAACAGCCAGAGGCAGGAGTGCCTGTGCAATTGGAAGGCAAAAGGTCAGCGGGAAGCTGGCGCTACGGACTGGAGTCGCAACTATATACAATTAACATAATACCACAAAGGTAAAAAATGTCAAGAAAAAAAGCAGGGAGGAGAGCCGGATGGGGTAGCGGAAGCGGGTGGAGTTCCCTTCCCAGTGGGCGGAGGGATCGTGGAGGGCTTACGGCTGGGCGGACAACTGAGAACGAGGGCGGTTAGGCCGGGGGAAGATAAGTGAGTAGATTGGGGAGGCTGAGGGTGCGTGCGGCGGCGCTAAGTGTAGCTTGTTGATCGGTTTGCGCCTGAACAAGGTTGGAGGAGGCGGTGGCCAAGTCCGCGCCAATCAAGGCATTGGCCTGCTCGCTGAGGTTGATTTTGTCCTGATTCAGGAAGTCCTCGCTGCCGGTGACCTGGTTGAGCGCGTTGCCATAGAAGACCCGCTGGGTGCTGAGGGTAGAGAGGGCGCTGGAGACCTCGGTTACGGCGGCGCCGATGTTGGTGTTGTTTTGCAAGGCGGTGTTCAAGTCCTGGAGAGCGGTAAAGACGCTGCCGGAGGGGTTCTGAAACATTTGGCTGCCGGGAATGTTGGTTTGAATGGAATTGCCATCCGAGGTTTGAACCGTTGTGACGTTGGCATTCCCGTTGTAGGTGACAACACCGGTGGCGGTATTCAAGGTAAAGGGCTGAGAGCTGACAGCGGTCCCACCAAACAGATAAGTGCCTTGATAGGAGGCGTTGGCCAGGCTAACGACCTGGGATTGAATGCCTTGCACTTCCTGGGCGACAGCTTGTCGGTCGGAGTCATTGAGAGTGCCGTTGGCACCCTCGGTGCCGAGAGAAAGGGCCCGGGTAAGAGCAGTGACGACGTCGCTGAGGGAGGAATCGGCGACCTGGAGACGAGGCTGGAGAGTGGCGATGTTTTGGAGGTACTGATCGTCCTTGCTGGATTGGTTGTGGTTCAAGACGATGTTGGCGGAGGCAGCGGGATCGTCGGAGAGCTGGTTAACCCGTCGGCCGCTGGAAACCTGTTGGGTAGCGATGTTGGCGTTCTGTTCGGACTGTTGAATGGCAGCGAGCAGATCGGGGAGTGGATTGGGATTGAGTCTGATAGACATAGTTTATGCCGCCGGGACCATATTGATGGTGACTTGCATCAGCTGATCGATAATGCCAGCGATTTGCGCCGAGGCTTGATAGGCGGATTGAAAACGAACCAGGTTGGCGGATTCTTCATTGATGTCAACGCCGGAGACGCCAGCTTGCAGGTTCTGAAGCTGCTGAAGAACCAAGCCGCCAGCTTGCTGGTTGCTTTGCGCGGTGGAAACGGCGTTGCCGATTTGAAAGACGATGCCGGAGTAGGCGTTCAAGGGAGTCTGGCCATTGGAGATGGCCTGATTCTGGATGTTGAGGAGGGCGTTCGCGTTGGTGTTATCGCCTGGACTGCCGGGAGCCGGACCACCACTCGCGGCAATCAAAGAGGGATCGGTGATAGCGACGGCAAGAGAACTAGCGGCGCCGGCGCCGCCCGCAGGAGGCGGTACAAAAATATTGCCGCCAGGATTGCCATTCAAATCGAAACCCTGCTGGTTCTGAGTGTTGACGGCATTGGCAAGGCCGGAAGCCAAGGAATCGAGAGAAGCGAGAGTTGTGGGGATTTGCTGGTCGCGGATCTGGATTTGTCCGGCGAGCTCGCCGCCCGTGATTTTAGAAGTGATGTCGGTGCCTTGGGAGAAGACGTCTTGAAAGCCGGTGGTGGGATTGGTTTGGGCTCTAAGCTGAAAACTTTGGCCAGAGACGACGAGGGGAGCGCCGGAGCTGGTGGTGAGAGTGAGGCTGCCATTGCCGGCGTCGATGGAGGAGACGTCCACGAGATTGGAGAGTTGATTGATGAGCTGCTGGCGCTGGTCGATGAAGGGCCCGGGATTTTGTCCGGTTCCGGTGGCCGCGGCGACTTGGGTGTTGACGGCGGCGATTTGAGAAGTGAGGTTGTTGATTTGGCTGACGGACTGGGTGACGGAAAGGTCTTCGCTGCGCTGGATAGTGCTGAGATTCGTGGAAGTTTGGTTGAAAGCGGTGGCAAGATTTTGCGCGGCGGTCAGAACAGACTGGCGCGTATTGGAATCGCTGGGATTGACGGAGAGCTGGGAAAGACTATTGAAAAAAGCCGTTAGCGGGGCTTGCAAGCCGCTACCGGACGGTTCGTTGAACAGAGATTGAATTTGCTGGCCCGCGCTGATGAAAGCGTTGAGACTTCCCTGTTGCTGAGTTTCCTGATTGACGCGAAGATCGAGGACGGCGCTGCGGAGGCTGGTGACCTGGCTGATTTGAACGCCCGAGCCGAGAGTGAGAGTGCCGATCTGGATGGGAGGATTGTCTTCAAAGTTGGCGACCTGGCGGGAGTAGCCGGGAGTGTTGACGTTGGCGATGTTGTTGGAAGTAGTCTGAATGGCAGTCTGCTCGGTCTGGAGGGCCTGAGTGGCGATGTTGAGACTGGCGGAAAGGCTGCCCATGGCTAAAGGGTTTCTCCCGCGGTGGCGGGCTGGCTGGAAGGATTGGAGTAGGTCATAGCGAAAGAATGGTAAGAATTGAGAAGAGCGCTGACGGTGCGCCGGGAGCGGCGCAGGAGGGCCTGGTGCTCGTCGTTGAGGTGCATGACGGTGGCTTGAACGCGGGCGAGCCGATTGAGAGTTTCGCGGCAACGGATGGAATCAGCGTCTGCGAATGGGCTGAGGGCACGGCTTGCGGGTGCGGCGAGATGCGTGTTGCATTGGGATTGGACGCGATCGAGCTGGAGGTCGAGGTTGCGGATCTGTACGCAGAGATTGTCCTGCTGGGCGATGCGAGCCTCCAGGCCATTGATGTCCAAGGAGACGATATCGGTGCGCGCGTCGGTAAGAGCGGACGCAAGAGAATTGAGAAGAGAGAGGCGCTCTTCGAGGAGTTCGAGAAACTTTGTGGTTTCGGCGCTCACGATTCAGGCTCGTTCATCTAACTGGTGCTTTTCCTCTTTCGTATCCAAATCCACGTCAGGCGCGACAGGTTCCAAGGGCGCGATAACTACCGGTTTGAACGGCTTCCGTGCCTGGCGGTCACGCGTGTTTCTCTCCTCGCCGGCCGAGGGAGCTTCGATACGAACTGGCGGCGATGGACTGAGATCTCCCACCGAGAATCACCTTTCGTAGCGGCTACGGCTTGCGCCCGGATTGATCAGCGAGGATAGCGTCGGCCACTTTCCCGCTGTTGGGATGATAGGTGCCGCTGCTAACGCGCTGCTGGAGTGCGGCGACGAGATGGGTGCGAACCTCGGGAACGCCGGCAAGGCTGGCCGTCAAGGATTGAACCTGGTCGTGGGTGCTGGAAAGGCTAAAGGTGTCTTCGCCCGTGGGAGAGGAGGCACCGGCGGAGGCTCCGGACCGCGGGGGTAGAGTTGCTTTGCCGGGCGCGTTGGTGACGCGATCGGACTGTGGATCGTTGGGGAACTGGATTGTGGGGTCGATCTTCATAACCAAACTCCTAAGTTTTTAAGGGCCGAACTTAAGTAAACCTAATCTCTTGCGCTTGAAGTTCCTATCGGCCGAATCTCTGAGAACTTTAATGGCAGCGGGTGTTGCGAAGCCGCTCACTAAGGAATATCGGCAGAAGGGGCGGAACCTTTACCGGAATCGGTGGCGTTTTGGGCCTGGCGCTGAGCAAGCATGGGTTCCAAGTGCTTTAGAATCAGCTTGCCGAGACCGAGACCGCCGGCTTTGCCAACAGCGTTGGACATGGCCTCGATGCTCATGTCGTCGAGAGTGTCGTGGGCGGGATCGGTAGAGTCGTCGTCGGGGGCTGCGAAAGTGGATTTCATGGACTTCCAAAGGGAGGAAAGGAGCATGCCCTCGAATTGGCCGGCGGCTTGAAGAAGTTTGCGGCCAGCGGAGGTGTTTTCGACGGAAGGGGATAGGGAGGATTTCCCGATTTGGGAAATGTGGGAGGAGGCATAGTTGGCGATGGAAGATGTGTATGAGTCAGTGGTGAGCATTAGATGACCTCGAGGTCGGCGTTGAGGGCGCCGGCAGCTTTTATGGATTGAAGGATGGCGACGATGTCGCGGGCGGTGGCGCCGAGAGTCTGGAGGCCGCGGATCAGCTCTTCGACGGTGGCGCCTTCTTTCAACTGGACGACTTGGAGAGGAGACTCCTGGGCTTGGACTGTAGTCTGAGGAACGACAGCGGTTTGACCGGTTTTGGAAAAGGGCGGGGGTTGGGAAACCTGAAACTCGGTGGTGACCTGGATGGAGAGATTGCCATGAAGGATGGAGCAGGCGCTGATGGTTACGTTGCCACCCATGACGACGGTTCCAGTGCGCTCGTTGACGACAACGATGGCGGAAGGCTTGGTGTGAATAGTGAGATCACCGATGCGGACCATGAGAGTTTGTACGTCGGGAGCAGCGGCGGAGACGTCAGGCAACTCGATGCGGCGGCTGTCGACGACATGAGCGGAGGATGGGCCGAGCTCTTTGTTGATGGCGAGAGCGATTTCGCTGGCGGAATCGAAATCGGCGTCGCGGAGGAGTAAGGATACGGATTTGAGCTTGGTTAGATCGAGAGAGGTATCGCGCTCGACGAGAGCGCCGGAGGGAATGCGGCCGACGGTAGGATGATTTACAACTTTGGAGTTTGCGGCGGAGCCGGCGCTGTAGCCGCCGATGATCAACGGCCCCTGAGCGACGGCGTAGACCTTGCCGTCGGGAGCGGAAAGAGGCGTAAGGATCAAAGTGCCGCCGGCGAGGCTCTTAGCGTCACCGATGGAGGAAACGGTGACGTCCATTTTCATGCCGGGACGGGAGAAAGGAGGAATGCTGGCGGTGACGAAGACGGCGGCAATGTTGCGGACCTGGACGTTGTTGAGTTGCGACTTGATGTTGACGCCCATGCGCTGAAGCATGTTGGCGAGAGTCTGGATAGAGAAAATAGTTTGCTGCTTGTCGCCAGTGCCGTTGAGGCCGACGACAAGGCCGTAGCCGACGAGTTGGTTGTCGCGAATGCCTTCAACGGTGGTGAGGTCCTTGATGCGGGCGACGTGAAGAGTCGCGGGCGTAACCGCCGCGGGCTGATCGTTAGCCTGCGCTTTTTCTGGTAATGAATGGAGTTGCAGGAGGAGCAAGAAAGCAATCAGGGAATGGAGGCCGCGAGACATGGAAAGACTCCTCAGAAAGTCAAAATCCTCAAAAGCGTGCGAATGACGATATTGGGCTGGCGAGTGGCATCGGCTACGGCGCCCTTGCCCTTTATTTCAAGTTCGAGATTCCCGACGGCGCTGGAAGGAATGGAATTGTCCACGGCGAGGTCGCCGGGGCGAACCAGGCCACGGAGAATGATGGTCTGACGGTCGTTGCCGACAAGAATATTGCGAGCAGCCTGAACGACCAAAACGCCATTGGGCAAAACTTCCAAGACCTGAGCGGAGAGATCCACGGCGACGTTTGAACTGAGCGTGGAAGAGCCCTTTCCGTCGAGGCTGGTGGAGGAAGCGCCACCGAAGAGATTCTGGAGACGATTGCGTGTGCCGATTTTGCCGATGAGGCCGGTGATACCGGATTGACCGGTGAAGGCGCGAGTCTGGCTATTTTCACCGGCGGCGGCAGCTTTGAACGTATCGCTCAGGTGGATGAGGATGAGATCGCCTGCGTTGATGGCCCGATAATCCAAGGCGAGAGTGGCGAGAGTGCCAGTAGGAACCCAAAGGCTACCGGGAGTGGTGGGAGAGGCAGGATTCATGTCGCGGGCGCGTTTGAGATAGTCGTCGGCCAGGACGGCAGTGGCATCGGGCTTTGCCTTTTTGGTGTTGGCAAAGGCAGATGGCAAGAGGAAAGAGAGCGAAAGGATGGGAAGTGCGATCACAAGTCTTGTAGGAGAGAGGGACGGCATACGGGGCACCTAGAGAGTGGCGTCGAGATAGGCGTCGCCGGCGACGCGTGCTTGCATCGTGCGTCCGGTGCCTGCTAGTCGGACGCGGATGACTTCGCCGAGGCGGCCGCGCTGCAGGGGGAGGACTTGGAGAAGCATATCCATGTTGGAGGAGTGAAGATGAAGGCGAGCGGGGCGACCGGGTTGGACAAGCACGAAGGCGGAAGTGTCGAGCGTGTTGGAAGGGTGCGCCGCAATGGTCATTAGTTTAGAGGTGGAGGGCGAAGCAGGGACCGCGGAGGAGATTTTTGCGGTGGCAAAAAACGGAAGAACGCCGGGCGCGGACCTGGGCCAGAGACGGAAGCGGGCACGGCCGATGAACTGATCGAAAGTGATTTGCGTGACTTGCAAACCTGCATCGCCCGGAGGAACGCGGACGTCGGCATTGAGAGTGAGGTCGCGGAGTTGAAGGGGAGGAATGCCGGAGACAGGATTTTTGGCCAGAGAGGATTGGATGGCGGCGTAGATTTCCTCGAGGGAGATCAAGCGGCTGCCGCGGCGGACAGTGACGGATTCGGGTATGACAAAATCGGCGGGAGAGAGCCCACTGGAAGAAATTGCGGCGGCTAATGCCTCGCGGGTGAATTGGCGAGTGGCGCCGTTTTGCGGAGCTGAGCCGAGTGTGACAGTTTGCGCCGCTTCGCGGATGCGGCGAGACACGGCTTGAGGAAGCAGATTCGCGAGAACGATGGAATCGCCCTGGATTTCCGTATTGGCGAGCAGAGCGATCCGCAAGGCGCCAGCATCAACAGCAGAGGCGGCGAGAGCGGCGACCAAAGCGGAAAGTGTGAGAAGCCGAGAGATTTGCATGTGAGTCCTTTTGGTATTACTTCGCTTCTCCGAGAACTACTCCGTGCTTAGCCGGTCAAAGTTTTGTGACCTAGCTGGTCAAGCCATTCACGGTCTGGAACATTTGGTCGGCGGCATGGACGACGCGCGAATTCGCTTCGTAGGAGCGCTGCGCAAGAATCATCTGGATAAATTCGTTGACGACATCAACGTTGGAATTTTCGAGCGAGCCTTGCTGGATAGTGCCGAGACCTTCGGCGCCGCCAGGAGTGCCGGTGATGGCGTTGCCGGAGGCGGTGGTTTGGAGAACGAGATTGCTGCCGATGTTATTGAGGCCGCCGGGATTGGGAAAAGTGGAGAGCTGGATGGTGCCGACCTGTTGGGCTTGCTGCTGGCCGGGAAGCTGAACGCTGACGGTGCCATCGGTGCCGATGGTGACGTTGGTGGCGCTGGTCGGAATAGTGATGGCGGGCTGAAGCTGGAAACCGTCAGAGGTGACCATGATACCGGTGGGATCGAGATGGAAAGCGCCGGAGCGCGTGTAAGCAACTTCACCGGTGGGAAGCTGGACCTGGAAAAAACCCTGGCCCTGGATGGCGAGATCGAAAGGGTTGCCGGTGGTGTTGTAGTCGCCCTGGGTCTGAATAATCTCCGAAGAAGAACTGCGAGAGCCGAGGCCGACCTGAAGACCGGTGGGATAGGTTGTTTGTTGCGTGGACGCAGCGCCGGGAAGGACAAGACTTTGGTAAATGAGATCCTGAAACTGGAGACGACGGCTGCGGAAGCCGGCGGTGCTGCCGTTGGCGAGGTTATTGGCAACGTTCTCGAGATTTAGTTCCTGGGTCTGCATGCCGCTGGCGGCGGTGTAAAGAGCTCGATACATGGGACGGTATCCTCCTGGAAATTTCTAGACAACAGAAAGCTGTTGAGCGGCAACACGATTAAATTCGTTGTGAAAAATGGAGAGAGCTTTCTCCATGAGACCGGCGGTGCGTTCGACTTCGATGAGTTCGACGGCGCCCATGACGGGATCGCTGTTGGACGCTTCGAGGCTGCCCTGGCGGACGTTGACTTCAGCGGCAGGCTTGGCGGTGTTATCCGGGGCGACGAAGTAGGAGTTCCCTTCCATGGTGAGCGCGGTGTTAGGAGCGAAGTCCGTGATTTTCAGTTTGGCGACGAGTGTGCCGTCGACGGAAATAGTGCCGTCTGGGCTGACGGCCAGCAGACCGTTGGGGATCTGAATGGGTCGGAGAGTGGTTCCCTGCTCGCTCATGACGGTGTCGCCCTGGGCGGTGACGAGTTGGCGCTGGATGTTGAGACTGAAATTTCCTGCGCGCGTGTAGCGCAAACCATTTTTCGTTTGGATCGTGAAGAAACCGGAGTTTTGGAGAGCCATGTCGGTGTCGTTGCCCGTGGGAGCGAACGAGCCGTTGGAGAAATCGAGACTTGCGCCGCCGAGTACCCCGAACTGATTGACAGCTTGATTGATGGGGGTGGTGAGAGAAGGCTGAAGCCACGCGGAAAAGGTGCGATAGAACTGGTGCTGGGCTTTGAAGCCAGTGGTGCTGATGTTGGCCAAATTGTTGGCGACCACATCGAGCGCATCCATGCGAGCTGCAAGGCCTGCGAAAGCAGAATAGAAACCGCTGTCCATCGGCTACCTCCACGGAGATAAGGTGCACACGCAAGACCAATTAAGCGATTTGTAAGGAATCCGGAAAACGTTGAAACAAAAAGGGCGGATTGAGAGCGAAACAGGAAATCGGCAGGAGTTGGGCGAAGGCAGGCGATTCTTGCCGGGGCGAAAGGAGCGGACGGCAATGATTGCCGAGCGGATGAAAGGAAGGAAACGAGGGAGCAGGCAAAATCCTTTGTTGAAAATGGAAAGGCCGGATTAGATTTCGCGAGCGCCAAGAACGGAGAATGGGGGGACTCAGAAGTCTTCGCTTAAGGCTCGCGAGCCATCGGCACTTCGGGAGAGGCGGAACCGGCGCTGACGAGTCCGAGTTGGACGAGGGGCAGGAGATGGATGTATTCGGTCTGGAGCATCTCCATGACGGCCTGGCGATCGGATTCAGAGAGGAGCGGGAGACACTTTTGGAGGAAGGAGGGCTCATCGGCTGGAGAGAGAGGAAATGTTTCGAGAACGACAGCTTCAGAAGCGGCCGAGTCGGTGGGCAGTGCCTGGGTCATAAGGAATTGGTCGGCCGCAGCAATGATGCCGACGAGATAAGGATCGTGTTCGGCGCGTTCGGGAGTGTGGTGATATTCGAAGACGTCGACGAAGGAAGGCATGAAATTCCAGGCGACGGCCATCCAGCGGCCGACTTTGCAATGGTCCATGCCAAAGTAGTCGCGTTCGAGAGGGATACTGTCGAGCCAGTCGGGAGGGGGAAGGCGGCGTTTCTTGGCCTCTTCCTCGAGAACGAGGATGGAAAGCGGAAGCTGGCCGATGTCGTGAAGCAAGCCGCAGAGATAAGCTTGTTCTTTTTCAAAATAATCGACTTGGCGGGCGATACGCTCGCTGAGCAGCGCCGTGAGAAAACTATGCTGCCAGAAAGTCATGAGTTGTGCGCTGGGGACACGCTTGCCGGCAAATTGCATGAGCGAGCATGTGAGGACGAGAGTGCGCAGGCGTTCCGTGCCGAGGAGGATTGCGGCTTGCTCGATGCTGAGGACACGGCGGCGCAATCCGAACAAGGCGGAGTTGCACAGACGGAGAACCTGAGCGCTGAGGCTGGGGTCGGTGCGAATGACTTTACCGACCTTTTTCAAATCGACGGTGGGACTGCTGAGGAGCGCGTTGAGATCCAGGACGTAGGTTGGAAGAGTGGGAAGATCCTGGCTGAGAATGGCGGTGAGGCGCTTCTTGCGGCGTTCCTGCTCTACAAGCAGAAAACTAGCAGTGCCCTGCGACGTCGGCTGCGCCGGTTGGACAGGAGTCATAGTGGTAGCGAGGCGTCCGAGACGCCGCCCTTTCCACCATCGGCAGGGGCGGCAAAAGCATTAGCGCGGGCCGAGGATCGCTCAACGAAACTCGCGCTGGGGTTAGGGAGGATGCGGAAAAGGAGGTCGCGGGAGGACGCGGCGCGGAAGAATCGGACCCAGATGTAAGCGCCGGCGCGAGCCAGGACGAGGCGCCTGGCTTGAAGTTCCGCGGCGTAGTTGCAGATGGTCCAGGTCATTTCTGGAGATTCGCGGACGGAATCGAAGCCGGTGTTGTTGCCGGAGGAGAGCTTGCGAAACTGTTCGAGTTGGGACTGGATGGCGGCTCCGGGAGCCACACAAGGGAAAGTACGGCAGCTGAGCATTTGCTCGACGGCGTAGAGAAGTGTGTGGTCGACGCGGTCGCTGAAGGCGATGTGAAGAGTTCGTCCATCGGAGGAAGAGTAAGCAGGGACAGCAGAGGCGGACTGCAGCACGGGCAGAGGGATGAGATCGCTCCAAGAGACGGGAGCGGCTTGCGGATCCAGCGGAAAGACGGGGCAGCCCCACTGCTGACCGAGAGCGGCGGTGAGTTGCGAAGTACTCAGGTCAGCGGATTGGCGGAGCCAGTCGCCGAGTTTGCCGTGGCCAGCTTCGCGCTGTAGGCGGATGGCTTCGCGCAATTGGGTGTTGGAGATGACGCCGCGATCCACTAGAAGCAAGCCGAGAGGAAAGCGATGGGCGCGGGGTTTTTCCTGGTGGATCGTGGAAAGCAAGGCTTGAACGCGGGCGGCGAGAACAGCCTCGAGGCAGCCGCGGCTGCAATACCAGCGGCCATCAAAATCTGTGCCACCCGATTTGGAGAGCCAGTATGGCCACAATTTTGCGGCTCTGGGGCAATCAGCTCCGGCGCAGCGGGAAGCCAGGCGTAGCCACCACTTTTTGGCGCGAGAATTCCACTGAAGCGATTCATCCGAATCGGCGGCAAGCAAAGCGAAGTCCGTGGCACTCATCCCAGGTCATCCTACCTTTCAGAGATCGATAGCAGCGACGCGTTCATTGACGCTGGCGACTTCGGTAACGCGAAGTCCGAAATTGCCGTCAACGACAACGACTTCGCCGCGAGCAACGAGGCGGCCTGCGACGAAGAGTTGTGCTGGCTCATTGACGGTCTGATCGAGTTCAACAACGGCACCGGCCATGAGGCCAAAGATGTCACGAAGGAGCATCTGACGCTCGCCGAAACGGATGGTGGCTTGCAGTTCGACATCCAGGACAAGCGCGAGATTCACCGGCAAGGGATTGGAGCGGGGAGGTGGAACAGCCTCCGGAATGAAAGCAACGGCTTGCTCCGGAGGAGGAGGCGGCGGGGGCGCGGGGAGGGCCACAAGAGCGGCGCAAAGATCCTCGTCGAGAAAAAGACGGAGAGATAGCTCGGGAAACTTCTCTCCCTTGAGGCGCAGCGTGGAAGATTGTGCGGTGACTGGAGCGGGCTCGACGGTGGATTGAAAAACAAGTTCGATTTCGGAGCCGGATTGCGTTTTCCACGCGGTGGCGGTTTGTCCGGCGACTTGGCGAAGCAGTTCGCCAAAAGCGTCGCGCTGATCGTTGCCGAACGTGACGGCTGGATCGAGGGGTTCGGACATCAGACTTTGCGCTAATTGAAGAGCGGTTGGCTTTTCCGCGACCCACAAGAGTTCTCCCTTGATGGAGCCGCCTCCAGTGAAGCGGATGCAAACCAGACTCTCGAATTCCTGGGGAGTGGGAGCCTGCGTGGAGACGGGATTGGTGGCGTCGACAACGGGCGAAGCGATGCCAAGCGAACCGAGTACACGAGAAAAGCACTCAACCCATACAGTACAAAAATGTTGGATGGCGGTTGGAAGTGTGGGATCGCTCATGATGCTTCTCCGGACTGCTTGGAATCAGGGTAAATCGATTGTTTGAGGCGCACGCGAAGGCGAATGAGGGCGGCGGTGTGGATTTGCGAGACGCGAGATTCGCCAATGTTCATGATCATGCCGACTTCCTTCATGGTGAGTTCCTCGAGGTAGTAGAGAGCGAGGACCTGACGTTCTTTTTCATCCAGCGCATCGATGGCTTGGGAGAGGAGAGTGCGCATTTCGGAGCGGAGGGTGACGTTGAAGGGATCTTCCTCAGGGCGAAAGGCAACGCCGGACATTTGATCGTCGCTGCCACCGTCGTCGGACTGGGAGTGGAGGCTGCCGAGATCGAGGCCGCGGAGTTCTCCCAGGAGGTGCTGGAAGTCTTCGAGATCGAGACCGAGATGAGCGGCGACTTCGGGCTCTGAGGGCGCGTGGCCCGATAGCGCGGCGAGTTCGCGATGAGCTTCCTCGATGCGGCGAGCCTGACGACGAAGATTGCGGGGGCTCCAATCGAGCTGGCGAAGACTGTCAAGGATAGCGCCGCGAATGCGGAAGCGAGCGTAGGACTTGAGCTGGACATTTTTGCCGGGATCAAATTTATCGACGGCGTCAATAAGACCGACAATTCCGGCATGGACAAGATCGTCGAACTGGACGTGAGACGGAAGGCGATCGTGGATGCGGCGTGCGATGTAACGGACCTCGGGGAGATTTTCCGTGAGGAGGCGCTCGCGCTCGGCGGGATCGAGTCCGCGTGGTTGAGAAGTTTTGTCGGAAGTGGTCAGCATAGGGCGCTACCCTGCCCGCGAGACGTAATGGCGTTGGCTGCGGTCATCGGACGATCCCCAGGGACTGCACGGAAACGGTTGGCGGAATTTCCGCAGGGGAAAGAACGACGATGCGAGGAATGAAGGGCTCGAGGAGCCGGCGCAGATGGAAGCGCGCGGGGCTGCTGCAAAGGAGGATGGTGGAACTGAGTGCGACGCGATCACCGACGAGGCGCTGAAGACCTTCGAGAACGCGGCGCAACGGCGGAGTGGCGCCAGGGGCAGGACGTTCGGCGCCGAGCTGCGGCTCGAGTTGGCGTTGGAAGTCCTGTTCGATGGAGGGATCGAGAGTAAGCACTTTGAGTTTGCGGTCATCGCTCAGGAGCGGGTGGACGAGCGAACGGCCCAGGGCCTGACGGACGGCTTCGACGAGAGCGATTTGGGACTTGTTGATGGGAGCGGCTTCGAGAAGTGTCTCGAGAATGGTGGAAAGATCGCGGATGGAAACTTGTTCGCGAAGCAGCTGTTGGAGGACGCGTTGTATTTCGCCGAGGGAAAGGAGACGCGGGAAGAGTTCGTCGACGAGCTTTGGTTGAGTTTCGGCGAGGGCGTCGAGAAGGCGCTTGGTTTCCTGGCGAGTGAGAAGCTCGTGTGCGAATTGGCGAACAATTTCGGCGAGATGCGTGGCGAGAACGGACGTTTGATCGACAACGGCGTAGCCGGTCGAGAGAGCTTGTTCCTGCAAGCCGGGAACAATCCACATCGCGGAGGCGCCAAAAGCGGGCTCTTTGGTGGCGATGCCGTCGATGGGCGGGGCGGACGGCTCGGAGCTGATGGCAAGGAGGCGCTCTTGCTGCATTTCCCAACGAGCGACTTCGACGCCGCGGAGGAGGACCATGTATTCGCGGGGCTTGAGCTTGAGATTGTCGGTGATGTGAACGGAGGGGACGAGGAAACCCAATTGGAGAGCGAGATGGCGGCGAAGGGCGCGAATGCGCTGGAGCAATTGGCCGCCTTGGGCTTGATCGACAAGCGGAACGAGGGCGTAACCCACTTCGAGGCTGATTTCATCGAGCTTCAGGAGGCTTTCGATTTGCTGCTGGGGGTCGGTCTTTTTCTTGTCGGTGACGAGTTCGGCAGCTTTTACGTCGCTGACGCCGTGCTTGGGAGCGAGAGAAGCCAGGTAGGCGGTGAGCGCGGCGAGCAGGAAGAAAGAAAACTTGGGCAAGCCAGGAATCAGGCCGAGAGTAAACATTACGCCCGCGGCGATGCGCAGAGGCATCTTGCGACCGAGGAGTTGGCGCCCGAATTCGACGCCGACGGTGGCACCACTCGTGGTGCGAGTGACTACCATGCCGCCAGCCACGGAAACGAGGAGCGAGGGTATCAAGGTGACCAGACCGTCGCCCACGGTAAGGATGGTGTAGGTCTTTGCGGCCTCTGCGAATGGAATGTTCAGTTGAAAAACGCCGATGAGAAAACCAGCGATGATGTTGATGGCGGTGATAAGGATTGTAGCTAGCGCGTCGCGCTGGCTGAACCGAGCAGCGCCGTCCATGGCGCCGTAGAATTCCGCTTCCTTGGCGATTTGTTCGCGGCGAGAGCGAGCTTGTTTCTCATCGATGAGGCCGGCATTCATGTCGGCATCGATGGCCATCTGTTTTCCAGGTAGAGCATCGAGAGTGAAGCGAGCGGCGACTTCGGCAGTCCGGACAGCGCCGTGGTTGATGACCAGGTATTGGATGGCGATGAGAGCGAGGAAAATCACGAAGCCCACGACGTAGTTTCCGCCGACAACAAATTGTCCAAAAGCCTGAATGACGCTGCCCGCGGCGGCGGCCCCTTCCGTGCCGTGTAAGAGAATGCGGCGGCTGCTGGCGATATTGATGGAGATCCGGAAGAGTGTGAGGAAAAGAAGCAGAGTGGGAAAAACGGAAAATTCGACCGGTTTGAGGATGTACAGGGCGGAGAGAAGAACGACGACGCCGAGAGTGATGCTTAAGGCAAGGAAGAGATCGATGACCATCGCAGGAACGGGAACGAGCATGACGAAGACGGTGGCGACGGTGGCGACAGGAATAAGCCACTCAGCTGAAGATTTGGAACTGGCGATGGTGGGTTCGGCGGCCATGGCGCGTTCTAGCGGACTCCCGTTCCGGCCGTTGCGGGGCGGCCTTGCATACGCATCTGAGCGCGGTAGACGAACGCGAGAATTTCGGCGACGGCAACATACAAGCTGGGCGGAATCATTTGGCCGACGTCCGCGGCACGATAGAGCGCCTGCGCGAGGGGAGGATTTTCGACGATGGGAACTTCGTACCAGCGGGCGAGTTCTTTGATTTTTTGAGCGATGAGGTCGCGACCTCTGGCGACGATGACGGGAGCAGCCATGGTCGCAGGACGATACTCAAGGGCGACGGCGTAGTGCGTCGGATTGGTGATAACAGCGGTGGCGCGCTGGACGTCTTTTTGAAGCGAACGGCGATGCTGTTCGCGGCGAAGGCGGCGGATGCGGCCTTTGATGATGGGGTTACCGTCGGTGTCTTTTGACTCTTGACGGACCTCCTGTTTGGTCATACGCAAAGATTTCTCGAAGGTCTGGCGCTGGAGAAGGAAATCTACGCCGGACCAAGCGACCAGCACGAAGCCGGCTTGCCAGGCCAGGTCGAAACACAACTGGCCCATAAGGGCTAGCGAGGCGCGAGAGTGCATGCGAGTGGAATGCAGAATCATGGGCGCATCGCGATAAATGAGGCGGAGCACGAGATAGAAGATGGCGCCGGAAGGGATGAGAGAGCGCAAGACGCGGCCCAAACCAGCAAGGGAAAAAAGCTGCTGAAGGTTTCTTGAAGGATTGAGGCGCGACCAATCCGGAGTAAGGGCCTCCGCGGAGAAAACGACGCCACCTTGCGCGAGAGTTGCTCCCACTGCGACGAAGAGAGCCACGGCGAAAACGGGCGCAACCCATTGCGCGACGGCGAGACCAGTCCATGCGAGGACCGGTGCGTTGTCGGTCCAGTCGGAGCGAACGCTGGCATCGAGAGCGCGAGCGAAAAAAGCTTGCCAGCGGGTGATCCAAATTTCGGGATGCCATGCGAGAAGAATCACTACAGCGAGAAGACTGAGCGCGGCCGCGAGATCGCGGGCGCGGAGGACCTGGCCCTTTTCACGAGCCTTAATACGGCGGCGGGGTGTTGCTTGCTCGGTGCGATTGTCGGGCACGAATCGGTTTCCCTAATGCGCGAGATGGAGGAGGCGTTCACTCCAACCCAGCGCGAGAGCAAATTGCTTTTCAAAAATAAGTGGCCAGAGACTCACCGTGACGGCTAGAAGCGCGTAGCCGACGAGACTCTTCAGCGGGATGCTTAGGAGAATTGCCGGCATCTGCGGAGAAGCCTTGCTGAGAAATCCGACGGCAACGTCAAGGAGTATAGTGCCGAGAAGGATCGGAGTAGCGATCTGGACACCGACAAGCCAGAGGCCGCCGGCGTCGCGGAAGAGTTCTTTGAGGGCGGGTAAAGTCAGAACGAAGCTGCCGACGGGAACGTAGTCAAAGCTTTTGACGATGCCGCGCAAGAGCCAGTGGTGAACGTTGAGCTGCAGGAAGATCAAAAGAACAACAAGCTGATGAAAGACGGAAAGCACTGGCGTGTCAACGTTCGACTGGGGATCGATCACGTTGACGAGAGAAAAGGCGAACTGGAAGCTGCCGATTTGCCCGGCCATGACAGCGCCTTCGAATATGAATTGCAAACACAAGCCTATGCCAAGGCCGAGGATGGCTTCGCCGATCGCGAAACGCGTCATGCTCATGATCGTGAGAGCAACTTGCGGTACGGGGCAGATGGGATAGAGCAAAGCGGTGATGGCGAGAGTCAAGACAGCTTTTATGCGCACCGGAATGGAAGCGCTGCCGATAAAGGGAGCGAAGCTCATGAGGCCGCCGACGCGCAAGCCGATAGCTAAAACGCGTAGAACGATATGTTCGAGAAATGGCGGCACGCGCATTCGCTCCATTACCGCGTGTAAATCCGGAAATCGCCGAAGAGGGAGACTGTGAAAGTCACCAGATGGTGGAGAATCCACGGCGTGAAGAAAAACAGGATGACGCCGACGGCGGTGAGGCGCGGAACGGTGGACACGGTCATGTCCTGGATGGAAGTCATGACCTGGCCGATGTTGATGACCAAGCCGACTGCCATGGCGGAGAGCAAAATCGGCATGGCGACCCAAAAGGCAGCTTCAATCGTTTGGCGAGAGAGTTGGACCACCTGTTCAGGCGTCATGGAATGACCTCAGTAATGAAAACTTTTCATCATTGAACCGACGACGAGATTCCAGCCGTCGGCCACAACAAAGAGCAAGATTTTGAGCGGCGTTGAAATGACCACGGGAGGAAGCTGCAACATGCCAATGGAAGTCGTGACCGAAGCGGTGACGAGATCGATGACGAGAAATGGGAGAAAGAGCACAGCGCCGATCTGAAAACCTGTTTTAAGTTCGGACAGGATGTAGGCAGGTACGACCACACGCATCGAGAGGTCTTCGGGCTTTTGCGGGCGGGGCTCTTTGCTCATTTCGACAAAGAGAGCGAGATCTTTTTCCCGAGTGTACGCGAGCATGAAATGGCGGAGAGGCACGGAGCAGCGGGCGAGCGCCTGCCACGAAGTGATACGACCGCTTTCGAAGGGCACGAGGGCCTGCTGGTTGATGGCTGCGCCCACGGGCTGCATGATGAAATAAGTGAGAAAAAGTCCGAGGCCTATCAGCGTTTGATTGGTCGGGGCGGTCTGCGTTCCCAGGGCCTGACGAAGGAAATGGAAGATGACGAGAATGCGGACGAAGGGAGTCATGGAGAGAAGAATGGCGGGGAGAAGAGTGAGAACCGTGAGAAGGAGAATGATCGTGATGGATGTGGAATCGCCGCGGAAAGTGAGACCAGGAAGCTGAATAACGGGAGCCTGGGAGGCAGCGAGGCACGGTCCGGGCACGGCAAACAGGACCCCAGCGCCGAAAAGTCCAGAACCAACGCATCTGGGAATGGAGTTCAGAACGGGCATCAGTGGACCCCATTCAAGAATTTGGGTTCCAAAGTGCTTTCCCTCTTTTGCCCTTGCGACGCAGAAGATTCCAGTCTCTCAAGCAAGGAAATGGAGTGATTGGTGGCAGCAATCAGAAACCTGCGCCCTTCGAACTGAACCACGGCGAGGAAACGTTTTTCGCCGAGAGGAAGGGTCTCGCAAAGCCGGAGCGAGCGCTCGCGTCGGCGAACACGGACACTAAGCAACACAGTGCGAATGGAATCGAGGCAGCGCCTGAACCACGTTGAGGTCGGTGAGTCGATCGAATCTGTCGCAGATGCTGAACGCATATATGCTCCTTGTTCGCTGCTCTAACCTCATCGCCGCGCTATCCCAACTCCGTGATGCGGATACCCAAGCGCTGTCCCATGACTTCAAATTCGGCCCAGCCAATGCGCTGGGAGTTGACGACGATGGGGACATCCGCGCTATTGGCATTCTTGGTCTCGAGAACAGATCCGGGTTCCAGCCGCAAGAGATCGCGGACGGTAAAGGAATGCACTGGCAAATCCATGCTGAGGAGGCAGCTAAGCTGGTTGGCCTCCTCCCACATTTCTTCCGGGATTGCGACGGGAATCTCTTTGGTCATGGAAAGAGTGGTGGCCATGGTTTATCGCTGAACCAAGAACTCCGTAAAGTAAATCTCGCGGACACCCAGTTCGGGGACCGCGCGATTGAGCGAGTCGACCAGGTTTTTTTTGAGCTGGGATTTGCCTTCCGGGGTCAGCAGGTCGTTGGCTTTGCAGACCGTTAGGACGGAAAGGATGGCGTCGCGGATGCGGGCAACGGGGAGCGACTGAGCAGGTTTATCTTTGTCGGCGCCCTCAGGGATGCGATCGACACCCAAATCGATGGTGGCACGAAGGAAGTGCGTTTCCTCAAGATCGGCGAGATTAACGGTGAAGCCTTCGAGATGAACGATGTACTTTGGAGCCGAGGAATTCTCGTGAGTTCTGTTGGCTTCGGCAGTGTGCCCGCGCTGCTGAACAAACCAAACCGCTCCGCCGCCCACCACAAGAGCGAAGAGCATCATGCTGATGAGCACAGTGCTGGAAGACCTTTGCGATGCCATTCCTGGCGCTGGTCCGGAACTCGAACTCATTCTGTTGGCGTCGTCCCCCATCCTGCAGAGAAGATGCAATTTGAACGCCGAATCGCCAGGAAGTGAGAATGTCGGTCAATGTTTGTTGAGCATGGAAGTAGCTGAGGCGATGCGAGTTAGAGAACGCGCAGAGAAAATCTAAAAGTAGCGCAGAACAAAAACGGAACTCGTGGCGCAATTTCGGAAGAGACTCATTAGAAAAAACTAAGAAGACAGGATCTCGCCGCGGCTGGAAAAGCAAGGCGGCGAGATCTTAGTAAGTCTTGCAATCTGAAAAGCGAATTATCCCTGCACGAGATTTATGGCCGTCTGGGTCACTTGATTGAAAGTAGTGATGGATTTGGCGTTCGCCTGATAGCTGCTCTGCGCCACGATGAGCTTGGCAAACTGGGTGGCGATATCGACATTGGACTGCTCCAACGATCCACCGCTCAGCAAGCCACGCCCGCCTGTAGTGGGAGCACCAACGTTTGCGGCGCCGGAAGCGAGTGTGGAGAACAGTTCGTTGGAACCATTGCGGTTAAGACCTTGATCGTTCGCAAAGGAGGCGAGTGCAATTTGACCGAGTGGTGTAGTCTGGCCATTACTGAAGACGCCCTGGATGGTCCCGTCGCCACTGATGGTGTAGTTGACTAGGGAACCGCTTGCGAAACCATCCTGTTGGGTGGCAGAAGTTGCGGAAGGACCAGAGACCTGAGTCAGGAGCCCACCGTTGTTGGGATCAAAGATATTCCAATTGAACGTGAGATTGTTTGCTCCGTCGGCGAGGCCGGTGATGGTTATGCCGGTTACGTTGCCCGCAGGCGCGATAAGCTGGCCACTGCCGTTGAATGCGAGCGTGCCGCTTTTCACGACCACAGGAGGTCCGGATTGCCCGAGATCTGCCGCGGGGATCGTAATCTGATAGTTCCAGGCGTTTGGACCTGTCTTCGTGAAGTCGTAAGTCAGAACGTGGGTAGCGCCAAGAGCATCGTGCACGGCGACGGAAGTACTGAAGGAGCCGCCGGCAACCGGCGCTCCGGAAGAAGCAAAGGCTTCCGCCAGCGTGCCAGTGGCGTTATCGGTGAGAGAGTTGGTCGTGAAAGTCACTGGATTTCCATTTTTAGAAGTAATCACCAGGGAATTTCCATTCAAGCTGGCGGAAAAATTGGGATTCGCGTTGATGGCGTTGACGACAGTGGCCAGAGTATCCGTGTTGGCCGCGTTAGTCGTATAGGTGAAAGCGTTGATGCCGTCGGTGAAAGCCAAAGTAGTCCCGCCCTTGAGAGCGGTTCCCGCAGGAATGCCCGCGCCGGTTTGTTGAGCGGCGGCAGTGACTGGAAGTGCAGTGCCGGAGTCCAGATTTAGAGAGAGTTGGACATTTGCTGTGGGTTGCGGCGGGTTGGTCAAGCCGGTGGCGATAGAAAGCGGTCCGAGAGTCGCGTTGGCGTTGACGACACCGTTGACGGCAGGATAGCCCTGAACGGAAGCGCCATCCTGCGTGAGCAGCAGGCCAGTTGGTCCCAGAGAAAAATTGCCTGCGCGCGTGTAAAGAGTCTCGCCATTTTTTGCCAGAATGAAATATCCCGAACCCTGAATGGCTACGTCTGTTGGAACGCCCGTCGACTGGATGCTTCCCTGCGTCAGATCGGCGCTGATGCCGGCGACGCTAGTGCCGACGCCTTCTTGAATGGCGTTGCCGTCGCCACTCGAGCCAATCTGCTGGTAGAACAGATCCTGAAATTGGGTGGCTTGGCCTTTAAATCCCACCGTGTTCAAGTTCGCGAGATTATTGGCGATAACAGAAAGATCAGTGGAGCTGGCATTGAGTCCTGAGAGCGGAATCGAGAACGATGGCATTGTTTTCTCCTAGAAAGATTGGGAATTGGAATTCAATTGCGAATTGATTTGTGAATTTACGAGATAGTTCAATTTAGCGGCGGCTGGCGCGACGGAGGTAGTAGCGCTCGAGTTGCCCGCCGTGGTGCCATTGGTACTTTGCCCAGATGGAAGAGCACCAACCAGAGTGTCCATGTCGGCCTTGATCTGAACGAGCTGTTGCAGGGAATTGATAGAAGTAAGTTCGTTGACCATCTGGTCGGGGTCCATTGGGCTGAGCGGATCCTGTGCTTGAAGTTGGGCGGTGAGCAGAGTGATGAACGAGTTCGGACCCAGAGTGTTGCTGGCAGTGGGCTGCGGCGAGTTCGCTGTTGACGTGAGACCGGAGGTGGAGGAGTTGTTGCTGACGAGCGGAGTTGGCGAGGTCATTTCATTTTCCTTCTGTGCTGGGCCATTACGCCTGCACGCTAAGCCTTCCCTGACTGTTGAAGATTCCGGTCTGCTCTGGAACGAACCATGCCGTGGTGCTCAAGGTGCGAGCTTCGCTCCAGAAGGAAGATGATTGCGGCGTCTGCGCGGTGCCGCGTTGATTGTGTTGCGCGTTGGCGCCTGTGTCACCGGCGGTGGAACCGAGAGAGCCTTGCGACAGAGCCACCTGCCCGACGCGTAACTGTTTGTCTGAAAGAGATTGCTGGAGAGCAGGCAACTCAACGGCTAATGCTGCGTGGGCGTCGCGCTTTTCGACGATGATGGCAGCACCGACTTCGTCGCCGCTTACGCGGGCGTGAATCTCAATCGCGCCCAATTTGTTGGTTTGCATGGCGATATGCATTTCGCTTTGATTAGCGGCAGTGGTGAGTTGAGCGTCATTCACAAAATGACCAGATGGAATTTCGGGAGGCTGCAACGTTAGAGGAGGCTGTTGTGCTTGAGCGGGCGCAGAAGGCAGAGGTTCCGGGGATGAACGCGCCGACGAGTCGCTGGGTGCCTGCGGCGTTGGCATTGCGGCCGCGGGGGCGAATGCGGGCTGGGCGGATGGCGTGGTATCGGGCTTCGAAACAGTTGAGATAGGGAGTGCGTTCGAAAGAATGGAAGATTCGTTTTTTGCCTGAACAGGTGCGCTGGACGACGAATCCGAGGACGTTGAGGAATCAGCCGGTTTCTGCCCGCTATGATCGGAAGATGAATCCTGCGGTGAGTAATGGGCATTTGCAGGCAAAGCTGCATTTTGAACTGCATCGATAAGACGTGACTCCGGCGAGATGATCCGGGCTACTTTCGAGTCCGACACTGAGAAAGATGATGTAGCTTCAGAAACGTGCAGGGCTGAAGACGAAGTCAGCATGGTTTTTTGAGCCGCCAAGGTGACTTGAGCCTGTGCCGTTGTTCGCGATAGATCCACGAGAACAGAAGGTGCCGGAGATTGCTTCGTATCGGGTTCTTGCAGAGAAGCGATCTGCTGCAAGACCGAAGAGAGCGGATGACCTTGGACCGAAGTTGGCGAAAGCACCTCAACTTGAGAGAAGACGCCGGTTTTTTGCGCGGTCTCCGCCGCTGAGTTGGTGGCAATTAAGATTTGCGGAGGGGAGGTTATGGCTGAGATTTGTGATGCGACTACTGCTGTTGCGTCCGCATTGGCAACTGTAGCGTTGGGCAGGACTGTCGTCGCTACGGCAACTCCCGTTGCTTCTCTCCCTGCGGACAGAGCGCTCAGAGCGTTTGCCGGGATTAACGAGCCAGCGGAAGAAGTTAGCCGGCTAGATGCTGCCGTCGGTGTAGCAGCTGTAGCAGCACCCATTTCCCCCTGCATTTGTGAGAGGAATTGGATCGCCTGACTCCCCGCAGGTAGCACTTGGAAGGCCTGTGCCTCAGTCGGGACACTTGCCGATGGTGCGACTGTGGGAGTCTCTGAACTCATTCTCTCCGGCAAAGCAACACCGCATTGATTTTGTGGCAAAGAAATGGGGGAGAGTGAGGAAAT